>Ga0209118_1000568_pt1 | contig 19580 bp, 16 predicted proteins | sample BlaSpr_A8_Ref_M1_FD_187988 | JGI IMG/M metagenome (GOLD analysis project Ga0209118, IMG submission 187988) | Forest soil microbial communities from Thunder Bay, Ontario, Canada - Black Spruce, Ontario site 2_A8_Ref_M1 (SPAdes) (version 2) | ecosystem: Environmental > Terrestrial > Soil > Boreal...
ATTAAACAAACTTCCCATTCATTCAGCGTTGGTACCGCTTTTCCTGGTGCACGCGCTACGCTATTTACCGTCGACCGCATTTGCGCCGGGGCAGGTGGATGCGAAGATACCGATGGATGCGATGGCGGCTATCGCCTACGGCGACTTGGCCTCCGCGATTCTGGCTTTGATCGCGGTCATATTTCTGCGATACCGATGGGCAGGCGCAATCGCGGTCGCATGGCTGGTCAATATTGTGACAAGCCTCGATTGGCTGTACGCGGCATTCCTTGCGGCCTCGCACCAATTGGCGACGTACGCGATGGGTGGCAACTGGTACATCATCAACTATTACGTGCCCGTCATCGGCGTGATCCACGTGATGATCTTCGCTCGCTTACTCAATCCGGCGCAGAGGGGTTTGATCGATCATTCTCAGATTGCTCAAACGAAGGAAAGGATCGTGTCTACGGTTCCACGTTAAGGCTGTTCCGATTTTCAAGCAAGAAGGAGGCTGCATATGGCCGAGTTTCCAGCACCGAAGGAGGGGATCCTCCTTACGTACTTCATCGTGTCCAACGACATCGAGCGTTCGCGGCGCTTCTACACGGATGTGCTCGGCGGTGAGCCTGTGCTCGAGGGTGAGCCGTCGATTGTCGCGCTGGCGAACGGCTGGGTCACGATTAGCGGTGGTGGGGGGCCGACCGACGACAAGCCGGCCGTCACGCTCGAGACGCCCCGTGACCCCAACCGGGTGAGCGGCTTTCTCAATGTTCGCGTGGCGGACATCAATGCGATTTACTCAGACTGGACGGCGCGCGGCGCCGTGTTTCTCACACCGCCGGTCGATCATGGAGCCGAGATCCGCTGTTACCTCCGCGACCCCGACGGGCACCTGATCGAGGTCGGCCAATTGAAGGTGGTCCTGGACGGGCAGGCCAGCTCCTAGCTAGGGGCCGGCGGGGTGAGCGGCGCAACCTGCCCATTGTGCGTCGGCTCGCCGCCGATGCAAGTAGCGCGGCCAATGCGAAATCGACACCTTCACCTCATTTCACCGGGCAGTTTGCGCCGCTAAGCACGAGGTTCGAAGCACTGGCCGGAACGGTTGCGGGGAATGGCGTCGTTGCGTCTTGTGCTTTCACGCAATTCGACGCGAGCAGGTACGCCATGATCGCCGCATACTGGTCGGGTTTCAGGGAAGCGGGTGCGGTGAGCGGCATCTGCTTCGTGACGATCGTCTGCAACGACTCGACAGTCAAGTGCGACATACCGAACGAGCTGCCTGTGAGCGTGGGTGCGGAGACGCCTTGCAGCTGCGCCCCGTGGCAGAGGGCGCATGACTGCGCATACTGCACTTTACCCGCCTGGACTTGCGCCTGCGTGTACGGCGCAGTACCGCTTCGACGCTGAGGCGACATCTATGCTTGTCACTCAGGCCGAGCGAAGCGGACGTTCAACAGACTCAGTTCATTTGGTCATTACATAGTCTTCCGGGGGCTACGTCTCGATGACTTAGGTAGGCCTGGTTAGTAACGAAATCCAGCCCCGTTGTGAGAGCGTGCCGCTTTCGGCTACGCCGCACCCAGTTGGCTAAGACCAACCAAACTGAAAGCATGGTTGGAATAACACACGCGATCTCGGCATAGGCGAAGATGCGGCATGCAATGACTACATGTGACCAATTTGCCAAAGGGCAGTAATTTCGTTATACGATTCCCTTCGATCGTCTGATAGCTTGATGAGTTTTGCCGCGAAGAGCTACCCTTTGATCCGCTTCTACGAAACTTTTTGCACCATTGCCAAGGCAAGCATTATGGCACTTGCCTTGCTTGCTACTTGTACGGAAGCACAGGGCGCGAACGATTTGCGTGTAGCACTGGTCATCGGCAACGCGACCTATCCATCAGCCCCTCTGAGCAATCCGACCAACGACTCCCGCGCCATGGGCGACGCACTCAAGGTCTTGGGTTTTCAAGTCATTGAAGCACAAAACGCAAGCCGTGAGCAGATGCAACAAGCGATCGGGAGGGCCCGCGAGGCACTCCAGGGACGGCGCGGCGTGGGCATGCTGTACTACGCGGGGCATGGTGTGCAACTCGACTGGCGCAATTACATGGTTCCTGTGGATGCCGATATGCGCACAGCGTCGGACGTGCCAGCCCAGAGCGTTGACGTACAGGTTGTGATCGACGCGTTCAGAGCAGCGGGCAACCGCATGAACATCATCGTGCTCGATGCTTGCCGCGACAATCCGTTTGGCGGGACCGGGAGCGCGAAAGGTCTTGCGCAAATGAATGCACCTCCAGGCACATTGCTGGCGTATGCCACGGCACCCGGTAACGTTGCGGAGGATGGCAAGCGAGGCGGGAACAGCCTCTACACGCAGCATCTGGTGCAGGAACTCAAGGAGCCCACTACGAAGATCGAAGATCTGTTCAAACGAGTGCGGCTTCAGGTGCGGCGTGAAAGTGAAGGTCGGCAGGTGCCATGGGAGTCGACTAGCCTTGAGGAAGACTTCTCCTTCAATAGCGGTGTCACGGCACCTCCCCAAGAAGCTGAATCCCAAAAGGAGACTGCCTTCGAGCAAGAAAAATCTGACTGGGACAAGATCAAGGATTCGAAGCAAGTCGGAGATTTTTTCGCGTTCCTCCAAATGTATCCAAGGGGGTTCGTAAGCGAGCAGGCACAATTTCGGTTAGACCAGTTGCAAAAACTAAAAACGCACGACCAACCAGGTGTTGATCGAATCAAGCACCTGGCAAGCGGTGCAAATCGATACGCGTTGGGGGACGTGTTCAAATTTGAGCGAACGGATGGATACACGCAAGACAAGAAGAGCTTTGTTCTGCGAGTTACCTCGGCGGACGACCAAAGGGTGGAATTCAACCAAGGAAAGGTGGTTTTCGATCAGATGGGAGGCGTCTTGCGGAATCGATTCGGGCAGAAGGATCCGGCCTTACTGACTGCTCCGGCCGACATTGCCATTGGCAAAAAGTGGCGATCGGCATTCACAAATACCGGGCCCAACAATGTCAAACTGAACTCTTTTTATGATTTTCGCGTTGTTGCTCTCGAAGACGTCGACTTGCCCATGGGCCGGGTTAAGGCCTACAGGGTCGAGAGGCACGGTTGGAGCAGAAGAATGAATGGCTCTGGGTCTGGTGTCTATCTGAGCGGCACCTCCTGGATCGACCCGGAAACCATGATAGTCGTACGCAATGACTCGCTAAACACGTCGAAAGGACGGACTACGGTCTTCGATTCGGATCAAATCGTAAGTATAAGCCGCGCAAAGCGCCCTGATTGAGCAGCAGTAACTGGTTTATGGGCGTGCATGTGGACCCTATTGTCTACAATAATTCCAACAGGGCGTTCACCTTGACTGACCTGCGCTTCGCCGTGGCATGATCCAAGAGGTAATCGCCCCCGCCCACATTGTCCTCCAAGGTCGTTGCCGACCTCGTCGGTTGGTCGCGCTTTCGATCAGGCCGCGACGTTCGATCGAAACGAAGAACCTTGCTTTGGCGCAGTCCTTTTCCTTGAACGGTACGGTGAGCGGTGAGGCAAGTCTCCATCCAAAGATTGGCCGGCACCTCTGGCTTTTCGCGCCAGCGGTGAGGATCACGAAACCTCGGCACACCTCGCGCGCCATTGGCGATCAAGTGCGGTCCGGGGTCACCTGTTCTGCTCTTGGTCGAAAGCGGTGAAGATATGAGCGAGTGGACCCAAGTGGACTGAGGAACGGAATGATCCCCGCGGGCATCGTTTGGTCGCCGCGAGATGGCGGCAAGCGCCTGCGGCGCATCGGCATCGTGGCGCTAGCGCGGCGCCTGGCGATTGCGTTGTGGCGCTACGTGAACGACGGGCTGATCCCGGACGGGGCGCAGCTCAAACCCATCGGCGGGTAAGGCACTGCATATGTTTGTTGGCCACAGATAGAAGTTAGACCGAGCAACGGGCTCGGCCGCTCTGGACACCCCGCCCTTACCTGCGGTGTATCCGCGAGGTGCAGTGGCTGATATGCAACTCATATACAAGATGGATATCTCCAGACACACACCGCACACCTACGCTCTTGTGGACAGGGTTGCAGGCGCCCAACTTACCGCGCCTGCAACCCTGTCGTGAGCGTAACTGCCTCTACATCCGTGTCAAAGGTAAGGCTGTCGCCCGGGCTTCGCTCCGCCCTTGACACGGACGCAGCGGCTCAAACGGAGGCATCACCGGCTTAGATGACGAACAGTTAACGTTAAAACAGCGGGGGGTTGACAAATGAGCCGTCATAGATGACACCGATCAACCTCGCCGCAGTCTTTGCTTCGAAACCGTCGGAAAATGGGCCGCCCAATCGAGATCGAGTGGGTGATCCGCCGGATCATGCCTTTCGATGAAGAATCCGACCTTGGCGTCCGAAGCCGCACTGCATGCTCAATCGAGTGGCCTTGGCGTAGCCGTACATCGCCGCCCGCCTGGTTTGCGCGGGTCGCCCGGGAACGTCGATTGCACGTCGTCAGTACCCCCTGCGGTGACAAAATGAGACTCCTCATGAATAAGGGTTCGTGCGCGAGTGATGTCGTCCGCAGCGGCCGAGCTCGGCATAGCCGTGCCGTCATCCACCGGAGGGTGGGTCGTGGAACAAAGGGGTCCTGAATTTCGAAAGCCCGTCATGATTTCTTCCGGGCCGAAAGTTGGCATCCTCAAACGGCGCGACAGTGCACACCCGCGCCCGAGAACAATATTGTACAGCACCCAACCATCGCCGTGACGCGGTTCGCAGCGGCTCGACATCGATCTGGAGAGCGTCAAGGATTGGCCCAATCTGTGGGCCAATCGGGGGACTTGAGGGGGTTTCAGGGGGCTACTTGCCCTTGCGTTTCCCATGGCTCAATAGTTACGAACGTCACGCGCCGATTTTCTGGTGCGGCCGGATACGTCTCGTTCAGCGGTTCCTTGTCGCCTTTGCCCACCGACGTCAGGCGTTGCGGATCGATTCGATGGTTCTGCACAAGATATCGCCGCACCGACTGCGCCCGATGTTCCGACAACCGCTGATTCAGTTCTGTGCCGCCGCGCGGATCGGCGTGACCTTCTATGGAAAACTTGAAAGGCGCAAGTTGATCTGCGCCCAACGCACGGCCGACGGTGTCCAAGGAGTGCTTGGCTTGCGGCGTCAGATTTGCGGAGTTGGTCTCGAAGGTGATGAGCAGCGACGCACTCACCTGATGGGCCAGCGCCAGCGCATGATCTACCTTTAAAGAGCGGGTGTGGGAGGGGGTAAGCGCGTCGATGAGGGCCGATTCATTGAGGTCCTTTCCGCTGAGGACCTTGGTTTGAGTTTGGGCAATTGCGCACAACGGAAAGACCGCGAACGCCAGCCCGATCAGAAGAAGATTAGGTCTCATGGCTGCTCCCAAGAAAGTGTTGCTGCAGTAAGCATAGCTAGCCGCGCCTACTTCTGTCGTTTTTATTCAGCCAACGGCGTCATTCCGAGCCGCGCTGTACGCACAGATCTGCGCAACAGTCCGGTTCATATATCGCATTGTGTCGCGACTACCAGTCGCCGATACAAGGAACCAGCGCAGCCTCGGAGCTGAGATTGCAGACGCTGGCAGCGACCGTTGCATCTGGGCTTTTCCGATCGACAAGCGATCCCCGAAGGACTCGTTCAGAGATGCCTCAGAGATGCCTCTTGACAGGACAGATGGTCTCGCAAGGACGCACCTGGCATCCTTCTCTGCGCCACTGCAGCGAGCTATTGCTCGCTACCGATGAGGCAAAAAGGCGCCCAGAAGAAGGGATGAGCGAAGCGTTTGTTGGTTTCCAGTTCGCTGCGCGCAGCGCATCGCGCTTGTTGTTGATGATCAATTGGGTATAGAAGCGTTCCATGAGATAGGAGGTCGCACGCTCATCAACCTCCCACAACGAAGCGACGATGCTGCGCGCCCCGGCAAAAATGAATGTTCAAGTTGGGCGCCGAGCCGAAGCGCTGGATTAGCGTGACCGCGCCGCTGTGGGCTTGGCTGCCTTTGAGTCCCGGCTTGCTGAATCAGAAAGCGGGCGATGACGCGGTGGATGATGCGCAACACGGGCGAGAGCAGTTCGGGATGGTCGGGCGTGGCACGTCGCGGGCGGAGCCGGGGCTGCATGTTCACCTCCGATCCGATCTCAAGCCGCGCACGCCCGAGCCCGGGGAGTAACAAGCGCGGCGCGAAATCGGCGCGGCGGAGTAGCCTGTCGTCATGGACTCCCTGATCGCCGCCGCCGCGCGCGCCCTCGCCGCCGGCGACGCGCTCGGCGCTCTCAAGCGGGTGGCCCTGCGCGACGACCCGCCGGCGCTGGCCCTGCGCGGCATCGCCATGGCCCAGCTCGGCGAGCACCCGCGCGCCCGCGCGCTCCTGCGGCGCGCCGCCCGTGGCTTCGGCGCCCACGAGGAGCTGGCGCGCGCTCGCTGCGTCGTCGCCGAGGCCGAGGTGGCGCTGGCCATGCGCGACCTGGGCGGCTCGCCGCGCTCGCTGGTGGCGGCGTCGGCCACGCTCGAGGCGCACGCCGATCGCGCCAACGCGCTGCAGGCGCGGCTGATCGCGGTGCGCCGGCTCTTGCTGCTCGGCCGCCTCGACGAGGCCGCGGCCGCGCTGGCACGCCTCGATGCGCGTGGCCTGCCGCCGTCGCTGGCTGCGGTGGCCGAGTTGACCGCGGCCGAGCTGGAGCTGCGCTCGCTGCGCACCGGCCCGGCGCAGGCGGCGCTCGCTCGCGCGCACGAGGCGGCCGATCGCGCACGCGTGCCTGCGCTCCTGGCCGAGGTGGCGGAGGCGCGGGCAGCGCTCGATCGTCCCGCCGCCCGGCGCCTCTTCGCCGGCGGCGAGCAGGCGCTGCGCCTCGACGAGGTCGCAGCGCTCCTCGCCTCGGGCGCGCTGGTAGTCGACGCCTGCCGTCGCGGGCTGCGCGCCGGCGCCGCGTGGCGGCCGCTGGCGCGCCGGCCGGTGCTGTTCGCGTTGGCGCGCGCGCTCGCCGAGGCGTGGCCTGGCGATGTTGATCGGCAAGCCTTGATCGCGTGCGCGTTCGGCGCCCGCCGCCCCAACGAGTCGCATCGAGCGCGCCTGCGGGTCGAGATCGGCCGTCTGCGCGCGCTCGTCGCAGCGCTGGCGCGCATCGAGGCCACCGCGCGAGGCTTCGTCCTCAGGCCGCGCGGCGCGCGCGCCGTCGTCGTGCTGGCGCCGCCCATCGACGGCGATCAGGCGTCGCTGGTGGCGCTGCTCTCCGACGGCGCGGCCTGGTCGACCTCTGCCCTGGCGCTGGCCCTGGGGGCCAGTCAGCGCACCGTCCAGCGCGCGCTCGTCGAGCTCGAGGCCGCCGGACGGGTGCGCTCGATCGGGCGGGCGCGGGCGCGTCGCTGGCTGTCGCCGGCGCTGGCAGGATTCACGACGATTTTGTTACTCCCCGCTGCGCTTCCGTTCGAGTAGAGTTGTCTTGCGGCGCCGATCCGAGGCGCGCCACAAGGAGCAAGGCAATGACCAGCAAAACAGGCAAAGACAGACCCCAGGCACCGGCGCGTGCCGCCGAGATCGTGCGCGAGTATGGCCCCTTCGCCGGCGCCGACCGCGTCGGCGGCGTCACCCACGACGGCCGCCGCGTCTGGGCCGCCACCGGGGCCAGGCTGGTCGCCTTCGATCCCGAGAGCGGCGAGCCGACGCGCACGCTCGACCGCGCCTGCGACGCCGGCACCGCCTTCGACGGCACGTACCTCTATCAGATCGCCGAGGCGCGCATCGACAAGATCGATCCCGCCACCGGCGACGTGGTGGCGTCGATCCCTGCGCCCGGCCATGGGAGCGACTCGGGGCTCGCCTGGGCCGAGGGCAGTCTGTGGGTGGGGCAGTACCGCGATCGCAAGATCCACCAGATCGATCCCGGGACCGGCGCGGTCATGCGCACCATCGAGTCCAACCGCTTCGTCACCGGCGTGACTTGGGTCGACGGCGAGCTGTGGCACGGGACCTGGGAATGCGACGAGAGCGATATCCGCCGAATCAACCCGGAGAGCGGCGCCGTGCTCGAGCGGCTGGAGATGCCGCGCGGCACCTGCGTCAGCGGGCTCGAGTCCGACGGGGCAGACCTCTTTTATTGCGGCGGCGGAGCGAGCGGAAAGGTCCGCGCCGTGCGACGACCGAAAGGCGTCAGATCATGATCACACACCGCTCGCGGTGCCGATGCTGGGCGGGCGTCAATGCGCCGCTGGCCAAGGTGCCGCGCTTATGAAGAGCGACCTCGGCATCGTCTCGTTCGACGCCTGAGGCATTCTTGAGGCTAGATGACGGCCGTTCTGAGCCCTCGTGGGCGGACTGACGCCCCCCTATGTAGCGACACGAAGGAGAGTAGATCCATGACGAAGCACACAACCGTGACAAGTGAAGAGTGGCTTGCAGCCCGGCTCGGGTTGCTCAAGGAGGAGAAGGAGCTAACGCGGCGCAGCGACGAGTTGGCGCGGCGACGTCAGGAGCTGCCGTGGGTCCGGGTCGACAAGGAGTACCGATTCGAGACCGGTGAAGGGAGCGCCTCGCTGGCAGACCTCTTCAGAGGGCGCTCGCAGCTCCTCGTCTACCACTTCATGTTCGGGCCCGACTACACGGCGGGGTGTGCGACCTGCTCGACGATCGCGGACGGATTCGACGGCTTCGTCGTCCACCTGGCGAACCACGACGTCACGCTTTCCGCGGTGTCGCGTGCGCCGCTCGCGAAGGTACAGGCGTACAAGCGGCGGATGCGCTGGAGCTTCCCGTGGGCGTCCTCGCTGGGCAGCGACTTCAACTTCGACTTCAACGTCTCGTTCACCGAGGAACAACAGCGCGAGGGGGTCGTCGAATACAACTACCGGCGCGGCGGCCACGCGATGGACGCGACAGCGGTCCCGGAGCCCGTCGCCCAGAACGCGGCCATGACCGGAACCGACGCGGCCACGTACTCGCGCGAGAGGCCGGGCATGAGCGCGTTCGTGCTCGAGGACGGCCTCGTTTACCACAACTATTCCACCTATGCGCGCGGGCTGGACGGCCTCTGGGGCATGTACCAGTGGCTCGACCGCGCGCCACGCGGGCGCAACGAGTCGGGTATCTGGTGGCGCCGCCACGACGAGTACGACAAGCGCTGAGCCAAGTCGTGGGTGTCGTTGGCGCAACCGAGGGACGGGAGATCTCACGACGCATGGTTTCCGAGCGAGCTTCCCAGCGAGCCTTCTTCGGCGTCTCGGCGCTGCTCTCCGCGGCCAGCGCGGCGGTGACGATCGTCTGGTGCGCGTCCATGTCGGCGATGGGCGAGATGCCGATGCCCGGCGGCTGGACGATGTCGATGGCGTGGATGCGAATGCCCGGACAGACGTGGCTCGGCGCCGCGGCGTCGTTCCTTTGCATGTGGGTCGTGATGATGGTGGCGATGATGTTGCCGTCCTTGGTCCCGATGCTGTGGCGCTACCGCCAGGCCGTCGGCAGGACAGGCGAGACGCGGCTCGGTCGGCTGACCGCGCTGGTGGCCGTGGGGTACTTCTTCGTGTGGACCGTGTTCGGAATGGCCGCCTTTCCGCTGGGCGCCATGCTGGCGGCGGTCGAGATGCAGCAGCCTGCCCTGGCGCGCGCCGTTCCGATCGCGGTCGGTGTGGTCGTCCTGATCGCCGGCGCGCTCCAACTCACCGCGTGGAAGGCGCGTCACCTCGCCTGCTGCCAGGAGGCGCCCGGGCGCGGCCGTACGCTGCCGGCCGACGCCGGCACAGCCTGGCGACACGGCCTGCGCCTCGGCCTCCACTGCAGCAACTGCTGTGTCGGTCTGACGGCGATCCTGCTGGTCATCGGGGTCATGGACCTTCGCGCGATGGCTGTCGTCGGAGCAGCCATCACCGTCGAACGTCTCGCACCGGCCGGTGAGCGCGTCGCGCGAGCCACCGGGGCCGTCGTCGTCGGGGCAGGGTTGCTTCTGATCGCGCGAGCATCGGGGCTCGGATGACGCATCTGACAGTTGGCGCAGCGGTGCGGCCGAGGCGCTCGAATGCCAGTAGGCGGCGCGCGTACATGCAGAGCGCGTCAAGTCATAGTCAAGGAGAGAGAAATGTTGGACATCATTCATAGAGTTGGAATCAAGCAACGATCGATATTGCCCGAACGAACGGCGGGTTTCGAGAATGCCCAAAGGGTAGGGTTTGGGGTCGAGAGCCCCCTTCGTCGATTCGCTAATCGACGTTCAAACTCGCCGCGATTATTGCTTCGTCATCGTATTTGCAATTTGCAATTTGCAAACACTATCGCGTGGTTTGAATGGCGGCTTCAGAGCAGAATCGAGAATGACCGCAGCGGATGGAAGGCCTAGTCAACGAACTCCGCAAAGGCCGAACATGACGTTTGCGACTGACTCTTCCTCGGCCGTCACAAGAAAGCTCTGGCGATTTGCCCATGTCCGCAACCCGGAAACAAGCCCAACCGTCACTCTCGGCCAGAGGCTGTCAGCCTAAACCGTTCACATATTGTGGCCAGTTGTCAGGGGACTGGCGTAGGGACGGCAAGCTGAAAATCCGCTGACGGCGCTCAGTATCAGCTAAGTCTCAAGCCGTAGGCTCTCCATCACGCAAATGTTGCGTTCTTTTGGAGAACCACCATGTCTCAGTACGGAAAAATTTCCATCCTTGCCATCGCGCTAGCCGTCGTCGGTACCGTCACCTATGCCGCTAGTGATATGGAAAACGACGCTATGGCCGTTACCAAGGCCAAAATTCCGCTCACTCAAGCGATCACAGCCGCCGAGCAACATGCCAATGGCAAAGCTGCACGCGCTGAGTATGAGCACTCTAAAAAGCTGGGCTGGGTGTACGAGGTGGAAGTCGTCAGTGGCGCCAAGGTCTTCGACGTTAAGGTGGATGCCGACAAAGGCACTGTCATCAGTTCGACCGAAGACAAAGGCGAGCACGACAGCGATCACGACAAAGCAGACTGATTTGCAGACTAACACTGCCGGGTCGCGCTTCTTTTGCGATCCGGCATCCCGATGCCCTATGGAAGATACTAACCAAGCTGTATCTACTGATCAACGCGCCAGAACATCCGAGCGCACTGATGCTCGCCGTAGCAAAGGGTACTTGCCGAATATGTGATCTGGACCATGCCGGTGATGGTGGGTATCGGCTGGCGGCGCGGTGGGGAAAGTACACGGAAGGTTTCTGGGAGGCGCCGCAGCAGGGCCACCAACCCCTCGGGTCAGTACGGGAAGGTCGACTGCTCGACGACGGATCGCGGAAAGACTGACATGCGCCGTCACCGCTACCCCAAATCGTCGCCTTGCTCGGGCCCGCGAGCACTGACCAAGCACAAGCACTAGTCGGCATCTTTTGAACGAGTTTTGGCAGCCTTGCTTCGCTGTGCTTGACGTGGATGGACCTCCGCGGCCCTCACCTGCGTTAGATCTACCTTGTTCTTGGTTTCACGGATCGTCGCCAAAAGAAAGTTTAAATGTAAGTTTGCGGCCGCACGCGCGGCTTCGGAATCATGGGCGGAGATCGCTTCAAGAATCGCTCGATGTTGCCCGTGAATCATCTTCTGATTTTCTCCGTGCTCGCGAATGAGGACAAATCGGGAGTAATAGACACTTTTTCGCAGCGAATTGAACAGCCCCTTGACGATGTGCGATAAGGCTACGTTATGCGAAGCCTCGGCTATCGTCATATGAAATTCAGCGTCCGCCTCGGCCGCAGCGAGTGGCTCGGATTCTAGCCCCCGCTTGTCAAGCGCAGCGAACGCCCGCTTAAGCTTTTTCACATCGGGCGGGGGTAGCTCGCTGTGCGGCAAACGAGGCTGTCATGGCTTCAATTCCATGACGTACCTCGAGCACATCTTGCGCGGCTCTGGGGTGACAATGAAGAAGATGGACCAGCGGATCGGTAATGGCCGGCGCAGTGACATCATTGATGGCGAAGCGGCCGCCGCGTTTCACCTGGACCATGCTCCGAGCTTCGAGTTTTAGCAGTGCCTCCCGAAGGGAAGGCCCCGACACCCCTACCGACCGGCGAGGACTCGTTCGGAAGGGAGCGCCTCTCCAGGTTGCAGTTTTCCATCTACGATCAGTTCCTCGAACTGAGCACAGATCGCATCGGATAACCTTAGTTAGGCTTGGAGGGGCATCGACAGTGCGGAAGACATACCGCCCGAATCCTACTGTTAACTGTGGCGAAGATGAGCGAATGTGCACTAGCACATCTAAGATTTACTCAACGGGTTTCAGTTTCAAGATCGAAGTTAACAGTGTCTATCCGATCAACAGCGGCTATCTGCGCAATTGGATCGACAAAAATAAGATGATTCGGACGGCCTGCACGAAGGCCGCATTATTGCGCGCGCGAAGTCGCCTGATTGCGGCTGTTGACGTGCAACGTGCATGGGTCTACAAGGGAGCTGGTCAGATCAATAAGACCACTAGACCATAAGACCAATGAAAAGTTTGGAACGACTCCGGCGATCGCTTGGCCAGCTCGACCGGCGGCTTTGGAGCGGCCGTGGGGGTCAGCGCACCCACCTCACTCACCGCCGTAGCCAAGCACGCTACGCCTCGACTGTCGAGGTGCGCCTGGTAAGTCAACCAGCACAGCCTTCGTTGCTGGCTCTCTTGAGTGGTCACGGAATCGATCAATCCTAAATTATTAAGAAACGGAGGAGGATTTCGACATGGTCTGGTCTCAAGTCTACGATCCGTTCCACAGCATGTTCCTGTCCACGCTCGCTGCGGCCATACCCGTGGTGGTGCTGCTAGTCCTGTTGGCTTTCCATGTCAGGGCCCACCTGGCGGCGCTGATCGGTCTGATCAGCGGGCTCGCGGTAGCAATCTTCGCCTTCGGCATGCCGGCGAAAATGGCCGGCCTGTCGGCACTGTACGGCGCGTGCTTCGGCTTGCTGCCGATCGGCTGGATCGTGCTCAACATCATCTTCCTGCATCGCCTGACGGAGGAGAATGGCTCCTTCAAGGTGCTGCAGGACAGCATCGCGAACATTACCGCTGACCGACGGTTGCAGTTGCTTCTGATCGCCTTTTGCTTCGGTGCCTTCTTCGAAGGTGCGGCGGGCTTCGGAACGCCGGTCGCCGTATGCGCCGCGATCCTGATCGGGCTGGGATTCTCTCCGCTGGCCGCCTCCGGGCTATCGCTGATCGCCAATACCGCGCCGGTTGCGTTCGGCGCGCTGGGCTCTCCGGTCATCGCCCTTGCCGCCGTTACCGGCTTGGATTTGCTCCAGCTCTCAGGGATGATCGGGCGTCAGTTGCCATTGTTCTCGCTGATCGTGCCGTTCTGGCTCATCTGGGCTTTCGCCGGTTTCCGCGGCATGATCGAAATCTGGCCGGGGATTCTGGTGGCCGGCCTGAGCTTCTCCATCTTTCAGTTCATCGTTTCCAACTATCACGGCCCGTGGCTGGTTGACGTCATCGCGGCGATCGTCTCCATGGCCAGCCTGACGCTGTTCCTGCAGGTCTGGCGTCCTAAGAAGATCTGGACGTCCACCTCGCTGAAAGGGCGTGAGACCGACTCCGGCAAACCCGAAGATCTGGTGGTCGGCGAGCCCGCTGCCTCGGCGAGCGCGACGGTGTTCAAGCGCCACGACCGCACGACGGTTATGCTGGCCTGGATGCCTTGGCTGATTCTCACCGTCTTCGTGTTCGTGTGGGGTATTCCGGAGGTCAAGAAGTTGCTTGATGGCATCTCGATTCTCAAGTTCCCCTTCGAAGGCTTGCACAACATGATTGAGAAGGTACCGCCGGTAGTGGCCGCCCCGCAAAAGGAGGCGGCGGTCTACAGCCTCAACTGGCTGTCCGCGACGGGATCCGGCATCTTCCTGTCAGCCATGATCGCCGGCCTGGCGATGAAGTACAGTCCCCTCGGTCTGTTGCACATCTACGGCCACACCATCTGGAAGGTACGCTATTCGCTAATGACGATCTCGGCCATGCTGGCGATCGGCTACCTGACCCGTTACTCCGGCACGGATGCCACGATGGGTCTCGCCTTCGCCGTGACCGGCGCTCTTTACCCCTTCTTCGGCACCATGCTGGGCTGGCTCGGCGTGGCGGTCACCGGCTCGGATACGGCGTCAAACGTGCTTTTCGGCGGTCTGCAGAAGACCACCGCGACGCAGCTCGGGCTGAGCCCCTACCTGATGGCGGCGGCCAACAGCTCAGGTGGGGTGATGGGCAAGATGATCGACGCGCAGAGCATCGTCGTTGCGTCCACTGCCACGAACTGGTTCGGGCATGAGGGCGACATCCTGCGATATGTGTTCTTCCACAGCCTGGCGCTGGCGGCGCTGGTGGGGATGTTTGTGTCGCTGCAAGCGTATATATATCCGTTCACTTTGTTGGTGACCGGGAAGTAATTGCGCATCGCGTAAGTTCTCGGCGATCGCTGCCTTGGACGACTCGATTCCGCTATGACTGGAAGCGCGTAAGGCAACCATGGACCTGATTGACGTCAAGTTTCCGCAACCCGACAAGGAACGCCTGCTGCGCGAACTGCTAACCATCGTTCCTAAGGAGGCGGTGTTGCACCGAACGGAAGATACCAAGCCGTACGAGTGCGACGGGCTGGCCGTGTATCGGAATCTTCCGTTGGCCGTGGTATTGCCCAGTACCGAGCAGCAGGTTCAAGCTGTGCTTAAGCTCTGCAGGGGGCTGAACGTACCGGTGGTCGCGCGCGGCGCGGGTACAGGCTTGTCCGGCGGCGCGCTGCCCCATGAGCAGGGCATCGTGCTGTCGCTCGCCAAGTTCAATCGCATTGTGTCCGTTGATCCGGTTGCGCGGACAGCCCGCGTTCAGCCCGGGGTGCGCAATCTGGCAATATCGGAAGCGACGGCACCCTACGGGCTGTACTTCGCGCCCGATCCGTCATCACAGATCGCGTGCACGATCGGTGGCAACGTCGCAGAAAATTCCGGCGGTGTACATTGCCTCAAGTACGGCTTGACGGTGCACAACATTCTCGCAGTACGGGCTTATACGATTGACGGTGAATTGCTGGAGATTGGTGGCGACACCATTGATTCCCCGGGTTACGATTTGCTCGCCCTCGTGACCGGCTCGGAAGGAATGCTGTGCGTAACCACCGAGGTGACGGTCAGACTGCTGCCAACTCCCATCAAGGCTCGCGCGGTTCTCGCTTCGTTTGATCAGATTGAACAAGCGGGGCAGGCGGTCGCCGATGTGATCGCGGCCGGGATTATCCCGGCCGGCATGGAGATCATGGACAAGGCGATCATTCATGCGGTGGACGCCTACCTGCACATCGGCTATCCCCTCGACGCAGAGGCTATCCTGATCGTCGAGTCCGACGGCACAGATGAAGAGGTCGAGGACGAGATCGTGAAGATCAACGCGATACTGGAGCGCGCCGGCGCTGCAGAACTGCGTGTGTCACAGTCCGAGCAGGAGCGATACAGGTTCTGGTCCGGCCGCAAGGCGGCTTTCCCGGCGGTCGGACGCCTGACGCCGGACTACTACTGTATCGACGGCACAGTGCCTCGCAAGCGACTGGCGGAAGTGCTGCGCGGTATCCGCGAGATGGAGCAGAAGTACGGGCTGCGCTGTGCCAACGTGTTTCACGCCGGCGACGGCAACCTGCATCCTCTCATCATGTTCGACGCCAGCGTGCCGGGGGAGACCGAGCGCACCGAGGCTTTCGCCGCCGAGATCCTGGAGCTTTCGGTACAGGTGGGCGGGACTATCACCGGCGAGCATGGCGTCGGCGTGGAAAAGATCAACCAGATGTGCGTGCAGTTCGCGGAAGCCGAGCTGAAGATGTTCCACGGCGTCAAGGACGCTTTCGACGGCCCGGGGTTACTCAATCCTGGCAAAGCCGTGCCTACGTTGCGCCGCTGCGCCGAATACGGGCACATGCACGTGCACGCCGGGAAGCTGCCGCACGCCGATTTGCCGCGATTCTAGGAGCCTGGCGGACTTGAAGAATCGAAGCGAAAAAGTAGCTGGGCGAGGACAGATTTTGACGATTTCGCCGGCCCATAGTTGCTGTATCGGCCAAGAGAGCGGCGAAACCAGGAAGGTTGAGAATGTTGTTTTGTTACCGCTCAGACGCTTTTGCAGCCAATTTCGTTTAGGTCCGCCCAGCCCTGAAAGCAGCTGACCAATGACCGGCGACATTCAAGGCTTCCAGGAACTTATCCGGGAAGCCGCGGCGAAGAAGACACCGCTCAACATTCGTGGCGGCGGAACGAAGGCCTTTTACGGGCGGGAGACCACGGGTGATTTCTTCGATACGCGCGGCTACGCCGGTATCGTCGATTATGAGCCGACGGAACTGGTCGTCACCGCGTGCTGCGGAACGCCGCTTGCCGATCTGGAATGTTTGCTAGCCCAACGTGGGCAAATGCTTGCTTCCGAACCGCCGCACTTTGGCGACGCGACGATTGGCGGCGCTGTTGCGACTGGACTCTCGGGGCCGCGGCGTGCGACCAGTGGCGCGACCAGGGATTTCGTGCTTGGCGTCCGCGTGGTGGACGGACGCGGGCAGGACTTGAGTTTCGGCGGCCAGGTGATGAAAAACGTCGCCGGCTACGATGTCTCCCGCCTAATGGTAGGCAGCCTCGGCACGCTAGGCGTGATTGCCGAGGTATCTCTGAAGGTACTGCCAATCCCTCCTGCCAGCCAAACGTTGGTCCGTGAAGTGAGCGAGACCGACGCCGTGGTGCTAATGAACGAGTGGGCGGGCAAGCCCTTGCCGATCACCGCAACCTGCTACACGGACGGCAAACTGTTCGTCAGATTGTCAGGTGCCGGTACAGCGGTAGCGGCCGCCCAGGCGCAGATCGGCGGCGAGAGCAAACATGACGACCGTCCATTCTGGGAAAGTATTCGTGAGCAGCAGCACGAGTTTTTTCGGGGCGGTGAAGATCTGTGGCGGCTTTCGGTGCCACCCACAACACCGCCGCTGGGGTTGCGTGCGACACTGATCGAGTGGGGCGGCGCACAACGCTGGATACGTGGAAACGGGGACAGTTTGAAGATTCGGCAAACGGTGGCCAGCGCCCGTGGCCATGTAACGCTATTCCGTTCGAGCGGCGTGCGCGAGACCGTCTTCACGCCGCTCAGCCCTGCGCTGGCGACGATTCATCGAAACCTGAAGCAGCAGTTCGACCCGCACGGTATTTTCAATCCCGGACGCATTTACACGGACCTGTAGTCGTGGAAACACATCTCGCTGACTGGATCAAGGATACACCGCAGGGCAAGGAAGCGGAGGCCATCCTGCGCAGTTGCGTGCACTGCGGCTTTTGCACAGCGACGTGCCCCACCTATCAATTGCTCGGCGACGAGCTGGACGGACCACGCGGCCGCATTTATCTTATCAAGCAGATGCTCGAAGGAGCAGAGGTCACCAAAACGACCCAACTTCACCTCGATCGTTGTCTGACCTGCCGCAACTGCGAGACGACATGCCCATCGGGCGTGCAGTACGGCCGCTTGGTCGACATCGGCCGCGACATCGTCGACAAGCGCGTGCCGCGAACCGGCAGTGATCGCATCCAGCGCAGGATGTTGCTGGAACTGCTGCCGCGTTCCTGGCTGTTCGGTCCGGCGCTCAAGCTCGGCCAGATGATGCGGCCACTCTTGCCAGGCGTGTTGAAAGACAAGGTGCCGCTTGCATCGCAAGCTGGTCCGTGGCCCAAAGCCCAACATGCGCGCAAGATGCTCGTCCTCGCCGGCTGCGTGCAGCCCACCATGGCGCCGGACATCAACGCCGCGACAGCGCGGGTGCTGGACCGCCTGGGTATTCAGCTCGTCGAAGCCGTGCGGGCCGGCTGCTGTGGGGCGCTGCGCTACCATTTGAACGAACAGGACGCCGGGCTCAACGACATGCGCCGGAACATCGACGCCTGGTGGCCCTGCATCGAACAGGATGCTGAAGCGATTGTCATGACTGCCTCTGGATGCGGGGTGATGGTGAAAGAGTACGGCCATCTGTTGCAACACGATCCGCGCTACGCCGCGAAAGCTAAGCGCGTTTCGGCGCTCACCAAGGACATATGCGAAGTCCTCGCCGAGGAGCGCGCGCCGCTTCAACCGGCGCTCGCCTCACCTTGGCCTGATAACCTGCCCAGGAGGATCGCATTCCATCCTCCCTGTACGCTGCAGCATGGCCAGAAGATTCGCGGTGTTACTGAACAGCTTCTTACCGCGGCAGGGTTCGAGTTGCAGCCGGTCATGGACGCGCACTTGTGCTGCGGCTCAGCCGGAACGTACTCCGTGCTGCAGCCTGAACTGTCGAAGCAGTTGCGCCAGAACAAGCTAAAGAATTTAGAGGCAACCGAACCCGACGCGATCGCGACGGCTAACATTGGCTGCCTGACCCATCTTCAGGCGGGGACAGCGAACACGGTCAAGCACTGGATCGAGTTGCTCGACGTGCGGACGTCGGAGCGCGCCTGAGCGTGGCCGTTAACCTGACGAATGGCCGCTCATGCCGTGCGTTACCCGCAGCGCGGGGTTCATACGCTGTACACCTTGAAACTATTGTGGAGTGTGACTCATGGCCAAGATGACCGCGGCGGAAGCCGCTGTTCAGGTGATGGAGAAGGAAGGCATCGATCAGGCATTCGGTGTCCCTGGCGCCGCGATCAATCCCTTGTATGCGGCTATTCGTCGGCGCGGCAGCATCGCCCATGTGCTTGCGCGTCACGTCGAAGGCGCCTCGCACATGGCCGAGGGCTACACCCGCGCTCGGGCCGGCAACATCGGCGTGTGCATCGGCACGTCCGGACCGGCGGGTACCGACATGATCACCGGCCTCTATTCCGCTCAGGGCGACTCGATTCCGATTCTCTGCATTACCGGCCAGGCGCCCAGGGCTCGTCTGTACAAGGAAGATTTCCAGGCGGTTGATATCGAGTCCATTTCCAAGCCGGTCACCAAATGGTCGGTGACGGTGCGCGAACCGGCGCTGGTACCGCGCGTCTTCCAGCAAGCCTTCCATGTGATGCGTTCCGGCCGCCCGGGTCCAGTGCTGATCGATCTACCCTTCGACGTGCAGATGGGGGAAATCGAGTTTGATGTCGATACCTACGAGCCGCTGCCCGTCTACAAGCCCAAGGCAACGCGTGCACAGATCGAAAAAGCACTTGCCATGCTCAGCGAGGCCGAGCGGCCACTGATTGTGGCCGGCGGCGGCATCATCAATGCCGACGCCTCGCCGCTGCTCGTCGAATTCGCCGAGATCAGCGGCGTTCCGGTCATTCCCACGCTCATGGGCTGGGGCACGATTCCCGACGATCATCCGTTGATGGCCGGCATGGTTGGGCTGCAGACCTCTCACCGCTACGGCAACGCCACCATGCTCGCGTCCGACTTCGTGCTGGGCATCGGCAACCGCTGGGCGAACCGCCATACGGGTTCGGTCGAGGTCTATACCAAGGGTCGCAAGTTCGTCCATGTCGATATCGAGCCCACCCAGATCGGCCGCGTGTTCAATCCCGATTATGGCGTCGTTTCGGACGCCAAGGCGGCGCTCGAATTGTTCGTGGAAGCTGGCAGGGAGTGGAAGGCTGCAGGGAGGTTCAAGGATCACGGCGAGTGGGTTGCGC
>Ga0209118_1000569_pt1 | contig 19569 bp, 18 predicted proteins | sample BlaSpr_A8_Ref_M1_FD_187988 | JGI IMG/M metagenome (GOLD analysis project Ga0209118, IMG submission 187988) | Forest soil microbial communities from Thunder Bay, Ontario, Canada - Black Spruce, Ontario site 2_A8_Ref_M1 (SPAdes) (version 2) | ecosystem: Environmental > Terrestrial > Soil > Boreal...
CCTGGGAAGGCAAACCGCTCCAGCTTCATGGCTACATCGTCCCTGGATCGATTCTTCGAAGGCCCGGCTCACTCGATTACCGGTTCAAGGTGCAGAACAACCCACCGCATTCGGGCACATCGTTTGAATCTGGCCGATGGTGTAGATCGCCGGTCCACCTGGAGAGCCGGCGACCACGCCGTTCGAGCACGTGACAGTCCTGGTCGACCAGAACAAGCCAGTCTCCACGGACCAGTGCTGCCAGACGTTCGGGACGATCGGACTCATTAACGGGTTCTGATAAGGCTCGAACACCAACGTTGAGAAACCGCATGTGCCGGCCGCAATGGTGCCGCCGCTCAAGCACATGACGAGCTGGTACGACGGGTCCGCGACGGCTGAACCGCTCACCTGCTTCGTGTAATAGCCCGCTTCAATCACCGACGACAACGGAGTGTTGGCGGCGTGCAGATACTGCGCCTTCGCCGTTGTGGTCGAGTCGGTCGTCAGTTGAAGAGCACCGGGCGGAAGCGGCGACGACGGATCCGCGACAAACGTCACGGTCCCGCCCAGCCGTGTATCGGACGTGCTCCAACCCTGCTGATTGGCAGGCGTCACGACGACCGTCGTGCTGGCCAGGGCGCTGGAGGCTCCGGTCACGACCAGCGTCCCGGCCGCCGTCGCGCATACGAGTAGTCGATTCAGCTTCATACGATCACACCCCCGCGAAGTTGGGTTACGAGGTAACCCTCGATCCGAGTCTAGCCCGTCAGGCCGTTAGCGGCCGAAACGAAGAGCCAGCAGCGGGCTACCGAAACCGACCATGCAAAGGGTTAGGAACCAAGCAAACGCTCCCAGCCCCAGCCCAGCCGTGCCTTCTCCGCGATTTCCACCGATCTCATTGGCGATTCCGTACACAGTCAGCGCCAGGGCAGTGATGCCGAACGGAACGGCGACAGCAAGAAAGACGGCGAACTCGGCGAAGCTGCGGGTGCCCTCAGTACCCGGCTCGGGCAGCTCGAGCCGCGTCGCGCGGCGCCTTTCGTAATTGAGGGCAGGCACGTAGACCCCCATCGCAAATATGACCAATCCGGTTGTGAACAGCGTGATCACCCACGCGACCATGGGAGCCGAGTAGGCGGTCACCGCGAAGACAACCAACCCTCCAATCGCCCCGACCACGGGCGACGCGGCGGGTCCTGCCCTCGCGTAGTTGGACCTGGGAAAGTGCATGCGCCGGCCGAGATAGCCAACTGAGGCGACCAACGCCCCGAGCCAGATGCTCAGGCCGACCGCAAGCAGGAGCCGACTGAGGTCCAATTGGCCGGGATTCTGCCACAAGAGCGAGTCCTTGCCACCAGGCTAGCCAAGCAACTGCTGGGACCTCGTCAGCCGGTTGGGAAGATCGGCACGGTCACGCGCTGCCAGGTCGTCCCGCCATCCGAGGTGCTGAGGATGCCGTTGACGTTGTACATGCCGGTTACGTCCAGGGCGTAGCCAATGGTGGCGTCCGCGAAGGTCATCTGCAGGATTCGCGGCGCGTGTTTGGTCACCGTCCAGGTGAGGCCGCCGTCTGACGAGTGGGCGACGGCCGGGCCGGCCTGCACGTTATCGCCCGCGCTCAGCGACTGGCTGGTCAGCCAGATGTGCCCAGAGTCCAGGATCGAGATTGAAAGATCGTCTCCGACCGGGGCGAAACCCGCCGGCGCAGGCCGCGGATCGCCCCATGTGGCGCCTCCATCGTGCGACACGTAGAGGTAGATGTGGTTGGCGGTGGCGTTGTCGGGCCCTTTCGGGTCGTGATACGCGATGGGCAAAACGCCTTCCTTGCCGCTGAACGATGGCTGGCTGGGCGTGCTCGTCCAGCCAGCGTCCGCCGCCGGCACGTTCAGGGCCAACGGCCGCCACGACCGGCCCTCGTCCGTGGTCGTGTACAGCTGGGTGGCGCCCACGTACCAACCCATGAGAGACCCATCGCTCTGGCGGCTGAACGTGACGCGGTAGTTGCCGACGCCATAGACGTAACCCATAGGCGGTGCAGTCGGCAGAGCGCCGACTTGGGACCATGATGTGCCGCCATCGGTCGTCTGATACAGGACCTCGGCTCCGAGCCCCGTCGTCGGTCCTCCCGAGTCGGCCCACCCGTGCGTGGCATCGAGGAAGAAGACGTCCTCAACTGGGAAGGTGGGCACCGGGAGGGCAACCCATGTTGACCCGCCGTCGGCGGTGCGATAAGCGGTCATCGACTGGCTCAGTGGCGCGCAGTTTCGCCCGGCGGCGTCGCAGCCATGCATGCTCATGTCGATCGTCCAGATGAACCCATCTGATCCAAACACCTGCATGCCGTCATAGATGCCGGCGAAGTGGAGGCGGTCTGACCAGCTTTTTCCTCCGTCTCTCGATTGCAGCAGCACGTTGCCGGGCGGCTGGCTGGGTGCAACGATGCCGCCCCGCTGCACGACGAAGATAGAGTCCCCAGTCACAGCCGCCAGCGAGTAGGCGGGGGGCTCGGACGTGCTAGTGCCGGGGAACTGGATGTTGAGCCTGCTCAGCAGGGTCGGTGCGAGCAGAATCCCCACCGCCACGACGGCAAGGGCCGCGGCCACGGGGCCGGCCAGCCGAGGCATCGAGCCGGCGGGGTCGCGCGGCCGGTTCCACGGGATCGCCGAGATCACCCGGTCGTCGAGACCCGGACTGGCCACGTGTGTACTGTCAAACGCATCGCGAATCTCGACCGCCAATCGGTCTTCGCTCATGGGATCACCTCCACGGTGTTGAGACCAGGACGCAGGCGCCTGGTCACGCGATGAAGTCGGGACTTGACAGCGCCGGCGCTGATGCCCAGGACTTGGGCGACCTCGACGGCCGGCAGGTCGAGCACGAAATAGAGATGTAGGAGTAGACGGTCCTGGTACGGCAGGCGATCGATCGCCCGCCGCAGATCGACGCCCCCGGCGATGTCCTTTTCGCCCAACGCCCGATCGAGAGGTTCAGCGAACCGGAGGACCGACCACCAGCGACCGCGCCGGGCCATCCGGCACTCATTGGCGACGATGGCGAGGAACCAAGGCCGCGCGGTGCCGAGCTCTGGCCGGATCCGGGCGCGATGGCGCCAGGCCTTAAGCGCCATTTCCTGGACCGCATCCTCCGCGGCCTCGCGCTCGTGGAGCATGGCCAGCGCGAGACGGTATGCGGGTTGAACGAGCGGTCGCAGGATCTCCTCAAAAGCCTGGCGGTCGCCCTGCCGGGCACGGCTCAACACGCCTAGCTCATCCACGCTGTCCATCAAATGCGCCAGGGGCGTCGAAGGTTTCAAGGTCGTTCCGGATAGGCTCGTTCAATGTCAGGCCCGGCTGAGGAGCGCTTCGATCTGACAGCATCAAAGGCAGTTGCACTGGAAGCTGCGCGCGAGTGGGGCCTCGAGCTCGGGGAGCCGTTCGCCTACTCGTACGTCTCCTACGTTGCGCCCGCCGGCGACGCCGTGTGCAAAGTCGCGTGGGAAGGCGACTCAGAGTCGCTCCACGAAGGCGACGCTCTGGAGCTCTGGAACGGAGACGGTGCGGTGCGGCTTCTGCGGCGGTCTGGGCGCGCACTCCTCGAGGAACGTGCGGTGCCGGGGAACGACCTTTCGACGCCGCCTGACGAGGAGGCGACCGCGATCGCCGTCGACCTCGCCTCCCGGCTGTGGCGCCGTGCAGGATCTCCATTTCGACCGGTTGTGCCCGAGGTTCAGCGGTGGCTCGAGAACGCGGAACGGAAGGGGAGCGAGCTCGTGCCGCTCGCGCGCAACCTGCTCGCGGAGCTCGATCCCGTGGCGCACTGGCTGGTGCATGGTGACTTTCACCACCACAACATTCTTCGCCGAGGCGATCAGTTCGTGGCGATCGATCCAAAGCCTTACCTCGCCGATCGCGAGTACGACGTGCCCACATTCCTCTGGAACCCGCGAGGCAACCAGATGGAGGATCGGCAGGAGACGGAGCGGCGCATCGCAGCTTTTGTCGCCGCGGGTCTGGATGACTTCCGGATCCGCGCGTGGACGGTGATCAGGGGCGCGTACCTGCGGCCAGAGTACGCCGGCCGGATCAGAGAATTGGTCGAGCCTTGAACCAGGGCTCGCCGTCCCATGTCCGGATAATCTGATGCCATGTCGATGACCGAAGACGGGGTCACGTACGAAGACGGCCGGCTCGAGCTGTCCGACCGACGCACGCTGGCCTGGCGATGGTGGGGCGAGCCCGGCGGGACGCCGATCCTGCGGCTCCAGGGCACGCCCGGGTCCAGGCTCTACAGGCATCCCAAGGCCGCGGTGCAAAAGGAACTAGGGGTGCGTTACCTGATGGCCGACCGGCCTGGATACGGCGGCTCGACGCGCTTGCCCGGCCGGGGAGTGGCGGTGATCGGGGACGACCTGGCGGCGCTTCTTGATCATCATCAGATCGAGCGCGTGCCGGTGATGGGCACGAGTGGTGGTGGACCGCACGCCCTCGCGGTCGCCGCGAGGCACCCCGGCCGGATCTCTGCCGTTTCGGTGATTGTTGGCGCGGCGCCCCTGGAGCCGGGCGAGGTGAGCCGGCTGGTGGGCGTTAACGCGGCCGGCTATGCCGCTGCCGAGCATGGATGGGAGTCTTTGAACAAACTCCTGGCGGAAGTTCGTGATCGGCTCCTCGGGGATGAAGGCATGGCGGGCGTGCTCTCGGATGCGCCGGCGACGGATGTGGCCATCATGCAAGACCCCATTTGGCAGCGAACCTCTCGGGCCAACACCGCCGAGGCGCTGAAGCAGGGCGCCGAGGGCTGGACCGACGAGTCCATGGCACTGCACGCCGACTGGGACTTCGACCCGGGGCTTGTGCAGGCATCGGTCACCTGGTGGGCGGGCGACAGCGACAAGAACGCGCCGCTATCCGCCGCGCAGAGGGCGGCGGCCCGGCTGCATGAGGTCGACTTGAGGGTTTGGCACAACGAAGGCCATTTCGCCTCGCTGACACACGAGGCAGAGATCGTGCGGGAGCTGCTCAGCCGGTCGCGTTAGGCACCACTGGCTCGCCGCCGCCGAGCAACGTTGCCGTTGATCGAGAAATGCGCCGGCTCTGCGGTCGGTAGGAGCGCGTTTCCCTTACTTCTCACCCACTCGCGATGGGACAGGCTAGAGTTCATGGCCGCCGTGCCCGCAGTGCGCCCACCCTTCCTGGTCCGGCTCCGCCTGGCCGCCACTCGACCCTGGATGCTCTGGCTCGGCTGCCTCGCCATCTCAGCCGCCGGCGCCTGGACCTACGCCCGGTCCACCCTTTTTCTCTCTCCTGCGTACCAGCCCATGGGCGACTTTGACGCCTACTTCCGCGCCGCTGCCGACCTGAACTCCAACCTCGACCCCTACCTTCGCTACAACCATGCGATCCCCTTCTCGCTCTCCGTTGGCTACATCTACCCACCCTTCTTCGCTCGCCTCCTCCAGCCTCTGGCTCTCCTGTCGCTGAACCAGGCCCACGTGGTCGCCCTGATCGCCCTGCAGTTGTCGGTCCTCGCCTCCGTGCTCCTGACCTGGCACCTCCTCGGATTGCGCTCCTGGACCTCCCGTCTTTTCATCCTCGACGCGTTCATGCTGTCTTCAGGAGTGGTTGCCAACGTCGGGGACGGCAACCTCAACGTCCTCCTCGTTCCTACCTCCCTGGCGTGGGTCCTGGGCTACCGCCGAGCCGCCACCTGGAGCTGGCTCCTCGTCGGCCTCAATGTCGGTCTCAAGCTTCAGCAAGCACCGCTGTTCGGTCTTGCTCTTTTCCGGCGGGACTGGCGGGGACTCACGTTGGGCTTGACCACGCTGCTCGCGACCTTTGTTGTCGGAGGCCTGGCCCTCATCTACGAGTTCTTCACCAACGTGTTGCCCCGCCTTACCAATACCGTCCCCATTGGAGCCCAGAACACTTCGCTGCTCGCCGACATCGAGCGTCTGCTCCACCCTGGAACTGACAATCTCACGTACGACCCCACCTACGCTGAGGCGCGCTTTTTTCTGATCCCGATTGTCCTGGTCGTCCTCTTCATCACCGCCCGCTCCCTCTACGGCCTCGCAGACCGCCAGCTCGAAGCCCTGATCGCCCTTGCCGCCGTGCCATTGCTCAGCAACTACCTCGGCGCTCCCCATTTGCTCCTTCTCCTGCCGGTCGGCATCCTGCTCGCTGAACGCGCCTTGCGCTTCCGTGCGTATTTCGCGTTTGCGGTACTCGTCGTGTCCCTCGTTTTTGTGTCCGATTACGCCTTGTTCTTCACCCTGGCCACCTCAATCAACTTCTTCGTCGCCCGCGCCGTTTTCTACGAGATTGCGCCAGGCGCGGCCGCCCTCTGCATCTGGCTGGTCAGTGTTCGGTTGGCCGCTTACGCAAAGGCCCGCGCGCGGCAGCCGGCAGTTGACCTCACAATCTCGATGCCTCGAGAAGTCACGTAGAAAGCGAGGAAGCTTCCCGGCGGGTCGTGTGGAAAGCCTCGTCTCTCGGTCGAAGTTCATTTGCCGAGCGCTCACGCTGGATGGCGAGCAGGCACGCGATCCAAATCAAGACGACGCCGACCACGCCAAACTCCGCCATCAGGCGTAAGACCAGCACGTTCGAGTAACCGGCCGCCAGCAGTGTGCCGAGCCAGTGATGAGCGGGACTGATCAATAAATGGCCCGCTGCAACCATGCCCAGGGGAGCCCAGCTGCGTCGCCGCACAGCCCAGGCGGTGACAACCAGCATCGGCAGCAAGAGCAGGACCAGGTGGGTACCCCACGAGTAGCTGGTCACCAACGGCGTCACCGCCACGATCGCCGCCGCTTCGAGGGAGCGACCCATCGCGCCGGACACGGGCGAACGGAGCACCCACAGCGTCAGGGCAAGAGCTGCGACGGCGATGACCAGCGTTATGACCTGGGCGGCCGGCGGACTTCCTCGTACCGCACCGAAGAACGTGTCAGGTTGAAGCAGTCGCGTGACCGTCCCACCTGGCGAATGGTTTTCGAAAATGCCGGTCCCGGAGCTGACCGCGGGCAGCACCTTGAACAGATACTCAAACAGGTATTGCGGGGCGGCCAGCAGCGACAGGCCCAACCCCATCACCGTCGCCGCCGCCAGCATCGACCATTTCCTGCGGAGCAGGAGCAGGAGCCCGACCGGCGCCTGGATGAGCTTGAGTGCCACCGCTGCGCCGAGCGCGGCCCCGCTCCACCAAGCACCGTCGACCCACGCCCAGAGCCACACGCCCGAGAGTGCCAGCAGCACCAGGTTCACCTGACCTTCGTCGATGTTGCCGGTTACGGGCTCGAAGCTGATTGCCACCAGGACGAGCAGCACCGCCAGCTGCCAGTCGCCGACGTTGAGCGCCCGCAAGGTGCACCACAGGAAGACGGCCAGTGAGATGTTGAGGACGATGACCACGACGATTCCAACAACAGCGCGGTCGACCCCAACCGCAGGCTGAAGGAGCCAGGCCAGCAAAGGCGGCGTGACGTACTGAGAGCCGGTTGGTTCAAGGCAACCCATGGTCTGGCAAAGGTCGTACGGATCGAGGCCCGCGGCAATCCGGCCGGCAGCCCTCATGTAGCTCTCCTGGAAGTCGCCTTGATAGCCGGCGAACAGAAGTGGCTGGACCAGGCCGCGCCACAAGAACAGAACCCCGATGGGAATCCCAGTCCAGAGCAGGAGCAGGCCGCTGAATCGTCGGTTGGCCAACGCCTGTTGCCAGGACGCCGCCCCTCTTCTCACCGAGGGAGATTATCCGCATGCCGCTCTTTCGAACAGCTCGGGAGGGTCCTTTCTCAGAAAGTGTGGCTCAGCGCCGGCTCCACAGCACTATCGGAGATGTGCCACCACTAGAGTTCGAGTCGGCCTACCAGCTGGAGTGCGCGGGTGCCTTCCGGCACTCGACGCGCGCCTTTCAGTCTTTCACGGCCTGGACGATAAAGCGATCGCTGGTCGGGCTGTAGCCCGTGCACGTCTGCAGCGTAAGCACCGGCAACGAGCTCCGCCACTTGATCCACGAAACGTCCGCGGCGTTGGTACGGCCGATCACGCGGTTGATCTTGAAGGTCACAACGCTTCCAGTTGAGTAGTCGTGCAGATAAACGGCATCGCCGACGCGCGCGTACAGCAGCCCGCCGAACATCTCCCAGTATCCGTGCGCGTAGATGTAGCTGTTGCCCGGGCTGCCCGGATGGGCCGTCCCCGGATACACCAGCGCGACCCACTTCGGTATCTGGTCGGACCCATCTCCCTGGACCAGGGGCAGGGCGATGTGCAGAGCGGGTGCCTCGATCCACAACCCGCTTCGCTGAGGAAGCGGCGCCGCCGCCGGGGCCGCGGGCGGAGGTGAGGCGGCCGGCGGCTCGCTGACGCCGTTGATGAGCGGCGAGAGGACGTCCGACAAGCCAAGATTCGAGCTGCCGGCGTGGGGATCAGGATGCTGGAGCATCACGGCAGGCGTAGTGGCGAACACGTATAGGCCGGCTCCGGCGAGCAATATGGCCGTGAGCCCGACCACCTGCACGCCCGCGAGCAGATGCCTCAGCCTCGCAGCCGCCTCCGGGCCAGCGCCGCAAGCACGACCAGAACCAAACCTGAGGCTAGCAGCACGAACAGCAGAACCGGCCACGGCTTGTCTGGGCCGGTCGTAGCCGGTGTGGCGGGATCGACGACCACCGACGAGAGCGCGGTGGTGAAGGATGGGCCGCCGGTGTCGGTCAGCGTCACGGTCATTCCGTAGGTGCCGGCGTTTGCGTACGTGTGACTGCCGCTCACGTGGAGGGTGCCCGGCGGGTCGGTGATCGTGCCTGCGGAAGTGGTGCCGTCGCCCCAGTTGATGGTCGCCGTGTAGGAGCCGAGTGTCTCCTTTTGCTGGTCGCTGAACGTGCCCACGACCACGTTGGTGAGCTGGACGCCGGCTGTGCCGTGCGGCGGGTTGCCGGTTCCGGTGAGGGCCGCGTCGGCCACGTTGACGGTACCGCTTGCGGTGCCGGTGGCAGTCCCGGGTGCATCGTCCGAGAGCGTGACCGATAACGCGTAGGCTCCCTGCTCGACGTACGTGTGGTTTCCGCTCACGGTTGCGGATCCGCCTTGCAGCGTGACCGTTCCGGCGGTCGTGGTGCCGTCGCCCCACGTGATGCTCGCGGTGAAGTCCGCGGCCACGTTGTTGGTGTAGTTGTCGGTGAACGTGGCGACGGCGCCTGAGAAGGCGGCGCCCTCCACCGGCGTGATCTGAGTCACCGCACCGGCCAACGAGTCCGCTTCCGCAACCGTGATTGCGCCGGTGGCCGTGCTCGTGGCCGTCCCCGGCGCGTCGTCAGTCAGCGTGACCGAATACGACCCGGTGAGCTCATCGGCGAAGGTGTGGGTTCCGCTGACGCTGAAAGATCCGGCACCCCCCGCCACGACGCCGCTCGAGGTGCTGCCGTCGCCCCAGGCGATCGTCGCCGTAAAGTCGGACGCCACGTTGGTGATGTTGGAATCCGTGAACGTCGCCATGACTCCCGACACGGTGCCCCCTTCCACGATCGACTTCGGTGCCGATGAGGCCGTGAAGCTGTCTGACTCGGCGACGGTGGCGGTGCCGCTGCCCAGGAACGCGGACCCGTTGTCGCTCACGGTGATGGTGGTCACGAAGCTCCCCTCATCCGCGTACAGGTGCGGGGCGGAGATCGTCTCGGACCCAGAGGTGCCGCTGACGACGGCGGCGCTGACGGTGCCGTCGCCCCAGGCGACGGTCGCTGCGCACGCAGCCGGCAGGCACGGCCCGTTGTAAGTGGCCACCGCGCCCGCGAACAGGGAGCTTTCGGGGATTGAGATCGCGACCGGGGTGACGACCGTGGCCACCACGGTTGTGTTCACCACGCTCTGGTTGTTCGCCGCAACCGGATCCGGGGTCGTCGACGACACGTTGGCGGTGTTGGTGATCGTCGTTCCGGCGGCCGTGCCCGGGTTCACACTCACGACCAGCGTGTATGTCTCTGTCCCGCCTGCAGGCAGGGTCGCGCCACTGGCGGGCCCGGTGTTATGGGTGAACGAGACCAGCGTCGTGTTTGCCGGCAGGGTGTCTGACGTCACAACCGACTGAGCGTCGCTCGGCCCGGAGTTCGTCACCGTGATCGGGTAGGTCACATTACCGCCGGCCACCGCGGTGGCCGGCCCCGTCTTCACGATCGAAACGTCCGCCTGCGTCGAAATCGAGGTACTTACGGAGCTCGCGTTGTTGGTCGGGTCAGGGTCGGTCGTGCTCGACGTGACGTTGGCCGTGTTCGTGATCGTGGCGCCGCTCGCGGTGTTCGCGTTCACGTTCAAGGTCAGCGTGAATGTTTCTGTGCCACCCACGGGTAGCGTGGAGCCATTGGCGGGGCCGGTGTTCTGGACCAGAGAGACCAGGGTGGTGCCGGGAGGCAGCGTGTCGGAGGTGGTCGCGAACTGCGCGTCGCTCGGTCCGGCGTTGTGGACGGTGATCGGATAGGTGATGTTGTTCCCGGCCACCGCGGTGGCCGGACCGGTCTTCACGATCGACAGGTCCGCCTGCGCAGACACGAGGGTCGTGACGGTGCTGGCGTTGTTGGTCGGGTTCGGGTCCGCTGTCGTCGACGACACGGTTGCCGTGTTGCTGATGTTGGTGCCGTCCGGCGTGTTGGCGTTCACGGTGACGACCAGGGTGTACGTCTCGGTGCCAAGCGAGGGAAGATCGCTGCCGTTCCCGGGTCCGGTGAATTGGGTGAACGATTTGAACGTCGTATTCGCAGGCACCGTGTCCAGCAAGGTGGCAGCCACCGCCGTGTCCGGTCCACTGTTGTGAACCGTGATCGAGTAGGTCACGTCGGTCCCGGCGATTGCGGTTGCCGGCCCGGTCTTGGTCTTGACCACCGAAAGGTCGGCTGATGACTGCACGGTCAGCGTGAAGATTTGGGTGGCAGTGCCAGAGCCGTTGCTGGCGTGGAACGTCAGGGTGTAGGTGCCGCCGGTCCCTGCCACCGGAGTCCCCGCCAAGGTCGCGGTGCCGTTTCCGTTGTCGGTGAAGGTGACGTTCAAAGGCAAAGTGGCGCCGGTTTCAGTGAGGGCTGGAGACGGGGCCCCGGTCGTGGTCACTGTGAAGGTGCCCGGGCTGCCCACCAAGAAGGTGGTGGTGTTCGCGCTCGTGATTGTGGGCGGGGCCGGGGTGAAAACCGTGATCGCCACGGTCACCGTCTGCTGATCGATGCGAACCGACGCGCTTCCCGCGCCGGGAGCTCCGCCTGCGATGTAGCCGGCGGCGGCGGTGCCCGGCGAGGTCAGGGTGGTGGCAGCTCCGCCACCGATGGTGCCGAGCACCGGACCGGGCCACGTGACCGGGATCGCGCCGACGTTAGCGAGAATGCCCGGAGAGAGCCCGCCGTTGTTCTTCGAAAGGTCCGCGGCCAACGCCGACGTTCCGCCGGTCGGGATCGTGGTGGGAGTCGCGGTCAGGCTGAGTACGAACCAGGCAGCGGGCGCAACGTTTTTCGCGGCGTCGCCTGTTAAAGGCGCGTTGATGCCCCACCAGTTGTTCTCGGCCGTCACGGTCGCGGGGTTGCCCGTGTTGTAGAAAAGGCTCTGTCCCAGGCCTGCATGGGCGGCGTTGCCCGCGAAACGGTTGAGGCCGGGCTTAGGTGTAGTCAGGTCTCCAAGATCGGAATTCCCGCCAGAGCTGTCGACCGCGCCGCCGGCGCCTGCCGCTCCGGCGCTGTTGTTGGTGAATGTGCTCCCGGTGATGGTGAGAGTTCCGGAATCCTTCTCGATCGCGCCGCCGCCGCCCGGACTGACCGAGCTGGACGCCGTGTTGCTGTTGAAGGTCGAGCCCGTGACCACGTACGAGGCGAAGTTGCCCGCGACGTGGATCGCGCCTCCGCCTCCGTTCAGCGTTTGCGTGCTCGAGTTTCCGCTGAACGTGGAGTTGCTGACTGTCAGCGTGCCGGCCGCCGGGTCGACGTCGGTGAAGTCGATGCCACCGCCGTTGCTGTTGGTGGAGTTGCCGGTAAACGTGCAGCCTGTGACCGTCAGCGAACCGTGTGTATATCCGACTCCGCCACCGGGCGCTCCGGTGCTGGTGTTGTTGGTGATCGCGCAGTTGGACAGGGTCGTGTTGTCCGGCGCGGTCGGCGAGATCGACCCGCCGAGGATGCCACCACCGCCCAACCCCGTTTGGCCGCCGGTGATGGTCAGCCCGGAGATGGACACTGTGACTCCGCCGACGAGGCCGGTCGGGTCGAGAGAGAAGACCATGCAGCTCAGGGCGGGTTCGGTGCAGCCGGCCGCCTGCTGGACGATGGTGTCCGCCGGCGCGCCGCCGCTGGTGCCGGTGATACTGACGTTCTCCCCGGTGACGACCCCGACCTGCAAGGCGCCGAGGCTCAACAGGTACGTGCCGGCCGGCACGTCGATGGTGGTGCTCATCGCTCCGCGGTTGTCCGCTGCGTGCAGGGCGGCGCGCAGGCTGCAGCCGCTCGGCGAAACGCAGTTGACGTTGGCGGGGTTGGTCAGGTCCTCGTCGGTCAGGGTGTTGACGGTGAACGTGATCGGAAGCGCCAAAGCCGGCTGGGTGTGGCCGGCCAGGCCGATCACCATCGCGAGGGCGAGGCCGCACAGAAGCAGCCCGCGGACCAGGCGGTCGCGGTTTATCCGGCGGCTCAAAAGGCTGGTGACGGTCCCTCTCCTCTTCTTTGGCTGTCGATCAGCTGCGCGGCGGGTAGACGCCCTGTAGGGCGATGATGAAAGTCAAGGTCTCGAACGGCATCATGTTGTTGTGGGGCACGCTGCTGCCTGCGACCTGAAGCGCCTGTGCGTTCATCGGCGCTCCGGCGGATGCCGAGTACATCGGCAGCGGCTGCCGGCCGCTCTGAGCCTTGGACCAGACGTGGCCGGCGGGCGAAGTTTGGTCGGCCTTGCTGGTGCTGAACGCCTGGGCGGCATGCGTGTGACTGGGAATCTCAGTCGTCAGGAGAGTTACTGCTTGCGACCCTCCGGACTCTCCAAGATTCCGTAAGCTCAGCCCGGGGCCCTGCCCAGAGCTCATTGGCGCTGAGCCCTGGAGGTTCGGGAGCGCGAAGGTTGACAGGCCGTCGCCGCCGTAAGTCGTGCCGAGGAGTGAGAAGAGGGCGGTGTTCTGGCTGATCGGCAGCAGCTGGCCGTTGCAGAGGGCCCATCCGGTCGGCGCGAAGTTGCCGGCAAAGATGCGGATCTCGGCCACGAATGGGTTGCTCATCGTTGGTGTCCTTTCATTCGATCACGTCAGGTGCGCGAGGGGAAAATGCCCTGGAGGGCGATGCAGAAGTTCAACACCAGGTACGGCGACATGTTGTTGTGGGCCTGGCTCCCGCCCACCGCCTGGATGGCCGCAGCCACCATGGCGTTGTTGATCGCGGCGGCGTCTGCGTAGGCAGACGCGATCCCCTTCGCCCAATAGTTGCCGGCCGGGCTCACCTGGTCGGCAACATTGCTGCTGGCCGTCACCACGTGCGTGTGGGCCGCCATCTCGGATTGGGACAGCGTGTGATTTATCTCTCCCCCGACCTGGCCGAGAGTCAACCCGCCGCCCGAGTGAAATGGCACGCTGCCCCGCAGGTTGGGGAGTGCGAAGTTGTTGAGGCCGTCGCCGCCGTAGGTCGTGCCCAGGATCGAAAACAGGGCCTGGTTCTGGTTGATCGGCAAAAGCTGACCGTTGCAGAGCGCCCACCCCTTTGGGGCGAAGTTGAAGGAGACGATCTTGATCTCGCCGAGAAACGGTTCAGCCATTCAGAGTCTCCTGCATCGGTGAGCCGCTCATGTCGGTGAGGGGAAAATGCCGAAGAGCGAGATGATGAAGTTCACCGTTAGGAAAGGGACCATGTTTTCGTGAGGCAGGCTGCCGCCGGCGGTGCTCACAGCGCCGCCAGCCATCGCAGCATTCGGCGCCTGGTCGCTGAATTGAGGGCTGCTCCACTGCGCCCACACCTCGCCCGCCGGTGACTGGGTGGTGCCCGGCCCTGAAGTTACCTGAGCCGGGTGTGAATGCGTGGGCATTTCACTCGAGATCAGAGTGTGGGATTCTGTGCCGGCCATCTCTCCGAGGTTAAAGGTGGTGCCCTGACGGCCCGTGCCCGCATGAAGAGGGACCCTGCCCCGGAGATCGGGGAGAGCGAAAGTTGACTGCCCGTCGCCTCCGAAAGTAGTGCCGATGAGGTTGAAGAGGGTGTCGTACTGCGAGATGGGCAGTACTGTCCCATCGCAGAATGCCCAGCCCGCAGGCGCGAAGTTGCCGCCGAACATCCTGATCTCGCCTACGTACGGCTGACCCAACTACTCACCTCCTGGGGTTTGATCGATCGCGCGGTTGAACACCGCCTCGTAGCTGACGCCCTCCGGCGACTTGCCGATGGGCACCAGGAACAGCTCGAAGGCGCCCATCGACTCGTGCTCGAGCCGGTAGATGCGCTGCTCCAGCGGCGCTTCGACAGGAGCTCGGAAGACGATCGAAAAGGCCTCTTGGTGCGCCGACTTCGAGCCTGCCGTGAACTCGATCAGCTCCACGTCCATTGCGGACTCCGGGCCTGCGATGAGGCGAAACCGGCTGTTCACCTGTGAGGCGAACTCGTCCGCGGTCAACGCATTGTCCACAGTCACGCTCACAGGTGTGCGGCTGTGGCGAAATCGGGAAGCCACGTCATCTCGTGGTGGATGCCCTGCTCGGCCGTCTTGGTGAATCCCAAACGCCTGTAGAGTCCCGCCGCGGGGTTCGACATCTCCACGTTCAGGACGACCGGCAGCCCTGACGCTCGCGCGTCTTGCAGGGTTCCTTGCAGCAGTGCGGTGCCAACGCCCTGGCCTCGGTACGCGGGAAGAAGCGCGATGTCGACGATGAGGATGCGGTTCTGGTTGCGGTCGACGTAGTAGCGGCCCGCCGGCTGTCCGTCGACGAGCACGACCTGATGGTCGGCGTCCGGGTACTGCCGGCGGTAGTGGTGGTTCTGGGCCGCGAACTGCATGTCCAGAAACGCATGCTTCTGGTCCTCGGTCCAGTCGACCAGGGCCATCTCGCCGGCTCGAGTGCTGGCATAGACCTGGCGCAGGAATCCCCCATCGCCAACATCAAGCGGGCGCAATTCGACCAGTGCGGCGGCGGTGGTGCGACTCACGACCACAGCCGGTTGAAAACGGCTTCGTATGGCTGCGCGGACCCCGTCGAGCGGGCGGGAACAAGGAATATCTGAGATGTGCCGAGCGCCGAATGCTCGACCGTGTAGGTGCCCTGCTTGAAGGGATTGGCTGAGGGACCGGTGAACTGCAGAATGAACCCCTCGCGGCCCGATGCTGGGACGACACCGCCGGTCGGTCGCGGCAGGTGGGTTACCTGGACGAGCTTGAGGTCGACCGAACGATTTGGCTCGACGCGGACTCGAAATGTAGTGCCGAGTTGACTAGCGAAAGAGGCCGATGTGAGCTCAGCTGCGACGCGTGCTTTGGAAGCCAGGCCGAGCAGGGATGGCCAACTGGAAACCGCCACCAATGCGCCCAGGCCTAACAGGCCACCACGCAAAAGTTGGCGCCGACTTATGGTCGGAAGCACCGCACCCGTTCCCTTCCTCTAAAAAAGAGCCCTCACCACAAAGGGCGTCGACGCATCCTATCATCCCCCCACTCGACGTCGCCTGGTTGCACATATAAGAGGACGTAGACCCACCTGGACGAGAGGGTCACCATCGCGACGTGACCCGCGGAGCGTGAGACTGGTCAGACCCGGCCGACGTCGCGGCGCCGGAGTCCGTACAGGCCGGCCAGGGTGAAGCCGGCCGCGACGGCGGAGATCACGACAAGAGGCAGGATGGTCAAGCTCGCACCGGGCAGCTGGGGCACGCGCTCGAACGGCGAGAGGTTCTGAAGCCAACCGGGGAGGTGGAGGACCGCACCGAGGAATCCGACGACGACGCATGCGGCGAGGATCGCCCATGACGCGCCGGCCCAACGTGGCAGGAGCCCGACGAGTGCGATGGTGAGTCCGACCATCAGCCACATCGGCGGCGCGTAGACGAGGGCGGCGCCGACCAGGCGCGGAGCGCTGTTCAGATCGCCGCCCGCGACTCCGTAGGTCAGGCCGGTGGCCAGGCCGGCGACGCCGAGCAAGATGACGCTCCCCGCGAACGCCACCGTAAGGTGACTCGCCCCCCACCGCCCCCGCGATAGCGGAGTCGCCAACACAGACTCTGCCCGCATCGAAGTCTCCTCGCTGCGCAACCGAAGCGCGGATTGGATGGCGAAACCCGTGGCGAGGAGCGCAATGAATCGGAAGGAGGCGGCAAAGTAAGAGTCCGTGAGGTTCCCACCCCCCGCACCGGCCAGTATTTCCGCGAGCGCTTTGTTCTGGCCGATGAAGGCGTCGACGGTCGGGCCGATCCAGCCATAGGCGATACCGATGACCAGGACGCCGGCACCCCACCCGAGCAGGACGCCTCGCTGCAGGCGGACGGCCAGCCCAAAGGGGTGCCCCAGGCTCCGCGAAGCTGTGGGCCTTCCTGGCCGGGCGGCCACGAGCCCGGCGCCGAGATCGCGCCGGGCGGCCAGGGCGCCGGCCGCGGCGACCAGGACCACGGTCGCCGTGACCAAGAGCAGGAAGGGCCACCATCGCTCGCCTGCGAACGGCCGCGCCTTCTGGGCCCATCCGATCGGAGAGAACCACGAGACGGTTCCGTCGCCGATGTCGCCCACCGCGCGCAGCACGTAGGCTGCACCAAGCACCGCCCCCGCGGCGCCGTACAAAACCCGGGTGTTTTCGGTGACCTGGGCCGCGACCAGGGCAACGCCGCCGAAGACCAGCCCGACCAGGATGAACGACACTCCAAACACCAACGACCCGGGCGCGGGGAGACCCTGGGCGAGCAGGGCGACGGTTGTGAGCACGCCGACTGCAATGTTCATGGCGGCCACCGTGAGCGACGCGGCAAGGGTCGGCGCGAGGCTTCCGACCGGAAGCGAGCGCATAAGTTCGAGGCGGCCGGCTTCCTCTTCGCCCCGAGTGAGCCGGCCGACCATGAACAGGCTCATGAGGGCCACCAACACCATGCCTCCAGCGCCGAACTGAAACGCCACTTGCCCGCCGACCGTGTTCAGACCCTGGGCAGGGCCGTTGAAAGCGATGGCCGCGGCGTTGTGTTGGGTGGCCGCAGCCGTTTGATCAAGGGCAGCCTGGGTCGGGAACAAGCCCTTGACTCCTGTTGCGGTGAGCGCCGCCAGTGCAACGATCGAGACGATCCAGACCAGGATCCGGATGCGGTCGCGGCGAAGGATGAAGCGGGTCAGCTCGACGGTTCCAGCCAGCGCGCTCATCACTGTCACGGTCTCGCGTTGCGAGTGCCGTCGAGGCGTTCGGGTTCCTTCGCGAGCTCGTCGCCGTAGTGACGCAAGAACAGCTCTTCGAGCGTGGGCGGATGGCTGACCAGGCTGCGGACCCCGAGCTCACCGAGCCGGCGGACCGCAACGTCGAGGTGATCGGTGTCAACCTCGAAGCGGACGTGCTTGCCGTCGATCTCGAGGCCATGAACGCCGGCAAGGTCAGCCAGGCTTTCCGCGGGAAGCTCGGTCTCAGCGATGATCGACGTACGGGTCAGATGCCTCAACTCGTCGAGCGTGCCTCGCTCGGCCACCCGTCCCAGCCTGATGATGCTCAGCCGGTCGCACAGTGCTTCGACCTCGGCCAGGATATGGCTGGAGAGCAACACCGTTCGTCCCTCGGCCTTCACCTCGCGAATGCAGTCCTGGAAAACGGCCTCCATGAGCGGGTCGAGTCCCGACGTCGGTTCGTCGAGCAGGAGCAGCTCGGCATCAGACGCCAGAGCCGCAACCAATCCCACTTTCTGCCGGTTCCCTTTCGAATAGGAGCGGGTCTTCTTCGTCGGGTCGAGCTGAAAACGTTCGAGAAGTTCGTTGCGCCGCCGCGGATTGAGGTCGCCTCGCAACCGGCCGAACAGATCGATCACCTCCCCGCCGGTCAGATTCGGCCACAAACTCACCTCGCCCGGCACATAGGCCAACCGGCGATGCAGCGCAACGGCGTCGCGCCACGGGTCGCCCCCAAGCAAAGCGACCTCCCCGGCGCCGGCGCGGAGCAGCCCGAGCAACACGCGGATGGTCGTCGTCTTGCCCGAGCCGTTTGGCCCGAGAAATCCGTGGACCTCGCCAGCCTCGACCGACAAGTCAAGGCCCTCGAGAGCGCGCGTCGATCCGAACGTCTTGACAAGGCCAGAAATGGAGATCGCCAGCGGCACGCCACGCATCATTGCACCTGCCCTATGCGGATCACGTCCCCGCGGCGCGTCCTATTCAATGGGCGCGGGGTCGGCTCGCTCGACGGCTCTCCGAAAGTGTTGGCGGGGTGTCGTAGATACCTTTCGAATTTCCGCAGGGCCGGATTTGCATGACTCAGCGTTGCTGGCGATCAGCCAGAGAAGGCTCGCCGGTTGTGGATGTGTTCAGCGGCCTTCGGCGGCCGTCTTAACGGCATTCGCCATCACCGCCGCTGCTCCCGCATCCGTCATGCCCTCATGTGAAAGGCGACGCCACGTCCAGAAGTCCAACGCCAGAGCCACAGCCGCTCGGACCTGCGGGGAGTGTTCAGCCCCCATGAACCGAGCTGCCAGCATGTCGGCGAGCGACGCCATCTGTTGATCCATCCGGATGCTCATCACCGCGTCAAGGGCCGGCAAGAGAAGTCGATCTCGCTGCATGTGCTCGTGCCGGCCGCCCTATTCCATTACGTACTGGAGGCGCCGCAGCGGATCGACGTCTCTCTCTCGGCAGGGCCCATTTGCATTTCTGGGGAATTGGCCTCATTGTGGGGTTCAACGCACTGCTCCTCGAAGTCGCAGCGAGCCCCCGCTCATTGAGTGACTTCTTAAGGGGTGATGCCGAGGGTCGGGGCGCACGCTCGAGCGTGCATACGTCGAGACCTTACGGTCTTGTCCGATAGGCCGTTATGGAAGCTCGGGCAGATTGACAGCACAAATGATGAGGAGAGAAATGAAACGTCTTTTGCTTGTGATTGGCACGACGATCGCCGTCGGCCTGACGGGATCCACGTCCGCTTTCGCCAGTGACGGTCCAGCGCCGAACCTTCCCCCGCTTAGTTGCGGGGCCGGCACACGCGTCGTTAACGTCACCCAGCACATCGTCAACGACGCCGACTCCAGCCTGACCGGGTTCTGGGCGTTCGACGCGTACACGCGCCATATCCAGGTGTGGCAGACAACCCCGGGTAGCTTCTGCGCGATCGTGAGCTACAACGGCAGGTTCACGACCGTCGCCGGCAACAGCCCACAGAACACGGGTACGGTTGCCGCCGGTATACATGGCAACTTCAGGGGCGGCTATGTGGCTAACTTCAGCGCCACTTTCGCGCCGTCGAGGCACACTTCGGGAAGCCTGGGCAACTTCAACTACGCATGCGTCCTGTCTGCCGGCAACACAGTCGCCAGCTGCCCCGGCTACCAGGACTGGACGACGTTCTTCTTCAGCAGCACAAGCGGATTCACTGAGAATACGTGGGGCTGGATCTACACGACCGAGGCGAACGGCACCTGGGTCAACGCCAGCACCGGCAACC
>Ga0209118_1000570_pt1 | contig 19568 bp, 13 predicted proteins | sample BlaSpr_A8_Ref_M1_FD_187988 | JGI IMG/M metagenome (GOLD analysis project Ga0209118, IMG submission 187988) | Forest soil microbial communities from Thunder Bay, Ontario, Canada - Black Spruce, Ontario site 2_A8_Ref_M1 (SPAdes) (version 2) | ecosystem: Environmental > Terrestrial > Soil > Boreal...
CCGCCGCTCTCGGGGAGCCTAAAGACGCCGTACTCGGAGATCCGCAGGCCGCGCTCGACCGCCCGCCGGCGCAGCTTGACGTTGTGTTCCTTCGAGCCGGTGAAGTAGACCAGCGCCGCGCCGTAACAGTCGGGCAGTACCACCCGCAGGTCGACCTGCAAACCGTTGCCGAGGACGATCGTCGAGCGGGTCTCGCCGGACATCAGGACCTGGTCGATCTGCGGGTAGGCCAGCAGGTGCGCCATCACCGGCGCCGGCTCGTGGGCGGTCGCCAGCAGGTCGATGTCGCCGACCGTCTCGAGGCGCCGGCGATAGCTCCCCGCCACTTCCAGCCGTTCGAGCTGCGGGCAGGTGGAGAGGTAGCCGACCAGCGGCTCGACGTAGCGCTCGGTCTCGGCCAGCAGCATGCGGTGGACGTGCTGGCGGTAGTCCTCGATGCCGGCCAGGATCTTGGCCTGGGTCTTCTCGCCGAAGCCGGCGAGGGCGGCGACCCGCCCCTCGCGGGCGGCCGCCTCGAGCTCGTCGACGCCGCCGATGCGCAGCTCGTCCCAGAGCCGGCGGGCTTTCTTCGGGCCGACTCCCGGCAGCCGCATCAGCTCGATCAGGCTGCGCGGCACTTCGGCGACCAGGCGGTCGCGGAAGGCCAGCGTCCCGGTGGTCACCAGCTCGCGGATGTGCCCGGCCATCTCCTTGCCGATCGCCGGCAGATCGGTCAGAGGCGTCCCCTCCGCCACCATGCGGGCCAGCGGCCGGGTCTCGACTTCCACGGTGCGGACGGCGTTGCGGTAGGCCCTGATACGGAAGGAGTCGGCTCCCTGGATCTCCAGGATGTCCGCCACCTCCGCCAGGATCCGGGCGATCTCGACGTTGTCCACTTGCTTCCGCCTCCCGGCGCGCGCCAGCCTCTCGGCGATCCGGGCGCGGAGGCGCGGCGCGCGGCGCCCGCATGCTACCTCAGGGGCCTCCGGGGCGCCCCTCCGGCCGGGCCGGGGGCGGCCGAGCTCCTCCGGCCGCCGGTTGGCGAGGGTGCTGAATGGGGGTGCGGTGGACTGCGGTGCTCGCCAAACGGCGGCCGGAGGAGCTCGCCGCCCGCGGCCCTCCTTCCTCCCCTACGGCTGTCAGCTCTTCGGCCGCCTTTTTCTCGGCGTGCTCCCGCTGTGGGCTTCGGGCTCCGCTGGGATCATCGGTCGCCGGAGAGACTGATAGCGCAGGGGAGGAGGCGGGTCCCTGGGCGGCGGATCTCCTTCCGACCGCCGTTTGGGCGAGCCACCGCAGTCCGCCATCTTCCCATCCACCACCCTCGCCCAACCGGAGGTCGGAGGGAGATCCGCCGCCCCCCTGGGACCGGCCGGAGGGAGATTCCCCGGAGGTGCTACTGTCCCGCCGGAGGAGACGAATGCCTGACTCGCCATCGCGGTCCAAGCTCCCGACCGTCACGATCTATACCGATGGGGGTGCGGACCCGAATCCCGGTCCTGGCGGCTGGGGAGCGGTGCTGCTCCATCCGGTGAGCGGCAGCGCCCAGGAGCTGCGCGGCGGCGAGGCCCGGACCACCAACAACCGCATGGAGCTGACCGCGGCGATCCGTGCGCTCGAAGCCTTGCGCCAGCCCTGCCGGGTCGAGATGCACACCGACTCCCAGTACCTGCGGCGCGGGGTCAGCGAGTGGCTGCCGGGCTGGATCGCGCGCGGCTGGCGGCGCAAGGAGGGCGTGCTGCAGAACGAAGACCTCTGGCGGCGCCTGGCGGACGCCGTGGGGCGCCACGAGGTGCACTGGAACTGGGTGAAGGGGCACGCCGGCGACGTGCACAACGAGCGCGCCGACCAGCTGGCGACCGCCGCCATCCGCGAGCAGCGCGCCGCCGCCGGCGCGGCAGCAGCGGCGGCGGGCGTACCGGCGGCGGCGCTCCCGGAGTACGAGGCCTTCCTGCGGGTCTCGATGACGCCGCAGGGCGGCGGCTGGGCGGCCCTGCTCCGCCGTGCCGGCGCCGGCACGGCGGTCGCCGGCGGCGCGGTCGCCGGCGCCAGCACTGAGGTCGCCGGCGCCGCCTCCTCCTCCCCGGTCGCTCCTCCCGCGGGCGTCCCCGAAGTGGCCGGCGCGGACAGCGGCGAGACGGTGCTGAGCGGCGGGCTGCCGCCGGGGGCCGCGGCGACTGCCAACGCGCTCGATCTGGCCGCGGCGGCGGCGGCGCTCGAGGCTCTGCCCGCCGGCGCCTCGGTCGCGGTGCACACGGTCTCGGACTACCTTCGTCACGGCGCCAGCCGCTGGCTGCCGGGCTGGCGCCAGCGGGGCTGGAAGACCCAGGAGGGCGGCGCGGTGGCCAACCGGGCGCTCTGGGAGCGGCTCGCCGCCGCCCTCGCGGCGCGCCGGGTGAGCTGGCCGGAGGTCAAGGGCCGCGAAGTCGAGGAGCTGGACCGCCTGGCCCCGATCGCCAAGGCCGCCACCCGGGGGCCGGCCGCCGCGCGGTAGCGCCGCCGGTCCCCTGCCGGTCAGAATCCGCTACAATCGTGCGCACCAATGGAGTTCTCGGGTCGACTCAACGCCTTTCCGCCGAGCGATCTCCTGCAGTGGGCCCTCAACGACCGCCGTACCGGGGCGCTGGTGGTGCGCAGGAGCGACCGCGAGAAGCGTGTCTATTTCCATGCCGGCGAGGTCATCACCTGCCTGTCGAATGATCCCGCCGAGTACTACGGCCAGCACCTGCTGCTCAACGGGTACCTGCAGCAGGACCAGCTGTTCCAGGCGCTGACCTACTGCACCACCCAGGGCGTGCGGTTGGGGACGGCGCTGCGCGAGCTCGGCCTGATGGAGCCCGAGAAAGTGCAGCAGACCTTGCGCGCCCAGATCGAGGACACCATCTGCGACCTGTTCCTCTGGGAGCGCGGCGTCTTCTACTTCCAGGCCGAGATGCCGCTCGAGGAGGAGATCCTGCCCGAGCCGATCCACGCCATGGGCCTGATCATGGAAGGGACCCGCTGGCTCGACGAGTACCGGCGTATCCGCAAGCTGTTCATCCACGACAACATGGTGGTGCGCCGCGGCGCCGCCTGGCCGGGCCGCGACCTGTCGCCGGTCGAGCGCCGCATCGCCGCGGAGCTCGACGGCAAGCGCACCCTGGCCGAGCTCTATCGCGTCATCCGCGGCTCGTACTTCCGCTTCCTCGAAGGCGCCTACCGGCTGGCGATCCTCGCGGTGCTCGACATCGACTCGGTGGGCGAGCCGATGGACAGCACGACCCGTGAGATGAGCGTCTACGACCTGCTGCTGGAGCAGGCCACCGAGGAGCAGATCCTGGTGGCCCACCGCCACATGGCGGTGCCGCTCGACCTGCTCGAGCGCTGGGTGCCGGTCTGGGTGGCGGAGCCTGGGGCCGAGGAGCAGACGCGGATGCCGGCGCGGGCCCGCGACTTCTACGCCCGGCTCGACGGCAAGACCAAGCTGGGCGACGCCTTCTCCGGCGACGCGAGGCTGCGCGGCCGCGAGATGGACCTGCTGCTGCTGCAGCTCCAGAAAGGGCGCCTCGCCCTGCTGCCGGCGACGGTCGAGAGCCTCGAGGCCGAAGCCGACAGCCGCGGCCAGCCGCCGCTCGAGCGCTGGTGGCAGCGCGTCTTCAACAGATCCCAGCGGTCGTAGCCGCCCATGCAAGTCTTCGAGCTGGATGATTGACGCCGCGGTCGAGCTCTGATCCAAAGAAAGGAGAGCATATGCGCCGGAGTCGTGCTGCAGTCGTCGTGCTGGCCGCCGCCGCCGCATGGGCGGTGGCCTCGCCCCCACTCTGGTCGGCTGGCTGAGGCTCCGTGCTGGCCTCTGGTCTAGAGGCTGACACGGTCAACGCCTACAAGTCGACTGCCGGCGCCGCGGCATTCGTGGCGATCTCCGAGTTCTACCGCGGCGTCGCGACCCTGGAAGTGATCGACATGACGAAGGTCACTCCGTCCGGCGCTGGCGCGTCCGTCGGCGCCGAGGAGCGGGCGAAGCTCTCCGAGGCCGTTACGCACTTCCGGGCAGCTGCCGAGGCACTGTCGCGCGCCGTCGAGGTCTGCTCCAAGTTCCGGGCGAAGGTCCCTAAGCCGGAGGGCCACACCGTCCTTGATTGCGACAGCGGGGGCCTGGAGCGGCTGCGGGAGATTGTCGCCCGCATTGCCGCAGCCAAGGACGGAGCGTTGCCGGTTCTCGAGGACGTCGAGGCCGCGATGAGCGCGATCAACGACGACCTGGCCTCTTGGAGGTCGAGCACCGAAGCGGCGCGGGGCCTGCCGGGACACTACCCGGCCAAGGCCACGCCCCACCCCTGAAGGCCAACTGCTCGGACGCTTGCGGCTGAACGCGGAACATATGCGCTCTGCCGCGGACGACCCGCGGGGTCAGGGCGTACGGCATCGTCCGGCGCCGTCACGAGATCGCCATCCGGATGGCGGCCGGAGCCGACCGCGGCCGGCAGCAGAGTTATAGAGTACGCGCACCTGTGATGTAAGATATCCATGTAAATGGGGAAGCGCTGGGGGGCTGGTGCCCCCTGCGGTCTTCAAAACCGTCGTCTCGCGCCGGTTGCGGTGTGAGGGGTGGGTTCGATTCCCATGCGCTTCCGCCATCGTCTCTGCTCCCGAGGTCGGCGAGCTGCCGGGCCGGCAACCGTCGGTCGATCGCGCAGCGGGGCCGAGAAACGGACCGGCGGCATCCCGGGATCCTGCGGGTGCGCCGAGAACCGACGAGGAGGACGCCATGGTCAAGAGATCTTCAATCTGTGCATCTTGGCTGGTGGCCGGCGCGGCCCTGGGGATGGCGCTCGCCGACACGCCGCGCAGCCGGGACTTCGAGCTCACCTACGGCGCGCGGACTGGCGAGCTGCCCGCCAGCGCTCATCGCGTGGACGTCTGGCTGCCCTATCCCGCCGGCGATGACAACCAGGATGTGTCGGTCGCCGAGGTTTCGGCGCCCTATGCTTATGAGGTCGTCAAGGAGCCGCGATTCGGCAACTCGATCCTGCACCTGACCGTGGCGGAACCGCGCCAGCGCGAGTTGGCGCTCGAGATGAAGATCCGCGTGCGGCGCCGGGAATACATCCGCCGCGACTTCGGCGCCGCGGACGCCAAGGCGGCGGCGCCAGCGGCGGTCGCCGGCTGGCTGCGGCCGGACCGCCTGGTGCCGCTCGACGGGCGCATCCGCCAGCTCGCAGCGGAGGTCACCCGCGGGCGCCAGGGGGACCTCGAGAAGGCGCGGGCGATTTACGATTACGTGGTGGACACCATGTCATACGACAAGAGCGGCACAGGCTGGGGCAACGGCGACATCTACTGGGCCTGCGACGCGAAGCGCGGCAACTGCACCGACTTCCACGCCTTGTTCATCGGTCTCGCCCGCGCGGTCAACATCCCGGCGAAGTTCGAGATCGGATTCCCCCTGCCGGCGGCGCGCGGTCAAGGCGAGATCGGCGGTTATCACTGCTGGGCGGAGTTCTATCTGGCGGGCTACGGCTGGGTGCCGGTGGACGCCTCGGAGGCGCGCAAGAACCCCGACAAACGGAACTATTTCTTCGGCGCGCTCGACGAGAACCGGGTGCAGTTCACGATCGGCCGCGATGTTGTCTTGAACCCCCACCAGGCGGGCGCGCCGCTGAACTATTTCATCTACCCCTACGTCGAGGTGGACGGGCAGCCGTTCGCCAACGTGGTGAAGAAGTTCTCCTATCAGGACCTGACCAACCATGCCGCGCTACGTCAGGGGGGCAGCTGACAAGGCCGCTCGGGTAAACCCACGGACGGCACCCCGCCCCCGGGAGATCATCTGCTGCCAGGGCATCGCAAGGCCCAGCTCGACCCTCGTGGCGAGCTGGAGGCGGAGCGCGAACGCCTTGTCCACCCATGGATCGAGACCTTCCTCGGTCCGCGGCCGGTCGTAGCGCCGGCGCCCGAAAAGCGGCCTCGCGACGCAGGCGAGCAGGAGGTTCGCCAGCGGCTGGTGCGTCCCGCGCCGCCCGCAGGGGGCTTGCTCCGCGGCCCGGCGGGGCCTCGCTCCTGGCTCAGCGGCCTCTGCCGGTGCGTGCTCGGCCACCCTGAGGCCGTGGCCGCCCCGGCCGAGTCCGCTCGGTCCGTCGTCCGCGCGGCACCGATCCCGCGGTACCTCCGGCAAGCCCGGCCGCCCCGCCACTCCCCGGAGTAGAAGAAGGCGCTCGCGGCGTGGGAGTGGTGGTGCTCGAAGGTCAGGATGGGGCCCTCGAACCCCAGGCGCTCGCGGATGTCGCGCTCGACGCGGCCGGTGTCGAGGTCCGGCCTGCGCAGCAGCACACGCGCGATGCCGATCCGCTGCCGCTGGCCGCCCGAGAGCTGCACGCCGCGCTCGCCGACCTGCGCGTCGTAGCCGCCCGGCAGCCGCGCGATGAACTCGTGGGCGTTGGCGAGGCCGCAGCTCTCCTCGATCTCGCCGGCGGTGGCGTCGAGCTTGCCGAAGCGTACGTTGTCGCGCACCGTACCGGCGAACAGCATGGTGTCCTGCAGCACGAAGCCGACCTCGCGCCGCAGCGCCTCGAGCCGGTAGGCGCGGACGTCCTGGCCGTCGATCAAGATACGGCCCTGCTGCGGGTCGTAGAGCCGCGCGAGCAGCGCCACCAGCGTGCTCTTGCCGGCGCCGCTCGGCCCGACGATCGCCACCCGTTCTCCGGGCTCGACGGTGAAGGAGATCTCGCGCACGGCGGGCGTCATCGATAAGCCGATCGCTCCTTGCGCCCGGGTTTTCGGGCGCCGACGGGTCTGGCTGGTATGCTTCTACAATGTCCTGGGGACCATCGCGAGCGCCAGCTCACCGCCTGCGCGGTTCGCCCTCACCCGGTGGGAGCTGGTGTGAGCCAGGACACACCTCGCTTCCAGACTGCCCACCGCGCGCCCTGAGCTGACCCGAGCTGCCGCGGCTGCCGCCAGACCTCATGCTCTCCGACCTGCGCCAGACCGTGCGCTCCCTGAGCCAGGCGAGGGCGTTCAGCCTGGCGGTGATCCTCACCCTGGGGCTCGGCGTCGGGCTCAACGCCGCGGTCTTTTCCGCCATCCACGGCGTGCTGCTTCGCCCGCTGGCGTTCCCCGCGCCCGACCGCCTCTACACCATCTGGCAGGACATGACGGCACGCGGCGCCACCCGCCAGGAATACGGCGGCAAGTCCGTGTTCACCGACTGGCGCGCCCGCAATCACAGCTTCGCCGCCATGGCCGCATTCTTCCGGCAGCCGATGGACTTAAGCAGCATCGACCCGCCGGACAGCGTGGTCGGGGCCATGGTGTCTTCCGAATACTTCTCGGTGCTGGGCATCCGCCCGCTGCTGGGCCGCTGCTTCGTCAAGGAGGAGGAGACGCAGGGCAAGAACACGGTGGTCGTCCTGTCCCATGAGCTGTGGGTCCGCCGCTTTGGCGGCGACCCGGCGATCGTGGGCAAGACGATCCGGGCCAACTACGCGCCGTACACGGTGGTGGGGATCTTGCCGCCGGGCTTTTCCGCCCCGCTCATGCCCGACGTGGAGATCTACTGGCCCCTGCAGCTCGATCCGGTGTTCAACGATCGACCCTACTCCACGGCTGGCGTCATCGGCAGGCTGGTAGACGGGATCTCGCCGGCCGCCGCCGCCGCCGACATGCGGCGCGTCGCCGGCCCGGCGGGCGAGCCGGATCGATCCGGCAGCGACGCTGCGCAGCGAATAGGGACGTCGCCCGCGCCTCCGCGCCGGAGCCACCGCGCGCCAGGCGCGGGCCGTGGCGGTCTGCGCGTAGGTGCATCGGCGCATGGCACGACTCCCCGGTGGTTGGCGGGCGGCGGAGCTCCAGAGCTCGAGGGTAGAGCAGTAGCGGGGCCGCGAGCTCCAACCCTTCAATGGGAACCGGAACAGGGTCGCTTGAAGGTGCGCCCGAACAGCGGATACTTGTTCCTCTCGACCCAGTCGCCTTGCCGCTTTATTCCTGACCGATCCATCAAGACGTAGATCCCCTGCACATTGTCACAGCCTTCCGCGGGGGCTCCACCCAGCACGAACCCGTGTTCGTACTCCTTGACCACCATGGTCGTCTCACAGAGATCGCTATACGGCAGGCCGAAGAACTCGTCCAGCCTGTAGGTTGCATAGAGGCGGGCAACCCCACCCTCGAACAGGGGAGTTGGCGGCCTGGGCGAGTGAACGTCGTTGAAGTAAGCGATGATCCTTTCTTGCGAGATGGAGCGTGCAGGGAAATGCGCTGTTTTCAGACGACCATCCGAGTTGCTTGCGAGAAGACGCCTGAACTCTTCCCTGTTCCGGACCGCCGGCTGGGTCTCGTCGATGCGAGCCCAGTGGAGCGGGTTGCCCAGTTGGTCTCGCGTCGTCGATAGTAGGAAGCCCCGGTCGGTCATCCCTCCCCGGCCGCCGGAACTTACGTCCGACAGGAAGAAGATCTTGCCGCCGTCAAAAGGCTGGAACCAGGTGCAGTGGAATTCCTCAACCTTTGGCTGGCCCAGCGCCGCCGCGAGCTGCGCATCGTTGCCAATCGATGCGTCCACGGCCCGTAGCACGGAATGGAAATGCAACAGGTCGAAGAGCGGTGTAATCTCAAAGGCCAAGGTGGTTAGCCCGAAAAACACGGCCACGAGCAGTGCGGCACGCACAGCGCGCCGTTGGCGGCGGGCGCGCAAGCTCGCTTGGATGAAGGCCGCGACCTCCTGCGGGATCCGGTGCTTCTGCGCAGAGCGTCGCCGCTGCCACAAATCGGCCTCGTCGAGCTCGGTGCCGCGCAACAGTAAATCACCGTGCCGCCGGTCCTTCCAGAAGCCGGCGCGGCTGCGGTAGCGCTCGAGGGTCCTGCGTGCCTCACGGGTTTGATCCGCCCACCCCCGCAGCAGTTTCCAGTTGTTGATGAGGGCTTCGTGCGCCACCTCGACGGTTGCCTCGCCGGTGACCTGGTCTCGGCTGGTAACGAGCAAGCGAGCATCGACCAGCCGGGCCACGACTCGCTGCTCGTGCTCGTCGAGGTCGCGCAAACGCGCTCGCCGTCTGAGATCGCGAACCTCGAGTCCCGCCTCGCCGGCTTCCACGGACTGCACGAGGTGCTCGAAAACGCCCCGGACAGCCTGCTGCTCGAGAGGCTTCAGCTCCTGGAACACTGCATCCGCCCGCTGCGCCATGGCGCCTTCGACGCCCCCCATCTCCTGGTAGTCCTTCTGCAGCAGCGCACTCCCACGCGCCCTCTCCCACAGCTCCCTCAACACGAACTGCAACAGCGGTAGGCGCCCCGGCTCGTCGCCCACGTCCTTGAGGATTTGGTCGGCGAGCTCGGGCGGCTCGAAGCCGAGTCCGACTTTCTTCGCGGGCTCCCTGACTGCCAGCTCCAGCTCCTCCCTCGTCATGGGAGCGACCAAGATGTCTGCGCCCTGCAGGCGGTCGGCGAGGGCCCGGTGCTGAAGGGCATGACCGAAGAACTCGCCGCGCAGGGTGAGCACCACGGTCAGTGGCGCGTATGACGACGCATCCAGGAGCTCGTCAATGTACCGCCGCCGCACGTGCTCATCGCGGCACTGAGTGTAAAGCTCCTCCCACTGGTCGGCGACGAGCAGCAGCCGGGTTGAGGTCTCACCTCCCGCCGTGGCAGGCCGCTGCTGCAAGGCGTGGGTCACCACATCTCGCAATCGAAGCTCACCCTGCAGCAGTTTATCGGCAAGCTTCGTCACTTCTGTCAGATAATCGATCGACGATTTCTGAGACAGATCCGGAAACAGAGGAGCCAGAGCCGCCGCCAGCTTGGCAAAAGGCTGATCGCCAGGGACAGCGGTGACGACCTCCCAGATGCGCTTGTCCCGTTGCTGGCGCAACCTCGGCACCAGCCCCGCCTGCACCACCGACGACTTGCCACTGCCGGAGGCGCCGACTACCGCCACCACATCGCTGCGGGAGACGATCGTGGCCAGGCGCTCGGTGAAGGCTTCCCGGCCGAAAAAGAAAAGACTATCCTCCTCGCGAAACTGCCGGAGGCCCCGATAGGGACAGTCCTCGGCCCGGATGATTGACGGCTCGCCCCTCACGATCTTGACCAGACTATCGAAGGCTTCTCGGTCGAGGAGGTTCGGCCCGAGCCGCACCCACGTGTTGAGAGTGAGGAACCCGAGTCCCGGGTCTGCTCCCGGCAAGACGATGGGAATCACCGGAAAGTCGGGCTGCCGGACCTTGCGCTCCATGGCCAACTGTTTCTCCCACTGCTGCCAGCGCCCCAGGCCGTGCGGCCCCAGGACGATCGCTGCCGCGCGGCAGAGCGTGAGGCTTTCCTCCAGGATGGGCATCCACGGGTGACCAGGGCGCAAGTACCACGTGTCCTTGAAAACTCTCAGCTCGCGGCGTTGCAGAGCCGCGGCGATGATCTCGATTGCCTGGGAATCGTCTCGATTGTAGCTGAGAAACAAATCCCATGTGTCTGCGGATTGATTCATGAACCAGCGCCTCGCCAATCGCTCGAGTGGACGTCTGGGCTTTCCCGTTTAGGCAGCGAAAAACCGGGCAGATGAGAGCGCCTCGCTGTCAGAGCTTCTCGATGAATCGCCTCACTGTGTTCTTGATCGGTCCGATGGACGACGGATCGGGGAGCGAGGCATAGATGTCGCCGCCCAAGTCCGCAGGCATCTTGGCGCCGGTTTCCCGGACGATCAGGACGTGATCCTTGCCTTTGCACTGGATGAAGTATCCGGCTTCAAAGACGACGTTGTCGCGCGGCGCCGCCTTGTCGATGCGGCCCTTACCAGACAACTTGTCGTCCTGGGTAAAGAGGAAGATTCCAGCACTGCAACGATGAGCCGCCTCCTCGATCTGCTCGAGAATGGTGCGGCCTGGAGCGAAGTCAGTCCGCCAGTCGAGCACGGTGGCACCGAGCCCTTCGAGATGCCGCTTCAGTCTCTTCGCGGTTCTCCTAGAAGTGCCGCAATAGCCAAGGAAGACGTCGCGTCGCTCGGCCAGCCGGGATTTCCAATACTTGAAGGATACGCGGAAGTCGTCAGCTTTCAGCCACGAGCGGCCGGCATCTGGCGGAAAGGAAACCAGGTAAGGCCCATAGCTGCTGTCGAACACCACGCGGCGCATCACGTTTTCCTGGACGACCACGAGCATCGGCAGGCGAAGACTGTAGGCGAGAGCGCCCTCGTAATAGCAGAACTCGGTCGCCAGTCTGACTTCGCCTTGTGGTGTGGAGAAGGTCCAGCGCGGCAGTCCGATGATCACCGCCCCGACACAGTGCCTCGCGACTCGATTCGCCTCGATCGGACTCCACGCCCGGTCTGCCGAGAGCGCAGGCGTCACTCTGGGCCCTCTGGGATCGGTAAAAATCTCGGCGACAAAGCCCAAGCTCTCGATCTTGTCGACGATGCCCCACTTCAGAGCGTTCTGGTCAGGAGTGAGCCATTGATCGGCTGGCATGCTCACATAAATACGGCGTGTCACGGGCATGATAAGTCTCCTCTGGTTTATCTCATGTCTTCCACCCGCAGATCGGACGGAAAGCCGTCCGACACAAGAGGGGTCTTGCAAGCATGCAGGCCCGAGGTTCGAAGATTCCCTATTCTCGCACCTCGATGGTGCGCGAGGCAAGGTTTCTCGGCTATTCGCACATGTGCAAGAGGCGATGCTGGCGTCGAGTCTGCAGGGAAAACCCTGAACGCGGAAGAGATGGCACGTTCGGGGTAAACGGGAGGTTCTGTCGACGCGGGGCTGCCCGCTCCGTACAACTGGCAGCCGCCGGTAGGGCCAGGGATGCCTACGGCTACGCCGAGGCGCCTTCGTTGCGCTCGCCCGAGAGGATGCGCCAGCCGACCACCTTCTCGTCGATCTCGCGCAGGCGGTTGGCGACCAGGCGGCAGAGCAGCTGCATGAACTCGAGGGCGGCGTGCGGGTCCATCGCCAGGATCTCGCGCACCGTCGCCTGATCGAGGGCGAGCACGGTGAGCGGGCCGCCGTAGGCGCGGGCGTCGGCCGAGCGCGGCTCGCCGTCGATCAGCGCCATCTCGCCGAAGAAGTCGCCGCGCTCGAGGATCGCGAGCGCCTCCTCGCCGGCGCCGGGGATGAACTTGCTGATCATCGCCTTGCCCTCGAGGATGACGTACATCTCGGCGCCCTCGTCGCCTTCCTGGAACAGCGAGGCGCCGGCCGCGAAGCGCTCTTCTTTCGAGAAGGTGGCGAGGGTCATCAGCTCGCGCCGCGACAGCCCCTGCTCGCGGAACAGGCGGATCTTGTCGGTCGACTCCACCTTGACCGGCGAGGGCAGCAAGCCGGGCGGCGCCGGCTGCTTGCGCAGGCGCAGGAAGTTCTCGGGCATCGAGTCGGAGGAGAAGAAGCTCTTCAGCTGGTCGTTGGTGGCGCGCAGCTTCTGCGCCAGGCTGTGCCAGAAGCTCCAGTAGAGCTTGATCCCGAGCTCGGGGGCGGCCTCGATCAGCGAGTCGAGCGCCGCGGCGTCGAGGCGGAAGATCTGGCAGGGCGCCAGCGCGCTGGCGTCGGAGCTGCGGTCCTGGCCGGTGATGTAGCTGGCCTCGCCGAACATGCTGCCCGGTTCGAGCTTGCCGAGGGTGAAGGTGCCATAGCCGGTGGGGCGCTGAATGAGGATCTCGCCGCGCTCGAGCACGTAGAGGTCGCGTCCCTGGCTGCGGTGGGCCAGGACCAGCACCCCGGTCTCGTGGATCTCCTCGCGCACCACGGCGGTCATGCGGAAAATCTGCTCGTCGGTCAGGTGCGACCAGAGCTTGATCCGGCGCAGCCTGGCGGCCAGGTGGAGCTGACCGCCCACCTCCGCGGGGGCAGCGCCGGCGGCGCCGGAGGACACGCCGGAGGACATCGCGGTGGCCCCGGTGTGGGTCCCGAGCAGGCTGCCGCTCGGCGAGAAGCCCCCCTGCTCGAGGAAGCGCTCGCGGTGCCATTCGAGGCGGTCGAAAGCGGTATGGATCTGCTCCTGGCGCTCACGGAACAGCTGCGCCAGCTCGCGGCTGCCCCAGCCGAGGATCTGCTTCAAGGTCTGGACGCGGCGCCGCAACCGGCGGCTGCCCTCCTCGTCGCCGTCGTTGAGCAGCAGGAAGGCGTGGGCGGTCGCCGCCAGTGCGGCCTCGAACTGCTTGCGCTCGAACTCGGCGCGGCTCAGGCTCTCGGCGACGTCGCGGTCGAAGGGGTTCAGGCGCAGCGCCTTGGCGAATTCCTCCGCGGCGCCGTCGAAGTCCTTGCGGCGGAACAGCAGGCGGCCGTGCAGCTCGGCATGGGCCGGGTTGGCGAGGTCCTTCGCCTTGGCCACCCCGAGGCACTCGATGGCATGGGCGTTCTCGCCCCGCTCGGCGTAGAGACGGGCGAGGCCCAGGAAGTGGGCGGCATCGATGGCGTTGCGGCGGAAGCCCTCGCGCAGCACTTCGCGCAGGCTGCGGCTGCGGCTGTCGCCGCCGCCTTCGATCTGCTGCAGCTTGCGGACCTCCGCCAGCGCCAGCTTCACCGAGAGGTTCGCGGGATCGAGGCGCAACGCCAGCAGCAGCAACTCGGCCGCCTCGTCGTGGCGGGAGGCGGCGCTCATGCGCCGCGCCAGGTCGGCGAGCTCGTCGACTTCGCGCGTCAGGTCCTGGGGCTGGGTTCGAGGGTCGCGCATGCCCGGGTGCCCGCTCGCGCGCAGCGAGCGCCCGGGGAGCATAGCACGCGGTGTAGCTGTGTCGCGGCGCGACCGATGGGGACAGCGGTTCGTCCCGGCGGCCGGTGGTGTCCTGGCGGATGGCACGCGCCCCCAGACCGCTCCCTCCAGGATGTCCGCCATCCCCAGGGATCGCGCCTGGGGGCGGCTATACTCCCCTGGTTGCGCGGAGGGAGGTGGGATTTGAGGAAGCTTGCGCTGCCTCTTCTTCTGGCTGGCGCCCTCGCGGGGTGCGCGACCTACCAGGCGCGCTCCCTGGGCACCCGCTCCACGTTACCCGACCGCATCCCCGACCTGACCATCGACGCGCGGCAGATGCCGCTGCCCGATCTGGCGGCGCACCGCTTCGATCCCAGCGACGGCCTGGACATGACCGAGGTCGCCATGCTGGCGGTGGTCAACAACCCGGACCTCAAGATCGCCCGTGACCGCCGGAGGCTCTCTGTCGATTGCTACGCGAAAGGTTCTACCGGAAATTTCCACCTGCAACTGTTCCGTCTCCGGCGGCGCAGAATGGAAGGTATCGGCGTTTAGTGTTGATACCTCGGACGAGAATGCTGTCGACCGGCTCAGATCCAGGAGTCGCCCGGCTGCCTGCGCGTCTCTGCTGCATCTTTTCGGCCAAGCAAGGGGTTGCATTTTAAGAAATCCGTCGTCATATACGATCAGCTCGGTGAGGAGTGGGCCATCCCCGGCGGTCAGGTGGATCATTCGCACGACGGGCAAGTGGCTTGCTGGGCCACACCGTGCGATCGAGCAGGCGATCGTGAGCACGGCAAGGGCGCAACAGGCAACTATTCTAGCCACCAGGCTTACGTATGACATAGAATATCCTCTCGGGATGCCTGGGGTCCACATGGTTAAATTGGTAGCTTTCTTTAAACGACGATGCCGCCAAGCTTCAAATGCTGGGTCCCCTTCTGATGAACTACTTCGGCAGTCGCGTCGTCGAGCAATCGGTGAAGACCCTCGGAGCAGCGATTAAATGGCCCTCGTATGACAAAGCCTGGCCATCGTTGTCATCGAGTCCCAGGGGGGCACATCGCGCCAATGTGGCCAGCAAACCAATCTTGCCACTTGGCGACAAGCGTTGCTAGTTCCAGCCGCGACAGAGCTGCCATCGGCGGCCGCGTTTCGGCGCCGGCAGCGAGCCCCGTGACTCGCCCGAAGAATCCGACTAGCTCGTCGAATTCATCGCGGGAGATCGGACGATCACGCTCTAAGTCCTGAAGCACCCGCTCCAGCGACCGTGTATTGGCGAGCCAAAGTCGCGTCAGCCTCTGCTGACCCGCACAGCCTCGGCTCTCAGCTCTGCTTGGTGCCGCCGTTGCGCAGAGTTGGCTGAGTCCGTTGGAGTACCAGTCGCGCCATCTGCTCATCATCAAACGGAGATGCTCATCCGGAAGATAACCAAAATAGGTGATGTTTGCCTCCGCGCCAGAGATGGTCCCCAATGTCGAAACGTGAAACTCCAGCCGAGCCAAATCCACCTTGTCGCGGCGCTCCGCTGCGGCTATCGCTTGCTCCACTGCCGAGAAGCTCGCCTGCCATAGAACATCGAGGACCTTCGCGCTGGGGCATGAATGATCTGTCGCCTGGCCTCTGACTGTCAACACCGAAACGAGCACGAAGCTGATCAGGCCCATGGTCAATGCCTCGTCACGCTGATGACGTTTCCGTTCGTAACGACGAGGACAACCGTGACGCTGACGTCGAGGATGAGATCGGTCTGGCCCGAGGTGGCGGGTGGAGCGAGGGTCATCAGGCCGCCCAGGGTGCCCGCTGCCGTCGGTGGCCAGGGGGCAGGACCGCGGCGCCCGCGATGACGGCCCCCAATTAACCTCGCGGGTTGCTGTCGCGAAAAGGACCCTCTGTGAGACGCTCGCGGACATTGAGCGCTCTTCGTCATTGTCTTCACTCAGCTAAGTTCTTGGGCGAGTCAAGACCTTCAGGCCCGCGGATGTAGCAGAGCCGATACGCGTCTTTATACTGGACTACCTTGCCTACGAGCTGCGCGCCGCGCTTGCGGAGCCGTTCAAGCGTCTCATCGATGTCGTCCACGGCGAACATGACGCGGAGGTAGCCCAGAGCGTTCACCGGGGCGTTGCGGTGATCCGCGACGGCAGGCGGCTTGAGGAAGCGGGAGAGCTCGATCCGGCCGTGGCCATCCGGCGTGCGCATCATGGCAATCTCGACGCGCTGATCGCCCAGCCCAGTGACACGTCCGGCCCATTCTCCGTCGATAGTGGCCCGCCCTTCGAGGTCGAGGCCGAGCTCGCGAAAGAAATCAATCGTCCTTTCGAGGTCGTCGACGACGATTCCTACGTTGTCCATCCGTTTGAGTGACATGGGTCCAATTGGGTCCAATCTATAAGGTGTCATCCAGTCTAACAACGGACCCTTGTGCGACAGCTCGCGCTCGAGCATCTTTAGAAGGAGCGGACGCTCCCGAGGTCGCCCGGGGGTGATCCGGCTCCTCAGCGACTAGGCTCCAATCAACCAACGACCAAGAGCACCCATGGAACAGGTGCACGCCAGCTCGACAACCGACCGCTTGCCCTCCACCTTGAAGTGCAGCACGATCCGTGGGTGCTCGTCGAAGACTGCGCCAACGTCCTGGTCGAGGTCCCAATCGAGGAAGATGGATCGCGACGCCCTCGGCCCCACCATGGGCGGCTCGCCGGTGGGCCGCTCCAGGTGGGTATAATAGGTGTGTGATTTCAAGATAAGCTCGGCGCGCTCGAGAGCGACAGGTGAATCTCCTCTATTATCGATGTGGAAGGTATGCCCCACAAAGGTGGAACTGATCAGCCCGTGGAGTGCCAGGGTCCTCAGTTCAACACCGAGGGCGGGCAGTACGAGCTTGTACCGGTCGCCGTCGCTCTCCCATCCGTTCGGCAAGCAGCGATAACTGGGATCGCAGCCCGTACTGGAGAGACATACGGCAACGCTGAACAACACCCTGGCGATTGGCAAGGTCGATTTGAGGAGTCGTGTGCTCATCATCACCCGCTCGCCTCCTACTCCACCTGTTCGCTTCCTACTCGCGGATGTACACCAGAAAGCCCTCGATGAACTGGTAGCCGGTCTTGAGCTCTCCGCTCTCCGAAAGCGCGAAGCTTATCTGGTTTAGATCAGTAAGACTCAGGGACTCGCCGGTCGCCAGTTTGTTTTCGATGTCGGGATTGTTGCCCAGGAAGTCCTTAATCACGCCCTCGACTTTTCTTGCGACTTGTTCAAAGATTATGTTCCTGTAGGACTCGTCTTGGGACTCGCCGCTCTCCCGGTTCATTTCGAAGTTCGCGAGGTATGCTTGGAGAAACGTGAAGGAGCCCACTTGACGGTACTGAAGCACGTGGGTGAGCTCATGGCCCACGAGGATGACACTCGCGCGGTCTCGTGCTTCGAAGTCTCTGGCGGCGTCCGCATTCAGGTAGATCGTGCCTCCGAAGGTGATTGCGTCAACTCTCCCAGGAGCAGTCGCCAGGCGTCCCATGACCCCCGTCTCCACGTCAACGCCATGAAAGGTCCCTAGGTTGTCCTCGGAAAGATGGAAAAACGCATTGTAGAACTGCTGCCAGTTCGCCGGCAGATCTTCAAGCCCGTTGGGATCAACCAGGTTCATCGGGTTGCCGCGAGCGTAGGAATACCGATTCCAGCTCTGCGGGACCCCAGGCCTGCCGCCAAGCTTGTCGATACTCAGGAACCTCCCTGTCAAGGAATTGTAATGCCGCGCATGCATGTAGTCGAGGTCGGCGGCCGGCGAGGAGGAGTCTGCGAGGTCGCGCTCGTGGCCGGTGAACTTCATGCGCTCGAAGTCCTGCGCGAAGTACGTGGCCTCTGCACCGAAGGGTAGGTACGCATGATACGCGGCCACCGACGCCGTGGAGGCCGGGGCGAAGTAGCCGCTGACGTCGAGGATGAGATCGGTCTGGCCTGAGGTGGCAGGCGGAGCGAGGGTCATCAGGACGCCCAGGGTGCCGCTGCCGTCGGTGGCCAGGGGCAGGACCGCGGCGCCCGCGATGACGGCGTTGCCGGGTGGCGACGCGCTCACCACATTGGTGCCCGGCGCCCCAGGTGCCGGCAGATCGCCGGGATAGCCCTGCACCGAGAGGTTGGCGGTGGCATTGACCAGCGTGACGTTCAGGGCGACGGCCTGCGCGCTCGCCGGCACGCCGCAGGCGCCGGAGATCTGGTAGAACCGCTCCGGGTTGGTCTGCGTCAGGGGAGAGGCGGTCTGCCGCGTGTCGAGGACGCGGCAGGGCGTGAGCGTATAGAAGCCGCCGGTCTGCCCGGATGCCGCCGCGGTGATCAGGCGCGGGGTGCCGAGGTGATCGACATCGACGCGGCGCTGGTAGCCGTCGCTGTAGGAGCTGGCCAGCAGCAGGCCGCCGCGGTAGACGTAGTCCTCCCAGAGATTGCTTCCACCCCAGGCGTTGCCCCAGGCGAAGCCGTAGAGCTCGAAGGTGCGCCGCACCTTGGCGTCGAGGCCGCGCAGCGTCCAGCGGTCGAAGCGGGCGAGACCGTTGATCGCCGGCTGGAACTGCCACACCCGCTCGCCGTCGGCGTCGTACATGTAGAACCACTCCTTGGCGCCGTTGACGTAGTGCTTGAGCTGGTTGAGCTCGTCGTAGTCATAGCTGGCACCGTTCCAGGTCCGCAGGTTGCCCGAGGGGTCGTAGGTTCCGCCGGTCAGCTGATTGGACCTCGGGTCGGTCGGCGTCGAGCTGCCCGGGCTGCCCAGGAAGGCCTGGATGTTGCCGAAGGCGTCGTAGCTCACGCTCTGCGAGACCGTCGCGTTGGCCGCAGGAGTCGGGTTGTCGACGGCGTTGATCTGCACCGCCGCCGTGGTCAGGCGGCTCACCCCGTCGTAGAGATCGTAGCCGGCGTGCCCCGTCCGGGTGACGCTGCCGGCGCCGTCGTAGGCGTAGGGCCCGGTGCTCCACAGCGTGCTCGCGGGGCCCGTCACGGTGATCGATGCCGGGCGCGGCATGCCGTTTGGATCGAGGCCATAGGTCGCGGTGACGCCGTTGGGGTGGGTGACGCTGCTCACCATGCCGTTCGGATAGTAGGTGATGCCGGGGCTGGAGGTGTAGCCGTTGACGCCGGTGAGGAAGCCGTTGGTGTAGAGGTTCTGCGGCGCCAGGGTCGTGGCGCCGGAGCAGCTGGTGAAGGCCGCGGCGCAGCTGGGGTAGGTCTCGGTGGCGATCTTGCCGAGCTGGGTGTAGGTCCAGCCCTGGGTGAATGATTCCTGCTGGCCGGTCGCCTGGCCGTCGAAGGTGTGCTGGAGCGAGCGTTGCGAGACCCTGCCGTCGAGGCCCGCGTAGGTGTAGGTGTAGGTCCACTCGTCGGCGTGGGGGCTGCCGTTGGACAGGATGTGGTTGAAGCGGGAGGCCTGGTAGAGCCTGCCGAGGGCGCCGGCGGCAACGTTGTCGTAGGTGAACTGCTTGACGCAGGTCGGCGTGGTAATCGGGCTGGGAGCGCAGTTCGGGCCGTAGGCGGTGTTCCAGACCAGCGTCGGCCGCTCGGCCGCGTCATAGGCGTAGGAGAGGTCGTTGCTCCCCTCGACCGTGCGGCGGAAATGGCCGCGCGAGTCGAAGGAGAAGTAATCCTTATGGTGACCGTTCCCGAGGTGGTTCGGAGTGGTCTCCGGGTGGGTCTCCCAGTCGAGAAAGCCGCGATGATCGTAGCTGAACATCCGCGTCTGGGTCGTGCCTGCCGTGGTGGTCGAGACCTGGCTCAGGCGGTTGCCGGCGTCGTAGAGATGGGATGTGGTCACCGCGGCGCCGCCGCTTCCCGAGGGCTCGGTGACGCTCGCCAGCCGGCCGAAGCGGTCGTAGGTTTCGGTCGTGGTCGAGGGCGCCTCCGCGACGCTCGCGCCGTTCCAGGTGGTGCCGATGGACACGGTGCGGCTGACGGTCCGCACG
>Ga0209118_1000571_pt1 | contig 19534 bp, 17 predicted proteins | sample BlaSpr_A8_Ref_M1_FD_187988 | JGI IMG/M metagenome (GOLD analysis project Ga0209118, IMG submission 187988) | Forest soil microbial communities from Thunder Bay, Ontario, Canada - Black Spruce, Ontario site 2_A8_Ref_M1 (SPAdes) (version 2) | ecosystem: Environmental > Terrestrial > Soil > Boreal...
CGCCATCGGGTAAGCCGCCAAGGGCGGCTCACGGTGTTATGGGCGCCTTTGAGGCGCTCACAATCTCAAGCCACCGGCTTTGCCGGTGGTATTTGACTGTAAGGCTATTTAAGGGACACTACACTAGCTTAGCTAGCAGCCGGATAGTCGAAGTTTCTGCGAAGGGGCCGCTTCCGGCACAATGCACGCCTATTGGCGCCGCTTCGCGTTCCGTGTTGCTCGATGTCTATGGAAAGCCACGGCTCTCCGGTCGCGCGCCATTGCATGAGTCACCGTCATCTGCCTTTGGAGTCGAACCGATTTCGAGCCTCGCATGCGAGCTAACCCGAAGCCATCCACCGCTATTCCTGTTCTGCAACGGGGCTTCCGGGATGGGCGGCCGCTCGTAGAGCTCTCGGGCGCCTGGAATCTGCGCGCACTGGGGCGCCGCTTGGAAGATCTAGACCAAGAGCTGACGGCCTGCGCACAGGATCCCAAGGCGCTTTGGGATGCGCGCAATATTCAATGGCTCGACGACGCCGGGGCGCTCTTGCTCTGGCGCGTGTGGGGTTGGCACCGGCCCGATGTGCTGATGAAACCCGAGCACGAGCCGATCTTCGCCAGAATGGCAGGACGTCCCGCCGCCAAGACCGTAGAACGACGCGACGATCCTGCTCGAGTCTTGCTTGTCCTTGGGACGCAGTTGCTCTCACTGTTTGAGCAGCTGCATGCGATTATCCTCCTCGCCGGGGAGCTGGTACTTGATGTCATCCAACTGGTGCGTTACCCGCTTGCCATTCCATGGCGAGAGATTCTCGCCAACATTCACCGAACCGGAGGCCAGGCCCTGCCGATTACGGCGCTGGTCGGATTTCTTGTCGGCGTCGTGCTGAGCTACCTGTCGGCGCGCCAGCTTCAGGCCTACGGCGCAAATATTTTCATCATCAATATCCTGGGCATCGGCATCGTGCGCGAGCTAGGGCCGATGTTGGCGGCAGTTCTGATTGCTGGTCGCTCTGGCTCCGCGATGACAGCGCAGCTGGGTGTGATGCGCCTCACGCAGGAACTCGACGCACTTTCAGTGATGGGCATCTCGCACACGTTGCGTCTGGTGCTGCCGAAAGTCATTGCGCTTGCCATCACGATGCCCTTGCTCATTTTATGGACCAACTCGATTGCGCTGGTGGGTGGCATGCTCGCCGCGAAGTGGCAGTTAGGCATCAGTTACCGCCAGTTTCTGCTCAGTTTACCCAACGCGGTACCCATATCCAACTTCTGGCTCAGCTTGGGGAAGGGCACGGTATTCGGGGTACTTATCGCTTTGATCGCGTGTCACTATGGGTTGCGCATCAAGCCGAACACGGAAAGCTTGGGTGCCGGAACGACGGAATCCGTTGTAACCGCGATTACAGTGGTTATTGTCGTAGACGCGATCTTTGCGGTGATTTTTGCGGACATAGGATTCCGATGAAACACGATTGCATCATCGAACTGAACGGGGTGTGGACGATGTTCGGCAAGATGACCGTCCACAAGGACATCAGCCTGTGTTTGCACGGCGGTGAAGTGTTGGCGCTAGTCGGAGGATCGGGCAGTGGTAAGACGACGCTGCTGCGCCTTATGCTCGGACTGAACCAACCGAGCCGCGGTTCAGTCAGTGCATTCGGCCGTCGCTTGGCGGACTTCCGGCAGGACGAACTGACTCTCGGACGCAGACGCTCGGGGGTGCTGTTTCAACAGGGCGCCTTGTTCTCCGCGTTGAGTGTGTTCGAAAACGTGGCGCTACCCTTGCGGGAGCTCAAAACGCTGCCCAAAGATTTGATTCGCGAACTGGTAATGCTGAAGCTGAAGCTCGTAGAGATCGATCCCGATAATGCCACCAAACGCCCGGCTGAATTATCGGGCGGCATGGTAAAGCGTGTCGCTCTGGCGCGCGCACTCGTTCTCGACCCCGAATTGTTGTTCCTCGATGAACCCACCGCAGGGCTTGATCCCGAGCGCGCTCACGGTTTCGTGCAGTTGATAAAATCCCTCCGGCAAGAGCTCCATCTCACCGTCGTGATGGTCACTCATGACGTAGATACGCTGCTCGCGCTCGCCGATCGAATCGCAGTGCTTGCCGAACAACGTCTGGTCGCGCTCGGGTCACCCTGGGAGGTGGTAGATAATCCGCACCCGTTCGTGCAAAGCTTTTTTCTCGGCCACCGCCACCGCTGCGCCGAGGAGAGTATTCGGGATTTCCGCGACAAGCTGGCGCAGACCCGACAGGTGGTGTGAAAGGGAAAGGAAAGGACCGACATGGAGAACCGAGCTCACGCTCTGGCGGCCGGATTGTTCGTCTTGTTTTTGAGCATTGGCCTGGTCATTGCGACGATCTGGTTTACCGGCGACACGGTGGAACGGGTGAACTATCTGTTGGTATCGAAGATCCCCGTTTCAGGCCTCAACCCCAAGGCGCCGGTGCGCTTGCGCGGCGTAGATGTTGGCAGGGTCGAGGACATCGAATTTGATCCCAAGGACCGGCGCGCCATTCTTGTCACCATCACCGTAGAGCGTGCCACACCGATCAGCAAGGGCACCTATGCACAGTTCGCTTACCTGGGCGTGACCGGACTTTCCTACGTGCAACTCGACGACGACGGCAGCCGGCCTGAACCGCTCCCGACCAGCGCTGCTGTGCCCGGCAGAATTGAAGTGCGTCCTTCTTTGTTCGACCAGGTCGAGACATCAGGGCAGCAGCTGATCGCTGACGCGAGTCAGGCTGCGCAGCGTATTGCCGCTTTGCTGAGCGAACAGAACGTCGTCCAGTTCTCGCACACCCTCACCAATCTGGAGGTAGCCTCGGAACGCATCGCTGCACTCGCCGAAGATCTCCGCCCTGGCGTGCGGGCTGTGCCCGCCCTCGTCGCCCGTGCCGATCGGACGCTGCAGCGCGCAGACTCGTTGTTCTTAAGCCTGAACGGGCTCGCCACGGACGTACAAAGGCGCGTCGACGTGCTGGACCGCGTTGGCCGTGGCGCGGACAAGGTGAGTCGAGGGGCGGACGCCGTAGAACATGCAAGCGAGGCTTTGGAGAACGAGGCGCTTGATCGCGCCCTGCCGCGGCTCTATGGTGCTATCGATGATTTGTCACGCAGTTCGCACGCACTCAATCAAGTGCTGTTCGATATCCACAGCCAGCCACAAAGCCTTATTTTCGGCCGGCGGCCCGCCGCGCCCGGGCCGGGCGAGCCGGGATTCAGCGCAGCGCGGGACGCACGCTGATGAAAATAGGCCTGCTGGTACTAGCACTAGCAGTGGGACTGATTGCGGGTTGCGCCAGTGGGCCGGTCGCAAACGTCGCTACCTACGATTTTGGCTTGTCGCCAACCAGGCGAGACGATATTCGGCATCTGCCTGCGCCGCTTTCCGTGGCGTCCGTAGCTGCACCTCCCTGGCTAAACAGCAACGAAATCATCTATCGCTTGAACTATCAGGATGCAGCGCGGGCCCGCGCCTATAGCTTGAGCCAATGGGTCGCGCCACCTGCGGCTCTGCTGACCCAAAGACTGCGCCAGCAACTCGATTTCGCGGGCACAATTACTCGTCCCAACGAAGGATTTTCGTCGCGCTACCTACTGCGCACGGAACTGGAGGAATTCAGCCAAATCTTCGACACCGCCGATTCCAGTCGCGCTCTCGTGCGGATCAGGGCGGCTCTCGTCGATGTGGCGACCAAAACGTCGTTGGCGCAACGCACTTTCAGCGTCGAGCGGTTGGTGCCGGCACCCAATGCCGCAGGAGCCGTGACGAGTTTGGGTCAAGCGACTGACGGTGCGATCGAAGCGTTGTTGGAATGGTTAGTTATCGAAATGAATCAGGTTACAGGTGCCCAATAGCCCAGCTTCCTGTTGCAGGACTGAGCTTAGACGTAGCCTTCCCGCGCTCGGGGGGCAACCACGGTGCTCAACATGCCTATCGATCCGAACTCAATGCCATCGATGGCAAGCGTCGCCCCTCATCGTCGCTCTTCTGACCGATAATGTACAGCAGCGGCAGAAAGTGCTCAGGCGTCGGGACAGCCTGCTCCGCATCATTTCCCCATTGTAGATAGTTGACTAGGGATGGATGATCCGCGCGCTCGATTGATTCGCGCACGCGCGCGTTAAAGTTAAAGCGCGCCGCCCAATCGAACGGCGGGACATTCTCTTCCACCCGCATGGTGGCCAAGTTATGAACGACGTTGCCGCTACCCATCACCAAGATGCCTTCATCGCGTAACCGGGCAAGTTTTTGACCCAATGTGGAGTGAGCCGCCGCCGGTTGTGTTAAGTCCACGGTCAACTGAACTACGGGCACGTCTGCGTCGGGAACGCATGGATCAACACTGACCAGACACCGTGATCCAAGCTCCATGACTGGTCCAATAGCACGTCGATAGGCGCCAGAAGGTCGCGACCCGCGTCGCCAGTTCGTAGCTTCCTGGGGCAGGGTACTGCATTTCGAACAACTCGCGAGGAAAGCCCCCGAAATCGTGGATAGTGTGCGGCTGCTGCATCGCGGTCACCCGGGTTCCACGGGTGTACCAGTGGGCGGAAATCGCGAGGATCGCGCGTGGCTTCGACATGTTTTCGCCGATCCGTCGCCAAGCTTCCGTGTACCGGTTCTGGCTGAGAGCGTACATCGGACTGCCATGGCCAAAAAATACCGCGGGGATTCCGGAATGAGGAGAAGCCATAGCATCATTTGCAGGTCAATTAAGGCAAGGCAAGGCAAGGATCTCCGCTGATATAGAAAATCGTATCACTGTAAACAAAAATGTCATTAGAGCGTTATGGCAAAAGTAGTACCATCCCCATCGCACCACCCACTAATCGCGTTGCTTTTTGCGCCGGTTCCTGCGCTGCGTGTTGTGGGTGCGGCGTGACCCAAAAAGTGCAGTTCGTGTAAGGGCAAGAGCAGCATGTATCAAAGCTGAGAGGAGGATTTCTTGTTCGGGGCTAGACTCCGCGACAGTTCCCGATGATGAAAGTGCAGACCCCGAACCACTAAAAGCCAGAGGAGCCAAGATGGTCATTACCAGAAGAACCGCCATAGCAGCACTGCTATCGGCCAGCCTGACCGCGCTTTTTTCCCTCACCGCCCCAGCTGCAGATAAGCCGATTACCCTGGGCTTTGCGCAGATCGGCGCAGAGAGCGAATGGCGCACCGCGAACTCGGAATCCATCAAGAGTGCAGCCAAGGAATCCGGCATCAATCTCAAGTTCTCCGACGCGCAACAGAAACAGGAGAACCAGATCAAGGCCATTCGTTCCTACATCGCTCAAAAGGTTGACGTAATCGCATTCTCGCCTGTGGTAGAGACGGGCTGGGGAACCGTATTGCGCGAAGCCAAAGCAGCCAAAATTCCCGTCATTCTCACCGACCGGACCGTGGACGAGAAAGATACTTCCTTGTGGGTTACCTTCATGGGCTCGGACTTCCTGGAGGAAGGGCGCAAGGCCGGGCGCTGGCTGGTTGAGAAAATGAAGGACACCAAGGGGGAGGTCAATATCGTCGAGCTGCAGGGCACCGTAGGCTCAGGTCCCGCGATCGACCGCAAGAAAGGTTTCGAGGAGATCATCAAAACCGATCCCAAGTTCAAGATCATCCGTTCGCAAACCGGCGACTTTACCCGCGCCAAGGGCAAGGAGGTGATGGAAGCCTTTCTGAAGGCCGAGGGTAAGAAAATCAATGTGCTGTACGCGCACAACGACGACATGGCGATCGGCGCCATCCAGGCCATTGAAGAGGCCGGTTTGAAACCAGCCAAGGACATCATCATCATCTCCGTTGACGGCGTAAAGGGAGCCTTCGAAGCCATGATCGCCGGCAAACTGAACGTATCGGTCGAATGCAGTCCGCTACTCGGACCGCAACTGATGGACACGGTGAAGGACGTCGTGGCCGGCAAGGACGTACCGAAGCGGATTGTCACGAAAGAAGGCATATTCCCGGCCGAGGTCGCAGCCAAGGAATTCCCGAGCCGCAAGTACTAGGCGCTTCATCAGCGAGTCCTCTCTACCACTGCGGGCACGCAGGTCCGTCGTGGTAGAGCCCGTTGCTCGTGCGATGGCCCAGCCGCGGCAGAGTTTCAATCCCAGCCTGTTGAATCACGGCTCTACCGTCGCCGGACCGGCTCGCGCCCCGGAGCTAAGCTGTTGGGCGTTGGCGGATACACGCGTATTCGTACGGCCTCCGACGATCGGCATGAAACGAATGTTGCTGCAAAGCTGCAATCAATGACAGCCAATGCCGTGCCGGTGCTGGAGATGATCGGCGTCAGTCGGTCGTTCCCGGGCGTCAAAGCGCTCACCAAGGTCAATTTTCGGCTCATGCCGGGCGAAGTTCACGCCCTCATGGGACAGAACGGCGCGGGCAAATCGACGCTGATCAAGGTGTTGACGGGAGTCTATCCTCCCGACGAAGGCAGCGTCCTGCTCGAGGGCAAGGCCGTTCATCCGGCGACCCCCCTGGACGCTCAGCACCTGGGGATCAGCACCGTCTATCAGGAAATCAATCTCTGCCCCAATCTTTCGGTGGCGGAGAATATCTTCATCGGCCGTTATCCACGCAAGGGCCCGGCCATCGACTGGAAGACGATGCGTACGAACGCCGAGGAATTGCTCGGCCGCCTTTCCGTGTACATCGACGTCACGCAATTGCTCTCGGCGTATTCCGTGGCGATCCAGCAGATGGTCGCCATTGCGCGAGCGATCAGCATTTCATGCCGTATCTTGATCCTGGACGAACCGACCTCGAGCTTGGACGAGGAGGAAGTGGGGATGCTGTTCTCGGTGATCCGCAGCCTGCGCGATCGCGGCCTTGCCATTCTGTTCGTCACGCACTTTCTCGATCAGACCTACGAGATTGCCGACCGCATTACCGTGCTGCGCAATGGAGAATTGGTGGGCGAATACATGGCGTCCGCGCTCCCCAAATTCGACTTAATCACCAGGATGGTCGGCAGGGAGATTGGCGAATCCAGTTTCGTCAAGGCGAAGGCGACGGACGCATCGGCCAACGCAATGGCAAGCCCACGACGCACTTTCCTTACAGCACGCGGTTTGGGGCGCCGAGGTTCCATTCAACCCCTGGATCTGGAGTTGAAAAACGGAGAAGTCCTGGGCTTAGGCGGCCTGCTCGGTTCCGGGCGCACGGAAACGGCGCGCCTACTGTTCGGTATCGACAAGGCCGATCAAGGAACGATCGACATCGACGGCCACACCGTTACCATGAGCTCGCCAAAGGAAGCAATGAAACGCGGCATCGGGTTCTGCCCGGAGGACCGCAAGAGCGAAGGCATCGTTGCGGCTCTTTCAGTGCGCGAGAATATCATCCTCGCCCTGCAATCCAAGCGCGGCGTGTTTCATTTTCTCCCGCGCAAGAAGCAGATTGCCATTGCCAACGCATACATCAAGACGCTGGACATCAAGGTTTCCGACATGGACAAACCGGTTTCTCAATTGAGCGGGGGCAACCAGCAGAAGGTGCTGCTCGCGCGCTGGTTGGCGACCGATCCTCAGATGCTCATCCTCGACGAGCCGACGCGCGGGATCGACGTGGCGGCAAAGCTCGAAATCATGGGCGAGATGCTCGCGCTGTGTCGCAAAGGCATGGCGATACTCTTTACTTCCTCCGAGCTAGAGGAAGTGGTTCGTTGCAGCGATCGCATCGCCATCCTCCGCGATCGCAAAAAAATCACCGAGTTGGCCGGCGCCGAAGCCGACGAACACACGGTACTCAAGGTGATCGCCGCGGGGCACGCTTAAGTGGACCTGCTACGCAACGCATCCGATCTGACCCGCCACCAGCTGTTCTGGCCGCTCGCGACCCTCGCACTGCTGGGCGTTTTCAATGCCTTCTTCTCACCCGGTTTCCTGCACCTGGAAATCAAGAGCGGCCATCTTTATGGCAGCGTGGTGGATATCTTCAACCGCGCCGCGCCATTGATGCTGATCGCCTTGGGCATGACGTTCGTCATCGCCACGCGCGGCATCGATATTTCGGTGGGTGCAGTGGTCGCCATTGCCGGAGCGCTGGCCGCGACGATGATCGGCGGGACTCTGGTCATCAAGGACGGTGTCCCTGAGTACGTAACCAAGGTGCCGATCGCCGTCGCGCTTGTTGCTGCGTTGGGTGTTGCGCTGCTGTGCGGTATGTGGAACGGCATGCTGGTCGCACGCATTGGCATGCAACCGATCATTGCAACGCTGATTCTCATGGTCGCCGGTCGCGGGGTCGCCCAGTTAATCACCAACGGACAGATCATTACCATCTACTACCAGCCGTATTTTTTTATAGGCAATGGCTTCCTGCTCGGTATTCCGTTCTCGGTCTATATCGTCGCCGCCGTCCTGACGGCGCTGGTTCTCATCACCCGGCGCACCGCGCTCGGGCTTTTCATCGAAGCGGTAGGGATCAACCCGACCGCTTCGCGTTTTTCTGCCTTGAGCTCGCGCGCCATCATTTTCTGGGTATACGCGTTTTGCGGGCTTTGTGCCGGTGTGGCCGGCTTGATCGTGAGTTCCAACGTCAAGAGCGCGGACGGCAACAATGCCGGACTGCTGCTTGAACTCGACGCCATTCTTGCCGTTACCCTGGGCGGCACTTCGCTCGCCGGCGGGCGATTCAGCATCGCCGGGAGCATGGTCGGCGCCCTGATCATCCAGACGTTGACCTACACCATCTATTCGATTGGCGTACCGCCTGAAGTCAATCTCGTGGTCAAGTCTATCGTCGTCTTTCTGGTGATGTTGCTGCAGTCGGCGACCTTCCGCCGGAGAGTGTTCCGCACATCCGGCATGCAGGAGTCCGCTGAATGAACCGGTTTGCCATCAATCTCAACTACATCCCCCTGCTGGTAACAATTTCGCTGTTCGTCCTGATGTTCGGCCTCGGTTCGGTATTCTATCAAGGGTTCTTTTCCCCGCAGGTATTCCTCAACCTGTTTATCGACAATGCCTTCCTTTGTATCGTCGCCACGGGCATGACCTTTGTCATCATTTCCGGGGGAATCGACCTTTCCGTTGGCTCGGTCGTTGCGCTCACCACCATGGTGTCTGCCGCGTTGCTCGAAACATATCACTGGAACCCGTTCCCGGTGCTGGTTCTGGTACTCGCCATGGGAGCGAGTCTCGGTTGTGTCATGGGTTGTCTGATTCATTTCTTCAAGCTGCAACCGTTCATTGTGACGCTGGCCGGGATGTTTCTGGCGCGCGGTCTGTGCTACCTGGTCAGCATCGATTCGATCAGCATCAGCAATCCCCTTTATGCCAGCATTTCACAGTACCGTTTGCCCCTGTTCGGCGACAGCTCCATTTCGGTCGGCGTGGTCATTGCCCTGGTGGTGCTCACCGTGGCGATCTTCATTGCGCACTTCACCAAGTTCGGCCGTACTGTCTACGCCATCGGCGGCAATGAGCAATCAGCGGTATTGATGGGCCTGCCAGTAGGGCGAACCAAGATACTGATCTATACCTTGAGCGGGTTCTGTTCCGCGCTCGCTGGCGTTGTATTTACCTTCTATATGCTTTCCGGCTACGGTCTACACGCGACAGGCATGGAACTCGATGCGATCGCCGCCGTGGTGATCGGTGGCACTCTGCTTACCGGCGGCGTCGGGTACGTCGTCGGCACGCTGTTCGGGGTACTGATTCTGGGCGTCATCCAAACCCTCATTACATTCGATGGAACGCTGAGTTCCTGGTGGACGAAAATAGTCATCGGCTTACTGCTGTTTGCGTTTTGCCTGATGCAGCGAGCGTTTGAATCGGGCACGGGCAAGCTAAAGGCCGGGGCCTCGGCAGCAGTGCAGCGCAGGCAAGCGCAGGTTCGCGCAATGGCAACTAAAGATGTTTCTGCAGTGACTTGATACGACTAACAACCGATTGGAACGCATGAGCACATCCGCACTCTATCCGAGCCTGAAAGGGAAGTCGGCCGTTGTCACCGGTGGAGCTTCGGGCATCGGCGCTTCGATCGTAGAACAGCTTGCAGCACAAGGTGTACGCGTGGCGTTCCTTGACATGGACCAGGACGCCGCGCGAACATTGGTCGAGGCGATCGCCGCCAGGGGCCACGAGCGGGCCCTCTTCTTTCCCTGCGATCTGCGCGATATTGCGGCCTTGCGCACCGCGATCGATGAGGCTCGCGCGCGGATCGGGGACCCTCACGTCCTGGTCAACAATGCGGCACGTGACGATCGGCACTCTATCGAAAGTGTGACACCGGACTATTGGGATGAACGCATGGCCACCAATTTGCGCCATCAGTTCTTCGCCACGCAGGCCGTTGCGGAAGGCATGAAACGTCTGGGCAGCGGATCCATCATAAACATGGGTTCTACCAGCTGGCGTCTCGGTAGTGGAGGCATGCCCGCCTACGTGGCCGCCAAGGCGGCAGTGGAAGGGCTCACTCGCGCCCTGGCGAGGGATCTCGGGCCGTCCAACATTCGTGTCAACTGCGTATTGCCCGGATGGATCATGACCGAACGGCAGATCAGGCTGTGGTTGACGCCGGAGGCCGAGGTGGACTTGATGAAGCGACAGTGCCTGAAGGAGAAAATCTATCCGATCGACATTGCAGCCGTTGTCCTATGGCTCGCCGCCGACGATAGCAGAATGGCTACGGCGCAGGCGTTCATCGTCGACGCGGGCATGCTCTAGGAGGCTCCTGGAACAACCGCCCCGGGGCTTGGCCCATCTACGCGGAAATGTAGGTCGTCTTTACTACGGTGTAGAACTCTGCCGCGTAACGCCCCTGTTCACGTGCCCCATAGCTCGATGCCTTGCGCCCCCCAAATGGCACGTGGTAGTCGACGCCCGCTGTCGGCAAGTTCACCATGACCATACCAGCCTGGGCATGGCGTTTGAAGTGACTGGAGCGTTTCAATGACTGCGTGCAAATGCCGCTGCATAGGCCGAATTCCGTGTCATTGGCGAGCGTGAGCGCGTGTTCGTAGTCGTCGGCCTGAATCACGGCAGCGACAGGACCGAAGATTTCCTCGCGACTGATACGCATGTCGTTGTTAGCGCCAATGAATAGGGCAGGGGAGAGATAGTGTCCTGCGGTTTCGCGCTTGAGCAGCTCGCCGCCGGTGGCCAATTGCGCGCCCTCCTGCTTTCCGATGGCGATATAGGAAAGATCCTGGTCGAGTTGTGATGCATCGACTACCGGGCCGATGTCGGTACCAGCTTTCAGTGCGCTGTCGATTCGCAAAGTCGCTAGCTTCTTCTTCATGGCACTGACGAATGAGTCGTGAATGCCCTTCTCGACGATCAAGCGACTCGAAGCCGTACAACGCTGACCCGTCGAATAGTAGGCACCCTGGATAGCGCTGTTCAGCGCCACATCCAGATCGGCGTCATCCAATACCACCAGTGGATTCTTCCCACCCATCTCCAGTTGCACCTTCGCTTGACGCGCAGCGGCGGCGGCGAGAATTTGCTTGCCGGTAGCAACCGACCCGGTAAAGCTCAAGGCATTGACCAGTGGATGCTCGACGATCCGGTTTCCTGCCTGTCGACCCTTGCCCATGACCAGATTAAATACCCCAGCCGGCAGTCCCGAACGGCTGATAATCTCCGCGAGCTGCCAAGCACACCCACGAACGAATTCAGCCGGCTTAAACACCACGCAATTGCCGTAGGCCAGCGCGGGCGCGATTTTCCAGGCAGGGATTGCGTAAGGAAAGTTCCAGGGCGTTATGATGCCGATCACCCCGACCGGCTCCCTGGTAATTTCGATCTCCACGCCTGGCCTTACCGACGCCAGCTTCTCACCCTGGATGCGCAAGACTTCGCCAGCAAAGAACTTGAAAATGTTACCCGCCCGCACGGTCTCGCCAACGCCTTCGGGCAGGGTCTTTCCCTCCTCGCGGGAAAGCAAGGTGCCGAGCTCATCTTTGCGGGCGAGAATCTCGCTACCAATGAAATCGAGTATTTCCGCGCGCCGCTGCACCGATCCGAGAGCCCATCCTGGGAAGGCCTGAGCGGCAGCCTCGATGGCGGCACCCGCCTGTGTTTCGTCGGCAAGAGCGTATTCACCGACGACGTCGTTCAAATCTGAGGGATTGACGCTGGGGGCCGCGTTGTCGCCGCCTTCCCAATGGCCGTTGATGAAGTTCTTGAACATGATGCACCTCGCTTTGGACACTCAACAATCGGCCTTGTGCCAGCCCTCTTCAGCGGACCGAAAATTGATAAAGAGTGGTTTGCCGGTAGATTTCTCCGGGTCGCAGCACAGTGGATGGAAAGCTCGGCTGGTTAGGCGAATCAGGGAAGTGCTGTGCCTCCAGGCAGAAGCCGGAATGGCGGTCGAATACCCGGCCGGCGGTGCCAACGACGCTGCCGTTCAGGAAATTGCCCGAATAAAGCTGTAACCCGGGCTCCGTCGTCGACACCGTCATGAGTCGCCCACTGCTCTTCTCGAAGACTTCAGCGGCAAGCGTGAGCTCGCTCCCCCGCTTGTTGATGACGTAGTTGTGATCGTAACCTTCGCCAAATGTCAACTGTTCATCTTCAGCCCCAATATGCGCGCCAACCGCCTTCGCTTTGCGAAAATCGAAAGGGGTGCCAGCCACGTTGCGCAGCTCTCCGGTGGGAATGCTGTCCGCAGCGATGGGCGTGAAGCGATCCGCATTCATTTGCAACTGGTGGTCGAGAATGTGTCCCCGGCCTGCGAGGTTGAAATACGTATGGTTGGTGAGGTTGATGATCGTCGGCAGGTCGGTAGTCGCTCGATAGTTGATGCCCAGTTGGTTGGCGTCGTCTAGCGTATAGAGTACCGTTACTGAGAGATTGCCTGGATAGCCCTGCTCGCCATCCCTGCTCAGGTAGTCGAGTTTGAGTGCAGGGCCTTTCGCGCTGGTTAGCGCAACGGCGTCCCAGACGACCTTGTCGAATCCGCGCAACCCCCCGTGCAGATGATTAGCGCCCTCGTTGGTGACCAGCGTGTGCGTCTGACCATCCAGGGCGTACCTGCTCCTGCTGACGCGATTGGCATAGCGCCCGATCAGGGCACCAAGATAGCTTGCCTGATCCACATAGTCTTGCAAAGTCGCGCAGCCCAGTACGACCTCGCCGGGCTCGCCTCTGCGATCTGGCGTAGTGATGGAAATGACGGCCCCGCCATAGTTCGTAATCGCGACTTCGATTCCGTTATCGTTCCTCAATGTAAACAGTTGCACGGCACGGCCATCGGGCAGAATTCCAAAAGCCACGCTATCGGGAGACGACGTCCGTCGCTGAGAGGAGTTAGACCGTTGTGAGTTCAGAAATGGTTCCTTACGGATCGGTGGAATTCAGGGATGGGCAGTAGGCTCACAGTCAGTGCGACTCCCGCGGCACTGCCGCACCGCTTGCTCCCACCAGGAAATCCAGGTCAGCGCCCTGGTTGGCCTGGAGCACATGATCAACGTACAGTTTATAGTACCCGCGCTTCTGTGATTGAGGTGCCTTCCAACTCGCGCGCCGCCGCGTGAGTTCCTCGTCGGAAACTTCCAAATGCAGGCGCCGCGCCGGCACGTCAAGCTCGATGAAATCGCCGTTTTTTACGAGCGCCAGCGGCCCACCAGCAGCGGCTTCCGGCGCCGTGTGCAATACGACGGTACCATAAGCCGTTCCGCTCATCCGCGCATCCGAGATGCGTACCATATCGGTGATACCCTTGCGCAGCAGCTTGGTCGGCAGCGGCATGTTGCCAACTTCCGCCATGCCTGGATAACCCTTGGGGCCGCAGTTCTTCAGCACCATTATGCAATTTTCGTCGATATCGAGCTCCGGGTCGTCGATGCGGGCATGAAAGTCATCGATGTTTTCGAACACTACGGCGCGACCGCGGTGCTTGAGCAATGCCGGTGTGGCTGCCGACGGCTTAATCACCGCACCGTCCGGAGACAGGTTGCCACGCAGCACGGCGATGCCGGCCGCCGGCTTGAACGGTTTACCAATGGCCGTAATGACTTCGCGGTTGTAACAAGGAGCGTCAACCGTATTCTCACCCAAGGACCTGCCGTTGACGGTCAGCACCTCACGATGAATCTTGTCACCCAACTCGCGGATCACTGCGGGCAGGCCGCCAGCGTAGTAAAAATCTTCCATCAGGAATTTGCCTGACGGCTGAAGATTCACCAGGCAGGGGATTTCCGAACCCAGGCGGTCCCAATCCTCGAGCGATAGTGCAACGCCGATCCGACCAGCTAGCGCGATTAGATGAATCACGGCATTGGTCGAGCCGCCAATGCCGGCATTGACGCGTATTGCGTTCTCAAACGCTTTGCGCGTCAGAATGCGCGACATCACGACATCTTCCTTGACCATCTCGACGATGCGCCGCCCGGAAAGCTGCGCGAGGCGATAGCGACGCGAATCCACCGCTGGAATCGCTGCGTTGCCGGGTAACGACATACCAAGCGCTTCCACCATGCTCGCCATCGTCGACGCAGTCCCCATGGTCATGCAATGACCGGCAGAACGATGCATGCATGACTCAGCCGCAACAAATTCCTCCATCGGCATTTGCCCGCCGCGTACCGCTTCCGACATCTGCCAGACTCCAGTACCAGAGCCGATGTCCTGCCCCTTGTACTTGCCGTTGAGCATCGGGCCGCCGGAGATGCCTATTGTGGGGACATCGCACGATGCGGCACCCATGAGCAGGGAGGGCGTTGTCTTGTCACAACCCATCAGCAATACCACGCCGTCAATGGGATTGCCGCGGATAGATTCCTCTACATCCATGCTGACTAGGTTTCGGAACAGCATGGCCGTGGGCCGCAACATGGTCTCGCCCAGCGACATCACGGGAAACTCCAGCGGGAACCCGCCTGCTTCGTAGACCCCACGTTTGACAAATTCGGCAATCTGTCGAAAATGACCGTTGCAGGGAGTTAGTTCCGACCAGGTGTTGCAGATGCCGATCACTGGACGACCGTCGAATAGATCGTCTGGGTATCCCTGATTCTTGATCCAGCTGCGATGCACAAAACCATCACGGTCCGTCTTGCCGAACCAGCCTTGACTGCGGCGTAACTTCTTGTCGGCCACGATTTGTTCCTTGCAGGTTGTAGCGTTAAGTGCGGGTGAGCACGATCAGATTTGTTGATAGCCGTTTAGTTTGCGAATCATAGGGGCGCGTAGCCATAACCGTCTAATGAAAGTTTCCATATCAGCAATACGGCTTTCGGTATTGCTGAACTTCTGACGATTGAATTGCGCGGCGCGGCCAGTTGTTGCGTGCCTCAATAGATCCGCGCCGCCGTAGCCCGAATGGCCTCAAGCATCAGCTGAGCCCCAGGAGAGAGCAATTGGCCATGGCGGGTAATGATGCCATACGCATCCATCTTGAGGGGTAGTTCTATGGGCAGCAGGCTCACCATGCCGTGCTCTCGATAGTGCCGCGCTGCTTCGCGCGACAATACTGCAATCATGTCACTCTGCTGTAACAGGCTGGTCATGATGAGTACCGCGGGAGTTTCAACCAGGTTGCCCGGAGGAGCGAGCCCTTGGTCTCGAAACATCATCTCGAAGCGGTGACGTAATACTTTCCCGGTCGGAAGTATCCAGCTGGCATTGACCAGATCTGCGATTGCCAGCTTGCGCTTACGCATTAAGGGGTGGCCTTGTCGCGAGATCAGACACATGGACTCTTCCCCAAGGCGTTGGAAATTGAACACCGATTTGTCATGATGTTCAAATAACCGGGCGACCGCCATATCGAGCTTACCCTCCAGCAATCGCGCAACCAGAACGTCGCTCGAGTCCAATTCCACTCTGATCTGAAGGAGCGGATAGTGTTGCTTGAGTTCAGCGATCACCAGGGGCATTAACATTGCCCCTGGCGGCATGATAATGCCGACGGCCACTTGTCCGACCAAACCGGTCTTCAAGGCATTAATCTCTTCGTAAGCAATGCCGAGGGTCGACAGGGTCATCCTGGCGTGGCGGATCATGATTTCGCCGTAGGCGGTAGCTCTCATGCCGCGGGCTAGGCGATTGAACAGTTGCACTCCTAGCGCATCTTCCAATTCTTTCAGTAATTTCGAGGCAGCCGGCTGAGTCATTCCCAGAGCGTCGGCAGCCTTATGGATGTTGCCTAGTTCTTCGATGCTGACCAGCAGCAGCAATTGCCGCGGTTTGAGCCGAGCACGAATAAACCAGTGGGCATCGTGCTGAGGCATATAGATTGCCAGGCTGAGCTTAGGTTGCGATGGGCGCAGCATATCAAGAAACATATCGCTTCGAAGAAATTATTCATCGCCTGGTATGGCAATTGGAATTAGGATGCGGACTAACTCAGCAAAGTAATCCTTAATCATGCGACTGATTCAGTACCTGAACGCCCAGCGTCAGCCCGCGGTAGGACAGGTAGCGGCGGACGGTGCGCATGTCCGAACGCTCAATAGGTTCGATTCAGTGCGCAGTCTATCCCTGCACGCGATAGCGTCAGCTGCGTCTCTTACGCAAGTTGTGGAAGCCAACCTGAATAGCCAGGAAGTCGATTATCTGACGCTGTTGTCCGAAGGGCGCGTCCTGCCGCCGCTAACCCACCCTGATCCTGCCCATTGTCTGGTAGCGGGCACGGGCCTCACGCATCTCGGTAGTGCTGCTGCGCGCGACAAGATGCATCAGCAGATGCAAAAAGAGGAATCGACGCTTACCGACTCCATGAAAATGTTCAAGTGGGGAGTGGAAGGCGGCAAGGCGCAAGGCAACCAACCCGGAACGCCTCCCGAGTGGTTCTACAAGGGCGACGGCAGTATCGTTGCATCGCCCGAAAGCGACTTGTCGATGCCGGATTTTGCCCTGGACGGCGGCGAGGAAACGGAGATCGCCGGCCTTTATGTGATCGGCAATGACGGCAAGCCTTACCGCGTAGGTTATGCCTTGGGCAATGAATTTTCCGACCATGTCCTGGAGCGGCAGAACTACCTCTATCTCGCCCACTCGAAACTGCGCCCCTGCTCGATCGGTCCGGAACTTTTGCTGGGCGAGTTGCCATCACACGTTGAAGGGCTTACGCGCATCGTCCGCGGCAACGAGACCATTTGGAAGAAGGAGTTCCTGAGCGGCGAGGACAACATGTGTCACACCATCGCCAACCTTGAATATCACCATTTCAAGTATGCGCAATTCCTGCGCCCTGGCGACGTTCATATTCATTTCTTCGGCGCGGCAACTTTGAGTTGCGCGGACGGGATCGCCGTAGAACCGGGCGATCGTTTCGAAATAGAGGCAGCGTTGTTCGGGCAGCCGCTGCGCAACACTCTGCGTCGGGTAAAAAGCCCTATACGCTTTAAGCAAGTACAAGCCCTTTGATAGCACTGATAACGGCTTCGCAACAACACCTATTGCGCTATCGAAGTTGCGAAGGAAGGCATGATGAAAGGATTTGCAACCTATCCAAGCCTCCAGGGGCGCGTCGTCTTTATTACCGGAGGGGCAAGCGGTATCGGAGCCACCCTGGTTGAGGAGTTCGTCGCGCAAGGCAGCAAAGTGGCTTACATCGATATCGATGTGGCGAGCGGAGAGGCGCTATGCGTGCGCCTCGGAAAGGAGTTTTCCAATGCGCCGTTATTTCTATTTTGCGACCTGACGGACATCTCGGCGTTACGCGAGGCTATCAAGGTCGTGGCGACGAGACTGGGCCCCATTCAGGTGTTGCTCAACAACGCCGCTAACGATCGCCGTCACAAGGTTGAAGAGACCACTCCGGAAGTTTGGGACGCAAGCGTGTCCGTGAATCTGCGTCATCAATTTTTCGCCGCGCAGGCAGTGCTCGAAGGCATGCGCCAATTAGGCGGCGGGTCGATCATCAACTTCGGGTCGGTGAGCTGGATGGTCAAGACCGGCGGCATGCCGGCCTACACTTCCTCCAAGGCCGCGGTGCAAGGCTTGACGCGGGGTCTGGCGCGCGACTTCGGTCCGTATAATATCCGCGTCAACACGTTGGTTCCCGGTTGGGTCATGACGGAGAAGCAATTGCGGTTGTGGATCGACGCTGAGGCGGAGCGCCAGATAGACGCCGGTCAATGCCTCCCGGCCCGCGTGCAGCCGGTAGATATTGCACGCATGGCGTTATTCTTGGCCGCTGATGACAGCCGCATGTGTTCCGCACACGATTACATTGTTGACGGGGGTTGGGTTTAGTCCTTAAAACTATGCAGATGAAGCCGCCGAAACCGCAATCGCGCTTTCTTCGACTGGGTGTCACCGTGTTGCCACGCAAATTGCGCCAAGCTGCAATGGCAAAGCGCTCTCAGCAACAGAAGCAACACACTGACCGGGCAAAGCACGGTCGTCAGCAAGAGCTCCTGGTGCCCGCATTGGCAGCGGAAAGAGGCTTGCCGACATGAGCGTACTAGGCGGAAAAGTTGCTTGGATCACCGGCGCCGGCAGTGGAATCGGGGAAGCCGTAGCGATAGAACTGGCACGCGCGGGTGTTTTTGTCGTGCTCTCGGGCCGGCGCGCCGAGGCGCTGCAACTTACGGCGACAAAGGCGGCAGAGCAGGGTGGCAAGGCCGAAATCGCCGTTCTGGACGTCGCAGACAGCAAAGCCGTGCGGACGGTCGGCGAGGGCATTGCCGCGCGGCACGGCCGCGTAGATATCCTGATCAATTCGGCGGGTATCAATACCCCGAAGCGTCGATGGGGCCAAGTCTCCGCGGAAGATTGGGATCGCGTGGTCGCGGTGAACCTAAGTGGCGCTCTCTATTGCATATCGGCAGTGCTCCCGGCGATGCGTCGGCGAAAGGACGGCCTGGTCGTTAACATCTCTTCTTGGTTTGGTCGTTATGATGGCTATCTTGCCGGGCCAGCGTACAACGCGACCAAGCATGCCATGGCGGCGATGAATGCGTCCCTGAATATCGAAGAATGTGTCAATGGGATACGTGGCTGCGTTATCTACCCCGGTGAGGTGGCAACCCCGATCCTGGCGTCTCGGCCGGTGCCGCCCAGCCAGGAAGACGTGGAAAGGATGCTGCAGCCGGTAGATATTGCACGGACTGTTCGCAGTGTCGCAGAGCAGCCACCCCACGTGTGCATCAACGAAATAGTGATCAGTCCGACCTGGAACCGTTTGGTGCTCGGCGGCAAGGATCTGGAACGCAAACTTTGAGCAAGCGGACCTCGCCAACCGAAACCGCTGTGTGATTGTCGTAGGCATGCGTTCTGCCTGAGCTGGTCTATCGGCGTCGCTTGGTGTCCCCTTGCGCCGAAACGATGGTCCTCGCAATGTGCTTGGCCCGATGCACCCGTCAACGTCGCTGGACTTGTCTTGGCTGCTCTTGTGCCCCGGGCTTTTGCCGCCCTTCGTCTACCGGGTTATTAGCATTAGCCCTTCACCGCTAAAGTTCGCGGGACCTTGATTCGCACTTTTGCCTTCAGTCCCAGGGAGGGCTTTCCTTTCAGCGTTCGCCATGACACACCCCTAGCTAAGTACCATATTTCATAAATACACTAACGTATAATGGTGTTGCAAATGGTTAATCTATGTGGCATGTTGAGAGGCGCGGAGGTGCCCCGTGCCCAGATCA
>Ga0209118_1000572_pt1 | contig 19507 bp, 23 predicted proteins | sample BlaSpr_A8_Ref_M1_FD_187988 | JGI IMG/M metagenome (GOLD analysis project Ga0209118, IMG submission 187988) | Forest soil microbial communities from Thunder Bay, Ontario, Canada - Black Spruce, Ontario site 2_A8_Ref_M1 (SPAdes) (version 2) | ecosystem: Environmental > Terrestrial > Soil > Boreal...
GCTACTACTACATCTGCGATCGCCGCATCGACATGATCATCTCGGGCGGCGTGAACATCTATCCGGCCGAGGTCGAGGCGGTGCTCCACGCTCACCCGGCGGTGATGGATGCCGCGGTGATCGGCGTGCCGGACGAGAAGTGGGGCGAATCGGTGAAGGCAGTCGTGCAGCTGAGAGCCGGCGCGACCGCTACAGAAGTTGAGTTGATCGAGTTCTGCGACGAGCGCTTGGCGGGCTACAAGAAGCCGAGGTCGATCGACTTCGTGGACGAGCTCCCGCGCGACGCCGCGGGCAAGCTGCTGAAGCGAACGATCCGCGAGCCGTACTGGGCCTCGACAGGGCGACAGATCTGACCGGTTCGGTTTCGTTCGACCGCGCGGCGGATTACTACGACCGGACGCGCGCGCTCCCGGACTCCTTGATGGTGCGGCTCATCCCGAGGCTGCTCGCCGAGATTCCCAGGGAGGGGCGCTGCCTCGAAATCGGGGTGGGCACCGGCCGCATCGCACTGCCGCTCGCGCGACAAGGGGTCTCGATGGTCGGCGTCGACATCTCACGCGAGATGCTGAGAAAGCTGGTGGACAAGGCAGGCGACTCCATGGCCCTGATCGCCGTTGCAGACGCGACACGGCTTCCATTTGGCACCGACACTTTTTCGTCGGCCATCGCCGCGCATGTGTTGCACCTCATCCCCAACTGGACGGTGGCGGTTGGGGAGCTGCTCCGAGTCGTGCGCCCAGGTGGGATCGTGCTTGCGACCCGCGGCGGTGGTCAACGAACCGGTTGGGCGCGGCAGGTGGTGCGGCGTTTCTTTGTCGAAGCCGGCGATCCTACCTGGCCGCCGGGAGCCGACAGGCTCGAAGAGGTGGACGAGCACATGCGGTCGCTCGGTCTGGAGATGCGTTCGCTGCCAGTGCTCGCGACGGAAGGCGAGATGAGCATCGACGCGGTGATCAAACAGCTCGAGGCCGGGTACTTCTCGGCATGCTGGAGCCTGGATGACGCGACGCGAAGGAAGGCCGCCGCCGCGACACGAGAATGGGCGGGTGCAGAGTTGGGCGACCTCGAGAAGGCGCGCCCGACCAAGAGCCCGACGGTCTGGCACGCGTACGTGGTTCCCTAAGAGAGCAGGGGCAGCAGGTACTCCAGGGAGCGGCTCACGCGGCCCAGGGGACGGTCTTCGGAGGACGAGAGCCTCGTCTCCTGCCGCAGGGCGTACCAACCGCGATAGCTCGATCTCCGCAGCGCCTCGACGACCCGGTCCACGTGCGCGCTTCCCTCACCGAGGGGCGTGAACAGGCCGAGGCTGACAGCTTCCGCGTAATCGTGGCCCTGGTCGCGCACCTCCCTGGCCAGCTGAGCGTCGAGGTCGTTCAGCTGCACGTGCTGGATCCGGCCGGCGGCCAGCTCGAGGATCTCGAGCGGATCGGCGTCCGCAAGCACGAGGTGTCCCAGGTCGAGGCAGATGCCGGCATCGGAGCCGACCAGCAGGCGCTCGATGTCCTCAGGTCCCTGGATGGTGCTTCCAAACCTTGGCTGGACGGCGAGTCGCAGCTTGTGGCGCGAGCACACATGCTCGACCGAGCCGATCGAGTGGAGGAGATGGGCCCATTCGGTGTTGGACAGGACGATGCCATGGTCCGCTCCGCCCTCGCGATGCGCGATTGCCGAGAGCACGAGCGTTTTTGCGCCCAGGGCTGAAAGCCACTGCGCGTGCCCGTCGATGTGAGCCAGCTCGGAGCCGCGAATGTCGTGGTGGTGAAGAATCGCGCCGACCTGGCCGGCCACCAGCGCGAGGCGATGACGCTTGAGCAGGGGCTTGGCCTGGTCGCTTCGGTCGGGCAGAAAGCCCGGCGGTCCCGCGGTCACCGCGCCTTCGCCCACCGCCGCTGCTTCGGAAAGCACCCTCTCAGGATCGAGCTGGTGTCCCCAACCTGCGACGTCGCTGATCCCCCAGCACACCGGCGAGATCGCCAGGCGATGGGTGACGCGCGACGACTTCATCCCGGGGAAAGTGCGCACTGTTCGAGCGATCAACGCGCAGAGATTAACCTTCTCAACAGGCCATGCCAGTGCCTCATCCCGTCGCTTTCGACATGCGCGCTGTCACCCTCGATGACGTGGAGATCGTCGCCGACCTCGACGTGACGCGAGATCCCGAGGACCCTCGCGACCCCGAAATGCTGCGTTACTGGTGGACGAGCGGCTCTTTGAGCCAGGTCCACTCGCGCCTCGTTGCACTGCACGAGGGGAGCGCCGTCGCATTCGTTGCGGCATCACACGAGCGCTGGGGTGACAGCCCCGAACGATTCGGCTCGCTCCGTGTGGTGATCCGTTCCGATGTGTGGTCTGAACGGGAGTTCGCGCGGTTGGTCGGAATGGGCGAGGAGTGGCTCGGATCAGAGGCTGTGGTCATTGCGGTGAACAGGGTGCGCGAAGATCGTAGCCAGGAGCTCGAGGCGCTGAGGAGGATCGGGTATCGAGAGGTGCGACGGCAGAGCTTCTCAGAGCTCGACCTCGTCGCACATCGGGACGACCTGGTGCGGGGCTTATCCCGGGAGCGGCGGAAGATGAATGACCAGGGCGTGACGATGCTCACGTTGAGCGAGTACAGGGATCCTGACCGCATGGTGAAGCTGTACGAGATGATGGTCGCCGCGGAGCAGGACATCCCGAGCACCGTGCCCATACCGAGGCAGCCGTTCGATGAATGGATGCGCGCCACCTTCGACGATCCAGGCGTGCGCGAGGATCGCTTCTGGATCGCGCGCGAGGGCGACGCCATCGTCGGCCTTTCTTATCTCGAGTTCCCGCCGGTGCGTGGATTGCCCTTGACCGCGTTCACGGCCACCTCGCAATCGGTGCGCGGCCGAGGCATCGCGCGCGCGCTGAAGTACGAGTCGATGGCCCAGGCGGTCGAGCTCGGCTACAAGAGAGTGAGGACCGCCAACGACGGAGCCAATGCGCCGATCCTTCACATCAACAAGGAGATGGGCTACCGCCTCGTCTTTCCAGTGATCGAATTGCACAGGAGCCTTACCTCGTGACCGAGGAACCTTACGGAGTCAGGGCGCTGCCTGAGCTGTATCGGGCGTGGGCATCGACCGGAATGGTGGCCAACATCGGGACGCAAATCGTCGAGGTCGCTCACGGCAGGCTTGTGCTGGAAGGCAACATGACGGGCGAATCTCACGGATTCCCGACCTCTCGGGGCACGATCATCCATGGCGGAGCGGTCGCGACCCTCGCGGACGAAGCGCTCGCCTCGGTCGCATTTACCGTGGCGGAAGAGGGGGAGACCACCGTCACGGCCGACCTGAAGGTCGACTTCCTGAGGCCGGCCAAGCCAGGCCGCCTGCTCGCCCGGGCGACCGTGCGGCACCGCACGCGCCGGCTCGCCTTTTGCGAGGCCACGGTCGAGCAGGACGGAGGCCCGATCGTGGCCGAGGCTCGAGCAGTGATCGCGTATGTGAAGGCGTAGGCCAGCAGAAGCGGCACCGCCCCTCCGGCGCTTTGCGCCACCTCCCCACAGGGTGGGGAGGCTAGGGCTTGAGCGCGGGCAGGATGGTCATGTTCCAGTGGATGCCGCCGTCGTTCGTGCTTTCGAGCAGCGCCCTGGTTCCGGCCATTGCCCCGAACCACGCATGCGCGGGATCGAGAACCTGAAGCGATCCGGGCAGCGGCTCGGGCACGCCCAGGTTGCGATATGGCGTCCACGTGGTTCCGCCGTCTGAGCTCGTCGACCACGCGCCGGAGCCGATCCACCACCAGTCCTGGGCGTCCGAGTAGCCGATCGCTCCCGGAGCCCTCGGAGGCGTGATGACGCTCCAGCTGGATCCCCCGTCGAGCGAGCCCAGCTGCACCTGGTTCGGAGCCTGGACAAAGGTGGTGGAAGAGTTCGAGCTCCTGGCGTCCGCCGCCGACCAGGACGAGTTGGAAGTCGTGTCGACGAGCGTGGCGTAGACATAGGAAACGGGGACGCCTCCGTCGAATGTGCGGACGGTCAGGGGCGGGAATGAGATGACGCTTGCACCGATGCCCGAACGCCCGGATGGAGGCGCGAAGGTGGCCACCGTCGTGATGACACCGATGCCCGATTTCGGCTGTGCAGCCACAAGGAACTGTCCGCTTGCCGGCCAGCCGCCTCGTGGCGCGGGCAGCGGAACGTGCCGCCACGTGGCTCCGGCGTCGACGGTCTTGTATGCATACGGTCCCGCCGACAAACTCTCCAGCCAACCGACCTGTGGGTTGGTGAAATGGACTCGATAAGCCACGTCGGCCCCGACCGTCGGGGAACCGAGGTTCGTCCACGAGGCGCCGCCGTCGGTCGTTCGAAGCAGCTCAGCTCCAGTTGCCACGGCGGGCGAGCTGAGTAGGAGCCAGCCATGAGCCGCGTCGGAAAACGACACGGATGACACCGACGTCAAATAGGCCACGCCGCTGAGGATCGGCTTCGCGGACCACCTGTGTCCGCCGTCCGCAGTGCGATAGATTGCCGATTGGGGTCCCAGCACCGCGACCACGCCTTCGGTCGCATTGAAGAAGTTGACGTAGACGCCCGCGCTTCCGACGTCTGCGCTCAACTGGCTCGCCCAGTGATTGCCCGCATCCGTCGTGTGCATGAGCGCGAAGCGACCCGAGTCGAAGGTCGCGGCGAACCAGCCTGCGTCAGGGCTCACGAAGTCGACGGCCGCGAGTTGGTATGCCGCGGGGACCCTGGGCACCACGGTCGGGGCAGGTGAGGCGGTGGCCCCGATCGAAGGGTGTAGGTAGGCGAGGCCCGCAAGTCCGATCACGAGCAGAGAGACGAAGATGAGGCTGATCCCCCGTCTGGCTCGCGCCGGCCCAACCGGGAGGTCGTCATAGGCTTCGGGTGCTTGAGGATCCATTGGTTGCGATCAGCTTATGCCGGGGTCGGGACGTTGACCGGATTCCAGTGCAGACCGCCATCGGCTGTGGTCGACAGACCCGAACCTTGAGTCGGCGTCGAACGTGGGAATGTGGCCACGAGCTGAGCCCAGGCGTGCTTGGCATCGATGACCTGTAGGACGTAATCCCAATCGTCCAGCTGCAGGGAAACCTGCTTCCACGTCTGGCCGGCGTCGGGAGACTTGAAGAGAGTTCCGAAGCGCATCGCCCACCAGTGAAATGTGTCCTGGAAGATGAAATCGTTGTAGGTAGTGTTTCCCGGCGGCGGAGAGAGACGGCGCCAGGTGCTCCCCCCATCAAATGAGGTCAATCCGATCGGTGAGCCATTCGGGTCGAACACGATAGCCAGCACCCCTGCGCCAGGCAATAGGGACACGGTCGTTTCCACCAGTGGCGCGCTTCCCTCTGCAAATCCGCCCTTGCCAACAACGGTGGCCGGCAGGTCATGCGCTTGCCAGGTGACGCCTCCGTCGATGGTCGAATAGACCCTGGATTGCTGGGCAAACCCACCCATCCATCCTTCGCTTGGCCCGCGAAAGGCTATCTCGCTGAACCCACCCTTGCCCGCGAAAGGGAAGGCGGGGGGTTGAGGCAACGCAACCCAGTGGTCGCCCGCGTCCGAGGTCGAGAAAAATTGGGGCTCAACGGCTCTTTGATCGAGGGATAGAACAGCGCCCAGTATCCAGCCGTGGAGCCTGTCGGAAAAGAACACATGGGAATATGAAAACGTCGGCATCGTCAACTGGGTCCAGTGGGCGCCTCCATCTCCCGTGCGGTAGACCACGTCAGTGCCGCCGAGTGCGATGAGCCCATTGTTTCGATCGAAGAACTGAATCTTCAGTGGGCCGGCGTTCGTCGACATCGCCGACCCTGCGAACTGTCGCTGCCAATGCCGTGCCGCATCCGTGGTCTTGAACACCCAGAACCGCGGCGCTGCGGTGGTCCCTTCTTCGACCAGCGACCACCCGACCGCCGGCGTCAAGAAGTCATAAGAGACCAGGTACCGCTGGGGGAGGACCGGCGGCGTTGGTGACGGCGCCACTCTGAGCACCGAATGTGGCATGGAAAAGGCCGGATGCAGATAGACCAGGCTGACGACCACGATCGTCGCGAGCGCGCCGGCGATGAGGGGCATTGCTCGCCTGGCGCGGGGACTCAGCGATTCGGCCCTATCCATTTCGTCGGACACATATAGATTGTGGACACAGATGGTTCGACCGGCGGTGCCCGACGACGCGGCGGCGATCGCGCGCGTGCACGTCGCGAGCTGGCGCACCACCTATCGCGGGCTGCTGCCGGATGACTTCCTTTCCTCGCTGAGCGAAGAGTCTTACACCGACCGCTGGAGACGGGTCATGGGCGACGGCCTGAGCCGCGTGTTCGTTGTCGACCAGGATCAGGATGTCGTCGGCTTCGCGTCGTGCGGGCGCGAGCGCGCCGGAGAGACCGGATTCTCAGGCGAGCTCTATGCGATCTACATGCTCGATCGCGCACAGCGTCAAGGGCACGGCCGTGAGCTGGTGCGCGCCGCGGCGGGCGCGCTTCGCGAGATGAAGCTGCCGGACATGATCGTGTGGGTCCTGCGCGACAACATGGCAGCCCGCCGTTTCTACGAACGCCTCGGCGGCGCTTACGTGCGAGCTCAGCCAATCACGATCGGAACCACGACGCTCGAGGAAGTCTCTTATGGGTGGCGAAGCCTCGACGAAATCCGCTACTGAGGCGGCGGTAGGGGCGCCTGTCCGAAAATCGAAGCAGTCTTCCATGGCGTCCGACGCGGCGGTTCGAGCGTTGAGCGCCGCCAGGTCCGGGTCAGATGCACCGACCGGCGTTGTTGGACCACTCGAGCTGCACCGCGTACGCTCCGAGCTTCTTGGTTTTCCATGCGCAGATGTCGCCGATCTCCCCGTTCTGGTCGTCGTACCAACCCTGCCCGGGGACAGGGTCGGTAATCGCCTCACAGAGCTCATGGGAGCTCGTCGAGGTCAGCGCGTCCGTGACGGTGAGAGCGCTGGTGCAGCCGGCGCAGTCCGGGTAAGGCATGACCGCGTAGAAAATGCGGCTGTTGATGTCGCTGTGGTAGCCGCAGAAGTTTGAGCAGGACGCTGCGCCGTCCATTGAGATCGTGACCCCTGGTGGCAGATACACGAAATAGAGCGAGTTGGCGGTGGGCTGGGGCACGGCGGAGTCGTTGGCGATCTCCTGCTGGATGAGCTGCTGCACGTCGGCATCGGCGATCGCACTCGGCGGATCGCTGCTCAGGATGACCGAGCCCGTCCGCGAGCCATGGCCGATTGTCATGCCGGCCACGCTGTACTCGCCAAGCTGGTCCAGCAGCGGGCTGGTGAGGACGAAGTCGAAGAACTGGTTGATCTGCTGCACGAGCGCGGCCTGAGCGCCCTGCCACGCGGTTCCCCAGAACAAGATGAACACCTGGGCCGCCGGCAGCAGCGGCCCGCCGCGGTAAGTGAGCCGAGGCGTGGAGACCGGCGCAGCGAGCGCGTCACCGTGCAGCGGAACGATCCGGATCGGGTTGGCAGCAGCCATCACAACACCTCGCCAGCCGCGTGAATGCGAGCCCGCCGCAGCCTGATTGCAGTGCTCGCTCCGAACAAACATACGGCTGCGATGGCGAAGAACGCGTAGGTCGGGTTCAGCGCGAACAGAGCGCCTCCGCCGACCGCGCCGACGCCCTGGACCAAGACCTGAACGGTCTGGAACACGCCCTGAGTGCGGGCCTGGTGTCCCGACTCAGCGCTTTTGCTGACCTCTGCATTGAGGCTGGGGCCGCCGGAGATCGTCAGAGCGCCCTCGACAAGTCCTAACCCAATCAGCCAGGGAACCGACGCCACGAACGGATACAGGGTCGAGAAGAAGGCGGTGGCCAGGAGCGCCGCGACGACAATGCGGCGCGGCCCGAACCTGTCGCCCAACATCCCGGCCTGCGCGCTCAGCAGCGTGGCAGGCACGGCGAAGGCGACGAAAGATAGGCCGACCGCGAGCGTGCTGGCGCCTCGAAAGGTCAGGTACAGCGGCCAGATCGTGTCGAAGGATCCGATCATGTACGACGTCCCGGCCCCCAGCAAGATGAGTGGCACAAGCTTTCTGACCATGCGCAGTGCACCGAACGGAATCTCCAGGCTTGCCTCTGCGCGAACGTTGGGCAGAAACGCGAGCGCGATCACAGCAAGGCCGCATACGCAAGCCGATACAACGAAGACCGCGCTCAAGTTGAAGAGCGCGATGAAGCCGCCGATCGCAGGACCGACCAGCATGCCGGCCATCATGGTCGACTGCATGAGCCCGAACGCTCGCCCGCGCTGGCTGGGTGGCGTTACGTGCGCGATCAGGCCATTGGCCGCCGGCCAATAAGCGCCCGACGCAGCGCCGTGCAGGAGCCTGACCACGACGAAAGCGGGCAGCGGCAGGGGTAGGAGGTATGCGAGAAAAAGGGCGGCGTAGGCGCCCATCGCGCCGAGAATCACTGGGCGCGTGCCCCACCGGTCGGCAGCCCAACCCGCCGGATATCGAATCGCTGCGTTGGCCAGGAGGCCGGCAGCAAATACGATTCCGACGAGCGCGGACGACCCCCCTCGCCGGGTGATGAAGATAGGCAGCAGCGGCAGGAAGAACCAGAGACCGATCGCGGTCAGCAGGTTTCCGGCATAGAGAGTCCACAGCGTTCGCCTGTGCATGCGTATCCGGAATACTTTGGCAGCAGCGGTGGTCTTAGATCGGATGCGGGAGCAGGAGTGGGATGTGATCCCGTCGCAGGCTCACCCGGCTCACATGCACATGGCGCTCGACGAGGTGCTGCTCGAAAGCGTGAGAGCGGGACGGCGCCGGCCTACGCTGCGGCTGTGGGAGTGGATCGAGCCCGCGCTGGTCATCGGCTCACATCAATCGGTGATCAACGAGGTCGACGTGCTCGCGGCGCGCGAGCTCGGATTTGCCGTGACGCGGCGCATGAGCGGCGGCGGAACGATGCTGTGCGAGCCGGCTCGTACCATCACGTATTCGCTCTACCTGCCGGAATCGGTGGTCGCCGGCATCACGTTCCGCAAGTCCTACGCGATGCTCGACGACTGGGCGGTGCGTGCCTTCGTGGAGCTCGGCATACCGGCGAGCTATCGCGAGATCAACGACATCATCTCGCCGCGCGGAAAGATCGGCGGCGCGGCCCAGGCCCGCCGGCGCGGATTCGTGCTGCACCACACGACCATCGCCCACTCGATGGAGGTCGCGTTGCTTCCCCGGCTGATCCGGATCGGGCGCCCGGCGATCGCCGGGATCGGTGTGCGGAGCGCGGAGAAGGCGGTTTCACCGCTCTCCTGGTTCACGTCGCTGTCATGCGATGACGTCGCGCGAAACCTGGAGCGGTATTTCTCGAGAGAATTCCGCAGCCACTCGAGCGAGATCACGCCCGACGAGATCCTCGCCGCCGAACTCCTCGTCTCGACGAAGTACGCGACGCCCGCCTGGATCAACCGTCTACCGTGACCGAGAGGAAACCGATGCTGAGCGAGAGCAGCACTTACACAACCATCCCTGTTTCCGACCTGGAGCGTGCCCAGCGGTTCTACAGCGAGACACTGGGCCTGACGCCCGAGATGGTCACCGAGGGTGGTGTGATGTATCGGTCCCGCGCGACTCAGTTCTTCGTCTATCCGAGCCGCTACAAGGCGTCAGGCCACACCCAGATGAGCTGGGTGGTCGGCGACATTAAAGCCGAGGTGGCCGCCCTGAAAGGCAAGGGGATCGAGTTCGTGGAGTTCGACGTGCCAGGCGTCAAGACCGTCGACGGCATCTCCCAGAGCGGACCCGCGGTGTGGACGGCCTACTTCCGCGACCCGGATGGAAACCTCCTGGGCCTCACCCAGATCGGCTAGGCAAGGGTAGGCCCTGCCGCCCGCGGCGGGCATCTGCAGCCTGGATGCGGCCGATCCGGGTGTTGCCAACGTGCGCTCCGGTCCTCGCGCATCTACGCGATGCGCTCCGGTCCGGTGCTCGTGGCGCCTACGGCTCGGCTCGCCCCAGGCCGCATCTGCACCGCCCGGGGCGGCAGGTCCTACCCTCTGGCCTCCCAGGCGTCGATCAGATCGGCGCTCTGCGTGACGTGCTCGCGGTAGTGGTCCCGCAGCCACTCGATGATGTCTTCTGGGCTGGTCGGATAAGGGTCCTGGCCCTCGCCATAGACAACTTCGCACTTGCGCGACCAATCCGCCGCTGACAGCTTCGTCATGGCGGCCGTAACTGCCGCGTGCAGGCGCCCCATGTCGCTCAAGGCCTTGGCTCGCTCTCCGTGGGCCAAACCCTCTTTCGCCTTCTGACCTGCGGCATCGCCTTCACCGGCGGAGTCCTGCGGGCCCAGCGGCTTGAAGCCGCCGGCGATGATGCCGTCGAGGACTCGACGGTAATGCGTCAGTACCCAGTTGACGTGGACCTGCAGGCCCCCGAGCGCATAGTCATCGCCCGGCTTCAGGTAGGCCAGGGCGCCATCCGGGACCTGTGCGAACGCGGCCTCCCACTCCACGCGGGCAGACTCGAAGTCCGCAAGCGCGGCGTCTCGATCCATAGCGGGCGGAGCCTAGCTGAAGTAGTTGTGCTGCTGCAGGTAAGCCGTCGCCACCGCGTCCGCGTCCTGGTGGAGCAGCTCGACCTGGCCGTTCATCGTCACAAGGTCGGCCGTGGTGACACCGGCAGAGACCTTGTTCAGGACCGCCGTCATCTCCGCGGTCGCCACCGACTGGCGAACGATGGGAACCACGTTGTCTGCGTTCTCGAGCTGCTTGTCATCCTGCAGCACGACCAGCCCGGCCTGGTTGAGGTCTGCATCGCTGCTGAACACAAGGCCGACCTGGATCGTCCCGTTCTTAAAGGCAGCGCGCGTGAGCGGCCCATCCGTGTCAAGGGCCTTGAAGTCTTTGAATGTGATGCCGTAAGTCGTCTTCAAGCCTGGCTCGCAGAAGGGACGGGTCGGGCATTCCGGACCTGCGCCGAGCACGAGCTGGTTACCAATCGCGGTGAGGTCGGAGAGCTTGGTCAGGCTGTACTTCGCCTGCGTCGCCTTGGTGACCGCAAACGCGTTCTGGTCCACCGCCGCCGAGGGGGTGAGCGCCAGGAGGCCCAGCGACGACAGGTGGCTGTTCAATTTGGCGGTCGTCGCCGTGGGGTCGCCGTTAGCCTCGCCGGCCCCGTTGTTGTAGAACTCCAGCTCAGTTGCCGCGTACCCGGGGTAAATGTCGATCTGGCCGCTCTTGATGGCGGGGGCAACCACTTCTCGCGTCCCGAGCAGCAGCTTGTAGTTGACCGTGTAGCCGTCGTGCGCAAGCGCTTGTCCGTAGAGCTCCGCAAGGATGCTGCTCTCGGGAAAGTTGAAGCCGGCGACTGTAACAGTGCCCTTGCTTGCGGGTGCGGGCGTGTTTGTGCCACCGCAGGCCGCGGCGACAGTCGCCAGCACGGCGAAAGCGGCGACCACCCAGACGGAGCCTCGTATGCGGTTCATCAAATCCTCCCTGGCCCTGGCAGGCCTTCCCGAACCAAACCTCAGGTGAACAGTGATTCTTCCACCTATGCCGTCTTGAAGGTGCGCGCCCGTACGGCGGCCGGTGCCCGGAGGAGCCGGATCCCGCGGGGAATGAGAAGCTGCTCGACACCCCAGAGCGACATCTCCGTCGCCAGCGCCAGGACCGCGACCAGCAGCGCGCCCGCGAACTCCTTTGCATAATCCTGCTGGGCCAGCCCGTCGATGATGTAGCGGCCGAAGCCGCCACCGGCGATCAATGCTGCCAGGGCCGCCGTGGCCACCACCTGGACCGCAGAGGTCCGGATGCCGGCCATGATCAACGGTACGGCCAGGGGTAATTCCACCCTGAGGAGCTGAGCGAGCTGCCGGTATCCCATGCCTCGCGCCGCGTCCTTGACGTCCGGGTCCACCTCCCGCAGAGCGACATAGCTGTTGGTGACCATCGGCGGAATGGCGAGCGCCGTGAGGGCAAGGATGATCGGCGTGTCGCCGAGACCGAAGACCTGGAACGCGATGACCAGGATGGCGAACGATGGCACGGCGCGCCCGATGTTGGACACACCGATGGCGAGGTTGCCGAAGATTCCGAAGTGGCCAAGGCCGATGCCGATGGGTAACGCGATCAACGCCCCCAGGGCAACCGACTCGCCCGATAGCTGCAGGTGCTCGACAAGCCTGGTCGGAATCCCATCGGAGCCTTGCCAGTGGGCCGTGTCAGTGAACCACTGGGCCACTTTCGCGAGGATGCTCACCTTCTCATATCCCTCTTGACCACGGCACAGCCAGCCGCTGCGCGCCCGCAAGGCCCACGTCGGCCACGAGCGCCAGCACGATCGAGAGCACAGTCGCGACCACCAGGGGTGTGTGAAAGCTTTCGATCAACCCTTTGAGAATCAGCTGGCCCAAACCGCCCAGACCGATCACTGCGGTGATCGTCACGATGCCGATCGTCGAGACGGTCGCGACGCGAAGGCCGGCGAACATCGCCGGAAGCGCAAGGGGCAGCTCGATGCGGACCAGCCGGGCGAGGGGTCGGTAGCCCATGCCGTCGGCGGCATCGAGAACATCCGGTGGCACCGCGTCCAGTCCTACCAGGACGTTGCGCAGAAGGATGAGCACGTTGTAGCCGACGAGCGGGATCTCAGCCGTGAGCGTGCCGAGCCCTGTGTACGGGATCAGCAGCGCGAATAGAGAGATGGAAGGGATCGTGTAGAAGATTCCAAAACCGGTCAGCGAAGGCAGCCTCAGATTGGTCCATCGATGCGCTGCGATACCGAGCGGCAGCGCGATGGCGATACCGCCCACCAGGGCAATCACGGTAAGAATCACGTGCTGCTGGACGGCGGCCAGGACGGTCGGCACGTGGGTGGACAGCCAGCTCCAGTTGATCCACGGATCGACTATGTCGAGAAATAGCCGGTTCGGCATTCGATTACGGTAAACGAGCCGTGATCCGCCTGGAGAACGTCACCAAACAGTTCCCCGGCGGGTCCAACGCTGTTCTCGACCTCACGCTCGACATCCCCACCGGGAAGACGTGCGTGCTGATCGGACCGTCAGGTTGCGGGAAGACGACCACCCTTCGCATGATCAACCGCCTGATCGAGCCCGACCGGGGGCGGGTGCTCATCGACGGTGAGGACACGCACGGCGTCGACCCCGCGCAGCTGCGGCTGAAGATGGGCTATGTGATCCAGCAGACCGGCCTCTTCCCACACATGACGGTGGGTGAGAACGTGGGCACCGTTCCCCGGCTGTGGCAGTGGGACAAATCTCGGATCAAAGCGAGAGTCGAAGAGCTGCTGGAGCTCGTCGGGCTCGACCCCAGGGAGTACCGCGATCGGTATCCGCACCAGCTGTCGGGCGGCCAACGCCAGCGCGTCGGTTTCGCGCGCGCCCTCGGCGCGGACCCGCCCATCCTGTTGATGGACGAGCCGTTCGGCGCGGTGGACCGGATCACCCGCGAGCGCCTCCAGCACGAGTTCATCAACATCCAGCGTTCGCTGAGCAAAACCGTCGTCTTCGTCACGCATGACATCGACGAAGCCGTGCTGGTGGGAGATCGGATCTGCCTGCTCAAGATGCAAGCGCAGATCGCGCAGTACGACACCCCCGAGAAGATCCTGACCCGACCCGCGAGCGACTATGTGGCGGAGTTCCTCGGTCGCGAACGGCTGGTGCGCCGGATGTCGGTGGTGCAGATAGACCCGCAGACCCTCGAACATCGGGGGTCGGAGCCAGGCCCAGGCGAGCCGCGCGTGATGCTGTCCAGCACGCTTAGCGAGGCGTTCGCCGCCGCGCTCGCGAGCCCGACCGAGCGGGCCGCGGTCTACGAAGGTGAGCGCTACCTGGGTGACTTCAGCGCGACTTCGTTGTTGGAATCCCTGCGGCGCGCAGGGACTGATGGAGGTGAACGGGTTGCCACAGGAATTTGACGTCGTGTGCCTGGGCGGTGGAGTCGCCGGCGAGGCGATCGCGGGCGGTCTTCAAGGCAGTGGAATTTCGCTCGCGGTGGTCGAGCGCGAGCTGGTGGGCGGCGAATGCCCCTACTGGGGATGCATCCCTTCGAAGACCCTGCTTCGCTCTGGCGAGACGCTCGAGGAGGCCGAACGGGCTCGCACCCTTGCCGCGTCGCGCGTGGAATGGGACGTCGACTTTCCGAAGGTATCGAAGCGAGTGTTGTGGATGGCTCGCGATCTGGACGACACGCGCCCGGCCGCGGCGCTGGAGGCGACGGGCGCGAAGCTCATCCGCGGCGCGGGAACCCTGATGGACCTGCGCACTGTCGAGGTGGGCGGGGAGCAGCTGGTCGCGCGCAAGGCCGTGGTCATCGCAAATGGCAGCACGGCCGCGATCCCTCCCATCCCCGGACTGGACAAGGTCCACTACTGGACCAACCGCCAGGCCACCGTACCGCGCGAGCTGCCGGCCACGCTGGCGGTGCTCGGTGGCGGGGCGGTGGGCGTCGAGCTCGGCCAGGCGTTCGCCCGCCTAGGCTCTAAGGTCACGGTGATCGAGGCCGGCCCGCGATTTCTCGGCCTCGAGGAGCCCGAGGCGGGCGCGGCGCTTCGACCGCACCTGGAGGCAGACGGAATCACCGTGATGGTTGGCGATCCATGCGTGGCCGTGGAGCCGCACGGAACGGGAGTGATGCTGAGCCTCAAGTCCGGAGCGATCGTGGAGGCGGATCGCCTGCTGGTCGCAACGGGCCGGCGACCCAACTTCGAAGCGTGGCGCGCCTCGGGCATCGCGCAAACCGAGCGTGGATGGCTGAAGGTAGACCCCGCGACGCTCGAGGCTCACGCCGGCGTTTACGGCGCGGGCGACATCACAGGACTCGGCGGCTTCACGCACCTGGCCTACTACCACGGCCAGATCGTGGCCCGGCGGTTGCGTGGGGAGGACGCGCGCGCCGATCACACCGCGGTGCCTCGAGTGACGTTCACGGACCCTGAGGTGGCTTCGGTCGGCCTGTCGGAGGCTGCGGCTGTCGAGAGGGGAATCGATGTGGTGACGGCGGCCGCCGACCCGGCGGACACGGCGCGCGGCTACATCCACGACTTCCACGGCGGCGCGCTCAAGTTGATCGCGGACCGGAAGGGCGGCGCGCTCATCGGGGCCACGATGGTGACGCCGCGGGCGGGCGAGATCCTGGGCGAGCTCGTGCTGGCGGTGAAGGTCGGCACGCCCGTGCGCCAGCTGGCCGACGTCATCCATCCCTTCCCGGCGTTCAACCGCGTGCTGGGAGCCGTGCTCGGGGACCTCGCCTCAAAGCTCAGCTGAACTCGGGAGATCGGCGCCACCGCGCGTTCTAAAGGTGACGCCTTCCGACGTTACTTGGGGTGTATTCCAACATGGTCATCACGATCAACGGCTCGACGTTCACCCTCGACCTCGACACGATCCTGATCTGGGCTCTGGTCGGGTTGGTGGCTGGTTTTCTCGCGAGTCACATCGCGCTCGGGCACGGGCTCGGTCTGCTGGGTGACATCGTCATCGGCATCATCGGAGCTTTCATCGGCGGGTTCGTGCTGCTCGGCGTGCTGCACATCAGCATCGGCGTGGCGGGCCATCCGCTGATCACCCAGATGTTGATGGCATTCATCGGAGCGGCCATCCTCCTGCTGATCGTCCGCCTGCTCGGCGGGCGTAGGAGCTCGTACCGGCGGAGAGCTTTCTAAGACTTTTCGCGCAATTCGTAGTCGGAGACCAAACGCCTGGGAGCAGTTCGCTTCCAGGCGTTCGTCACCAGCTGCCTGGCCAGTCTGGATCCCACGCCGGCGAGCCTCACCCTGACCCAACCGTAACGACCGGTGTACGCGGACGGAGCGAAAGTCTTGGGGTCCATCTCGACAAGCCCGGACTGATCGTCGAGCGAGGCCTTGAGGGACACATGCTTGCCCTCGAGAGAGCCCATCGCAAAGATGCGATCCCTGACGCGAAATGTTTGCTCGCCCCACGTCTCGCGCTCCTCGGCTTCGGGCAGGGAAAGGCAGAGCAGCCGAAATTCCTGGAACCTCAAATCGGCACGACCTCGAATGTCAGGCGTGCCTTGAACCTCGAGAGCGCGGCGAGGACCGGCGCGCCGAGGGCCAGCACCATCACGACATTACCTACTGCTCGGAAGGTGTCGTAGGCAAGCGAAGTCAACAGGTAGAAGCGACCGAAGTGCACGAGCGCGGTGACTGGTGCCATGCCCGGCGCCCAACCCAGAGTTGGATTGCCACGATAGACGGGCACCCAGTCGGTGATGTCCAGCAGGGCGCCGAACACCCAGCCCATGATCGCGCCGACGCCGGCGAGGACGAGCAGGTCTCGCCAACCTGTCGGGGTACGCCCGCGCCAGTGGCCGGCCAATCCCGCCGCCACACCCACCCACCCGAGCGCGAACGCCTGGTACGGCACCCAGGGACCCACCCCACCGCCCGCGATCGCGGAGACGAGGATCGAAAGGGCGCCGGCCAGGAACCCGAAGGAACTGCCGAAAACGTAGCCGGCGCAGAGCACGAGGAAGTAGATCGGGTTGAAGCCGCCGATGCCTTCGATCACCGCCAGGCGCAGGGCGGTGTCGATGGCGGCGATGGCAGCGAGGAGCGCGACCGCGCGGGAATCGAGGTCGCGCGTGCCCGCCTCGACCAGCAGCAGGCCCGCCACGCATCCGATGGTGAGAGCCCATGCAGGAGTGTTCGCCGGCAACCCGGTGCCGATGAACGGCCAGCAAAACAGGAGGAGTCCCGCGAGCGAGACCAGCCCGACCGGCAGCGCACGCCTCATGCGGGCACCGAGCTGCGCGTCGCCTCCAGAACCTTGCCACCGGACACGCTCAGCTCGCGGTCCGCCAGCGCCGCCCTGAGGTCCGGGTCGTGGGTGGCTAGGACGACGGCCGCCCCACCGTCCCGGAGACGGGACACCAGTCTGACCAGCGCAACGCGCGCCTCGGCATCGATTCCTCGCGTCGGCTCATCCAGCAGCACGAGGTCGGGGCGGCCGGGCAGCACCGCGGCGAGGGCGGCACGCTGCCGTTCTCCGCACGACAGGTCACGCGGATACCTGCCGGCAACGGCGAGCAGGCCGAGCTCATTGAGGATCGCCTCGGGAGGCTCGGAATCACCCGCGCGTTCGAGCGTCAGGCTCACCTCGGAGCGCAGGGTCGGGCGGTGCAGCAAGGCCGTGGGGTTCTGCGGCAGGTATGCGATTCGGCCTGGCCGGCGTTCTACCTTCCCTGACATCGGCGCCATCGCCCCGGCGATGAGCCGCAGCAAGGTGGTCTTGCCGCCGCCGTTCGGACCAGAAAGCACGACCACCTCCCCCTGGTGGCCGGCGACATCGATCGAGTCCAGCACGACTCGACCCCCGAAACCGGCGGTCACCCCTGCCAGCGACCATGCGACGGGACCGCGACTCGACCGCATCGGGCGAGTTGCGGACAGGCTGGGCGCCGCCGGCCAGGCCGCGCTTACCGATCCGCGCTCAACTATGAGCGACGCGCTTGTCTGCGTGAGCAACCGATCCAGCCGATGCTCGGCGATGACAGCCGCCCGACCCTGCTCGACAAGATTCTTGACGGCATCAAGCACCATCGACGCGCCTTCCGCGTCCAGCTGCGATGTTGGCTCGTCCAGCACGACCAGACGCGGCCGCATCGCGAGGGCTGAGGCGAGCGCGACGCGCTGGCGCTCGCCGCCGCTCAATGTCCGCACGCTGCGACCGGCCAGGTGCGCTGCGCCGGCGGCGTGGAGCGCCTCTTCAACGCGCGCGGCCATCTCCCGTGGCGGAAGGGCGATGTTCTCGAGCCCGAAAGCCACCTCGCGGTCGACCGCGTCATAGACCGTCTGCAGCTCGGGGTCCTGGAAGACAAATCCGACGGTTCGGGCGAGGGTGCGGGTCGGTGTCGTGATCACGTCGTGGCCGTCAACGTCGGCGACTCCTGCGATGCGGCCTCCGTGGAAATGTGGAACCAGGCCGTTGAGGATGCGCAGCAGAGTCGACTTGCCACCACCAGAGGGACCGGTCACCAGGGTGAGGCCGGCGTCGAGGAGCAGGCTCACGTCGCGCAGCGCGGGCTCCTCGGCGCCCGGGTACCAGTACGAGAGATGGCTTAAGCGCGCGATCGCCATGTCACGACCGGAACGAAAAGGAGGAGGCACGCGGCGAGTGACGCGATGTCGATTGAGGGAGGCGAGAGCGCCGGGTAGGCATACCAGTCGGCCGCGCCTCCGGTGGCATGCGCGGCCAGGAAGGTGATCACCGCCGCCGCCGATGCAGCCACCAGGACCCAATCAAGCTTTCGCAGAGGAGATGGCTTCAGCGCCGTCCGCGGCCCAGAGCCGAAGCCTCTTGCCTCCATCGATTCAGCGAGCTGGATCGATCCTTCGACGCTGGTGAGGACGACCGGCACGATGACCTCTGCCCATGAGCGCGGGCCGCGCGGACGCCAGCCGCGAAGCCGTTGCGCCTCGCTTACCTGCAAGAACGAAGCGCTGACAGAAGGCACCAGGTTGAGAGACGCGGCAATTGCAGCGCCGGTGCGCGAGAGCGCTGCTGGGAGCGCGTCCATCACGTCGTGCGATGCCAGCATCAACGAGAAGGGAGCCGCCGCCACGATGGCCGCCGCGACTGTGAGGCCGCCTGACAGACCGGCCGCGAACGCCTCGAGCGTATAGGGGCCGCCGACCCCTGGGATCGAGGCAGGCAGCTCGAACAGCACCGTTGCCCCGAGGTGCGCCGAGACGAAGTTCAAGAGCGTTGCAAACGCAGCGATCAACACGACGCCCGTGAGCAGGCCGCGCATGCGCCTGAGCCCGGCGCCGGCGGCAAGCGAAGCGATCGCCGCCGCCAGCACCAGGGCCTTGTAAGCGGGGTTGGTCGTGAAGAGGACGATGAACAGGCATGCGGCGGACCAGGCCGCCACCGCCCTCGCGTTCAACGGATCGTTACTCCTTGGCCGCGGGCGGCGGAGCCGGTGAGGGATCGGACGCCTGGACGTAGTGCCATCCCAGCGCGTCTGTGTCCTTCAGGACGGCATCCGCGTAGCCGGTCTGTGCCTCCGCCCACTTGCCGCCGGACTCGATGAACAGCGCCCAGTACGGCTGGTTCTGCGGAAAGCATTGGCTGTATTGAGGTGGCTCGTTGTCGATCTGGCAGACCGCGGAACCGAAGCTGAATTTCTGGAACTGGTACTTGAGACCGGACTTGTCCATCAATGTCTGGCCGTCGATCGCGTCAGTGCTGAACCCGACGCACGCCTGAACTGCTGAGCCCGACAGGTGCTCTACCACGATGTACGCGTGGCGAGGCGCGGACGCGTTCACACACGTGCTCGCAGGCGATGCGGTGGCCGCGCCGGGTGACCCGCCGCATGCCGCGATGGAGCCGGTTAGTGCCAGGACCAGTGTCGCGCTGGCCCCCATGAGGTGCTTTCGCACGTCGTTTCCTCCAGGCGGTCTGCCTTTCCCGAACGCGCCGCTGAAAGCTGACCGCCAGGAGCTTCCGTGCCGTTGCGCGCGGACGGGTTTGCGTCGAGGGCGTTCAGGTCTCCTGGCTCGCGGATCG
>Ga0209118_1000573_pt1 | contig 19474 bp, 20 predicted proteins | sample BlaSpr_A8_Ref_M1_FD_187988 | JGI IMG/M metagenome (GOLD analysis project Ga0209118, IMG submission 187988) | Forest soil microbial communities from Thunder Bay, Ontario, Canada - Black Spruce, Ontario site 2_A8_Ref_M1 (SPAdes) (version 2) | ecosystem: Environmental > Terrestrial > Soil > Boreal...
TTCTCGGTCCAAACTGCTCGGCCGAAGCCTTGTATCCGAGCCGCAGCAAATCTAGTTTCTCAGCGCCGGTAGTAGCGCTTCCAGCTGAAGCCGACGCCGCCGATCGCAGCGCCCACGACCACGACTCCGAGCGCGATGAGGCTGTGGCTGTCGAGGCTGGCGAGCCCGCCCGCCAACAGCAGCAAGAGCACGCCGATGCCGAGGAGCATCATCGCCACCAGCGTGACGGCGCGGTGGACCTTCATGGCCCCGCTAGCTTACCGGCGCACGAAGTGGCAGCGCGTTACTGTCGGCGTGTGGGCTCAGAGCTGCCAAGGATCGTCCGCCACAGATCGGTCACGTCGACCCAGGACATCGCCCGTGACCTGCCCATCGGGTCGATCGTGATCGCGGATCACCAGAGCACAGGGCGTGGGCGCCTAGACCACCGTTGGGAGGCTCCAGCGGGCACCGCACTCCTGGTTTCGTTTGTGCTGGCGCCCCATCCCTTGCTCAGCCTGGCCGCCGGAGTGGCCGCCGCAGAGGCCTCGGGTACCGGTGTTCGCCTCAAGTGGCCTAACGACCTGATGCTTGGAGGGCGCAAGGTGGGCGGAATCCTGGTCGAGGCGACGCCCGCGAAAGCGATCTGCGGGATCGGCATCAACCTCACCTGGGCGCCAGACGGAGCGGCTCAGCTGAATCAGCCACGTGGCCGGCTTCTCAGGCGGCTTCGGCCTGCTGTTCTGAAGTGGTGCTCAGCGCCCCCGGAGGAGGTCCTCGGACGGTGGCGACAGCTATCCGACACCCTCGGCCGTAAGGTGCGCGTCGAGCTACCGGGTCGATCCTTCGAGGGCATCGCCGAGGACATCGATGCCCACGGAGAGCTGATCGTGGGCGGGACGATCGTCAGCGCCGGCAGCGTTAGTCACCTGGCAGGGCGTTGAAGGAAGGCTCGGCGGATCTTCGGCGCCCCTCCTTCATCGCCCTGCTCAAGCTGACGATCTCGGGCAGCACGTCACCGGAGCGGCCGTGGATGACGACCTCGGCCAGATCGTCGATCGGGGTGGGCTCGGCGTTGATGACAATCAAGTGCGCACCGGACCTCAGCGCCGCGAGCGGGATGTCAGCGGCCGGGTGGACAACGAGCGAGGAGCCGACGACGAGCATCACGTCGGAGTTTCGCGCCAGGTCAAAAGCCTCCCGCACTGCATCCGGCGGCATCGGCTCGCCGAACAGCACCACAGTTGGCTTCAGTCGCCGGCCGCCGCAGACCTTACATGTCGGAGGCAGCTCGACATCAAGACGCGCTTGCACCTCGGAGCGCGGCTCGCGGGCGCCACAGTCAAGGCACTCCACTGTGCGGCCGGACCCGTGCACCTCGATCACGCGCCGGCTGCCGGAATCCTGATGGAGGCCGTCGGTGTTCTGGGTGACGATCGCCTTCAACAAGCCCGCGGCCTCGAGCGCAGCAAGCGCGTAGTGGCCCGGGTTCGGCCGTGCGGCGAGGGCCACTGACCCGCGCTCCTTCGCAACGCTCCAGTAGGCGCTCGGGTCCTCGAGGAAGCTATCGATCGACGCCACTTTGACCGGGTCGTACTTGGTCCAGATGCCGCCTTCGCCTCTGAAAGTCGCGATGCCACTTTCGGCGGAGACTCCCGCGCCTGTGAGCGCAAGGCCATTGCGCGCCGCCGAAAGCAGATCCGCGGCGCGTCGAGTGCTCACTCGCTCTCCTGCGGCTGGGTGACGAACACCGATTGCTGGGCGTGCTGGCGCCTCATGGTCTCGTATGAACCAGTGGCTTCCTCTGTCGGGATCTGCACCCAGGCGGAATCTCGATTTTCTCGGATCGCGGTCACCCTGAAAACCCTGAATCTATCCGCGGACTTCCCTTTCAGCTGAAGGCCAGGCATCTCATCAACAGCGATGTAGTCCGAGCTCGCTTCGTACGTCGGCCAGCCCACCAACACATTGAACCCAGGCGCGGCGCTGCAGAAACGCGCCGCCGTGTTCACGGTGTCGCCTAGGGCTGTGTACTGAAAACGGTCCCGGCTGCCCATATTTCCAACTACTGCAGGACCTGTGTTCACACCGATTCCCCAGCTGACCGGCGGAAGCCCTTTCTCGGCCAGCTTTGCCTGCAACGCTGGCGCTTGCGCGATCAGGTCGTAGGCGCAGCGCATCGCCAGCAGCGCGTGGTCGGGCTGAGCCACCGGCGCGTTCCACAAAGCGACGATCTCGTCACCGACAAACTTGTCGATGGTTCCATCCCATTTGAAGATGAGCTGGCTCAGCTCGTCGAGGTACACCTGGACCAGGTTCACGACCCCTTCGGCCGCCATAGCCTCGGACATCGCGGTGAACCCACGGATGTCGACGAACAGCAAAGTGAGCTCGCGCCTCTCTCCGCCACGCATGATCTGTTCAACCGCACCCTTCGCAGCCAGCTGCTCGACGACGCGCGGGTCGACGTACTGGCCGAACATCCTCTCCACCTTGCGCCGCTCGCGCTCCTCGAGAACGTACCGCGCCGCAAGCGAGGTCACCGCGGCGAGAACGATCGCGACCGGTGTGTACAGGGGATCGGCAAGGAACCCTGCCCGCCCCAGGAGTATCGCCAGCAACACGTATGCGGCCAGGACGACACCCGTCAGCAGCATCGCGCGGCGAAAAGACAGCACGTAAACAGCCGCGCCGATCAGTGCTCCCATCAACAGGGTGGCGAGGAGGTCGGATGAGTCCGGCTGGGTCCGCAAGTACCGGTCGTCGAGCACCGTGGAGACTGCGTCGCCCATGATTCGGTAGCCGTAGTTCTGGTTCGGAACCATGCATACCGGCCGGATGAAGGGGCAGAACGTGGCGTCGTGATCGAAGTTCACGGCCTGCGAGTAGGCGTCGCCGGCGTCGATCAGCTTCAACCCGACCACAACGATGTGGTCGGTGATCACGCTGGTGTCCTTGCAACGCGAATGAAACGCCAGCGCGTAGCCGCACGTCGGGCTTGTGCCCTTCGTGAAGTTGATGAGCATCTGCCCGTTTACAAGCGGGATCTCGTGCGGTCCGAAGCCGACATCGCTTCCGCTCGGCGTCAGCGGGTCGTTGATCCCCTCCGCGATTCGAAGGGCCCGCACAAACGCCGATTCGCCAGTCACGTTGTCGCCGCACGTGGTCGCCGGCTGAAGAGGGGCGCCCCTGACCGCATTGGCCTGATCTGGAGCGCCGAGCTCACGACCACCGACGGCGGCCGCTGCGTGCGAGAAAAGCGCTTTGGGGCTGTCGTCATGGGTGCAGACGAGCACCACGTTGCCTGCATCGGCGATCGCCTTCGCCAGCTGCTGGTCGCCGGGCCCCGGCTGGTCGACCGGGACGTTGTCGAAATGGTCGAGCATGACGTCGAAAAGAATCACCTTGGGATGCAGGCTCGCCAGGTAGTTGATCACTTGCGCGTGGATCGAGTTCTTCCATGGAAACGGGCCAAATCCAGATTGCGCGGCCGCAGCGGAGTCCAATGCGACGAGCGTGACCTGCGAGCTGGGCGCGGGAACCGGAAACAACTGGTCCTGCAAGGCGAAGAAAAGCGGCCCGGCGACAGTTGTCTGAGAGGTGGCCGCCACCAACAAGCCGGCGATCAGTCCAGCGAGCGCGAATCTCCAGACCGATCGCCAGTCGCCCACACGCTCGCGGACCATGCGCCGGTATGTTAGGAGCCGTGCGGCTGGCCGTCCCTGAATCGCGCCGGACGCTCGCGATCTATATCGCCGCCGGTGCCACCTTCGCCGCTCTTTCCGCTCGTGGACTAACCGTTCCGCTGTATGCGCACGGGCTCGGCGCCAACCGCTTCGAGGTGGGCGCGCTCTTTTCGGTCGCGACCGTTTTTGCCGCGCTCCTGTCAATGCCGTCCGGCCTGCTCATCGACCGATTTGGGGCGCGCACGCTGCTCGGGGTCTCGATCGCGATCGCCGCGGTCTCCCAACTGGCCATCGCCGCGACGACGAGCGTGGGCCCACTCTTCCTCTGGCAGGCAGTCGGCGGGCTTGGCTTCGGAGCCACGCAGGCGGCGTTCTTCAGCGCTGTCACCGAGACAGTGGGCAAGGGCCGACTTGGCCGGGCGATGGGCTGGCTTACATTTTCGATGCAAGCGGGGTTCTTCATCGGTCCGTCCATCGCGGGCGTGGCTCTCCAATGGATCGACATCAGGACCGACATCGCCCTGACCACGTCCATGCTCGTCTTTACGCTCCCGGGTATCGTGGCCGTGAGCCGCACTCAGCAATCGGAGGGCGGTTTCGCGTTGATGGGACCTCTGCGCGCTCTTATCCGGCAGCGGGCATTCGTGCCGATCACGATCGGCCTGCTCGCAGCGACCATCGCGTGGGGCACCGTGGGCGCTTTCCTGCCCATCTTCGGCAAGGAGGGCCTCGGTCTGCCGAGCTCGCAGGTCGGCCTCTTGCTCGCACTCCAGGCAGTGGCCAACGGGCTCTCGCGGATTCCCGGCGGCGTTCTGGTTGACAGGGCCCGGCAGCGCTGGCCGATAGTCTTTGTCGGCGTGATCGGATGGTCGACCGCAGCGGTCATCCTGGGACACCTGCATGGGTTCCTGGCCCCGGCGATACTCCTGGTGATCGCGACCCCGTTCATGGCGACCGTCTATATCGCCGCCGCGGTCGTGTTCGGCGACCTGTCCGCCAGATCCACGCGCGGCGTCACGATGGGGATGTACGGGACGGTGCTCTTCCTTGGCCTGACACTTGGGCCGCTGCTGTTTGGGCCACTCGTGCAGGCCTACGGCTACGCCACGGGCTTCACGGCTTGTGCCGCAGTCGCGGTTGCGCTCGTTCTGGTGATGGCCGCATTTCAGGCCGAGCCCTTGCGACGACGCTCCGAGGTCCCTATGCCTCCGGCTTCGCCTGGGACCTGAGGAATTCCGCCAGCACCCTTTGATGGCTCGGGAAAGCCATTGGTGGCGGAGAGTCAACTGGAAAGACACGCACCTCCAGCATCTCGGCGCCGGCGCTCGGCACGCTCCCATCGACAAGGACCGCCTTGTACGCGATTCCAACCATGCTCGGCGCGCCTTGTTTGGAGATGTGAAAGACACCGATGAGGCCGGTCGTCTCGACGCGGGCACAGATCTCCTCCATGCACTCGCGCGCAGCTGCGACCGCCGGATCCTCGTCATCGTTGACGAACCCGCCGGGTAAGCACCAGAGACCGTAGCCAGGCTCGATGGCACGCCGGCCGAAAACGATGCCGCCCTCTGTCTCGACGACGACCGCCGTCGTTACTTTCGGGTCGTGCCAGAGAACAAATCCGTCATTAGGACAGGCCTCGAGCTCCCGCCCCTCGATAACACGAATCACTAGTTCGGTCCCGCAATTCACGCAGTAGTGGGGCACCCTCGCACTCTACGGCTTGCGACGAGGCAGGTTGCTACGTCGGGTTCTTAACCGGTTGTTTAGAAGGTGTCGCTTTCATGTCGGCCACGCGGACCTGGTTGCGTCCGTTCTGCTTGGCGGCGTAGAGGGCCTGGTCAGCGCGCTCCATGAGTGACGTGAACAGGGCCGGCTCGGCCGTGGCCGCGACACCGATGCTGATCGTCAACTTCAAGCCACCCGGAAACGTCGCCGCTGCCACCTTGGCACGGATGCGCTCGGCCAGGGTCCGGGCACCCGTCTCCGTCGTCTCATGAAGGATGATGCCGAACTCCTCGCCTCCGTACCGCGCGCAGACGTCTGACTCACGCGCGGCAGCAGTCAGGAGAGTCGCCAGCTCGGCGAGCACCGCGTCCCCGTTCAAGTGGCCGTAGCTGTCATTGACCTGCTTGAAGTGATCGAGGTCGATCATCAAGAACGCAATCGCCTTGTGATGTCTCCGCGCCCGCTGCATCTCTTGCAGAAAGCGCTGCGCAAGCGCGCGCCGGTTGGGAAGCTTCGTCAGCTCGTCGGTGAGGGCGTTCTCTTCCTGGGCCTGGAACAGCTGCGCATGCCGGATCGCGATCGCTGCCTGCGATGCAACACCCGTCAGGAGGTCGGCCTGGTCTTCAGTGAGCTCCCGCCACGCGTTCAAGTACAGCTCCATCGCTCCCATGAGCTGGCCCGACCGCTGCACCGGCACCACCAGCACATGCTGCGGATGGCCGCCGGCTTCGAGTCCAGGCGACGTCTCGTCCGAGAGCTTGAGGACCAGCGGCCGCATGGCCGCCAGAGCCGTTCTCAGGGGCTCCTCCTCGAGCTGCCGTACGGCGCCCCGCGCGCGTGTCTTCAGGTTGTACTCCGCCTCGCGCCGCATCTCGGCCTTGCCTGTGGTCACGAGGTACATAGCCCCGGCGACCGCCCCCATGATCCGGCCGGCGTGAGTGAGGGCCACGTTAAGCACCTCTTCCAACGCCAGGGACGAGTTGACCGCGGATGCGATCGCCAGCAGGAGGGCGGCTCGATCTCGTGCGCCGCTCTCGTCAGCCAGGGCGGCCTGTAGCTCTTGGGTCGTCCGGCGCAATCGCATCAATGACACGGTCAGCAGGACGAACGCGACGACGAGCAATACCGACGTGACGAGTAGGACGCCGGCTGGATCCAAGACCTTTCCTCCCCTGAGTGCTCCTAGGTTAACGCCCAAGTCGCGACGGTTGTTCGGGCTATACTCGGCCCGACCTGGAGCCGATCCCTTTCGACGACCTCCCACTCGGCGGTGAGTGGACGACGCGGCGGCGCACCATCTCCGAGTCTGAGATCGCGCTCTCAGCCGCGGTCGCCGGTGATTTCTCTCCGCTGACCATCGATGCAACCCATGCGACCAAGCGGCTGGTTCCCCCCGCTCTCCTGGTGGCCATGGCGGTCGGGCTGGGATCTATGGACACGCCGGTCCCCTCGATCGCCAAATGGGAATGGCTGAACTGGAAGTTCCCAAGACCAGTGCACGCCGGAGACACGATCTACGCACGGTGGACCCTGACCCAGAAGCGGCCGCCGGTCGGCCAGGTGAGCACCGCGATCGTGGTCTGGCGAGTGGATGTGCACACGGCCGACGGGGCGCTGTGCGCCGAAGGCGAGGTCGGGGCCAGCGTTACGCGACACGCGATCCCAGTCGCAGAGCCCGCGGTGCAGGAACCGGCCCAGCCTGCGCCGCCGACCTCGCGGCGGCGCCGACGGCGCCGGACCACGCCCGCGGGCGCGGGCACAAAGCCGGGCGCCGACGGTGCACCGCCGGTCGTGGAACCGGTAGCAGAACCGCCGGCCAAGCCCGCGACGCCGGAGCGATCGAGCAGCAGCGCTAGGCGGCGGCGCCGGCGCCGACCGGCAGGCTCATCGGCAGCCCGGAACGGCGAGACGCCAGCCCCTGCCGCACCGGTCGTAGCTCCGCCCCCGCAACCGGTCGTTGCCACGACTGCCAAGACGAGCGCGGCCGAAGCCAGCCCGCTGCGCCGGGTGATTCGACGGCTTCGGCGGCCCTAAAGCCCAGACGAACTGCCCTTTGTTATCTAGCGCGGCAGGGTTGGCCGGGGTCCCCCCGGCCATAACTTTGTCCTCTTAACCACCAAACGTCGCGTGGAGAGACTAATCCTCAATAAATATCGGACAAGGAGCAGCGACTGCGGCAACGCCGCACTCGCGATGAGGGAAGACCATCAGGGTCTTCTCTCATACGTCTTAGGCTTGCGGCTCCAGGGCCTCCAGGTACTCGATCACGCGGCGCGTCAGCTGCGTCGGCGTCGACGCCCCGCTGGTGACGCCCACCTTGTGGATGCCCTTGAACCAGCTCAGGTCCAGGTCCTCCATGTTGTCGACGAGATAGGCGGGCTTCTGGCCCAGCTTCTTGACGACCTCGACCAGCCGCAATGAGTTGGACGAGCGCGGGCTGCCGACGACGATCACCAGGTCGACGTGCTGCGCAGCCTCGACGGCGGCTTCCTGGCGTTCCTGGGTCGCCCGGCAGATCTCGTTGTGGACCTCAGCCTGCGGATAGCGCGCTTTGACACGGTCGATGAGATCTTCCGTATCCCACACCGAAAGCGTGGTCTGGCATGTCACCGCGACGCGATCACCCTTCAGCTCGAGCGCTTCGATGTCCTCGGGATCCTGGACCAGGTACACCTTGCCCGGAGCCTCGCCGACCACGCCCTCGGGCTCGGGGTGGCCCTTCCGCCCGATGTACACGACCTCGTAGCCCTTGTTCGCAAGGTCCTTGACCAGCTCGTGGGTCCGGACGACGTCCGAGCACGTGGCATCGATTGGCGTGAGGCCGAGCTCGACGGCTCGCTGCTTGACCTGAGGCGAGACACCGTGCGCGGTGAAGATGACCGTTCCGCCCTTGATCTGGCTGAGGCCGGCGAGCCGGTCTGGTTGATCGACCAGCGCGATGCCCTGCTGCTGGAGGTCATCCGTCGCGTGCGTGTTGTGCACGAGCATGCCCAGCATGTGGACGGGCCCGGTGGTCTCCTCGCGCACGCGCTTGGCGATGCGAAACGCGTCCACCACCCCATGGCAGTACCCGCGCGGGGTGATCTTGACGACTTCCATCTCGATCCGAGTCTACGCGAGAGGCTTAGTCGATCCCTGCGAAGACATCGCCCTCGGGCAGCGCCGAACCGGGTTTGCCGCGCTTGAGCTGGTAGTACTCGGTTCCAAACACCATCTCGTAGATCTGGTCGGCCATGGTCGAGAACCACGAGTTGGGGTCGTTTTGGGTCACGTGGGCCGCGAACGCCTTTCGTTTCCTGTCCACGAACTCGTGGACGTCGACCCGCGTCGTGACCAGCTCGTCCGGTGTGCCGATGATCCTCATGTCCGTGTTCTGCCGGCGCGCCTCCTCCGGCATCTCGCTCATGAACCTCTCCATCAGCGATCGCGGGATGGCGGTGTAGTAGAGCTTTTTCGGAGTCCAGCCTTCGCCGGCGAGCAGGTCGAGCGCGGCGTTGGTGACGTAATGAGCCTTGATGTGGTCGGGGTGGCCGTAGACACCATCCTCGTCGTAGGTGATCACCACGTCCGGCCGCTCTTCCCGAAGTATCGCCGCCAGCTTTCCGGCCGCTTCGGCAAGCGGGGCCTGGTGGAAAGACCTGGGGTCCTGGTTTTCCGGTGTGCCGACCATGCCTGAGTCTCGATAGTCCAGGAACTCGCCACGGTTGACGCCAAGGATCCGAGCGGCGGTCTCGAGCTCTTTCTCTCGGATCTCTCCAAGATGCGGGCGAGCCGCTACGGGGTCCATGTTGTAGATCTCGCCCGCTTCTCCACGAGTCGCGGTCACAAGCACCACGCGGTGGCCGTCCGCCCGGGCCTTCATCATCACGCCGCCTGTCGAAATCGCCTCGTCGTCGGGGTGCGCGTGCACAAGAAGAAGAGTTCCCATCACTTCACCAACAGGTCGGCGAGGTGCTGGATTCCACCGCGACCTGGCCCCGGGATGGTTCGATCGGCCGCTGCGATGACCTCTGGCGGGGATCCTTCGACCGCAACGCCGAGCCCGGCCCAAGCGATCATCGACGCGTCATTGCGCCCATCTCCGACCGCAATCGTCTGCTCCCGCGCGATGCCAAGCCTGTTACAGAGGAATGCCAGCGCCTTCGCCTTGTCGCTCTCGACGCTCGTGAACTCGAGGTATGTGGGCATCGAGGTGGCGATGTTCAGCCTTCCCTTCCAGAGCCCGCGGACCTCCGGCAGGAGCGCTTCCAGGGTGTCGCGCGCGGCGACGATGACGAGCTTCGGCGTAGTCGGCCCCATGGCTGCGTCGAGATCCGCAACAAGGTTGATCTCCATCCCCGCATGGCCCGCGTATTGGTGGGCTTCGGGCCGGTCTCGCTCGATCAGGAGGCGGTCGTCTCGGTAGGCCTGGATGTGGAGATCGCGTTGCCGCGCGAAACGGATCACCTCCATCGCCACGCCGTGTTCGATGCCGCGATCGAGCAGCGTTTCGCCGCTGATCAGACGGATCTCGGCGCCCTGGTAGCAGATGATCGGGCCGTCCAGCCCGAGCTTCTGCGTCCACGGCAGTGCGCCGGGAAACGGGCGTCCCGTACACGCGACGACCGTGACTCCGGCCTGCATGATCCGGCCCACGGCCTCCACGTCACGTGGATCGAGCTGCAGCCTTGCGTCCAGGATCGTCCCGTCGAGGTCGAGGGCGAGGAGGCGATAAGTCGCGCTCGCTATTTCTTGACTTCCGGGTTGAGCAGATTCGGCGGCCGGCCTCCCCGAACGGCGGTCGCCATGTTTCGAGCCGCCATGGCAGACATCTCCGAGCGCGTCCGGATCGAACCGCTCGCGATGTGTGGCGCCAGCACGACGTTGGGCAGCGTGATGAGCCCGGGATGGATGGCGGGCTCGCGCTCATAAACGTCCAGGCCGGCGCCCGCGATCTTCTTTGTCTTGAGCGCATCGGCCAGCGCCGCCTCGTCCACGACCGGCCCGCGCGAGGTGTTGATCAGGATCGCCGTCGGCTTCATCATCCCGAACTGCGGCGTGCTGATCAGATGCTGGGTGTCCTTGGTCAGCGGCACGTGAATCGTGATGAAGTCCGACTCGGCCAGCAGCCGCCCCAGGTCGACCCTGGTCGCGCCCAGCTGTTGTTCGGCCTCGGGTAGAAGCGGGTTCGGGTCGTAGTAGATCACGCGCATGTTGAAACCCTTCGCCCGGTGCGCCATGCCGCGGCCGATTCGACCGATTCCGATGATGCCGAGCGTGGCGTCGTGGACGTCATGCCCCAGCATCATGTCGATCTCCCAACCCTTGAATTTCCCCGACCGCGTGAAATAGTCGGCCTCGACGACTCGGCGCGCCGCTGCCATCAGCAGGGCAAATGCAAAATCGGAAGTCGTGTCGTCGAGAACGCCGGGAGTGTTGGTGACCATCACTTTGTGGGCGGTCGCAGCCGCAACATCGATGTTGTCGTAGCCCACGGCGACGTTGCTCACGATCTTCAACCCAGCCGTCGACAGCACGGTTTCGCGGATCGGGTCTTTGACCTGGCTCACAATCCCGACGCAACCTTCAGCGGCCTTCCGGATGCTCGCTTCGTCGAGCGGCTGATCCTTTGGGTAAGGGATCACCTCGGCCGCCTCGGCCAGAATGCCCGGGCCCGGATCGAGAATCGGGTGCATAAGGAGGACCCGAGGCTTACCGGCTGTGCTCATGGATTCAACCCCAAATCGTGTGCGATGGGCTTCAGGGCATCGCGGACGATCTCCACGTGCTCGTCGAAGGGTATACCGAGAAGCTCCGCCCCGTTGACCAGCTCTTCACGGTGCACCCCCCGAGCGAAAGCCTTGTCCTTCATCTTCTTGCGCACAGTGCTGGGCTCCACCGAGCTCAAAGACTTGTCTGGCTTGACCAGCGTGCAAGCGATGATGAAGCCGCACATCTCGTCGACCGCGTGAAGGGCCTTGCGCCTCGGCCTGTCCCGCGGAACGTCGAGGTATAGGGCGTGCGACGCGATGTCGTCGAGGATGTCCTCGGGCCAGCCTTTCTCGCGCAGCATCGCGATCCCGCGCATCGGATGGAGGTCGAGGGTCGGGCCCGATTCGTAGTCCCAATCGTGGATGAGCCCGAGCACGGCCCAACGCTCCTCGTCTTCACCAAAACGTCGTGCGTAGGCGCGCATCGCCGCCTCGACGCTGAGCATGTGGCGGCGAAGCTGCTCGGACTGGGTCATCGAGGTCACGAGCTCCCAGGCCTCGGCGCGAGTTGGCGTGCTCACAGTATCTCCTTCAATGCTGCAAGCACGCGTTCGTGCTGCTCGCGGGTGCCGATGGTGATCCGGAACCAGCCGGCGATCGGCTCACGATCGTAATGCCGCACGAGAATGCCGCGCTCGCGCAGCGCGGCGGCGACGGCACCTGCATCCTTGCCCGGCGGCCTGGCAAACACGAAGTTCGCGGCCGACGGCGAAACCTCGAAGTGAGCCGCTCTCAAGCGCTCGGCAAGCCAGGCGCGCTCGGCGACCACGTAATCGACGATGCGCATGTGATGCTCGTCGTCCTGGATCGCAGCTGTTGCGGCGACGATCGCGAGGCGATCCAAGTTGTAAGAGTCCTTGACCGCGAGCAGGTCAGCGATCAGCTCAGGGTGACCCAGCGCAAAGCCGACACGCATGCCGGCCAGCGCGTACGACTTCGACAGGGTGCGAAGGATGAGGAGGTTCCGGTACTTCGGGAGAAGGTGGATGCAGGACGCGGGTGCGAAGTCGACGTAAGCCTCGTCGAGGACGACCACGCCGCGGGACCGCGAGACCACCCGCTCGACGGCCCGAGCCTCTGCCCAGCTACCGGTCGGTGAGTTGGGATTGACGACGAACTTGAGGGGTGCCGGGTCGGACGCAAAGGTGTCGGACCACGCCCAGTCCTCGCCCATCGGATATTCGACCGTGGCCGCCTCGTGCAAGCGTGCCAATGGCTCGAACAGCGGATACGTTGGTGTCGGGTAGGCAACCCGGTCGCCGGCGCCGGCAAAGGCCCGGAAGCAAATCTCGATCAGGTCGTCGCCGCCGTTGCCCATCGCCACCTGTTCCACATCCAGCCCAAGGTGCGATGCGATCGCCGCGCGAGCCGGCGCCGCATTCGTGCTCGGGTAGAGGCGCAGCGAGTCGTTCGCAGCGGCTTTGATGGCTTCGATGACCGCCGGCGAAGGCGGCAGCGGAGACTCGTTGGTGTTGAGCTTCACCCAGTCCTCCCCGTCGGGCGGCTGCTCCCCCGGAACGTATGGCCGATAGCCCCGAAGGGCTTTCTTTAGGAAGCTTTCCGGCATTCGAGGAGAAAGCACTCAAGAGCGAGGCGCGGGCTCACGTTCTGCTCAAGGTACCCGAGCGTGTCGTATGAAAGTTCGACCAGCCGCGCCCACCGGCCCTGTTCCCTACCTCGACTGGCCAGCATCCGGCGCCGCAGCTCGATCTGCCAGCTCGCAATCGCAAACAGGGCGGGATCCTCCGCCTCGCCCTCGCTCTTGCGCCACGCCATCTGGCCTCCGTCTAGCACTGCCGCCACCAGCAGAGGCACGTCCGCGGGCGCGCCGAACACCTCTTCCAGCCGCCGAGTCCACTCCTGGTGCTGCTCGATGACAGTCTCGTCGCCGGCCACCCGCAAAGCCCAGCCAGGACGACCGCGAGCCAGGTCCGCAACCATGTGCGCGCGGCTCCCTTCCACACCGTAGGCGATGAGCAACCGTTCGATCTCTGCGGCAGGGACCGGGTGGAAGAAAACACGCTGGCAGCGCGAGACCACGGTCGGCAGCACCACGAACGGGTTGAGGCTCGGGCTCGTGAGAATGATCACGCGGTTGGGATGTGGTTCTTCCAGGGTCTTGAGCAAGACTCCCTGGTCCTGGTCGCGCAGCCGGCCCACGTTGGCAACGACTGCCACGCGCGAGCGGCCGATCGCCGGCTTCAAGTTCAAGAACGCCTGCAGTGAAAGCTCGTGGAAGTCAGGCGGCTTGTCGGGCAGGAGGCGGATCTCGTTGATCGATAGAGGCTTGATCCGGTCGTCTTCCCAATAGTCGGGGTGCCGATGCAGCAGAGCCTCCGGCAACAGAGCGACCGCCAGGGCCCGCGCCGCCGTCGCCTTGCCGAGCCCCGCCTCGCCCACGAACAGGTACGCATGCGCCAGCCGCCCGGAATCGAGCTGGGATCGAAGCTGGTCGAGGGCTTGAACGTGCCCCACGATTCCGATAAATGGATTGCTCACTGACTCACCGTCTTGCCGCCCTTGGGGGCGGTCGCAGCTTCGCGCTCCCTGGCGAGGCGTTGGGCTCGGCCCTGCAGCCAGACCTCACGGATCCGCTGCAGCGCGGTCAGGTTGGTGAGGATTGCGAGCAGAAACACGACGATCGCCAGAACCATGCCGCCGAAGATGAGCCCAACCACAGTCAGCACGACGCGCTCCGGTCGCTTGAACAATCCCGTTTCACACTTGAACCCGAGGCTCTGCGCGCGAGCTCGCACATAGCTGACCAGGAAGGAGCCGGCAAGCGCCGCGCCCGTGGCCAGCAGCAGCCACCGCTGAAGAGGGCCGCCCATACCGGCGAAATAAGCGACCAGGCCGATGTAGATCGCACCTTCGGAGTATCGGTCCAGGGTCGAGTCGAGGAAGGCCCCATATGGGTAGCTGCGTCCTGACGAGCGCGCGAGGGCTCCATCAAGGATGTCAAACGTGCCGGCAAAGATCAGCACTATGCCGGCCCATCGCAGATGACCTAACGCGACGAGCAGGGCGGCGACAAATGTGAGGCCCAGCCCGACGAACGTGATCTGATTGGGGGTGACGGGCAGGCGGCGAACCGCGGCCATCAGCGACTCCGCGTGGCGCCGGACCCAGGCCTCAAACCGCGCCGTGAACACTTCTCTCCTCAACGCGGCCGGCGACGGCTTCTCGCGCCTCCTCGTACACCTCGACGATTTGCTGAGCCACCACCTCCCACGCGTAGCGCCGTGCCTTCTCCAGACCGTATGTGCCCATCCGGTGTCGAAGCTCGTTGTCCCTGGCCAGGATGACCAGCGCCGCGCCGAGCTCCGCCCAGCCCTTGGGCTGAACCGTCAAGCTGTCCCGTCCCGGCTCCAGCACGGACATGTAGCCCTCGATCTCGGTTGCGACGACGGGCAACCCCGACGCCAGCGCCTCGAGGAGCACGATCCCGAAGCTCTCGGCCCCGGTGGCAGGTGCGCAGAAGATGTCGGCGCTGCAGTAGTAGCGCGGCAGGACCGTCTCGGGTACGTAGCCGGCCATCACCACGTCCCGGACCCGGTGCCTGGAAATGTATGACTCCACCTTGTTTCGGAGCGGACCGTCTCCGACGATGATCAGCCGGCTCTTGGGCACTCGCGCCCGCATGAACTCGTAGCCGCGAAGAAGGTCGATCAGACCCTTGCGCTTTTCGAGCCGGCCGACGAACAGGATGTTGACGCTGTCATCGCGCAGGTGGCGGATCGGCGGGTGGCCGGGCTTGAAGACGTTCACGTCGATGCCGTTCGGGATCACACGCACCGGATATTCGGGAAAGTATTGGTGGAGGAAAGCGCGCGCCGGCTCGCTTACCGCGATGCCGCGGTGAAGGTGCGCAAGATACGGCTCGAGCCACCTGCGGCCGTAGTAGTAGCCGACATTCGAGCGTGCGAAGGCATGAAAGGTGCCGACGTTGGCCGTGGTCGACATTCGAAGCATTGTCATCGGCAGCGCCGGCATCAGCGGCTCGTGGAAATGCAGGACGTCGAAGCGTTCCTCCTCGATGATCGCGGCGACGCGGTCGGCGAGATGGAAGCTCAGAGTGATCCGAGCGACAGAGTCGTTCACGGGGATCGCGATGGGAGTTCCGATCCGGTAGAACCGCGCCGTGTCGAAATCCACGTCGGCGCGGCTCGAGGGTGCGAAGATGCGAGCCTCGTGTCCGAGGTGGCGCAGCTGGCGGGCGAGGTGGCGTACGTGGTCGTTCACCCCGCCAGGCGAGGCGAAGTCGTACGGCGAGACCAGACCAACTCTCACCGCGGGACCCTCACGGTGAGCCGGCCCAGATGCGGTGCGGCACATGCCAGTGCTCCGGATGGCTGCGGATGAAGCCCTCGATATGCCGCAGGAGCTCCTGAGTCACCCGAACCTCGTCGGCCTTTCTGTCGCCGGTGTTTTGCGCGATCACCATTGGAGCGGCCTCCGCCATGTAGTTGTCGTCCGGCAGCCGGTAGACGCACACAGGCAGCAGTGGAGTTCCCAAGCGCAGCGCGATGGCCGCGGTGCCGAGTGGGATCGGCGCCGGCTTGCCGAAGAACGGCATCACGTAGCCCGTGCCGGTGATGTCGCGGTCGATGGCGGTGACCACCATCTCCTGGTCGTGCAGGGCCTGCATGACCTTGCGCATGCCGCCGAGATTCAGCGGCAGAACGCTGATGCCGAGTCGGGCTCGCGTGTCCCGATACCACTCGAAAAGCGGGCGCGGTTCGAGAACCTCCGCGAACAAGCTCACCGGCGCCAGCGTCGACGACCAGATCGCTGAGACCACCTCGTATGAACCCATGTGGCACGAGACCGCCAGCACTCCCTTGCCGAGAGCTCGAGCAGCCTCCAGGTTCTCCATTCCGCTGACCTTCAGCAACGGGCGCATTGCGGTCACCCTGGTGCGGGGCAGCATCATCAAGTCGGCGTAGGCCTTGCCGTGATTGCGGAAGTTGAGCCAAGATGTGCGGCGCAGCTCGCGTTGGCTCATCTCCGGAAAGGCGACGCTGAGGTTGTACTCGAGGCGCGGGAGCGCCAGCGGGGAGAACCAGAATGCGAACCGGGCCGCCATCACGGCCAGGGCATAAGCCCACGGCCGTGGCAATCGCTCGACGATCGACTGCACCGCCTTGAATGCGCGATAACGCCACACTCAGGGAGAAGACCCTTGAGAACACCGGCTCACCCTCGCTCGGGCGCGCTGTCGCGGCGTTGAGTTGCGATTCCACTGTTGCGTTTGAACATGGGCCGGAACGCGTACCACTGGTCCGGCTGTTCTCGAATGAACACCTCGAAGCGAAGCACGATTCGCTGCATGAGGCTCTCTTTGCTCTCGCCATCAGGCCACGAGAGCGGGGCCTCGAGGTGGATGTGATGGCGGCCTGCCGGAGTCATGCGCTGATACCCGGCCATCAGGGCGGCGCCGGTCTTCAGCGCCAGCGCGGCGGCTCCCGCCGGCACAAGGGAACGACGGCCGAAGAATCGGACTTCCACGCCTGGCCCTTCCTCCTGGTCGCACACCAGCCCCACCATGCGATTGGCCTTCAGGGCTTCGATGATTTCGCGCACTGCCGGGCGCCCCACGAGCAGCACTTGAAGTCCATAGCGCTCGCGTGTTTCCTTGACTGCGTCATTCAGCGACCCAGGAAATTGCCCGGTAACGGCGGTGATGGGATATCCGACGGCCCCTCCGTACGAGCCGGTGTTGTCCCACGAGCCCATGTGGGGCAGCGCGAGGATCACGCCGCGACCGCGGGCCAGCGCGGCGTCGAGATGCTCGAGCCCGTCGACGGTGGTGCGCTGGATGAGCTCGCCCGGTGTAAGGCTGCCCATGAGGAGGAAGTCCAAGACCATGCGCCCGTAGTTCTGAAACGCCCTCCTCGCCACGCGCGCGACCTCCGGGTCGGATGGCTCGACGCCGAGCGCCGCGGCGTAGTTGTCCAGCGCGGCACGGCGCTGGCCGCGACTGAGCAAGAACCATGCGCTTCCTCCCGGCACGGCAGCGGCGTTGCGAAGGCCCGGCGGCAGCACGCGCAGGATGCGCGCACCAGCTTTGTAGCCAGCCCCGAGCAGTGGGAGTCCGTGGCCCTGCGACGGCCTAGACGGACGACCGGCGCCCTGCGGGCGCCTATCCAGCGTCAGCTCCTGTGCTGCTCGCTTACGCATCTATCGATGCGCGCGCTGCGCTGCTCGTCGCTTCCTCGGCTTCGTCCGTCGATGCCGCCGCAGAGCTCACGTACCCCCACCGCACGGAGCTAGCGCCGAGCAGCGGCAGTCGTCGTTTTGGCCTTTGTGACTCGGCGGACGCGGCCGTTGGTCGCGGGCTTGCCACCATCGATGAACTCCTCCACTAGACGCTTGGCTTCGGAGTCGCTGTATTGCACCGGCGGCGACTTCATGAAGTAGGAGCTCGGACCTTCCAGCGCCCCACCGATGCCGCGGTCGAGGGCCACCTTGCTGCAGCGGACTGCGTCGATAACGATTCCTGCCGAGTTCGGCGAGTCGTGCACCTCGAGCTTCAGCTCGACGTTGAGCGGAACATCACCGAAAGACCGGCCCTCGAGGCGAATAAATGCCCACTTGCGGTCGTGCAGCCAGGGCACGTAGTCCGAAGGGCCGATGTGAACGTTGTCGGCGCCGATGTCGTAGTCGAGCTGAGATGTGACGGAGCGAGTCTTGGAGATCTTCTTGGACATGAGGCGCTCGCGCTCGAGCATGTTCAGGAAGTCGGTGTTGCCGCCGAAGTTGAGCTGATATGTGCGCTCGAGCTTGACGCCTCGATCGCGGAAGAGCCGCGTCAACACCCGGTGGATGATGGTCGCGCCCACTTGCGATTTGATGTCGTCACCGATGATCGGCAGGTTCTTCTCGGCGAATCGCTTCTGCCAGTAAGGTTCGCGCGCGATGAAAACGGGGATGCAGTTGACGTAGGCAACGCCGGCCTGGAGGGCCTGCTCGACATACCACTTGGTCGCCTCCTCCGAGCCGACCGGGAGGTAGCTGACCAGGACGTCGGCCTTTGACCTCTTCAGGATTCCAACCACGTCGGAGGTCTCTCCCGGGGCTTTCTGCACGAGGTCGGCGACGAACTTACCGATGCCGTCGTGCGTCATCCCGCGCTGGACCTTGACTCCAAGTCTCGGAACGTCCGTGAACTTGACCGTGTTGTTGGGTCCGGCCCAGATCGCCTCGGACAGGTCGAGCCCGACCTTCTTCTTGTCCACGTCGAAGGCGGCGACGAACTCGATGTCGCGGACGTGATACCCGCCCAGCTCGACGTGCATCAGGCCCGGAACGAATTCCTTGGGCGAAGCGTCGCGGTAGTAGTGGACACCCTGAATGAACGAGGAGGCGCAGTTGCCGACCCCGACGATAGCGACGCGGACCTTGCCGTTGCTGCGGCCATTCTTGTGACCGTTTTTCATGCCTCGACCTCCTCCTGAACTTTGACGCGTCCTTTGATTCCAAGCAATTCGTCCAGCTGCGCGCGCTCGCGCGCGATGTTATCGATGTCGAGAGAGCAGTAGACCTGGCGGCCCTCCCGGCGAGTGCGCACGACCCCTCCCACCCGCAGCATCCGCAGGTGCCAAGAAATTCGCGGCTGGCTCATGCGCAGGTGGGCGGCAAGGTCGTTTACGTTCTCTTCCCCAACCTTCCCCAGACGCTCCAGGATGCGCAGGCGGGTGGGGTTGGCGAAGGCCAAAAAGTGGTCGGGAAGCTCGTGGCGCTGGCTCGGTAGAAACATAAAGCTTGCTTTATACGAGTCTAATACATAAAGAGTCGGTTATGTGTGGATCAGGGGAGCTTCGCCGGGCATATGCTGACCAAGTCGTTGCCTGGCTACGGGTCGAACGATTAAGTAGCGACTCCGCCGGCTGGAAACGCACAATCACTCAGGCGGTTTTGTCGTCGGGTCGGTGCGCGAGGTAACGCGATGGCGGTGCGTGGCAATGTGGTGTCCCACGCGCAGGTGGATGGAAAAGCCAATACCTTGATCCGGACGGTCGCGGCGAAGGTCCGCATGCCGACGCCGGACTCCCACGCTGTCGCGCGTCTTGACGCGCTCATGGAGCGCTTTTGGGGTCGACGCCTGGGTCTGGTCGTGGCGCCTGCCGGCTCTGGCAAGACGACGCTGCTGGCGAGGTTCGCGTCGGCATCCGGAGTTCCAGCCGCCTGGTATCGATGCGAGTCCTGGGACGTGAGCCAAGACCACTTGCTCCGCCACCTCGAGAAGGCATTCGCCGGAATCCTCGGCGACGCCGCTCAAGGGTGGCGAACCATGGAAGAAGCAGCATCGGCTTTGGAGCGATGGTCGGG
>Ga0209118_1000574_pt1 | contig 19467 bp, 18 predicted proteins | sample BlaSpr_A8_Ref_M1_FD_187988 | JGI IMG/M metagenome (GOLD analysis project Ga0209118, IMG submission 187988) | Forest soil microbial communities from Thunder Bay, Ontario, Canada - Black Spruce, Ontario site 2_A8_Ref_M1 (SPAdes) (version 2) | ecosystem: Environmental > Terrestrial > Soil > Boreal...
TGACTTCCCGAGGCCTCCTTCTCCGCCTGCATGAACGGCTCGAGATAGGCGACCGCTCGCTTCATCGCGCGCGCGCTCTTCACGACTTGCGGTAGGAACATCTTGCCCGCGCCGAAAAGGTCGCCGACGACCTTCATGCCGTCCATCAGGGGCCCTTCGATGACGAGCAGGCCCTTCTTGTACTTCTGGCGGGCTTCCTCGGCGTCGGCTTCGATGAACTCGACCTCGCCGTGCAGCACCGCGTGCGCGAGGCGCTCCTCGATGGTGCCCTCGCGCCATGTGAGGTCCTTCTCACGCTTGGTTCCGGCGCCGGTGACGGACTTGGCGAACTCCACGAGCCGTTCGGTGGCGTCGGGCCGGCGGTCGAAGATGATGTCCTCAACCAGCCCGAGGAGATCCTTCGGGATGTCCTCGTAGACGACGAGCTGCCCGGCGTTGACGATGCCCATGTCCAGGCCGGCGCGGATCGCGTGGTAGAGGAACGCGGAGTGGATCGCCTCGCGCACGCGGTCGTTGCCGCGAAACGAGAAGGAGAGGTTGGAGACGCCACCTGAGACGTGCACCCGCGGGAATCGCTTCTTGATCTCGCGCGTGGCCTCGATGAAGTTTTTCGCATAGGCGGAGTGCTCCTCGATGCCTGTCGCGATCGGCAGGATGTTGGGGTCGAAGATGATGTCTTCGGGCTCGAAACCGGCCTTTTCTGTGAGCAGCTTGTAGGCGCGGCTGCAGATCTCGACCTTGCGCTCGAACGTGTCCGCCTGTCCGAGCTCGTCGAACGCCATGATCACCGCGGCCGCCCCGTACTCGCGCACGAGCCGCGCCTGCTGTAGAAACGACTCCTCGCCGGCTTTGAGGCTGATCGAGTTGCAGACTCCCTTGCCCTGGACGCATTTCAGGCCCGCCTCGAGCACGGTCCATTTCGAGCTGTCCACCATCACGGGGATCCGCGCGATCTCGGGCTCGGTCGCGATGAGGTTGAGGAACCGGACCATCGCAGCCTCGGAGTCGAGCAGGTCCGCGTCCATGTTCACGTCGAGCAGGTTGGCGCCGCCGCGCACCTGCTCCAGCGCGACCTGCACAGCGCCCGTGAAGTCGCCACCCTCGATGAGGCGGCGGAAGCGGATGGACCCGGTGACGTTGGTGCGCTCGCCGACGACCACGAAGCCAGAGTCGGGGCCGATCTCAAATGGCTCGAGGCCGCTGAAGCTGGTGCGCTTGACTCGGTCGGGAACCTCGCGTGCCTGGACGTGCGCGACGGCTTCGCGAATCTGCCGGATGTGCTCGGGTCCAGTGCCGCAGCAACCGCCGGCCGCGTTCAGGTAACCGGCTTCCGCGAACTCCTTCAGCAGGCGGCTGGTCGTCGGCGGCTCCTCGTCGTATCCGCCGAACGCGTTGGGCAGCCCTGCGTTCGGGTAGCAGAAGACGTACACCGGTGCGACGCGAGACATGGCCGCGATGTACGGCCGCATCTCGGTGGCGCCGAGCGAGCAGTTGATGCCGGCGGCGAAGGGTTGGGCGTGCTCAACGGAGGTCCAGAACGCCTCGACCGTTTGGCCCGAGAGGTTGCGGCCGCTGCGGTCGACCACTGTCATCGATACGAAGAGCGGAAGCTCTGGCGCGACCTCTTTCACGGCCGCGATCGCGGCCTTGCTGTTGAGCGTGTCGAAGACGGTCTCGATGAGGAGGAAGTCGACGCCACCCTCACGCAGGGCGCGAGTTGCCTCGGCATATCCGTCTTTCAGCTCGTCGAAAGTGACGTCGCGATAGGACGGGTCGTCGACCCGCGGCGACAGGGAGAGCGTGACGTTGGTCGGGCCCAGGGAGCCGGCGACGAAGCGGTTCTCGAAGGCGTCCGCTGCCTTGCGCGCGAGCCGCGCGCCTTCGAGGTTCATCTCGTAGGCGACGTCCCCGAGGCCATAGTCGTTCTGCGAGACCCGCGTCGCGGTGAAGGTGTTGGTCGTGATGATGTCCGCGCCCGCCTCCAGGTACTCGCGGTGGACCTGGGTGACGAGGGCGGGCTGGGTGAGGCAAAGCACGTCGCTGTTGTTCCGCAGAGGCTTGGGGTGGTGGCGAAAGCGCTCGCCGCGGAACTCGTCGTCGCTCAGCCCTTTGTGCTGGAGCATCACGCCCATGGACCCGTCGAAGATCACGATCCGCTGCTTGAACAGCCGATCGAGACGCTGTCGGGTGGACACCGCGACTGCCATGGGAGCCTTAAGAGTACGAAAAGGGGTCTATCTACTCCTTCCGCCGCCCCCACCCCGACCCTCCCCCGCTAGCGCGGGGGAGGGGGGTTAATCCCCTACCGGGCTCCAGACCTGGAAGCGGCCGTCGTCGTAGAGGAGGGAGCGGCCGCTGGTCGGCAGCGCGGCGATGGCGGCCCGGCGCAGGTCCGGGTGCGTTGGCCCGTCGAGGTATGCCTGGCGGTCGATCACCACGTAGCAGGTGCCGTCGAGCATGTCCGGGAAGTCGTTGATCGTGTGGCGGTTGGCGAGCCAGACCGCCACGGCGTCGTCGGCGTTGACCGGCGCGTTGGAGGGGATCATCGAGGTCGCGGTCTGCAGCTCGGCCACCGTGTTCGGGTGCGAGAACAGGTAGTAGCTGCTGTCGAGCGCGGGCGGAAGCTGGCCGGTGCCCCAACCGAGCAATAGGGCCGGAACCGCGGCGACCAATGCTGTCGCGGGCCGCACCGATCGCATCGCCAGGAACCTGCGTGCGCCCAGGCCTCCGGCGACGATCAACGGGAAGAGGAGCAGAAGGACGTAGTGCAGCCGCAGCACGTTTTGCGGGTCGTGCTCGCTGAGGACGTTGGCGAGATACGGCGGGATGACCAGCAGCAGCCAGCGCCACGCCAGAAGCGGCAGTGCGAACATGCCCGCGATGACGACGGCAACGGTCAGAAGCGCCTCCGGCCTGGTGAGTGCCGCGATGACCGCTCCGAACGAGACGTGGATCAAGGGGTTCAACCCGATCAACCATCGGTAATAGACGAAGTCCGTGTAGCCGAAGTTGCGCAGGTGCTGCTGGATCAAGCCCGTGCCGATGAGGAACCACCCTCCGGCGAGATAGACGATGAACCGCCAGTGCTTGCGGATGGCCGGCGCTCCGTAGCTCCTCATCAGGAGCGCGAGCACGCCAATCGTGTAGACCTGGTCCTCCTTGCAGCAGAGGACGAGCACACAGAGGGCCCCCATCGCAACACGATGGCCGCGGATTCCTGCCCATCCGGCGAGCATGGCGAGCGCCAGGGCCATGTTCTCGGGATGGAAAAAATCCCGCGCCGCCTCCTGGATCGCCGCCCAGAACGGGATAGGGGCTGAAAGTGCGACCGCGAGCCAGGGCGATTCGGGTCGATCGTCCGGAAGAAGCGAGCGGAAGAATAGATAGGCGGCCGGTGCGGTGGCCGCCAGCCCCGCCGAGGAGAAGATCAGGAGGACCGCGGGGTTCGCCCACAGCTTCTCGACCGCGGCGAGCACCACCAGGATCAGCTCGAAATGAACCCCGAGGAAGTTGGCCCGGGCATAGCTCGAGTAGAAGCCCTGACCGACCGAGATGTCCCAGATGACCTGCTGGTCGTAACCGAGGTCCCACGACGGGGCGGTCATGCCGTAGAGGCGGAGCAGCATGAGGTGAAGCGTCCAGCCGAAGGCGATCGCAGCCGCCATCAGTGGCACGGTGGGGAAGATCCACCAGGCCACCTGCCGGGAGTCCGTGCGCTCCTGTCCGGGCATGGTCATCGCGCCGACGGTCATCTCGTTTTGAGATTAATTGATGGATTGGGGCCTCGTGCCAAATCGATTCGCCCCACCCGGCGCTAATGCGCCGACCTCCCCACGAGGTGGGGAGGTGAATCAATAGAGCGCCCTTACAATCCGGGGGTGGCTACTCGTACGCGACACGCCGCCACGGTTGCGCCGCGGCTATCGGTGATCGTGCTCGTCTACAACGAAGTCGAGAGTGTCGCGCCGCTGCATGAGGAGCTGATGGGCGTGCTCGAGGCGCTCGACACCTCTTACGAGGTTCTTTACATCGACGACGGGAGCCGCGACGGCAGCACAGAGCGGCTCGGCCAGTTCGCCTCGCGCGACGCGCACGTGCGGGTCGTCAGCTTTCGCCGCAACTTCGGACAGACCGCGGCGGTGCAGGCGGGAATCGACAACAGCCGCGGCGAGATCCTGGTTTTCATGGACGGCGACATGCAGAACGACCCGCACGACATCCCGCGGCTGCTCGAGAAGATCGAGGAGGGAAACGACGTCGTCAGCGGATGGCGCAAGGACCGGCAGGACGAAGCCATGCGCGTGCTGCCGTCGAGGATCGCGAACTGGATCATCGCGCGCGTCACCGGGATCCCACTGCATGACTTCGGCTGCACGCTCAAGGCCTACCAGCGCGAGGTCATCCAGGACGTGAAGCTGTACGGCGAGATGCACCGCTTCATCCCGGTGTACGCGTCATGGGTGGGCGCACGGATCACAGAGATCCCTGTCAACCACCGGCCGAGAGAGTTCGGCACATCGAAGTACTCGCTCGCTCGCACCTCGAGGGTGCTCCTCGATCTCATCACGGTGAAGTTGCTCGGAAGCTACTCCACCAAACCGATCTACTTCTTCGGTTTCGCCGCCTTCGGGTTGTGGGCCGTGGCCTTCATCTTCGCCGCGATCGTCATCATCCAGAAGCTCCTGCCGCCGTACCCATACGCACACAACAACCCGCTTCTGCTGTTGTCGGTATTTCTCGCCATCGTCGGCGTCCAGTTCATCCTGATGGGCTTGCTGGCCGAGCTCTCGATCCGCACGTACCACGAGTCACAGGCCAAGACGACCTACGTGGTGCGAGAGATCATCGAACGCGCTTCCCGCTTGCACGCCGCGACCAACGGGAGACCCAGACTCCACAAATAAATGTGTGGGATCTGCGGAGTCGCCGGCGGCGATCCGGCGGACGGCCGCGACCTGGTCCACCGGATGTGCGCCGCGATGGTGCATCGCGGCCCGGACGACGAGGGGATCGTGCAGCTCGACAGTGTTGCCCTCGGCATGCGCCGGCTTTCGATCATCGACGTCGAAGGCGGCCATCAGCCGATGCACAACGAGGACTCGACGGTTTGGGTCGTCCAGAACGGCGAGATCTACAACCACCTCGAGCTGCGGAAGCTGCTGATTGCCGCCGGCCATTCCTTCAATACGCAATCCGACACGGAGGTCCTCGTCCACGGCTACGAGGAGTGGGGCGAGGACCTGGTCGGTCGGCTGAACGGAATGTTCGCCTTTGCGATTCATGACCCGGGGCGCGGCGTCGTTTTCCTGGCCCGGGACCGCATGGGAATCAAGCCCCTCCATTACGCGATCGACGGCGACCGCCTTGTGTTCGCCTCCGAGCTGAAGGCTCTGCTCCGCGACCCCGCCCTTCGCAAAGGCATCGATCCGGCAGCCCTGGACGACTACCTCGCATACGAGTTTGTGCCTTCACCGGGCAGCATCGTGCGCGGCATCAAGAAGCTCGAGCCTGGGCACACGCTGACGTGGTCGGTGGCCGATTCGACTCACAAGGTGCGCCGGTACTGGTCTCCCCAGCTGAATCTCGGCGGCGCAGACGGGCGCGACATCGACGAAGAATGCGACCGGCTGCGGGCGGTGCTCCGCGAGTCGGTGCGCAACGAGCTGATCAGCGACGTCCCGCTGGGCGTCTTCCTGTCGGGCGGGATCGACTCCAGCGCGGTGGCGGCGATGATGACGCAGCTGGGCGGGGAGGTGAAGAGCTTCTCGGTCGGCTTCGCCGATCGGTCCTTCGACGAGTCGGCTCACGCGCGGCTGGTGGCGAAGCACCTGGGCACCGAGCACCACGAGCTGACGCTCGAGCCGGGCATGCTGCTGGACCTCGTGCCGCGGCTTCCGGATCTGCTCGACGAGCCGCTGGGGGACGCCTCCATCATCCCGACCTACCTGCTCTCGGAGTTCACGCGGCGGCACGTCAAGGTGGCGCTCGGCGGCGACGGGGGAGACGAGCTGTTTGCGGGATACCCGACCCTGCAGGCGCATCGCCTGGCCGGGTACTACTTGAAAGCGCCGCGCCTTTTGCGTGAGGGCCTGGTTGAACCCGTGGTGCGGAGCCTGCCGGTCTCGCGCGGCAACCTGAGCTTCGACTTTCGAGCCAAGCGGTTCGTGAGTGGCGCCGCGTATTCGACGGCAGAGCGACACCAGCGCTGGATGGGCTCGTTCGATCGCGAGGGGCGGGCGGCCCTACTGGGACGGGACTCACGATCCCAGGGCGGCGACGTTGCCGATGGGGACCCGCTCAACCAGGTGCTGCTGCTGGACATGCGGCTCTACCTCGAGAACGACATCCTGGTCAAGCTCGACCGCGCGTCGATGATGGCCTCGCTCGAGGGGCGCGTCCCGCTGCTCAACAACGACTTCGTCGAGTACGCGACCCATCTGCCGCTGAACATGAAGTTGCGCGGACTCCGCTCCAAGTTCCTGTTGAAGCGAGCGCTCCAGGGCATCCTTCCGGACAGCATCCTGAACCGCCCGAAAAAGGGCTTCGGCGTTCCAATCGCACACTGGTTCCGCGGCCCGCTCAAGGAGCAGATGCTGTCGGTCCTGTCGCCCGACCGGATCGCGCGCGAGGGATTCTTCGATCCGGGCGGAGTGAGGCGACTGATCGACGATCACCTTGCCGGGCGCCACGACAACAGGAAGCAGCTGTGGACGCTGTTCGCGTTCGAAATGTGGCACGACGGCTACCTCAAGACATCACCTTCCACCTGATGGATCCGAGTCCGGCAGCATCGGAAGCGGTGAGCGCCACAGGGTTCACGGCCATTGTGGTCATTTCTCGGCCTTGGTTAAAAGGGTTCGACTAGATACCCGGATTACGACTGCGGACGACCTGAGTCGCTGCTGCCAGTGTCAGCGCCAGGCCTGCATAGATTAGAAACGCGAATCCCTCATTTCCTGTCAGCGCCAATCCGACCACGACCAGACTGCCCAACAGGCAATAGGCTCCAGCGAGTCGGAGCGCTCGGCGCTCGCCAGGCCAGCCAGGCCAGTTATGGAGACGGCGCCCGGTCACGACGACCCAGAGGCCCACTGCGGCAGTGGCGACCGCGAGCACGGCAAGCACGTTGATGGCGCCAGGGGCTCCGTCTCGGTGCCCTTGGAGCGTGCGGTAAGTCTCGACAAAGACGACAGCACCGGTAAGGACCATTAGAACCACACCTGCGATGACTGATGCGACGAGTCTGTTTCGCTTGCGATTGCCATTCATCAAATACCCTCCTGGGTCGTGATGTTCGTATGTACTGCCGGAGTCGCCCAGTGGCATCTCTTGGTTTAGCCATGCGTCCACGCAACCGACCATGACGTCCAGCACGAGCGAGAGAGTGACCGGACGTCTTTCCAAGATGTCGAGCGCCTCGGCCCCATATCGCTTGCGCCACCACTGGGGATAGAGATGGAGAAGTAGCTTCATCGCGCCTCCTCCAACTTTCGTGCGCCATAACGGACGACACGATTCAATGAGGCGAGGCGCGCCCTCAGGTGGCCGATTCCCAATGCGGTCATTCGGTAGGGCCGGCGACGATCGTCTGAAGCTTCGGCCTCTATAAGCCTGAGCCTCTCCAGGCGGTTCAGGGAGCCATACAACGTGCCCACGCTCAGAGGGAAGCCGAGCGACGCGCTTTCCTGAAGGATCGCGTAGCCGTGCTTCGGTCCGTCGGCCAGGCATGTCAGGACGACAAGCGCTGGGTCCGAGAAGCGCCCGAGATCTGGTTCAGCCTTCCGTTGCCTGGTAGGCATATTACGTCAACGATTATAATCGTTCTCGTAATAGAAGGGGGAGCCTATGAGCGCGCACGAATGCTTGGCTACGGAAATCTCAATCTTCCGGCCCGCCACTCCTTCAGCGTCATAGGCGACGGTGACGTCCGCGGAAGGGACCGGGGAGGGGCTGGGCGAGGACCGCGAGAAGCCGGGAACGCCGCATGCGAGACGCGCATTCTCAGACCAAACGGGCCGCTGTCTCACGGGTAACACGGGGGCACCTCAAGGGCTGACCGTCCACCAGACTTTGACCCCGCCGTCGTCGACGGGCGTCGCGCCCACCACCGCCGTCAGGAACTCGACGATCGCGGGCTGTCCAGGGGATGGGCCGGACACGATGGTCGTGACGCCGAAGCTCCTGATGTCGGCGAGAGCCATCGCGCGCACGGCGGGTGTCATTGCGACCGGTCGGCCGACATCCAGCTGGTCAAGCGTCGATTCGAGGAATGACGGGTGCGGGCCGAGGTACGGCCCCGGCGTGAACGCATCGCCCTCGGGCATCCGGAACCTGTAATTCGCCACCGCTTGCCAGTACATCGCATCGGTGGACTGCTTGCTCGAAAACGGCGTGACGAGAATGACCGACCCCGCCGGGATCTTCTCCACGTCGCCGCCAGGCTTGAAAAAGGCGGGCGCGCTCGCAGCCACGCTCGGATATGGAATCGATGGAACGGCCGAGACGCCTGCCAGCAGGAGCACGACGGTCGCGACTTGCCAGGGCCTGGTGGCGGTCAGAGCGCGAGCGCATGCGTAGGCGACCACGATCCCGATGCCGAGAAAGCCGATGTCCATCAGCCGTGCAGGGAGCGCGCTCTCCATCAGCGGCAGGCGAGCGACCAGCGCCCAGGGCAGCCAGACCGGCGTCACGTTTCCGTCGACATGGAGGTGTGGGCCGAGCGAAAGCACGGCCACGATGAGCGCCGTCAGGCCGATCCAGCGGATCCGCGGTTCGCGCCACCCCAGCACCAGCCCGGCCGCAAACAGGGCCAGCAGCGGCAGCCCGACGTAAGCGTCGTTCTCGGTGACGTTGCCGGTGAAATGGATCAGGTTCCCGGGCAGGAAGAAAGCCAGGAGGTCGCTCACATAGACGTCGGGTCCCTGCACGCTGCCGGAGACGCGCTGAGGTCCTAGGAACTGGAATCCAAGCGGGTAGGCGGCCAGGATCGCGAAGACGACGAGGGCGGCGCCTGTAGCCTTTGCGACGTAAGGCAGGCTCGCTCGCACCTGGCCCAGATGCATCAGCGCCAGCAGGGCGACACCGAAGGCGGCGATGACCAGCGTCGCGGCGAGAACTTCCTCGCCGGTCAGCAGCTGGAGCGCCGACGCAACGCCGGCCAGCGCGCCGGCGACCACCGGGTTCAGGCGTCGGGTGACCAGGATCTCGTGTCCGAGAATCAGCGCCAGCGGCGGGAAAACCGCCACGACGACATGCGGATGGCCGAGCGCTTGCGCGAGCATTCCCGTGCTGAATCCGTACACAAGGCCGGCCAGGAAGCAGGCGAGGTCGCGGTCGACAAAGCGCCGAGCCGCCAGGAACCCGCACCAGGCGGACAGCGCTATTCCCGCGGTGATGAGCACGTTGTAGGCGACCACCGGGCCGAACAGGGCGGTGACCGGCCACAGCACAACCGCCGGGAAAAGCATCGACGTGTTCCACATGAGGTTCACGCCCGGCGGATAGGACAGATAGTTGGTGAAGAGCGGGTTGAGACCGTGAGATAGCTGGTGGGGGATCCAGCCGAGGTACCAGATGAAGAGCTGCGGATCCTTGGGGCTGCCAATCCAGCGGCCTGCGGGGTCGCGCCATGTGCTCGAGAACACCGCCACCGCCAGCAGCGTGTAGACGGCCAGTGCGATCCACTGTGCCCGACGCCGGGTCATGCCGTAGGCGCGCCGGCCACGATGAGACCGTCCGGTGTCCGCCTCACCGAGCGCACGCCCGGAACCAGCACGATGAGGAGCAACGGCACCACCATGATCGCGGCGGCTGCGACCAGCGTGGGCTGAATGCCGATGTGGTCGGCGACCGGGCCACTGACGGCGAATCCAATGGGCATCGCGATGATCGAGAGCAGCCAGTCGAAGGACGTGGCGCGGGCGAGCACGTCGGCTGGAATCAGCTGCGGCACGGTGGCGAACCAGACCTCGTTGAGGAGGGTCAGGCCTGCCCAGCCGAATACGCAGAGCGCCATGATCGCGACTGTCGGCAAGGGCACGGCGAGCGCGATCAGCTGAAGCGCCGAAGGAATCCCGGCAAGGTTCGCCAGAACGAGGGGACGGCTTGGTTTGATCCGGAGCGCGATCAGGCCGCCCAGCACCGCGCCGGCGCCCAGAGCCGCGCTGATCAAGCCCCAAGCCGACGCTCCGCCGAGGTGCTGCTTGGCAACGATCGGACCGAGGACCAGGAAGGCGGCGAAACCGAAGTTCCACAACGCATGCGCGCCGAGGTTGAGCAAATACCACGTCCGGCTGGTCACCGCCTCCAGACCGTCCTTCAGCTCGCGCCAGAAGCTGGACCGGGCCGAGCCGGAGACACGTGGGGCTCGAATCAGCGCGAGCGACACCGCGCTGACCACGAAGGTCGCCGCGTCGATGGCAAAGACCCAACCGGGGCCGAACACCGCGACCAGCACGCCGGCGACCGCGGGTCCGCCGACCTGGGTGATGCTGCGAGACAGCCCCATCAGGGCGTTCGCCTGCTGCAGCCTCTGGGCGCTCACGGTCTGCGGCACCAGCCCTCCTGCCGCCGGCATGAAGAAGCCGCCCGCGAAGCCGTACAGCACCGCCTGGACCACGAGCTGCCAGAGCTGGGCGTGTCCGGTGATCAGCAGCACGGCCATGACAGAGTGGACGGCAGCACGGACCCCGTCGGAGGTGAGCATCACGAGCTGCCGTGGCAGGCGATCTGACCAGACGCCGCCAAGGGGCAGGGCCACCATCTGGGCGACGGTGGACACGGCCAGCACCAGTCCAAGGGCGCTCGCCGAATGGGCGACTGACAGAGTCGCAAAGGCGAGCGCGATCGTGACCAGGGAATCGCCCACGGCGGATACGGCCTGCCCGAACCAGAGCAGCCGGAAGTTCCGTTCCCTCAGGGGCGCCAGCGCCTCGGATCCAAACACGATGCAGATTGTCCCTTGACCGCGGCGGGCAGTGATCCCTCCGCCGAGCCCGTGCGTAACAGCTCGTAGGGGGCGACCATTCGTCCGCCCGCGAGCGTTGTGATGCCATCGGGGTGAGGGTTGTCCACACGGCAACCTTTGGGAGGGACGGTCAGAAATGAAGAAATTGGTGGTCGCCGGTGCGCTGGCGCTCGGCCTGTTGGCAGCCTCGCCCGGCTCGGCGGCGGCGTCTACGACCTGGTGCACCTGGGACCCCCTGGTCGCGATCGTCACGCCAGGCGGGCACGTCGTTCTCGTCTACGACAGCGTGTGGACCTCCAACCTCCTCGACCTGGCGATTCCGCTCGCGACCGCCTCCACCAGCCGGGCCTACGACTCAAGTGGCAGCCCGGTCACAACGGTCGATGTCGCCATCACCGTCCCCACCGGCCTGCTGTTCAGGTACTCGACCATGGACGAGGTGACGACGGGACTGCTCGGCAGCGGCCAATTGCTCGCACGCGGGTTTGGAACTAGCGGAAAGACCGTTCATCTGAAGTTCACGATCCCCGAGTCGTAGGTCGATGGCGCCTCGCCGGTTGGTTGAGCTCTACCGCCTGGCGGTGGTGCTCGGGGCTGCAGGGCTCTTCGCGGTAGGTCTGCCGCGGCTGGGCCTTCACCCGGTCGACTGGTGGCTGGTGGTCTCGCTGCTTGTCGCCGGCGTTCTCGCGCACCAGTTCCCGCTGCGCATCAGCTTGAGCCAGAAGGTGAGCGTAGACAGTGCCGTGTTTTTCGCCGCGGTGCTCTTGCTGCCGCCGTGGCAGGCCGCCGCGGTGGTGGCGGCGACGCAGCCGATTGACGTCGTGATAGCGGCCTCACGCAAGCTGTGGGTTTCGAAGGAAAAGCTGCCGCTGGGCGAGGTTGGATGGTCGCTGCTGTTCAACGCCGGCCAGCTGTACATCGCGAGCCTGGCCGCGGCGCTGTGCCTCGGGTTTGCCGGCGTGTCGGCTCACAACGCCATTACGAATACCGCCGTGGCGTGTGCCGTCGGGGCCGCGGTGATCATGTACGCGCTCAACGTCCTCCTGGTATCGACGGCCGTGGCGCTCTCGTCACGGCGGAGCGTCCTGACCATCTTCGTGAACACGCACCACGCCGTGGGCGCGCAGTTCGCCAGCCTGTACCTGGTCGGCGCGGTCGCCGCGTTTGCCGCTGTCCGCTTCCCGTGGGTGGCCGCCCTGAGCCTCCTGCCCGCGGCGCTCGCCTACGGCTCGATGAGGCGCCGCATCCAGCTCACGCGGGAGACGGTGCGCGCCGTCGAGAAGATGGCGGACGAGGTCGATGCCCGGGACCCCTACACCTTCGAGCATTCGCAGCGCGTCGCCAGGTACTCGAAGGCGATCGGCCGCGAGCTGGGGCTGAGCACGGCCGAGATCGAGCTCGTCGAGCTCTCCGCCAAGGTCCACGACATCGGCAAGATCCGGATCCCGGATTCGATCCTTCTCAAGGCCGACCGGCTGACCGACGCGGAGCGCCGTGTCATGGAGACGCATCCGCGGCTCGGCTTCGAGATCCTTTCCCAGTTCTCCGCTTACGAAAAGGTGCTGGAGCTCGTATTGACGCACCACGAGCGGTATGACGGGCGCGGGTATCCGAACAGCACGGTCGGGCGCAGGCTGCTGCTCGTCGCCCAGGTCATACCCGTGGCCGACTCGCTGGACGCCATGACGACCACCCGCGCCTACCGGGGCGCGCGGAGCTGGGACTCGGCGATGAACGAGCTCAGGCGCGGCGCCGGGACGCAGTGGAACCCGAAGGTTGTCGAGGCCGCCCTTGTGGCGCTGGCCGGGGCCCCGGCCGAGATTCGGGAGGCCGAGGCGCAGCGGGCGCAGCCGTCCCCCGCGGTGGCGTAGCTCCGATTTTCGTGGCGCCGAACTCGACGCCGTGCTTCTTGCCGGGCGCGAGAAAGGCAAGCAGACGCAGGCCTTCCGCGGTGACGGGCGCGCGATCCTGGCGCCGGATCGGCTCGTCGAACGGGGTGATGACGAGCGCCGTTCCCGATCTGTCCTTGATCGGCTTCCAGCCTGCCCGCACGAACCCGTCGACCAGGACCGAGCCCTTCATGATCCCGTTGCTGCTGAAGAGGCCGAGGTGCTGGCCAGGGGCCATGATCCGCGTGCGGTCGGCGTGGGCGAGCAGGATGTTGTCGTAGTCGGGTAGGAACCGGACCGGGACGGCGGTATCCGCCGCCGGACGAGGCGATCTCGGCAGGTCGAAGAGCTCGATCCCGTGCTCGTCGCGCAAGTTCGTTAGGCCGGGCCGGAGCTTCTCGAACGCCGGCCGCATCGCGAGCCCTGACCACGCGCGCATGTCTGCGACTGAGGCCGGACCAAAGGCGGCGAGGTAGCGAAGCACGAGGTCCTCGGGTGCGATCGCCGGACTGGCCGAGGGTCCGAGCCACGCGTCCACCGTCGTCAGGGCGACGGGGCCCCCCGCCTGCCAGATTCCACGTGGCGTCACGAAGATCATCGGCAGCAGGTAGCGAACGCCATAGGCGAGCGACTGGGCGTCATGGTTCGGAAACCGCGGCGCCAGCAGCCTCGCGAGATCGGCGATCGTACGCGGCCGCTCGGCCATGATGTCGTGGCCGGCCTCGAGCAACGCAGCAGTGCTCATCGTCTTGAGGTCGCGACCCCAGGGGCTGCCGCGAAAGAAGCCGCGCTCGTGGAGAGGCTGAAAGATGGGCTTGAGCCTCCGGGCGTCCTCGGTCGTCACCAGGTGGATCGTGTTGCGCATGAGCGAGGTTCGGACCGCGCGCCTGGATCGCATCAGGTCCGAGAGCTCTTCGTGGCGGAAGCTTTGCAGGCGAGCCCACAGACCGACGTATGGGAGGTTGGGCGCCTGGGCCTGCATGCCCACCAGGCGCTCGATCGCCGCGGCGGCTGAGAGCGTCACCGGCCGCAGGAGCATCTGGCGGGCCAGGAGCGCGCGATTCAGCGCGCGCCGGCTAAGGACGTCGGGTGTTCGAGCCACGGACCCATTCTCGGGGGTTCAGGCCAAAGCTCCGTGCACGCTTTAGGGATATCCACCTCCCCATCCGGCGCTACGCGCCACCTTCCCCGGCGAGCGGGGAAGTGACTACCCGGAGTTCCTACTTGACGGCGGCACCCGTGAGGTGTATTCACCAGTGCTGGGGTAAGGTCGCCACACCCACTCACTCGGTGGCGGCTGCTTTTGTGGAGGGAGCACGTGAGCACTGACGCACATCCTGGCGCGACCGAGGGGCGCCTCCAGCGCGACGCGATCGGCCTCGCACCGGTCCTTTTCCAGTCGATCACCCACATGGCGCCGGCCGCGGCGGTCGCTTTTTCGATCATCTTCGCGGTCACGTACGCGGGGGGTGCGACGCCTCTCGCGGTGCTGCTCGCCCTGGTCGCGTGCCTGTTCGTCGCGGTCAGCATCGGCCAGCTGGCCAAGCACCTGCCTTCCGCGGGCGGTCTCTACACCTATACCGCGCGCGCGCTTCACCCGACAGCGGGCTATTTCGTCGCGTGGGGCTTCATGCTGGCCGAGCCCATAGTCGCGCCCCTGCTCTACCTGATCTTTGGCAACGTGATCTCGGTGTTCCTGAACAGCCATTTCGGCACGCCGACCTGGCTGTGGGCGCCGTTCGCGGCGTTGGCGGGGTTGGGAGTCTGGGCGCTTGTCTACCGCGGCGTCCGGATCTCGACGGAGGCCGGGGTGATCCTCGGCGCGTTCGAGATCGTGGTGTTCCTCGCGCTCGCGATCACGCTGATCATCGCCGCCGGCTCTAACAACACCCTCAGCGTGTTCAGTCCGAACACGGGCAACTCGCATGGACTCGGGTCGGTGTTCGCGGGCATGGTCTACACGGTGCTCGCCTTCATCGGCTTCGAGGCGTCGGTCCCGCTCGCCGAGGAAGCCCGGGACCCGCGGCGAACCATTCCCCGCGCGGTCCTTCTGTCCTGCGTGCTGATCGGCGTGTTCTACCTCATCTGCTACTACGGCGCGATGGTGTACTTCGGGCCCAACGTGGCAGCGGATCCGACGAAGGGCTTCTTCGCTTTCAACGGCGGCGACCCGTGGGACGGGCTGGCGTCCAAGCTGTGGGGACCGTTCTCGATCCTCGTGCTGCTCGCGATCATCAACAGCGCGTTTGCCAACTCCAACGCGGGCGCGAACGCCGCGACGCGGGTCGGCTACGCGCTCGGCCGGGTGGGCATCTTGCCTCGTGCGCTGGCGCAGGTGCACCCCAAGTTCAAGACGCCATACGTCGCCGTGCACGTGCAGGGCGCGCTGGGCATCGCGGTCGCGGTGATCCTCGGCTTCGCGCTCAACGGACCGCTCAACGCCTTCGCGCTGCTGGGCACGGTTGCCACGCTGATCATCGTGGTGATCTACATCCTCACGAACCTGAGCAACATCGTTTTTTACATGCGCGAGCAGCGCGCCGAGCTGAATCCTCTGCTCAACGTGGTGATCCCGGTGCTCGGGATCCTGATCTTCATCCCGGTCCTGATCGCGGCGTTCGGCATCGACTTCGGCGGGCTTGGCATCGCCTCTCTGACGGCGCCCGCCAACGCGGCGCCCTGGATCGTGCTGGCGTGGCTGGCGATCGGCGTGGTGGTGTACTTCTATGTGAACAGCCGCTCACCTGGCAGCATCCAGGAGACGGCGAAGACGTTCATCGAGGGCTAGCGAACCGGGGCGGCGGGAGACGTCTCGCGGCCCCGTCTCGCCCTTTCGTTGGGTTGCACCGTCCCCCAACCCGGCGCTGCGCGCCACCCTCCCACTGCGGGGGAGGGAGATGTGGAACGTTCGGGCCGCTCATGGTGTTATTGACGGGGTGAACCGGCGAAGCCTCCTGCTTTTCGTCGCCATGAGCGTGATCTGGGGTATCCCGTACCTGTTCATCCGGATCGCCGTGAGCGACCTGTCCCCGGTGGTGCTGGTGTTCGCGCGCACCGCGATCGGGGCCCTGGTCCTGCTGCCGATCGTGGTCTGGCGGGGCGAGCTGCGCGGCCTCTTCAAGAGCTGGGTGCCGCTGCTCGCGTTGGCGGCGGTCGAGATCGGGGTGCCCTGGCTGATGCTCGCGAGCGCCGAGCAAAGGATCACCAGCTCCCTCGCAGGCCTGCTGATTTCAGCAGTTCCGCTGGTCGGCGTCGTGATTGCCACCTCGCTCGGCAACCGCGAGCACCTCGGGGTGGCAAGCATCGGGGGTCTACTGCTCGGGGTGGTCGGGGTGTCAGCGATCGTGGGCTTCGACCTGAGGGCCTCGGACTGGGTGGCGCTGCTTGAGATCGGGGTTGTTGTGGTCGGGTACGCCGTCGGCCCGGTCATCATCGCGCGCTATCTCAAGGGCCTGCCTTCGATGGCCGTGATAGCGGTGTCGCTCGCAGCGTGCGCCATCGTCTATTTGCCGTTTGCCGCGCTGCAGTGGCCCCGGTCGGTACCGCCGATGGACACGCTCATTTCGGTCGCTGTGCTGGCGGTGGTCTGCACTGCACTCGCCTTCGTCCTGTTCTTCGCCCTCATCGCGGCGATCGGCCCGGTGCGTGCGACGGTCATCACGTACATAAACCCCGCGGTCGCCGCCTTGCTCGGCGTCACCGTGCTCCGCGAGAACTTCACGTTCGGGATGGCGGTGGGATTTGTGCTCGTGATTGCAGGCTCGGTCCTGGCAACCCGGCGTCCGCGAGAGCCGGCGCCGGCGGCGGTTTTGAGCCGCGAGACTCAATCAAGCGCTTAATTAGCGCCGAGCTGCGCTAAGCGGCCGCGGGAGGGTCCGTGAGCCACTCGGCGGCCCGTACGACCGTCGAGAAATAACGCACCTCGACCTCTTTGATGGTCACCGTCGCCGGCCCGATTTCCGGCTCGACGATTGCCGTCAGCCTCAAGCCGGCCCCGACAGCGCGGGGAAGCCAGTTTTCAGCGATCCATGCTTGATCGGCCGCCCTGATTGCCTTCTTGCGATTGTCGACCAGGCATCGTGAGCCGCGATGCGCCCTCAGGGCACGAATCACGGCGTCGAGCGCCGCTTGCGATTCGCGTGTGTTGGCCCAGCCCTGGGACTCCAGGCAGGCGGCCCTGAGGTCACGGTTCCATGTCACGAGCGCGACGCCGGGGCGGTCGAAATAGACGGGGTCTTCGTCCGACGGCTGCCGGGCCATTGCGGTCGCCATCAGTTGCTCGCCCACGCCTCGGAGACCCACTGCCGGGCGGCTGACATGGAGTCGAAGGTGCGGGACTCCAGCTCGTGGTGATCGACGAGGTCACTGACGTCTTCGACGGTCAGCTTGCCCAGGCCCGTCGGCGCGGTCACAAAGGCGAGCCGCCTCAGACCCGCCTCCTGGGCCAGTGGCATCCATTTGTCGTGGATCCATTTCTGGTCCTCGTGGACGATCACCTTAAGCTTCCTGGCGTCGCTGACGTACGCGGCGGCGTGGTTGTCGCGGATGGCCTGGATGCCTTTGAGGAGGGACGCGCGCAGCTCGATGCTGTTGGCGAAGGCGCGCCACTCTGAGAGGACGTGCCGATGGACGCTGTCCCAGCGAATCGAGAGGTAGGGTTCGTTGACGTAGACGTCGTCGGCAGGTCTGATCAGATACGTATAAACGTTGCGTGGGGTACGCGGCGACAGCAAAACACCCGGCCCCGGCCCCTCCGAAGGCAGGGGGCGGCTTGTGCGCTTAATCAGTGTTCCGCCTTCCCCCACCCTGCGGGGGAGGCAAGATTGGTCGATGGAGCAGCGCGATTTCAAGACCCAGGCCGAGTTCCGCGCCTGGCTGATCGACAACCACGCCACCGCGACGGAGCTGGGCGTCGTGCTGCACCGCAAGGCGTCCGGCGACCCCAGCATGACCTGGTCGGAGGCGGTCGACCAGGCGCTGTGCTTCGGCTGGATCGATAGCGTCGCCCGGAGGCTCGATGACACTCGCCGCGTGCAGCGTTTCACACCGCGCAAACCGAAGAGCAACTGGAGCGCGGTCAACATCAAGAAGGTCGCGGAGCTCACGGCGCAGGGCTCATGGCGCCCGCAGGGCTGGCCGCGTTCGCGAGGCGGGAGGAGGCGCGGTCGGCGGTGTACTCCTACGAGAACCGGCACCTGGCGGTGCTCGATCCTGAGCGGGAGGCTCTGTTCCGGGCTGATCCAGGCGCGTGGGAATTCTTCAAGCGACAGCCGCCGTCCTACCGGCAGACATCGATCTACTGGGTGATGAACGCGAAGCGCGAAGAGACCCGTTCAAGCCGCCTGGCGCGGCTGATCGACGCGTCGGCTCAGGAGCGCCGGCTGTGACGCGGTTTCGCGCGCCGGCCCTGCACTAGCGCGGCTACTGCAAACAGGGCTGCTCCGATGAGCCCGACCTTGTTGAGGTCTGGGTCCAAACCGACGATCACGGGTGTCAGCAGCAGCGCCCAGCCAAGCTCGTAGGCGACGCCCGCCCACAGCCACCAGGACCTCCGCCGCGCCGCACCCAGCGCGATCGCGGCCGGCACGACGACGTAGATGACGACGACGGCGACCAGGAGCACGGTCTGAGTAAAGACGTCGAGCCAGGACAGGTGGGGCTGCGCCGATGGCTGTCGCAATGCCAGCTCGGACTGCCAGTAGGCTGCGGCGACCGAGGCCAGCAGGAGCGAATAGAGGGCGGCAGCGGCGGCTTCGAGGGTCAGGAGTGCGATCGCCGCCCAGCGAACCAGGAACATCGGCGTGACTCTAGCTTCCGGCGCTGCGACCTACCCTGAGCGTCGTGGTCACGGTCGACGGCGTGCGGCGGTTTGCGATGACGCTGCCGCGCACCACCGAGGGACTGGTCGCGGGCCGTGTGAAGTTCCGCGTCGGTCGCATCGTGTACGTGTCGTTTTCTCGCGACGAGACGCTTATGGGTTTCGCGTTTCCCAAGGAGGAGCGTGACTGGCTGGTGGGCGGGACGCCGGAGAAGTTCATGCAGCCGTCGGCGTCCGATTTGCGGTACCACTGGGTGCTCGTCCGGCTCGCGGCGATCGATAAAACCGAGATGCGCGAGCTGGTGCTGGACGCATGGCGAATGGTGGTGCCGAAGCGAGTTGCCGCCGCCTACGATGCGGTTACTCCACAGCGAACTTGACCGGCACCATCCGCTGCGAGCTTTTCGGGGGTCGGGTGTATTTGCGTTTCTGCCGAGGCGGAAGCTTGACTTTCTCCTGTTCCACCGATTCGTAAGGAATGAGTGAGAGGAAGTGATTGATCAGGTTCAGATGTGCAGCGCGCTTGTTGTCCGTCTCGACCACGTACCAGGGGGCTTCTTTGATGTCGCAGTAGGCGAACATCTGGTCCTTCGCCTCTGAGTAGTCCACCCACCGGGCACGAGCCTCCAGGTCCATAGGGCTCAGCTTCCACCGCTTGGTGACATCCTTGATCCGCGCCTTGAACCGTCGTTCCTGCTCGTCATCGCTGACGGACAGCCAGTACTTGACCAGGATGATCCCTGAGTTGACGAGCATTCGCTCGAACTGTGGGCAGGTGCGCATGAACTCGTCAT
>Ga0209118_1000575_pt1 | contig 19445 bp, 14 predicted proteins | sample BlaSpr_A8_Ref_M1_FD_187988 | JGI IMG/M metagenome (GOLD analysis project Ga0209118, IMG submission 187988) | Forest soil microbial communities from Thunder Bay, Ontario, Canada - Black Spruce, Ontario site 2_A8_Ref_M1 (SPAdes) (version 2) | ecosystem: Environmental > Terrestrial > Soil > Boreal...
GCCACGGCTGGCATAATGCCCTAGGCGGACGATAGCCAAATTCGCCAAAGTAAGTATGTCTGTTTTTCTTCGCGCGGTGACTTATTCCGCGCTGTTCATCGGCTTCGTGCTTATTTACATGCCGGCTCGCCTCTTGTCCTGGTCCGGGATTGTTCGCCCCATGACAATCGGAGGGCAGCAGGTTGTAGGAATGGTTATCGGTGCTGGTGGCGCCGCGGTCGCTCTGTGGTGTATCTTCACCTTCGCAACCATCGGACGAGGCACTCCGGCGCCCTTCGATCCGCCTCGCCGATTGGTGATTCAGGGTCCCTACCGTTTCGTGCGGAATCCAATGTACATAGCGGCCGGACTAACCCTGGCGGGCGCGGCGCTCTTCTACGAGTCGTGGGCGATCCTGGGTTATACTGGCCTCTTTTTACTTGCAACGCACTTCGCCGTGGTATGGTCCGAGGAGCCGATTCTGCGGCGGACCTTCGGCCAGGAGTATGAAGCATATTGCGGTCGCGTTAGGCGATGGTGGCCCAGCGGCCGAACCTCAGAAGGCAAACCTCCAACCACCTAACAGCGAGGCGTCTCCGATCCCAAAGGACCGATTCGCCGTGGCGAACCTCCAGCCTACGCCAAGGCTACGGCTGGCAGGCTGACTTCCGATCTCCGGCCTCCGACCTCTGGCCGCTCCGCGGCTCAGTCTTTCATGCCAAGCAGGGTCTTGATCTCTTTCAACGCCTTCTGCCGGGCCTTGTCGTAGGCCTGGGCTTCTTTGGCGTTGCCGGTAATGATGTAAGCCTTCAGTTCTTCCGATTCCTTTACCACCAGGTCGAGGACCTCGATGGTGTTGTTCACGAACTCGGTGTCGTTCTTACTCAAGGTGTTGGCGTCGACGAGTTTGGTCATCTGCTCCTTCATACCTTTGGTGACATTGATGTAAGTGGTGATGAACGTGCTGGCTTGATCGGATTTATAGGTCTTGGCGACATAAGCGTCAGCGAGCGTGCCGACCGCCATGTGGGTAAGCAGAACCGCTTGGCCGGTGGTATAGCCGAGTGTGTTCAAAAGGACGGTGTCGTCCCCGGCGGCTTGGAGGCGGGCGCCAGCGAAAACAAGAGCGGACAGGACGGTGACGAGGAGTTTGGAATTCATGGCCGCCGATCCTAGCGTGCGGCGAATGGCGGCACAAGATTAAAAGACGAGCACGAGCGGAAAACGCTCGACTCCCGCGTAATTCGCGGAGAAAACGGAGGGATGGAATCAACGCCGCCACCCCCGCCTCCTCCTCCGTTCACGCCGGCGCCGCAATCCGCGCCGCAGGCACAGCCCCGCCCGGGCTGGTGGAGCCGAAACTGGAAATGGTTTGTCCCGACGGGCTGCTGTCTAACGCCTTTGGTGCTGGTCGCCGCCTTCGTGGCCTTTTTGGTGTTCTTTGTCGCCGGTGTCCTCAAGCAGTCCGAGCCTTACAAGAACGCAGTGGCGCGGGCGAAAGCGGACTCCAGAGTAACCAGCGCACTTGGGACGCCGATTAGCGAAGGTTGGTTCGTTTCGGGCAACGTCCACACGAACCTGGGAAGCGGCGACGCCAATCTCACGATCCACATTTCCGGCCCGAAAGGGAAAGGGACAATCACTGCGATAGCGACCAAGTCCGGCGGGAGATGGAGTTACTCGGAACTCACGGTGAAGCTCGATAGCTCCGGGGAAACGATCGATCTGAACGAAACTAAGGGATTGCTTTAGCTGCGCTCCCCATCACGACAGAAGATAGGTCGCAACTAAAGCGAGAAGGAAGTAAGGAACTAAAGTCGCTGCGCCGGCGTAATCCTTAGCCACGCGCTGGCCCAAGAAGAGAGCAATGATCGAAATAGCGGCGAGCACGGCCCCATAGAAGGCGAGCGTGGAATTGCGCGCAAGAACGACAAACAAACATCCGAGCGCGCTCAAAGTTCCCGCGGCCAGCTCGAGGATCGTGATCGCCGTCACCAGGGCGGGGACCATGCCGGCGAGCGGACTCTTGGCGAAATGGCCGGTGAGCCATTCCAGGTTGCCGCGGCGATCGATGATCTTGTCGATGCTGGATTGAAGAAAGAGAATGGCGAGGAATGCGGAGACAAAAGCCTGCGAGAGCCAGGCGGCCGCCTCTGGGGTGTGCAGGTTTGGCATTGAGCTAGTGTAGCATGATTTCTCTGGAGTCCATCGGGAACAAGTGGGATTACTTTAGTGATTCGGCGGTCAGAGACCGCCGCTACAGGTCATAACGGGACGTGGCGTGGAAGCCGTGGCATCCAAATTCTCCGAGTGCAGTAGACGAGCGCCATCAGTGCCAGAGCTATCGCGAAAACCCGGGCGCGACGGCTTAAACGCAGGGTGGTGGGCGGACTCGCGATGGTGGTGTCGATGCTGATAGGCCAGTCATTGACTTTATCGGCAGTGAGCTGGATGCCTTTCCGGGAGCCGAGGCGCTGTTCCATCTCGTCGAGCCGCGCAAAGAATTCGCGGACAATGACGCCGTTCCGGGCATCCGGATCGTAGTAAGGGCTGGCTCGCTGGGTGTTCCTGACGAAGTAATGTCCGAACTGGGTATTGAGGATGTAATAATGACAGAGCAGCGCGGCCAGCGGCACAATCGTAAGCTGGTTGAGCCTCCGCCCGATTGGTAGGTTCCTTCCCCGCAAAAATGAAAATCCCAGCTCCCAGCCGGCGGCAATGATTGTTCCATAGAGAAGCAGAAAGCAGAGGGATTGAAGGTAGATGTAGCGTGGGGAGTAGATGATGAAAGCGATGGGATCATCGTGAATGTCCTCGTAGCGCAAGAAACAAGAGAGAAACGTCAGACTGATGATAAGGTAACCGGTGAAAGCAAGCAGCGCCCGCAAGCGCGGAACGCGGCGGGCGATGAAGTAGCACGCGGCGATCACCCCCGCCATCCAGATAAGCAAGAGCGAGGGCCGTTCCCGGATGGCCCACTCAAAGAGAGGCGAACCGAAGGCAGTTCGGAACGCCGTCGCGACAATGATTTGGCCGGTCCACAGGCAGGAGTGAAGGAATTGGGAGGCGAACCCGATGTGCAGCTTGCCTCCATGTTCCCAAAGACCCTGCATGGTCACGATGCCGGCGACGCCGAAGACTTGATGCACCACGAGGTTGAAGAGAAGCACGTGGTAAAACATGCGGTGCTGTTTGTTCTTGAGCGCATACCAAACAACAACCGGCGCTATGAGGATGGTAAGCGGGTGGGACCACACCAGAAGATTGCAAACCAAGGCGTGAGCGTAGCGCCAGCCTCGTTTTGCCGGAGGCGGACATAAGGTGAGAAGGACCAGCGCCGCGAGCAGATTCCAAGTGGAGTAGTCCGACATGGTGACAAGAAGGCAGTCAGAGATGGGGGCCAGGGCGAAGAGGATGCAGATGAGCGCACGTTCCAGGTCGGAAGGGACCCACCTTCGAAAGGCGCTAAGGAAAAACAAAGAGTAGGCGAAGGCCGCGATCAGGATTGCAGATCCGACGAAGGCGTAAGGAATCGCCCGCGTCGGAACGCGAACGGCTATGTAGCCGATCAAATTGCCAATGAGAGGAACGTAGCCCGATTTGAAGCGAAGGATTTCGGCCGCGTCGCGGTGCTCGTAGAAATACGAGAAGACCTTCGCGCCTTCATCGAAAAGCAACGCAGGTGCGAGCACCATCTCCGGCGCGCGGAGAAAAATTATTCCAGCCAGCGCTACTGAGAGAGCTATCCAGGCAGCCCAGCGGTAACTTCGCGCGGCCTTCATCGGGCGCCTTTCTCCATAGCCGGTTAGGGCTCTTTCTTTTTCTTGCTGGTTTCTTCCTTGAAGAAGTCCCGAATAAGACGAAACCTCGGATCGTGGAGCCCATCCGCTTCCAACTTGCCGAAGTCCTCGGGAATGGCTTGTTCCCAGGTTTCGCCCGTGGTCTCGTTGACGCTTTCGCCAATGTGTTTCTTGTAAACTTCTTTGGCTTCCTCGGTGCGACCGAGCAAGAGAAGCGCATGGGCGCGGTCCGCGGCGGCCGGTAACGAAGTCGGCTTAAGTTTCAAGGCAGTTTCGGCGGAATCCAGGGCGCCAGCAAAGTCCTTCGCCCTTAGTTGGGACCAGGCCATATCCACATAATGAGGCGGCAAACTAACCTGGCGCTGATAGCTATCGGTGATGTTTTGATCGAGCAGATCGATGAGAGTCGCCTTTTTCAAGATGGCGTCATGCCACTGCTTTTTGCTGAAGGCGTCCTCAAAAGCGTCCGCGAGGCGTGTGATCTCGGCGGCGTAATTGCTCACAATCCGGAGGCCCCCAACAAAGCGCTCCGTATAAAGGGGAAGATTCTCGCTGGCGAAACTCTCACCAGGCACGACCATCGTGCCATCCGGAAGGACCTGGAGCAGCTCATAGAATAACTTGTCGCCGGTAGCAATGGCGCAACGTGCATTCCATTTGCCGTCGGGTTGTTCTTCCAGTTTCAAGGGCGCGATAAGGGAGGCGACGGCTTTGCGCTGTTCGTCGCTCGCGTCATGGCGCCAGAGGAGGTCGTTGACGCTGTCCAGAACGCGAAAGGTGCCCAGATAAGTCTGGCTCGCCCCCGCCCAAAACCGCAGGTAGGATTCCGCGCGGTCGGAGCTTTCCAGTTTTGGAACAAACTTGGCATTACTATCGTTGATCGAAGGGGCGGTGCCATCCAGGTGGATGATCTCCTTGTCCCGTCGAAGGTAGGTCAGGATGCCATTGGCTTTCTTCTTCTGCCGCACCTCGGCCTCATAAAGCGTTGTCTTCTCGTAAAAGTCCACCGCCAGGGAGCGGAAACGGAGAAGATCGGACTGGGCAAAGTCCTTCGCGATACTGGAATTCTTCAGCAGCTTCTTTTCTTCCTCCTGTTCGTTAGTATCCAGGAGATGCCAGTTGCCGGGAATGAGGGGCGGCGCGACCCAATCCGGCGGTCTCTCCACCTCGACAATCCGTCCATTCTTGAGCTTCGAATTCGGAGGAAAAAGCAAAGTGCCAGGCGCGATTTCAGCGGCGGCTTCCTGGACCCTGGCGACAAGAGTTGTCGTGCCCGGAGTTTTCCCCAGTTCCTTTATCAGATCTTCAGCCCAGGTATGAATGGACTTGAGGCTGTCGGAAATGTCGATATTCAAAGGATCCTGGTCGAAAGCGCGCTTGCCGATGTCGGCGGCGTTCTTCAGCGCCTCAGCGGCGGCGGGAAGGTCGCCTTGCTTTCGCAAGGTATCGGCGAGCTGCCAATATTTTTGCGCCTTCTCCTTCAAGAGAATGATGCTTTTTGGAAAACGAACCAATCCTTCATCGATGGCCTCGAGCGCAGCTTGCGAAGTAGCGGCCGCGTTCTCCTTGTCTCCTTTTGTCATGTACGCGCCATTGAGCCACCCCAGTGATTGAGCCAGGTACATATAGCGTTCCGGCTTGGTAGCTGATTTAACGGCGCGCTTGCGGATTTCGATCGCATTGCGATAAGCCTCGATCGCCGGATCATAGCGGCCTTGGACGGTATGACTGGCGGCGGTTATTTCCTGCGAAAGGGCGACCACTTCTTGAAAAAGAGCTTTATCCCGGACGGGCGCGGGAACGTTCTCGATCAAATCAGCGGCCTGGGTGCAGAACTTGATTGCTTGTTCGGCGTCCGCCTTATCCTGGAGGAGATCGATAACCGCCATTCTAATAAAGAGGTAAGCCAGGCCGCGTTGATCTTCCCACTGGCCCGGCACTTGCCGAAGCAGGTCTTCCAGGGGTTTGCGCGCGTTATCCATCTCACTCATCGCTTCGGCGTATTTTTTTTGAGTGAGGAGAATCTCACCCAGTTTGTAATGGCAGTGGCCGATGTACCAACGATTGCGCGACCAGGATGGTTGACTGTGCCCAATCTTTTCAGAGACCTGAAGGGCCTGCTCGATGGATTCCCTGGCCTTCGCCAATTGCGCGTCCTCGAATTTCTTCCATTGGTCGCCGCTCTGCTTGGACGCGGCCCTTTGTTGAGAGAGCGCGCCCTCGGCGGCGTGGCTCTGGACCAAAAAGAATTGCCAGGCGAGATTGTCCTTATCCAGGCCGCACAGGATATCCGCGTCTTTGATTGCCTTGCGTATCTGCTGCTCTGTCTTCGACGACGGGACTGCGGCATTCATCATCCGGAAGCTCTTCGCGCAGGCGTGTTCCTCGCTCCGAGTTTTCCAGAGGAGATTATCGGGATGCTTGGTGCTGGCGGCCTCCAGGATATCGTCGGCTTGCTTGAAGGACTCCTCCGCGGCGGTATCGTTCTCATCCTGGCTCAAGCCAATCCCGGAATAAGCCCGGACCTTGACATAATCGATTAGCTCGGAAGGGCGAGACTTGGCTGCCAACTCGAGGACATGCCGAAAGATCTCGATGGCTTCGGCCATGGCCGAACGCTGGCGCTTGATATTTCCCAGCTCGAGTTGAGAGAGAATAGCGATGCGGTTTGCTTCGTCGCTTTGCGGGCCGGTCAGGAAATCTTTCGTTAGATCAACCGCTGTTTGCAGCTCTCGTTCCGCTTCGGTGAGTCGACCAGTCTCGGTGAGTCCTCGTCCGAGCGCGAAATGCGCAGCGGCGCGAATAAGCGGTACCGGAAATTCGTTCTTGGCCGAAGGCTGGAGCTCGTCGGCCTTCTTGAGAGCATCGTGGGCGTTCTTGAGTCCTTCCTCGAAGCGGCCATGAAAATAGAGAATCTCTGCCGCGAGCGAGAGAGCATGCGCCCGCGTCTCGATGAGTCCTTCCGATTTGAGCTGGGCGGCGTCGCCGCTCATTCTTTCCATGGCGGCAGAGACCCGGGCCGCTCCGCCGGGCGCGGGATTGTCCAGCTCCTGGCGCAAGGTCTTTACCGTCTGGGTAGCTTCTTTCTCGGCGCGCTTGACCAGGCGTTGATGAGTCCACACTGCGTAACCCAGAGCTATCGCGGCCAGCACGAGCAAGCCGGCGAAAGCAGCAGCCAGCTTGCGGACGCGTGAGAGCTTGCCGCGCATCTCCGCCTCGCGCGCGGCGGCCAGCTCCACCTGTTTGCGCTGGTAATGTTCGGCGCGGTCCGCGCGGACGACATCGGCCAGGGTATCGTGAGTTAGCTCGAGCCACTTGACGTTGCCGGTCGTTTCCCGCTGCACAATCCGGCGATCGATCAGAGTGGTGACTACTTCAGGCGACATGCCGCCCTTAGTGAGGGCGTCCTCTTCCGCGATCCGGTTGCGCGCCCCGGAAGAAGTAAGGAGGCAATCCTCGATGAACTCCCGCACGGCCTCGTCCATGCCTTCGAGGCCGCGCTGGTAAAAATCCTCGAAGATCTCTGTGGCCTGAGCATTACCTACCAGCTCGGCCGTGATCTTCTCCTGGCCGGCCTGAATGCGCCGGTTGTTAAGTTCCTGGAGAATAACACTGAGCAAGGCAGGCTCGATCGCGCGTTTGCCGACCTGGGCGCGAGTTACTTCACTTTGGAGGCGGGACCTTTCCGAGGAAGAAACAAAGTCGACGATCCGCAGCGCCACCTGCTCCTCCACAAGATGCCCGCCCGGTTTCAGGATAACCTCCATGGCTTGCTCGCCATTGAGAGGCAGAAGCCGAAATCGGTTGAACATGATCGTGCGCAGGCGCTCGCGCAGTCCTTCGAGATCGGGCAGGAAATCTTCGCGCAGAGTTAGCACCACGCGGTAGTCAGATCGCTCCAGATCGTATTGGCGGGCCAGATCGCGGTCGGCATCGAAACGTTTCAGGAGCGCGGCTGGCGGGCGGTTCTCGACCAGGTCTTCCACCTCAGCCAGGAAGGAGCTGGTCCGGGCGGCGCGGACGGGATTGGATTGGCCCACTGTTAGCAGCTCTTCGAACTGATCGAAGATAAGGATCGGCTTGACGAGTCGATTCTGACTGTCCCACCAATCGCTGTCCTTCTTGTGGAAGTATTCCCACAAAGTTTCCGCGCGGACAGGCTTGGGCGCTTCGATTTCTTCCTCGGCCAGAACCTCCTCGATGCGAATTTCGACCTGGTCTTCCAGCGGAGGCGCTTCCTCGGCGTGATTCAACCGGATGTAGACGGGAATGAAGTGCGATTCCCGCAGCAGAGGTGAAACGCCGGCGCGAAGGATGGAGCTTTTCCCAAGGCCCGATTTGCCGAAGAAAACGGTGACCGTTTCCTGGCGGATCACGCGCGCCAACTCTGTTACTTCGCGTTCCCGGCCAAAGAAGAAGGAGTGATCGGCCTCAGTGAAACTAATGAGACCTGGCCAGGGATGGTCCTTATCCAGATGAATCGCCCGACCGCTCGCTTCTGGTAACATAACTTAACTCCCAGCCGGCCGGGCCTTCTGGTAAAGCGTTTGGAGGCGATCGAGTAACTCCGCGTCCGGTGTCCCCGAATCCATCTTAGTAAACTGGATGCGCTTGAATTCGTCCGGGATCTTCGCCTGAACAGGGTCGACGTTATCCAGTAAGACCGGAAAGAGGAACTGCCGGTCCGAGCCGGTGAAATGCGGCAACCTTTCCAGTGCCCAACCCCATTCCATCCGGAAGAAACCGTCCGGCCGCGACTCCGTGGTTTGCGAGATGATCGGGAGAAAGACCGAACAGGTGTTGATGTAACGCCGGATCTTTTTCGAGTAATCGTCGCCGCCTTCGAGCGCGCGCTGATCGAGCCAGACGTCCACGTCGCGCGCGACCAAAGCATCGCGAATAGCGAGGGCCACGTCCTGATCGCGCGACACCGCGCCGGTAGCGTCAGTCCTGCAGTAACTAATGAAGACCGCGTTTTGCGCCATGGGTCTGCCATCCGTGGGCATGGCTGAGACCGGCTTCACCTCCTGCTGGCCGAATCGTCCCTGCCAGCGTTCCGCCAGCTCGAGGACAAACTGAGCCGGCCCCAGCTCGTCGATCACTTCGGTGTTGATCGTGAAGTTTCTGAGGAAGAAACGCAGTTGCGGGTCGTTCTTCGCTTCGGAGATGTATTGCTTCGCTTCTCCCTGGTGCAGCGATTTCTGGCGCGACATCCGCAGAAAAATGCGCGTGAGCCAATCGGGAAAGCTGTTGCCGAGCATGAGCAGCGGACGGTCATACAACTCGCTGAAAATCCGCTTCGGCCGATACTCGGCGGTCTGGAGCGCGTGGAGGTATTCGACGATGTCGCCTTCGGTCAGGGCAAACTGCAAAGGCGTCTTGTAGTTACCGAAACATTGGAAGACGACTGGCCGTCCCGTCGCCAGTTGATCGGTGATTTGCGATTCGGTCGGAACATTCTTCGGCGAGTATGCGATCACCTCAGTTCGCTGTTTCATTCCCTGAAAGCGTTCTTCGTTCAGGGCGCGTTCCAGGAGATCGTCGAAAGTGGTGCTGACAAAAAGATTCAGGTGCGTGATTTTCGCCAGGGCACGTAACGGCTCGGGGATGGCGGGATTCCACTGCTCATATTCCTTGCCGAGATCGTCGTAGACATTAAAAGGACTGTCGCGGAAATCGGGATGCCTTCGCACCGTCGCGCTCAGATTGCCCTGCAACGATTCTTCGAGCTCGATGCCGCAGGAATTGGCGTAGCGCCGGGCCAGCGCGCTGTAGAGGGTGGCGCCTTCGGGTTCGCCCGGAAGCTGGAGCAATTCCTCGCCGACAATGGGCACGACGTTGCCTTTCGAGATCAGGTCGAGAAGCTGATTCCAAAAACGATCCTTCTTGCGGGATTCAATGGCGCTCATACGGACGCTGCCGTTGTGCGGCGTTGCGACGGAACCGAATCTAAAAAAAAGCCGGCGATGGCGAAAGAAAATTCGACTGGAACCGCTTCGCCCTCGGATCGGGATCGTAATTTATCTCTTCTGGCAATCGGCGACCGGTTGCGCAACATGTGGAGCAGATGAAGAGCGCGACGCTTTTATCGCTTCTGTCCGTGGCGGCTTTTCTCTCCCGCGCGCAGGCCTTCGACGTCAACAATGTGCGCGCCGCGGCGGCATATTCAGCGGGGCAGGGGGGCAAGTCGTTTCTCGCCATCCAGCACGGACAGACGCTGCTCGAACAGGGAACGCGCGAGCCGCACAAGATTTATAGCGGAACAAAAGCGTTCTGGGGATTGGCCGCGCTGGCCGCCGCCGAGGATGGCTTGCTCAGTCTCGATGAGCATGTGGCCGACGCCATTCCCGCGTGGCGCAACGATCCGCGCAAAGCCCGGATCACGATCCGACAATTATTGGATTTCTCCGGAGGACTCGAACCGGTCTTCTCTTTGCACAATAACGATCCGGGAGACCGCGACAGCATAGCGATCAGGGCATCACTCGTCGCCAGCCCCGGTTCGTCTTTCATTTACGGACCGAGCGCGCTCCAGGTTTTCCATCAGGTGCTGAAGGAAAGATTGCGCGGACAATCGCCGACGCATTATCTCGAGCGCCGCGTTCTGCGCCGGCTCGGACTCGGTTCGCAGCGTTACCTGACTGATCGCGCCGGCAATCCACTCCTGGCTGCCGGCTGGCAGTTGAGCGCGCGACAATGGGCGCGATTGGGACAGCTCGTGCTCGCGGGTGGTTCGCCTGTCCTCAAATCCGATTCCCTGGCGAATTGCTGGCGCGGCTCGGCGGCGAATCGCGCGTTCTCTCTTGGTTGGTGGAATAATCGCAACGCCCCGGGCGGACGCGAATTCGATTTCGAGGACATGCTGGTGCCGAAATGGCAACAGCAAAGCTGGAGCGGCGCTTGCCTGTGTCGCGACGCGCCGAGCGATCTGGTGGCGTGCATCGGTTCCGGTTACCAGCGGCTTTATGTCATTCCATCGCTGGACCTGGTCGTCGTCCGGCAAAGCTCAGGCGGTCGCTTCTCAGACGGCCGCTTCCTGCGCTTACTGCTCGGAAAATAAATCTACTTCGGCGTGGCGACGATGAGGGATGAGCGACTGGGCTGCCACTGATAGCCGAAACTGAATTCCAAGGGCGGGTTCGTTGCGTTCTCCTTCGCCAGGTCCGGTTGCGGATATTGTTTGAAGCGATTGATCGGCCCGACGTAGCGCCCGTAATAACGGACGTTCCATTTGTCCTTTGTAAAACAGCGAATCGGGATTCCGGAATCGTCCTGAACAATTACTTTGCTGTGGGTCAGGAGAAAGCCGCGCACCATCGAGAAATTGTCCGAGTGCATCAGATAGGACGCGGCCTTGAGCAAAGTAACGCCCTGGCCTTGCCGCTCGCAGAATTTGCCGAAGCCCGGGTTGGATTTAATGGCCCAATCCGCCAGGTCGCTCATGAAGTAGTAGAGCGTTTGCTGGCGCCCGCTCGGCCCAAGGAAAACGATCTTCACTCCCGGTGTAGTTCTTTTTCCTTCCGGAACAAAATTGCCCTCCTTATCGAGTGCAACCGGCGCGATCGAATCGATCGTGCAGCCGGCGCGTGCCAGAAAAACATACAAGACTGGCAGCGTGCCGCTGAGCTGCTTTTGCCTTAGGTCCACCTTCATGTTTTTCGTGATGAAAAAACTCCAGCTCAGGACGGAATCGAGCGACTTGCGCAGGTTCGCCAGGGCCGAGGGAAGGACTGCGCGCGGAATTTTGTCGATGTCGGGAATCGGTCCGACCGGCTCGATGCCGCAAAGAATGTAAGTGCTCGCGTTTGGAAAGAAGGCGTTGGCGTAAAGAAAGTCCGGCCCGCTAAACATATAGAACATCGGTCCGTTATCTTCATAGGCGGCGCCGAGAGCTTGCGGCGCCCACGCGCGGATTTTCGAAAGTTGTTTCTCGTCGAGCTGTTTCCACGCGCGGTCGAGATCGACAGCATGCGCGGTCCAGACGCGATCCAGGCTGTGACTTTCCAGCAGCGTGCCGTTCACGGGGAGACCGGCAAGAAACTTCGCGGTCGCGTCGGCGGTGGGGTCAGCGGCGCTCGCCCGCGAACAGAGCGCCAGCAGAAAGAGAAGAAGAAGACGTTTCAACGGAATCTTAGCGGTGTGTCGCCAGCATGAGAAGGCCGCGCTCGATTTGCCAGTGGTAACCAAAGGCGAAACCGAGTTCGGGCGGCGGCGGGTCCTTCGCGTAGATCGCCGCCAAATCCGGCTGATGATATTTCCCGAACATCTCCGCGTGCGGCACGTAGCGGCCGAAGCAATCCACCTTCCAGCCTTTCGGAAACGCGCGCAACGGAATGCCGGAATCGTCCTGCACAATGACAACGCTGCGCTCGAGGAGAAAGTTTCGCACTCCGTTGAAGCCTTCGGTGTGCATGAGATAAGAAGCGGCTTTGAGAAGACTCAGGCCGGGACCATGTGAGGCGCACCAGGTAAGAAACGCGCTCTTGCCGCCGGATAGGTCGGTCTTGAAATAATACAAGGTCTGGGGAGCACCGCCGCTGCGGCTAAAAGTGATCTTCACGCCTTCGGCCGGCTTGTTCACATAAGTAGTAGTAAGCACCGTGCAGTCGAGGCGCGCCAGGAACACGTAGAGAATCGGCAGGGTGCCGCCGAGATTGGTCCGGGCCAGCTCGGCCTTCATGTCTTTTGTAATGAAGTAATGCGTGTCGAGAATTGTCTTCATCGACGCGCGCAAAGTGGAGAGATCGCCCTGCAAAGTCTCGGCCGATTGCCGGGAAAGGTCGGGCACCTGTCCCACTGGCTCGAGCCCTGAGAGAATGTAAGTGTCCGCGTTCGGGAAAAAGATGTCGGCGTAGAGAAAGTCCGGCCCGCTAAACATGTAGTAGACTGGCCGCGAGCTTCCGTAATACTCGGGAGCGTGGAGCGTCATCCACGCGGTGATCGGGCCGATCTGGAAGTATTCCTTCTTTTTCCAGGCCGCATCCATCCTGGTGGAGTGTTCGATCCAGGCCGGGTCTTGCGTGAGCCGCTCGAGTGGACCCGCCACGGGGAGGCCCGCCAGGAAACGCGCGGTGTCGTTGATCGTGGGACCGTTCTGCCCAAAGGCGGAAACCGCGAAGGCAAGACTAAGCAGAGTGACGAGGTAACGTTTCATGAACTAGGTAACTGCAAGCGCGCGCGCGGTTTTCGGCGAGAGAAAATAAACGATCAACCCAACGGCCATGGTGGCAAGACCCCAGAGCGAGGGGGCGCGGGTCGAGCTGTCGGCCAGGAGATGTTCCAGCATCCAACAACTGATCGCGAGAAAAATGAGCGGCGTGATCGGATAACCCCAGGTGCGATATGGCCGTGGCAGATCGGGGCGTCGCCAGCGCAGCACGAAGACGCCGAAAACCGTGAGCGTCGAGCAAAGAGTGAGGCTGAATTGGACGTAGTTCACGGCAGTTTGAAAAGTCGCGCTGAGCAGCATCACAATGACAATCGCAAATTGTGTGACGATTGCCGTGGTAGGAATTCCGCGCGAATTTCGGCGCGCGAGCAAACGAAGCACGCCGAGATCTTCACCCATCGCGGCCGTGATGCGCGGGCCGATCCACATCATCGCGGTGACCGTGGAAATGAGCCCGAGGCAAATAAACAACGCCACCACTTTCCCGCCCGCGGCGCCGAAGATGTGTTCTCCGGCGATGAGCGCGACTTGTTGTTTTCCCTCCATCTCGCTCACCGGCGTCGTGCGCAAGAAAACAGCGTTGGTCGCGAGATAAAGGACCATGACGAGCAACGTGCCAAGGCCGACGGAAAGCGGAAGCGTGCGCGATGGATTGCGGAGCTCGCCCACGATATAGGTCGAGGCGTTCCAGCCCGAGTAAGCATACATGACCCAGTAGAGGCTGATCGCGAACGGCGCGCTGACGATCAGCGCGCCATCGGTTTTCGCGGGAAGAAACGAAACCGGCTGCGACGATTTCACATAAAAGCCCGCCGCGATGATGGCGAGAATCAGCGCGACTTTTAGAATCGTCGAGCCGTTCTGGAATGCGCTGCCTAACTTCAGGTCGCGCAACAGAACCAGCGTGCAGATCGTGACCACCGCGATCGAAAGAAAAAGCGGATTCGCTCCCGGCACGACTTCCGCGAAATAAGTGCCGAAGGCAATGGCCGCGATCGCCACCGGGGCCGCGAACCCAACCGTCGCCGAAATCCAGCCGGCGAGAAAGCCAACGGCCGGATGATAGATCTCGCGCAGAAAATGATATTCGCCGCCGGAACGCGGCAGCGCGGCTCCGAGTTCCGCGTAAGAGAGCGCTCCGCACATGGCGCAAAGACCGCCGACCGCCCAAAGCACCATGATCACGAATCCGCTCGGCAATCCGCCCACTTGAAATCCGAGGCTGGTGAAAATGCCGGTGCCCACCATGTTGGCCACGACGATGCAAGTGGCGGTGAGCGGAGAAATAGTTCTGGCGCTAAGAGATGAAGAGCCTGAACTCATCGCGCGACGATGTAGAGGAATGCGGCGGAGTCAATTCTTCGAAGCCGACTCCGCCCACAAGCCGGACAGAAAATTCCGTCACCTGAACCGTGGCTCACTTTCACTCTGTATTCCCCCGAGAATTTAGTGCTAATGATGAAGCACCCATGAGTTTCCAAAGCGTCGCCGACATCGAAGAGGCCCTAACATCCGGCGCAGTTTCCGTCCGCGATCTTTACGCGATCTGGGAACAACGAGAGCCCGTGCCCGAAGCGGTTCCGGCAAAAGGCTCGGTCGTGCCCGGCGCGGACGCGCCCCATATCGCGTGGCTGCAGGAGAAGATTTCGCTGGCGCGGCGGTTCACGCAACGCGCGCTGGAGAAAGAAGAATTTCTTCTCGTCTGCGACGTGGCGCGTGAGGCGTTTCGGCTTTCGGCGGACGCAGATCCAAACAAGCAGACGGAGTTGGTGCGGGTGCGGATCGATTACGCGCGGGCTCTGTGCCGCCTCGGTTTTACGCGTGATGCCCGACGCGAGCTGGAACCATGCGCCGGCGATGCCTTTCAACCAAAACTCGAACGGTCCCTGAAAGCCGACGTGCTTCTTCAGCTCGGCCATATCGTGCGGGAGGAATCGCACCAGGCCGCATCGTCAGCGGAACGTTTCCAGATCGCGGATGAAGCGCTGGATTTTTATCGGCGCGCCCTCGCCCTGGAGCCTGACCGATTGGAAGCGTTGATCTCCGCGGCGGCGGCGGCATTCATCACCGGCGACCTCGGCCCGCGTCGGCTCGGCCAGGCGAAAGAACAGGCGCGGCAAATTCTCGCGCTGACCGCGCAACGCGCCCGGACCCAGACCCCGACGGTGGAAACCGTCCGGGCCCGCGCGATCGCGAACGTCATTCTCGGCGACACCGAAGCAGCCGCGGAAAATTATGGCGCGCTTCGGAATGTCGAGGGAGTCAGAACGAGCGATCTTGCCGATGCGCGCTTCAACGCGCGCTACCTGGCCGAAGCGCTGGGCGAGCCGCGCGATTTCTTCAAGCGCGCTTTTCCGCCGCTTCAGTTGATCGTGTTCTCCGGCCATTTGCCCGACCCGACGAAGACGCCGGTGCGTTTTCCGGCCAGTTCGATCGCGTTGGTGCGCGAGCGCTTGAAGAAAAAATTGGCGGACGCGGATGCGCGCGTCGGAATGGTGAGCGCGTCGGCCGGCGCGGACTTGCTTTTTATCGAGGCATTGCGCGCGCGCGGCGGCGACGTGCACGTGATCCTTCCGTGGTCGCGCGACGAATTTCGTCGCACGAGCGTGAAACCGTTCGATTTCGGCCGCACTCCGATCTGGACGCCGCTCTTCGACAAAGCGATGAAACACGCCGCGACGATCCGCACCATCGGCCAGGTCTACGAACCGGGCAGCCCGATCGGCTGGCAGTATTTGATGGAAGTCACGGCCGGCATCGCGCTCAACACCGCGCGTGCCTCGCGTCTAGATGTGCGGCCGATGGTCTTGTGGGACGGCCAGCCCGGCCGGGGCGCGGGCGGGACCGAATCATTCCTCTCGTTTTGGCAGAGCCAACTGCAAGAAGAAGCGATCGTGGTGAAACTACCGCCCGTGCGTTTTGTGAAGGGCAAACGTTTCGTCCCGCGCAGCGAAGGCCGCCTCGAGCGAGCGATCACGCATCAAGAAGTGAAGAGCATGCTCTTTGGCGACATCGTCGGTTACAGCAAATTGACCGAGCACGTCATTCCGGAGTTCGTGAGTATTTTCTTGAATCGGCTTTCGCAACTGGCGGCGAACAGCAAACATCCGCCGCGCCATCTCAACACCTGGGGCGACGCCATCTACGCCGTTTTCGATTTCGCGCACGAGGCCGGCGCATTCGCTCTGGAATTGACCCACATGATCAAGGAAGGCGAAAGCGAGTGGCTGCAAAAAGGACTTTATTGGGAGGAGCGTGTTCCCGGCGAAGCGAAACCGGTCAAACACCCGCTCAGCATTCGTACCGCGCTCCACACCGGCCCCGTTTTCGTGCATTACAATCCCGTCTTGCGTCAGCTTGGTTTCACCGGCTCGCACGTCAGCCGCGCGGCGCGGATCGAGCCGGTCACAAAGGCCGGCGAGGTTTTCGCGAGCGAGGAATTTGCTGCGCTGGCGGAATTGGATGCGGAGATCACGCGGCGAAGCGCGGGCGGCGCGGCCGGCACCGGCGAGGAAGGCGGCGCGCGTTTCGTGTGCGATTACGCCGGCAGCATGCAACTGGCGAAAAGTTATCCGGGCCGCTTCCGGATTTATCGCGTGTTGCCGAAACGCGTTTTCGCCATCGAGGAACTCGCGAAAACGGCGCACGATCTGTATCTCGTCGAGGCCCGGGCGCGCGGCGAAACGCGCGAGACCAACATGGCGATCCGGCCTTGGGAAGAATTGCCCGAAGACCTGAAGGACGCGAACCGGGCGCAAGTCGCCGACATTCCCAACAAACTTCGCCGGCTCGGATACGAATTGTCACCGAGCCATGGCCTGCCCGCTTCGGGCATCAAGAAGACCGACGCGCAAGTCGAGGTGCTCGCGATCCGCGAACACGATCGCTGGATGAACGATCGGCTCCGGCACGGTTGGACCTTCGCGCTTGAGCGCGACAACCTCCGTAAACATCATCCGCTTCTGGTTCCGTGGGACGAACTTTCCGAAGTCGAGAAAGACAAGGACCGCGACACGATCCGCAATTTGCCGCGCCTCATTCAAAAAGCCGGCTTCCGCATCCGAAAACTCGCCGAGCCTTCTGCCTCGTAGCACAGGCGTCTCGCCGGTGGGGCCAGCGGACATCTTGTCCACTGCAAATGTTTCGGGGCTTCCAGCCCATGTTCCGTTTCCGCACTTGTCATCGCGCGACGATTGCTCGATATCGCACGATGCAATTTTCCGTGGTTCGGATTCTTCTCGTGCTTCAGGCGTTGTTGCTCAGCGTGCAGGCCGGAAACAGCGTCGTCAATCTTTCGCATTACGATTTGATGCGGGTGGACTTCGCCGCGATGAAGCGGGAGGGAATCGTCGGCGTGATTCACGAAGCCACCTATCCGCGCTTCGATCGCGATTCCTATTACGGCCAGCGGCAAAACGCCGCGGTCCGCGCCGGCCTGCTCTGGGGCGCATATCATTTCGGCGACGCCACCGATCCCATCCGCCAGGCCGAACATTTCCTCAGCGTCGTCGCTGCGAACTGGCGCGGCCCGAGCTTGCAGCCAAGCGGAGTGTTGCTCGTCCTCGATTTCGAAAAGAACGGGCATTATCCCGGCGGCACGATGAGCGCCGCCCAAGCCGCGCGGTTTGTCGAGCGCATCAAGCAGCGGACCGGAAAATATCCGGGCGTTTACGGCAGTGAGAATCGGCTTCGCGCCGTGCTGAGCGATTCGAAAGCGAGCGCGGCCGACAAGCGCGTCCTCGGCAATTGCTGGCTCTGGATTGCAAATTATCATTACCAGCCGACCGCGAATTCGCCGTGGAGCCACTGGCGCATGTGGCAATACACCGGCGACGGCAAATGCGATCTGCGCCCGCGCTCCGCGTATCCGATCCGGGTCTCCAACATTCCCAAAGCCGAGCGCAATATTTTCCGCGGCAGCGACGCAGCCCTCGCCGGCTTCTGGGAACAGAATTCCTGGCAACCCTCCGAGTAATTCTTTCTCCTGTAGCGGCGGTCTCTGACCGTCGAAATCTTGCCCAAAACGTTTCCGCTTGTTCTGCGTCTCGAACTGACGATACGCTCACAGCCGTGAAAGCTATTGGTGGCGGCATGCTCGGTGCGCTCATGATCGTGCTCGCATTTCTCGCCGGCGCGCGTTGGAGCGAATTAACCAAAAACGCAGCGCCTCCCTTTGTCCGCTACGAAATGCACGTCGCCACCGACGGCACCGTCACGAGAATGGATCGCGTCACCGGACAGCTCCACATGGTCACCACCTCTGGCGCCGGCGACGTCCCCGAGCGCTTCGTCGCCCCGACCGTCTCGCCCACGAAACCGTAACGCGCTTCTTCGTCTTCTGTAGCGGCGGTCTGTGATCGCCGTCCTCTTGCTGATCTCTGTCCTCTGGCCTCCGCCCTCTGACAATTGCCGGTGGATTCGCGCCGCTCTTTTGATAATGTGTTTATCGCGTGAACGAAACCTCGACCACAGCAGAAACCAACGCCCCCAACAGCAAGGAAGATCCCACCGCTCCACGCGGCTCCACGGCGACAGTTCCTTCCACCACTCCCGCCTCCGAGCGCGCCGATCTCCGCCCGGAAAACATCAACGACGCCGTCATTCGCCTCGCGGGAGATTCGCAGGACGGCATTCAAAGCGCCGGCGCGTTCCTCGCGCGCCTGGCCGGACGCAGCGCCCAGGACGTCATGACCTACATGACGATCCCGGCCACCATTTCCGGCGGCCCGTCGATCTTCCAAGTCCGCATGGGCACCGGCGAAGTCCTCTCCGCGGGCGACGAAGCCGATTTCCTGGTCGCGTTTTATCAGCACAGCTATCAGGACCACATCAGCTTTTTGAAAGATGGGGGCGTGCTGCTCTACGATTCCGATAACGTCCAGCCCGACCTCGACGATAAACGTTTCGTTTACGTCGGCGTGCCGATTACCGGCCTCACCATCGAAGCGCTCGGCGGCACGGCGAAGGACAAAGGCAAAAACATTTTCATCCTCGGATTGATCGCGAAAATTTTTCATCTCGATGTCGAGAAGCTCACGACGTTGATCAAAGAAAAATTTGCCGGCAAAGATGCGAGCATCGCCAACACCGCCATCATGGCGTTTACCGCCGGCTACGCTTACCCCGTCGGCAACGTCCTGACGAAGCAGTACAAGTTCGAGACGGTCGCTCCCAAAGAAGGCGACCGCGCGCAGATCACGATGGATGGCAATCAGGCGCTCGCCTACGGATTGATCGCCGCCGGCGTGCGTTACGGCGCCGGTTATCCCATCACGCCCTGGTCGTCCGTCATGGAAATTTTGCGGAGCGAGCTCCCGAAATACGGCGGCATTTTCGTGCAGGCCGAGGACGAGCTTGGCGCTGTCTCGCTCGCGCTCGGCTTTTCCTTCTCAGGTTATCTCGCCGTCACCGGCAGCGCCGGTCCCGGCATTTCGCTCAAGACCGAAGCGATCGGTTGGGCGTCCATGTCGGAGATGCCGCTCATCATTATCAACGTG
>Ga0209118_1000576_pt1 | contig 19423 bp, 19 predicted proteins | sample BlaSpr_A8_Ref_M1_FD_187988 | JGI IMG/M metagenome (GOLD analysis project Ga0209118, IMG submission 187988) | Forest soil microbial communities from Thunder Bay, Ontario, Canada - Black Spruce, Ontario site 2_A8_Ref_M1 (SPAdes) (version 2) | ecosystem: Environmental > Terrestrial > Soil > Boreal...
GATGGCGAAGGTCGTGGCGTACACCGCCGCGTTCAGTTTGCTCAGCGTAAATTGTCCGCCGAGTGAGCCGAAGAGCATCAGGAATCCACCATATGCAAACAACAAGCAGCCGAAATCGATAAGCGCGGCGAGGCGTCGGTCGTCAATCGATGCCACGGGATGAAGTCCAGGCTGGGAATTTCTATGTTCTGCAACGAGCTGTGTTTGTGGGGGAGTCTCAGAATCCGGAGGCACAGAGACGTCGATCACCATCCTTGATTGTTCAATAACACGCTTCTTTGCGGGACGGCCGATCGCGACAGTGAAAGAAAAATCTTCCTCGACGGATCCAGGAGGTTCCGCAACTGCAGCAGAAGTATGCGGCGGTGTCTTGCCGGGAGGGTCATCGAAGGAAAACTGAGACTGAGCGGCGCTTGGCGCGAGCCTTCGCCGCCGCGTGCGATAAGCCTCGAGACGCTGAGAGACTTCACCCCGCCAGGCGGTGTCTTGCTGTATCTGCTTCGAGACGACGGGTTGCCGCTTGGAACGATCGATTGCGGCCAGGCCCGGATCTGCATTCGTCGCGAGCTTCTCCTTCGCGGAAACATCCGACGGTTCTTCCCAGGACGAATCGACCGAAAAGGATGAGTCACAAAAATTACAGGCACGTACGGTTGATAGCAGTACAGCGCCACACTGCGAGCATGTTTTTGTCACCGGTAAGTTTTGCGCTGCGGACGCTTCCACTCCGGTGAGGAGGGAACATTCTTAGAATAGCATGCACTTGAAATGTCAAGCAGACAAAGGAGCGGGATTGTAGCGAAAGAGACAGAAGGTCAGGGCAGCATGCCAACCAACAAAGTTTCAGGCGTCCATTTGCTGTGCGAGCATGTCCCGGCTGAAGGAGATGCGGCGCTCCAGGGCGACCGCGGCGAAATAGGCGCACTGTCCGCGTTCCGATTCCGTCCAAGCCCGCATCGAGGGAACCACCCGCGCGAGCGTCGAGCGCAGGAAACTCAAAAGGCTGAAATAGGCGCCGATCGCCTGGACGCCGTTGCGGTCTTCCGGGCGTTCCGGACAGAGCTGCAGAAGTTGCATGACGCGTTTGAAATCATCACCAGACGCGATCCTCTGGATGCCCGTAACGTCCTTTACTTCAGCCGAGAGTACCTGCTTCGAGGACGCGGCGATGAGCGAGCGGCAATAAGAGATGAAAAACTGCAGTAATGCCGCTGCTGAGAAAACGAAAATAACGCCGGCCATCATCGGGGCACCACGGCGAGCCGGGAGGGCACGATACGCGCATCTTCCGGGATACGCCAGAAAGTGTAAGCCCAAGCCAGCGGGAGGAAGCACCCGAAGACTTGTAGGAGGGAAATAAAAAGTGAACTGATTGATGGGTACAGGTTGCGCAAGGCATAGTCAGCCGCAAAGAGGCTGAAATAAACCCCGAGAGAAAGCACGATCTGAATTAGCTGCGTCCTGGTTTCTCGCAGCTTCAGAATGGCCGCCCAGAGGACATAGGTCAGGACCAAGCCCACAAAGTAAAGGTTTTGCGATAACTCCACAACGAATCGTGAAATCAACTTTGTGGTTGATTCATGGACGACGCCGTAGGAAAACAATGCCGTTCCCGCAAGGAGAACCAGAGTGCCGAACCTGACATAACGCTCGGCCTTCAACTCGCTGAAAACATGCGCGTAAAGGCTGCTCAGAGCAAGGTAAAGGAAGATCGTAAGAAGGGCATCCGAATAGTAGTAGAGGTAGACATATTCGGGAGAGGTGAACCCGCGACTCGTCAAGACATGGAAGCGAGCACCGGTCACAATGACGGAGGCCGCCATGTAGAGGTTTAGGAGAAAATATTTGCGAATTGCACCCTTTTTCAGCGCGCACACCACCACTGCTATTTCAAGAAGAGTGCATGAGAGCCAGATGAAGTACTCGAATGGGCCAGGCACGTTTTCCCTATCTACGCCCTAGCCTTTGCGCGCGCCCGACTATGTTGTTTCGGAGGTGCGGCGCGATTACTTCCAGGGCGTCGGTGGTGCCGGTGCCCCGCCGTTCTTCCACGGCGTCGGGGGAGCAGGAGCGCCACCATTTTTCCAAGGCGTCGGCGGGGCTGGTGCACCACCATTCGCCATAATTATGGAGCCATCGCTATGGGCGACGACTACTGTTTTCAGGCTCATTGCCCCGGCCAAAACGAGCATGGCCAAGAGTACAACCGTGAGTTTGCGTGACATTGTGCCTCCGAGGTATGAAAGAGCCTCGGTGACACTCTATCCCTTAAAACACCAATGTCAAGCAGCTCGGGCTATAGGCCTGTTTCGAATTGATACACATCCTCCCCCTCCATCCTTTCGATAAGCTTTCGCCTATCTGGATGGCCGGGACAGCGTTCGATCTCGTGCAGGATAGGTTTTGAGACTGTACGGGTCAACGGTACCGTGGTACTAAGAACTATAGGACTAACCTCGCTCCTGGGGCACGTTAGAACTCCGCCAGGAATTTTTGTGGGATCCCGATAACCGCTCTTCTCGGCTCAGCCCAGTCAACATGTTGGGGTTTGATTGGGCTATTGGCAAGAGCCTCGAGTGAAGCCGCCAGGTTAGTCGTGGATCATCAGTTCTCCGATACTCCAATGATCGAGAGTTAGCCAGCCACTACCAATGCGTTGCTTCTCATATCCCTGCTCTCATTCCCATTTGGATTTCCTATCGCCAGGTAATCGCCGGCGTTGGCGTTTCTCCTTGCAAGACTAAAAATGGGATTTCGGGTAAAATCGCCGCCCCACGAACCGTGTGGCAGTTTACAAAGCACGGCGCCGAAGCGATAAGAGTCATGAAAGACGCCGCAGAAAAAAAACGTCTTTGGCAATCGCTGCCAGCCATCACTCTCTTGGCTTTAGCGGTGCGCGTCTTCTTCATGGCCTTGCTCTATCGCGATACGTGGAACAATTTCCGGGACCACCTATTGTTTGGCTTTGAAATTGGCCGAATAGCGCGCTCTATCGCCGCCGGACATGGCTATTCCAACCCCTTTTCCGTTGAAACGGGGCCCACCGCTTGGATGACTCCCGTCTATCCTTACCTGCTCGCTGCAACTTTCAAGCTGTTCGGGATTTACAGCAAGGCCTCCGCTCTTGTCATTCTGGGCTTAAACTGTCTGTTTTCCTCGCTCATCTGTATCCCAGTATTTTTCATGGCGCAATTCAGCTTTGGGCGCAGCGTGGCGATCACCGCATGCTGGATTTGGGCTCTACTGCCTTATTCCATTTACATTTCGAGTTCGTTCGTCTGGGAAACGTGCCTGAGTTCGCTGCTGCTGGCGGTTCTCTTTTTCTGGACTCTCAAGCTCAAGAAGCAGCCTGGCAACCACTGGACATGGCTGGGGTACGGCGCGCTGTGGGGTTTCGCGGCGCTGTCTAATGCTTCGCTTTTGTCTCTTTTCCCTTTTCTGTCTGGCTGGTCGATCTCTCCTCTGTGGCGCAGCCGCCGTATATGGCTTGCCACGGCCTTCCTGATGGCGCTCGGGTGCGCGGCCATTCTTCTGCCTTGGCAAGTGCGTAACTACCGAGCTTTTCATCAGTTCATCCCGCTTCGGGACAATTTCTGGCTTGAGGTTTGGGTCGGCAATGACGGCTATACCCTGAGCCAGGCCGATGACTCTCCCCATCCTTCCATCACTGAGACCTCACTTGATGAGTACGTGCGACTCGGCGAAATTCGTTTCATGCAAGAAAAGCGGCGCCAGGCAATCAGATTCATCGCCGAGCATCCGCGGTTTTTCGCTGTGATGTGCTTACGAAGATTTGTTTACATGTGGACCGCGTTCTGGAACCTCGATCCATCTAACCTGGACGTTGAACTCCATTACCCCGGCAATGTTTTCCTGACGTTTGTCTTGACCGTGCTGATGCTCGTGGGCATCTGGCAAGCGTTTCGTATCTCACGTGACGCCACTCTCGCTTATTTGCTCGTCGTGGCAGTCTATCCTTTTATCTTTTATCTCACCCATCCTGAGATTCGCTACCGGCACCTGATCGATCCGGAAATTATCGTTCTCGCTGCGCTCGGCGCGAGGTTTCTGCTCTTTGGGCCGAAATCCATCGGTATAGCCACTTCGCAAGATCTCTCTGCGGGAACTGCATTACCTCCCCCCAAACAAGCGGAACACTGATATGGCCCGCGAAATCGCACTCATCAGTCGTACTCTTTGCCGTTACACGGACAACTGCGGCGGGTAGTGCCTATCAGTGCGGTGAAGACTTCGAGGTGAGCTCAGGAGTAGAATTCCAGGATATTTTCGGCCAAACGAGAATCCCGGCGAGCAGTTCTTTGGGTTGCCACTGGTCTAGAGAATTGTTCATCCAAGGAGCAAAGATGCGCTTTCCTAAACTTCGGACATGCATTGCCTTGTACCTCTGTACGGTTTGTTCCCTCTCTACTGCCGGGCAATCACCATCCTCCCTCGAATCACGGCGCAAGGCACTTAACGATCTTCTGGCCGAACAGTGGGAATATAAGCTACGCACCAGCCCGCTCTTCGCTTCCTATTTGGGAGACAAGCGCTGGAACGACAAACTCGACGACTTCTCTCAGGAAGCCATCGACAAGGATCTGCAGGAGACTCAGAAATTCCTCATTCGCTTCGAAGCCACCGATACTTCCGGCTCTCCGGAGCAAGAGGCGATCAACAAAGCTCTGATGGTTCGTGACCTCAAGACGCAATTAGAGGGCGCTCGCTTCAAAGAATGGGAAATGCCAGTGGACCAGCAGAACGGCATCCAGGTTTTTTTGCCCCAGCTTGTCAACGTGCTCTCTTTCCAGTCTGTAAAAGACTATGAGGACTATGTTTCCCGTCTCAAACAGATTCCGATTCTTCTGGATCAGACCACCATCCAGATGCGCAAGGGCATGAACGATAAATTGATGCCGCCGCGTTTCTTGCTGGAGAAAGTCCTGGACCAGTGCAACGCGCTCGCCTCAAAGGAAGCGGAAAAGTCTCCATTCGCCCAGCCCTTTTTCACCTTTCCCAAGAGTATCTCCGAATCCGATCAGAAGCGCATGCGTGATGCCGGCCTTCCCGCCATTCGGGATTCCGTATTACCCGCTTACGCCCGCTTCACCACGTTTGTCCGTGATGAGTACGTGCCGAAGGGTCGCACCGAACCCGGGATTTGGTCGCTTCCCAACGGCGAGGCCTACTATGCCTTTCTCGTAAAACAGAGCACCACCACCAATCTCGTGCCCGAGGAAATTCATCAGATCGGGCTCGCTCAAGTGAAAGAGATCGAACGCCGCATGCTTGCCGTCGCCAACCAGCTTGGCTACAAAGACCTGAAATCATTCAAAGCCGTCGTCGCCAGTGACCCTAAATTGCACGGTCAATCCCGCCAGCAGATTCTCGATTTATACCGCAAGTACATCGGCCAGATGTACGTAAAGCTTCCCGATCTTTTCAACCGTATGCCCAAGGCGAAGCTTGAAGTCTTGCCGGTTGAAGAATTCCGCGAGAACGGGGCTCCCGGCGCCCAATATCAGTCTCCGGCCCAGGACGGCTCACGTCCCGGCCACGTCATGGTCAACACCGGTGAATTTACCAAGCGCTCTCTGCTCGATGTCGAAGCCACTTCCTATCACGAGGGTGTCCCCGGCCATCACCTGCAGGCTGCTATTGCTCAGGAGATGCCGGACCTGCCGCCTTTCCGCCAAAACGAATTCTTCACTGCCTATGTCGAAGGTTGGGCCTTGTACTCCGAGCGTCTCGGCAAAGAGGTGGGCTTTTTCCAGGACCCCTATAGCTACTACGGCCTGCTGTCGGCGGACATGCTCAGGGCCGTTCGACTCGTCGTGGATACCGGCATTCACTACAAACATTGGACGCGCCAGCAAGTGGTTGACTTTTTTCACGAGCACTCCGGCGAAGACGAAGTCAGTGTCCAGTCCGAAACCGACCGCTACATCGCTTGGCCCGCCCAGGCTCTTGGCTACAAGATCGGCCAATTGGAAATTCTCAAGCTTCGCGAATATGCCAAAGAACAGCTCGGCGACAAGTTCAACCTCCGCGCCTTCCATGATGAGGTTCTCGCCGGCGGCGCCCTCCCCCTGGACGTCCTCGAGAATCGCGTCCACGAATGGGTCGCCAGACAAAAGGCCCCTCTACAGGTTCCACCACGAGCGCCCGCTCCGCCATCGAGCGGACGCCCTAATCGGACCCAACTACCGATAAACGCGAAAATTGGAGATTGATGAGCCGCTACCGCCAGGTACACCGCCTTGACACGTTCGCAGCCGAATCCGTAGCATTAAAGATCTGTGTCACGCCGGCGTAGCTCAGTGGAAGAGCGAGGGTCTCATAATCCCTAGGCCGTGGGTTCGATTCCCCCCGCCGGCACCAATCTTTGCCCGCTATCGATCCGGATCCGACGTCGTAATCCAGCGCTTGAGCCACTGATTTCCTTCAACGACTATGCTGCCCACTACCGTCCCGAGGACGAAGAGCGCCAGGGCAAGGCGGTTATCCAGGCCGGTGACAGTGAGTGAGCCATTCGGGGGCAAGAACCATGCAAGCATCACCGCGGCAATGCCCGCGGCTGCGATACCCCTCTTGGATCCCCCCAGTTTCGCGATCAACAAAACTGAGAGCAAAAGTGCAAGCAGAGCGCTTTTCTCCAAATCGAGTGTGTAACAAACCGCGCAGACGGCCAGGAGCATTAGGGCCGCCAGAAAGACTTTTCGGTTCGGAACCTGGCCCCCCGCGGTGTCCCCCGGACCCTTTACACCTGCCACGATCATCAGCACCAGAAGAGTGACGACCACCCCGATGAGGCCGCCCGTGATCAACCCTCCAAGGAAACTACTCATGAGTACCCCCGTCCGTATCGTGCCAAAATAGCCCCGCTGCGTTTCCGCGTCAACCAGCACAGTTCCACAAGTTGTTCCACGCGCCTCGCATCCAGCGGCAGGCCAAGTGGGTTCAGAGGTAGTATGCTCGGCTCGCATCCCGACGGATGAAATATTCGAAAAGATCCGGAGGGGGGGCGCCGTGGGAAGGTGTTCATACGAATCTACCGGTTGAAGCTGAGGAGCAGAAGCATGAATGATCAGGCGGAAGCGCCCAGCATTCTGCGGGAATCTCCTGTCATCGTATTTGTCAATTCGGTAGCCGGCGGAGGCCGGGCACGCTCTTATCTGGGACGGATCCAGAATCTATTCGAATCCTTCCACGTCCAGGCGCAATTTGCTATGACGAACAGTGCCTCGGAACTCGAGTCGTCCGCGCAAAATGCCATTTCGCAAGGACAGCGCGCTCTTTTTGCGATGGGTGGGGATGGAACGTTTCAGGCGTTAGCGAATGCGGCATTCGGGGCCGAGGTGCTCCTGGGTATTCTCCCCGTAGGAGGGGGAAATGATTTCGCCGCCGCGCTTGGGTTGCCAGACGATCCCGTCAAAGCGGCTGAAGCCATCCTGCGGGGCAATCCGCGCCTTGTGGACCTGGTGAAAGTGCGAACAGCCGAAGGACGAACGCGCTTGTATGCAGGGGGTGGAGGTATTGGACTCGACGCGGAGGCGGCGCACTATGCGAATGGCGCTTACCGCGGGTTACCGGGTCGATGGCGTTATCTTGCGTCGGCGCTGCGAGCGCTGGTGGGGTATGTGCCCCTCGAAGTCCGCGTCGACTTTCCGGGGAGCAATCTCATCTCGTGGGAAGCGAAAGCGTTGCTCGCAGCCGTGCTGAATTCCCCGACTTATGGTGCCGGTCTGAGACTGGCTCCCGGCGCGACCGTTGACGACGGATCACTCCACGTTGTCCTGATCGAAGATATAGGTACGTTCGGTATGTTGTGGCTACTACCGCGGCTGATGGGGAGCGGTGAACTTCGTACTTCACGCGTGAAACGATGGCGCGCCCAACGTGTGCAGCTCACCACCGACGGGCCATGCATGTTCCATGGTGATGGAGAGATTCTGGGGACAACGCCGGTGGAAATCGAAGTTGTGCCAAAGGCAGTGAAGGTCTTGGCTCCCGTACTGCGCTAGGGCACTCGCACATGGCCGGTGACGCTGCGCTACGGTGTATTCTCGTGAAACACTTCCGAACTGATCCATCGGAGGAAACTCGGTGGGGCGATTCGAGAAGCCATTACACAGCCTCGGCAGCTGCGGGACTTTTACTGAATTAGATCCAATACGAGGCCGGTGTAACGCCGCTGGAAGCCCGCGAAGTGACCGAAGATGGGAGATGTGACGTTGTTGTATACGTCGTGCGGATTTTGGCGATTCGTGATGTCGGTCGAATATACGCCGAGACGAACCTTGCGAGTCTTGGAACGCTCCGTGCGCGGTATGTGGATGGCAAACTCCCGGTAAAGCCTGATGTCAAGCGAGAAGTAAAAGGGGAAACGCTGGTCATCGGGCACACCGACATAGTTCTGCAGAACGTCTACGTTTGAAAATGGCAATCCCGAATGCACGTCAGCTACGGGGCTGATGACCATTTTCCAAGGAAGTCGGAAGAATCCCGAAGCTACAACGCGATGGGGAACGTCCGAGGACAGGATCCCCGTGGCATTCGATCGAATTACCGGAATCTGAAAAGGGACCAGAGTCTCCGAGAGCGGGTTGAGGTCCCCGCGGCCCCGGCTCCAGGTGTAGGACAGGCTCATATCGGCCCGCTCGCCAAGGCGGTAGTGCGCCGTGATGTCAGCCTGGCGATACTGTGAAACTGCGGTGTTCTTTAGAGCCAGCAATCCGCCTCCTCCGGGGGCATTGAGCACCGGATCCAGAAAAAATAGGCCCACGGTGCGGCTGTCAAGGTAGCTAGCCCGGAGATTAAGATTCTTGCGCACTTGCTGTTCAAGCACGCCATTCCAGCTAAACGTGCGAGGGCTTGATCCAGGGTCGCGCGGCACGCCGGGCGCACTCGGGGGCGCGCCTGAAAGCAGATAGGAGTTTACTAGAACGACGGGCTGGCCTATCAGCGCGCCGGAGGAATCGAAGAAGCTGAGTACTCGCGCCTGATTGCTGGTGAAGTCTGCCGCAAGCAACGGAACGTGGCCGTAGACCTCGGCAGCACCGGCACGAATGACCGTCTTTCCTTCATTGAGAGAATAGGCTGCGCCGATGCGCGGCGCGAAGGCGGCCTCGCGACCGATGGATTGAGTGGTCAAGCGTGCCCCGAAGTTGAGCGTCAAGTGCCCGTTCAGAATCCAGTGATCCTGGATAAACTCCGCGACCTCCGCATCCGATGCGCTCAACAGGCCCGTGCCTTGAAAGTCGATCCGTTCGGCAACCGAGCCATCCTGCGCCAGCAGTTCAATAGGATGGGATGTGCTAGCACCGTCATAGTTACGATATAAGATGTCCGTCCCAAACCTCACTTCATGGCTACCGTGCCAGGACTTCGCTGAGAGCTGGTACGCGGGCAGGACTTCCAACTGGTTGGCCTTACGGTTCCAACTATTGAAGTAATTGCCGGCCCACCCCTCGGGTGAGATTTGCATATCGGCGGGTCCCTGCCCGTGGGCGTTACTGTCGAAGCGGGTGTACCGAACCATGGTGTTCAGCAACGCTCCCGAGACGAACTGATAGGAATCGGAGAATCCGATGGAAACTCCGCTTCGGCCATAGTTCGTGGACGCAGTTTGCGGGATCAGCGCATTGATGTTGGCGAAGTCGAGCTCCAGGGGAAAAACATTGACGTTGAAGTTCAGCAAGTGCCGAGGCGAAAGTATCAGCTGAAGGTTCGTGAAGGACGTGACACTTCGCGTCTTGATCTCATTCTCCGGAAACGACAGCCCGCGCACAGGCTGTCTCCGCAATTCGTACGTGACCTCTTCGGAGAAATTCATCTTATTCTTGATGATTGGGCCACCGAACTCAAAACGTGGCGTCCAGTTAGCAAGACCAACGAGGTGATCGTTCTTTCCCCGGAATGCCGGGATGAAATCCCGCAGCTTGTAATCCCACGTACCGGTGGGCGGCTTCGTTTCGATCGTCGTCAGGCCACCTGAAAAACCTCCGTACTCAGAACTCTCAGGCAAACTGTAAACGGTCATGGATTGAATGATGTCAACAGGAATGGGAATCGAGAAGCTTCCTGAAACGGGATCAACGTTTTCCGCCGAGTCAACCACCAGCATCCCCTGGCTTTCAGCCTGGCCCTTGAACGTCAGCTTGCCCGTGGAAGTCCGAATGACACCCGGTATCAAAGACAAAGCCTCTGTAAATTTCTGGGAAGGCAAGGGCAGACTCTCCAATTGATCGGTGTTGACCGTCGCTGTTATCGCCACATTCTGCGTGGCAATTTCGGCGGCCTCTCCTTGAACTTCGACTTGCTGATTGACGGAACTAATCTCGAGAACGACGTTTTTGATAAGCGCCTGGTCCGCTCCGAGGGTTATCGGCGCGGACCAGGGCTTAAAGCCATCGGCACTCGCTCCCAGTGTGTAGGTTCCGGCGGCAAGATGGGTGAACTCAAAGCGGCCGTCCGCATCGGTCACCGTCGATTGGGGTGCTGGCCCCACGGACGGAGCCGCCAATTTCACGGTGACTCCGGCAAGGCTATTGGTGGCCCCCTCCCCGGAGACTACCGTGGTCCTGCCAGTAACCGAGGCCTTGGGAACGTTTGAATCTGCATCCTGTCGCTGCCGACCGAAAGTCGGATGGGCGAGCGGCAGCAACGCGATAGTAATCGCGCAGCAAGCGGCGAACCATATTTGTCGAGCTATTTTCATTGCAGTTGCGGTCAATCTCCGAAGCCGAAAAAAGACGTTCTCCAAATAAGACCAATTCCCCACGCTAGACTGATGATTCGACGCCCGAAGCCCTCCGGGAGTTACGTTGGAGTTTCGGCAGCGTGCCCGAACTGCCTACTTCTGCGCCAATACTGCCTAGAAGCTGTTGCTGACTGCAAGTCGAGCCGAATTACGGCGTATTCTTATGAAACACCTTGCGGCGAATATCCGGCCAGAATTCTTTTAATTCATTGTCCAGGCCGTCATACAGAATCAGAAAAGCAAAAGTAGTGGCGTTTCGCGAGGCCGTGCGATCCTCCGGAACATGGTAGGCATTGGAGATCGCCGCTGCCACTGCGTTGCCAGTCGATTCCGAGAAGTTGAAGCGTTCGTGTCCTGAATCAGTCCGAACGACAAAGAGCCGGTTGATAGCATGGTAGGCTCGGTGAGCAAAGCGCCCGTTTCCCAGCTGGTAGTACCGCGGATCTTCATGGAGCAAGCTGGGGAAGATCGCAGTCGTCATATAGGTGCCGATGCTGTTGTCGGCGAAGGATGCGCCATAACGTTTCCCATAGGCGTCCCATCCTTGTCCCCACTCTTTTGGATCATTCTTTGCCTGTGCGATTCCCGAGAGGATGCCGTTGAAGGGATAAGCCCCCCAATCGAAAACGCCGGCGGTCGCCAACCTGAATTTCTGGCCGGTTGTGAGCGGCGGAAGCTCTTTGGCGTTTTCGACTGTCCCATAGTTGGGCAGAACCTCGAAGATGCGATCGTTGACGGTTCCTGTATCTTTCTCGAGTTTGCTCTTCCCAACCGTCCCGCGCTGTCTGTCTTTATCATCCTTGCCGTCCTTCGTGTCCGTTGTTTGCGGATTCGAGGGGGCCGGGGCGGGCTGCTGGGGCTTTTGCTGTTGCGCCAATACAGGCGAAACGACGATCAATAGTCCGATCAGAAGTGAAAGCGCGATAGAACGCCGCATGCCATTTTCCCTCTCCATAGATAACTCCAATTATCTCCCGGGTGACATGCATTCCATCAACAAAAGGGATGAGGCCGTTTCCACAATGCTAGGTCCCAACTTAGATTCGCTTCATGAAGAAAGGGTTTTACCCGGAGGTGAGTTAAAAGCAGGGATCTCGCCACCAGCCAGTGGCGGTTTCAGGAACGGGCCAGCACTCCCAGGCAGCTCGCGGACGTGGCTCGCCTGCGGACCGGAAACCAAAGTCAGCTCTTTTTCTTGTCGATTCTGAGATTCAGAACGATGTCCTTGCGGCTGTCAAAGCTGGAGACGGTACGAGTTGGGGATTTGGCACCCTCTTTTTCCGCATGCAATTCGTAATCGGCATTGGGATCCAGGCCGCTGAAACGGTAGTTGCCGGTGTCATCGGTATAGCTGCTGCGGACGGAATTGGTGCGCACGTTTTTCAGAAAAACTACGCTGCCGGAAAGAGGGTTATCGGACTTGTCAGCCACCACGCCGCGCACCGTGCGGAGCTGAGCTTCGCGCTTCTTGTCCTGAGCCACGCCAACGGCTGCAAAGAGCGTGAGAACCACCACCAGACCGCAAATGCGCCGCCGCACGTTCATCCCTTGCCTCCTGCGGTCGGCTGCATTCGGAACACCAAGCTTTCCTCTTTCCCGCCGGTTTTCGTATCGATGGTGCGCGTCTGCTCTGCGAAGCCCTTTCGGCGGACCACCATCTCATAGTCTGAACCCTGAGGCACTCGGACTGCAAATTCACCGCGGGAATTGGTGTAGCTCTCCCATCGGAATTTCTTCTCTCCTGCCCTCCGGATGCGAAGTTGCACGCCCGGGAACGAAAGGGCTTTGTCCGTAAAGACGGTTCCGCGAATCAAGAAATCATTTGCGTGACTGTATTTTTTCTTGGCCGGTTTACTCGGCGTGACCGCAGGAGCTTGCGGACTAGCTACGGTCCCAGGCGCCGCTGGCACAGGGTCCTGGGCCTGTCCAAATGCCGCACTGAATGAAGCGGAAAGCACAGCCGTGCAGAGAATTGTCATCCACTGCGCGCGGTGCATTAGGTTGCTCCTTCGAAACTTAGATGGCGGCACGAGCACTGGAGGATGCCAGGCGGGGTGGGGTGTGCCTGTTACTCCTCGTCGTCTTCTTCTTCGTCTTCCTCGTCATCATCTTCGTCGATGAGGTCGCCATTTTCTCCGGTCTTTCCTTCGTCTTCCTCGTCGTCCTCTTCGTCCGAATCATCGGCGATGAGGTTCAGGTGGACGGGATGCGTCTGCGAGACTTCGAGTTCGGATTCGCACTCGGGACAACTCAGGATCTCGCCTTCTTCGACTTCGTCTTCATCGACATCGATTTCGGCGGAACATTCAGGGCAACGGATCACGGCTCCACCCTCCGTATTGTCGTTTGCAAAGTGGGGGTACGAAGATCGTGCCCGCCACTGTGCAGCGTATTATATACCGCGGCGTACGAAGTCAACTCCCCGTGCGTGGCGGCACAGCTTTGAACGCCATCGCATCATGGGCAGAAGGACCTTTCGAATGACCTCTTCCAGAGAGTACCCCGAACGGCCAGTGGTTGGTATTGGGGGCGTGATCATCGATCAGGGCCGCACCCTGCTGATCCGCCGCGGCAGCGAGCCGTTGCGCGGTGAGTGGTCAATTCCGGGCGGCACGCTGGAGATCGGTGAAAGTTTGGAAGAGGGGGTCGCTCGCGAATTGCTGGAAGAAACTGGGATTGAGGTTCGCGTCCTCGAGCTGATCGAGCTATTCGACCGGATTTACCTGGAGGATGGGCCAACCGGCGCTGACGTGAAACGAAGACCGCGATTTCACTTCGTCATTGCGGATTATCTTTGCGAACGCCTCCACGGCGAGCCCCGCGCAGGGAGTGATGTAACCGACGTCGCATTCGCGCGAGAAGAGGAACTCACCCGATTTCATCTCACGGAGACTGCGACACGCGTCCTGAAGAGAGCGTTCGCGATGGATCGTGCGCGGCGGGCCGCAAAATAATGAGACGCACGATCAGGGAGCTTTAGCGATTTCGATGCTTCCGTTGGAATCAGTGAGTTGCAGCTGGCAGCCGCCCGAGCCGAGGGTGCCGGTGAGTGTATCGCCCCCGATACTGCCCGTTGAAGTGACTGGCAATTCGGAGGAAATGCGGCCGAAAGAAGTCCTTGCCGTGAGGTTGTAGCCCAAGCCCTCGGGAACGCGCACGCGGATGGATGAGAACGATGTCTTGAGCGAAATATCGCGGCAACCACTAGCCGGACGCACGGCCGTAACCGAGATCGCTCCGTTCTGATTGTCGACTGTGATCCGCCCGCCAACCGATTCCAGTGTGACACCCGCAAAAGAGGTCTTCACGCTGGCGTCGCCCTTCACGTTTTTTGCGGTGACCGAGCCGTTGCTGTTCTCGACCGTCAGATTGCCGTTGATCCGTTCCGTCGAGACACTTCCGAAACTGGTCTTGGCAAAAGTATCTCCGCCGATGTCGGTGAGCGTGATGCCCCCGTTCCCGGTGATGGCGCGAATTCCCTTCGGGACGTTCGACGCTTCGATGGCGCCAAAGGAGGATTTTAGCGTGACGCTCCCGCGTGCATCGCGCAACGTGATCCTTCCATTGGAGGTTTCGGCGTCTAGAGCGCCGGCGATGGTGTCCAGCTCGATGTTGCCGAAGGAATCGCGAATGGCTACGGAGCCGCCGGTCACCGAGCTGCCCTTGACCCGGCCATTGTTTGTGGTGCAATTCACGCGGCCATGTACATCGGTAAAAGCGACGTTGCCGAAGCTGTTGGTGATGTCGGCAGCGCCGCCGATGCTGGAAATTTCGACGTTCCCGTTGTTGTCGCGGACCGAAAGATCGCCACGGATATTCCGTGCGTCCACGCTCCCAAACGAAGTTGTGATGTTTGCGGAGGCGGCATCCGTCAAAGTAACCGCGCCATTGCCGCCTGTAATGGTCACCGCGCCCTGAATGCTTCGTGTGGTGACGCTGCCAAATCGATTGCGTACTTCGAGAGTGCCCTTTACGTCAGACACCTGCACGGAGCCGTTGTTGTCGCTCACGGAGACATTTCCGCCGGCTCCCGTGAGCTCGATGCTCCCAAAAGCATTGTTCCACCGGCCAGCGCCGGCGTCACGGGCGGTGAGCGTACCGTAGCCGTTCTCCACATCTGCGGTTCCGTGAACGCCTGCTACATCAACACTCCCGAAACTGTTTCGCACGGTAATCGGAGCGTCGGATGGCATCCCAATGTCATAACTGACGGACCACGAAGAGTTCTTGCTGGAGTGAAACCATTTCCTCTCTTCCTCGGGATAGATAGTCTTGATGCGCACTCCTTCGCCGGTTTGCTGCACTTCGATCTTGATTTTTTGCGCGAAGGACTCTGCTTCCTCGCGCGAGCTGGCCTGCGCGCGGATCGTGGCAGAAATCTTGACGTCGCGGCCGGACTCACCGTGGAGCCTGACGCTACCGAACTTGTGATCGACGCGGACGGACTGGCCGGCGGCGAGCGTCACCGTCTGCTGAAAATCCTTCGACACTTGTTCCTGCGCGGGACTTGCGGCGCGCATGGGCTTCGCCGTGAAGAGCAGCATCACGGAGAGCAATCCCGCAACTGCGGCGAGACGCAACGGCTCTCTCCGGAAAACGCTTGGATTGCGAATCATTATTGTTTAGTCTCCAAAACTTCCTCGAGTGTGTGCTGCTTCTCTTGATACATAGCAAGCAACTGGTGGCGCAGTTGCGCATTCGATGGATTCATTCCTGCCTGCGCGCGCAGGTCGGCGATCGCGCTATCCAGTACCAGCAATTTCTCGTGATAGTTGGCAAGCAGCGGCGTTGCAGGATCGTCGAGTTGCGGCTTGGCCTCCGCGGCGAGCTTGTCGATCGCGTGCTCGTACGCCGATTCCGCGCTTTCCACTTCCTTCAGGGCGCTGCTCTTCAGTAGCGATTTGTCGTTATCCCCTGGGTCGACCGGTCGGTGAATGAGGATCCAGCCGCCGGAAATCGTCAGCACAAGAAGGAAAGCACCCGCCAGAGCCGTTCGCCACGCTGGCGAAAAGCTTGGCAGAAACGAAAACCAGCTCTTGCGCTCGGCGCGCTGGGCATTTCGCGCCGCCGCTTCGGCGAGTGCGCGTTCGATCCGCGGCCAGAACGAAGGGTTATCCGAGTAGTCGCGCAGCTCTCTCGCCGCGACGCTCAATGACTTCCAGGCACGAACCTCTTCCGCGCAAAGCGGGCAGCTGGCCGCGTGCGCTTCGAGCGCCGTCCATTCGGCGAGCGTGCCATCTTCGAAAATCCGATCGCGATCGTTACAGGTGACATTCATGATTTTCACCGTGCCTCCGCAGCGCTGCTGCGCGGAGGCTCAAGCATCAAGCGGAGATTCTTCTTCGCCTGAAAGAGCGTGTTCTTCGAGGCCGTCTCGGTCATCTCCAGCATCCCGGCGATCTCCGCGTGGCGGAAACCTTCGACCTCGTACAAGAGAAAAACATCGCGCTGGTGTCGCGTGAGCTTGGCGAGCGCGCGCTCCAGCGCCATGCGGAGAGCCGGATGCGCTCCAGGCGCGCGGGGTTCATGGCGCGGCGTCTCCTCGGAATCGTCGTTGGCGACTTCTTTCTTGCGCAGCCGGCTGCGCCGCGCGTCGTAGCAGGTATTGACCAGGATCCGGTAGGTCCAGGTCACGAAACTCGATTGGCCGCGAAAGCTGGCGATGCTGCGCTGCACTTTCAGAAACGTCTCCTGCACGGCGTCTTCGGCGTCGATGGGATTGCCAAGAACATTCCGCGCCAGGTTCTTCATGCGCGCACCATGCATCGCATACAGACGCTCGTAGGCGCGCACATCGCCGGACCGGCAGGCAGCGGCCAGTGCGGCATCCTCACTCAGTGGATTCACGACGGCCGGGCTGGGGCCGCCGGCAAAGTGCTCGGAAGGTTCCACTCGCGTCCCCCGTTCGCGCGGCATGGAAGAGATTCTAGCCTTCCAAGGCAGCGCAAGTCCCATAGTTCCCATTCCTGGCTCCTGGGGTATAGACGACCGGGAACGGCGAAACGTCAGGGGTAGAAAGAGGCGCGCGGGCCGCCAACAACCTGCTTATTCTGAGTAGTTTATCGGGTGGACTTGGTGAGTGATGGAGCGGAATCAACCCCAAAGTAAATCTTCTTGTGGAACAGGCTGTTTTCGTGCCCGATGACCAGCCGGGTTTCAGGGTCGTCCTCGGTGATAAAGAGCCGGAGCCCGCGAGCACCCCTGGGGACATCGAAGACGAAATCGGTCGTGTAGGACTCGCCAGGTCGGAGCGGCGCAGTGAGTGGCGTGGAGAAGCCAATGAGGCGGGCAAACGCTGCCTGACCCTCCGGCGATGGTGCGAAGCTTCGCCCGGCGGCATCGACAAGCATGACCTTGCGACCGTTGGGCGTGAGCGGTCCATTCCCGCGGTGGGCGGAGATGCTGCGCTCGTCAAACCAGGTCTTTACTCGAGCAACTACAAATTCACCGTGTGCGGAAACCTGTTGCATCTCCGGGCCCAGGGCGGCGGCTGTTCCGGCGCCGATGAGGGAATAAGCAAGGTGGCAATCGATTTCGCAAAAATATTTCCAGCCGCCGGGAGGCAAGACCACTTCGCTGCTCGCGAACGAAACCCCGCTCAGAAGGATGAAATATCCGGCGGCAATCGTAAGTGCCGCGCCCCCACCGAGCCTTCTGAACAACGAAGAGCGGCGGACGGCGCCGTAGAACAGGACCAGAAAACTGGCCCCCATCAACAAAACGGTGCCAAGCAATAGGAGCACGACGACCGGGGCATAGTGCGGCATAAATTCCGACATGATCTGTTCTCCTCCCCGACTTGATTCCAATTAGCCGGCGATGGCATCCGGCAATGCACCGCGAGTGCGTTCCCGTCTGCTGAATTCCTTCACGGCCGCATCCAGATCGGCGGCGGTAAACTCCGGCCACCGTTTTTGCAGAAACACGAATTCCGCGAAAGCGCATTCCCACAAGAGAAAATCGGAAAGCCGTTGCTCGCCGCCGGTACGAATCAGCAAGTCAACTTCCGTTGAGCCGCCGCGGTGTACTTCGGCGAGGATGTTACTGAACGATTCGGGCGAAAGCTCCGTGACTTTGTAAAAGCGGCAGGCGGCGTGATAAATGGCTTCGCGGGCGGAATAATCCACCGCGAGCCGAAGGTGCAGACGCGCGCCCTTTGCCGTGGCGGCTTCTGAATCCGTGATGGCCTGGCGGAGCGTGTCGGGCAAGCGATCCCGGCGCCCGATGATGCTGAGCCGCACGCCTTCATCGACGCAGTGCGTCGTTTCTGTAAGAAGGTATTCCTGAAGCAGCCGCATGATCGCATGGATTTCGGCAGCGGGACGCTTCCAATTCGCGGAGGAAAGCGCGAAGAGCGTCAGTGTGCGAATACCGAAGCGGGGCGCGGCCTCGATGACTCGCCGAGCTGCTTCGACTCCCGCGCGATGACCGGCGGAGCGCGGCAAACCCTGCGAAGTGGCCCAGCGGCCATTGCCGTCGGAGATGATGGCTACGTGGAGCCGCGGAGCCTGAGCGATGACCGGCTGCGCAGTGGGAATTTGCCGTACTGTCGGATGATGCATGAGCATGTTCTTTCTCCGCCGCGGAGGAAGCACGATAAACTACTCTACAATATAAAGTGAAGAGCCAAAAAATTTTGCCGTTCAGCCTTCGCGCGTCGCGCGGATCAGAGCTTCCATGTGATTCAGGTAGCGCTCCAGTGCCCGCCGCCCTGCTGCTGCCAGGCGATATTCCGTCTTCGGCAAGCGCCCATCGAAAGATTTCGTGCACACGATGTAATCGGCCTCTTCCAGCTTGCGAGCGTGAACGCTCAGGTTGCCGTCGGTGGTTTTCAGCAGCGCTTTCAGCTCGTTGAAAGTCAGCGAGCGGTTAACCGCCAGCGCGCTGACGATACCCAGGCGGATGCGTTCGTGAATCAGCCGGTCCAGATCCGCTGGGACGGTTTCCCGCGCCGGATTACGGATGGCTTCCAGGGACGTGCCCCGGTCGCGCAACCGCTGCAGACGTTCTTGGTGTGCTGTAGACGACTTAGCCATCTGATTTCCTGCTAGCCTCCGTAATGCCGGGCGATCCACCAGCCGAAGCCGATCTGCACGACCCCAAAGCCCGCACCCATGAATGCATCTCCCCAGATTGCCGGCGCGAAAAGTGCAGCACCGCCGAGCAACATCAAGCACAAACCCATCACCGGGACAACACGTACGGAGAACGCCCCACCCGTTACGATGGCGGTCCCATACAACAAGAGCCAAACACCCGGCAGCGCGGCGAGGATGCCGGCGTGATAGAGAGCGAATGTCAAAAGGCCGCCAACGACAATCGGTGGTGCAAAACTAAGAACGAATTTGCGGCCCGGCCCGGAGAAGAGCGCGGAGTTGGCACGGTGCGCTTTGGTTGCCGCAGCGGGCGCCGCAATGGCCACGGCGACGAATGCTTCGATCAGCCAGACGGCTAGCCAGGCGCGAGGGGTGGTCTGCCGCGAGGCCGCAAACGCGGCCGCCAGCGCGGTCACCCCCATCGCCACGCCGCCCCAGCCGGGCACGGCAGTAAATTCGGCGGCGTTCTCCATCGTTTCGCGGATGTAGCGGAGATGATCGGCGGCGCGAGCGTCGATGGGGATGGGCTCGCGTTGCGGAGAGCGAAGCGGACCAGTGGTCGCCA
>Ga0209118_1000577_pt1 | contig 19406 bp, 20 predicted proteins | sample BlaSpr_A8_Ref_M1_FD_187988 | JGI IMG/M metagenome (GOLD analysis project Ga0209118, IMG submission 187988) | Forest soil microbial communities from Thunder Bay, Ontario, Canada - Black Spruce, Ontario site 2_A8_Ref_M1 (SPAdes) (version 2) | ecosystem: Environmental > Terrestrial > Soil > Boreal...
AATCATCATCGCTCGGCTCCTTTCCTCCGAGCCTTGGTCGCTTTGAGCGCTTCCAAGTCTACTCGCTCGTTAGGAGCCGACACGGTTATCTCATCAGGCACAGCCATTCCTAAATCAAACGTCAGCGCTCTCGCCTGATTAGATAATGTCTCAACATTGACCGGCCTGTGTCCTCTTAGCTAACTGAGATTCCCCCGCGTGGTTCCATTGACGCAGGAGCCGAACATTTGACAAAACAATTACAAGCTGTTGACAACCTCGCCGAAGCCGTGAGTTCTACTTTCCACTGTCGCCGACCAGGTTCTGTGAAGAGACGGTTCGGTAGGCATCGTCAATTGCGCGGACCGGCGCCGATTTCAATCGACAAGTGAGGAGAACGTCCATGAAACCATTCGCTGGTAGGAAACGGAGTTCGCTCACCGAGGGCGAACGCGCACAGCTTAGCCACAGCAGCGGCCGACGGCTGGGATTTCTCGCGGCTGCGGTCGTCATCGCCTCGTCAACTCTTGCCTTGGCCCAGGCGGGCCAACTTGATGGGACATTTGGGACAGGAGGAATTTTTACCACGAACTTCACGCAAGGTGATTCGACGATGGACATCGCGGTGGCGATTCAGAGTGACGGCAAGATCGTAGTCGGCGGATCCACTCCGGGCGGCGGCGCTGTGGCGCGCCTCAAGACCAATGGAACCCTCGACTCCAGCTTTGGCACGGGCGGCATCGTGAACAACAGCTTTGACCTCGGCGTTGTGGTTGGCGTGGCTATACAGCCCGACGGGAAAATCCTGGCAGCGGCGGCTGGGTTCCTCGGAGGATCTGTCGGCCGGTTTAACCCCGACGGCAGTATAGATACCACTTTTGGCAATGGCGGTTTTGCCAGCTCGAAATCTATCGACTCTGGGCCCGGCATACTCAGCGCTTTCGCCTTGCAAGCCGACGGCAAAATCCTGGTGACCGGCGCCGGTCTTATGGGGCGCTATACCAGCGGGGGTCAACTGGATACAACCTTCGGCAGCGCCGGTATCGCCTCTTTGGCCTCCCCGATTGCAACCGCAATGGCGTTGCAATCCGATGGCAAGATCCTAGTAACCACCGGCGTAGGGGCACCGACCGAACTGTTTTCGTCACCATTTTTGCCAAACCAGCAAGCGGGTGCGATTGCACGCTACAACACAAACGGCAAGCTGGATAAGACTTTCGGCATCTCGGGACAGACAGCTTGCGTGGACTCGGCGGCCGCCATCGCGATTCAAAGTGATGGCAAAATCGTTGTGGCTGGCGCCATCCCAAGCAAGCTCATGACTCTCACGAGCGGTGGCATTACTTTCGCAGACAACCAGATTGGCTTCGGGTTGGTCCGCTATAACTCCGATGGAAGTGTGGATACCAGCTTCGGTACTGGCGGTGGCGTGGACACCGGATTTGGAAATAGCTTCCCTGCCGGTTCGGCCTTCGCGCTTGCTATTCAATCCAATGGCGAGATTGTAGTGGCGGGACAGGCAGGCTCTGGCAACCAGAGTTTCACTTCGTCGTCGTTCGCACTAGCCCGCTACACGACCACCGGGAAGCTCGACGCCTCCTTCGGGTCCAAGGGCAAGGTGATCACCCCCATAGGTCAGGGCCACATCTCATTCGTTTCGGCACTGGCTCTGCAGAGTGACGGTAAAATCGTTGCTGCTGGGAACTCTGGACCCCCCGCTCAAGAAGGTTTCGTGGATAACTTCGCTATCGCGCGCTATCTGGTCCAGTAGAAGCCAGCACACTGGCGGGTGCCCGAGGTCTCGCGGTTTTCGAGACCTGGGTTTCCGCTCGAGTCTCTGGGTTCATTCGTCACATGTTTGAGAACGGCTGTGCATCTGTCGTCGTCAAGTGCCAAAGCTTCTCCAGCGTTGTTACGGGGTGGGCGGCTTGTGACGTACGGGTTGGCCGCTGCGAAGAAAGTACACAGATCCTTCGCTACGCTCAGGATGACAGCGTGGGCTCAGGACGACAAAACCTTGGAGCATGACTGGGAGAAGCGCACTTCACGGGGAGAATGCCTTGGAGCACCTAGACGCCAAGTGGCACGGTAGGGATCCTTCGACTCCGTGGCTGATTCGCTTCGCGAACCAGCTACTGCGCTCAGGATGACGGGTTGGTTTGTGGGCGTCCCAATGACACGACTTTGTCATTCCCGTCTTATCCGCCCGAGCGGGTCCAATGCTCAGGATGACAGCATAGATCCTTCGCTTCGCTCAGGATGACAGCGTGGAGGGGCGTATGAGCGTGGGCTCCTCTTTCGCCCCGCCGGGGCTGATTCGTTTCCCGCTTTCTCCCACGGCTTGCGCCGTGGGCTGCATTCTTACGCCGCTTCGCGGTAAAGGCTAATGGTTTAGGGTCGTCTCTCAGCGCAACAGTTTCAGCGGGCAGATCGGCAGGCGGACCGGGGCTTTGTCGCAGCAGCGCGGGGTCACGATTTTGCTGGGCCCGTTCTCATCATGAGGGCAAGCCATCTGGCACCAAGCCTCGCGATACTTCTCCCACTTGGACTTCCCTTTCCGCTGCGGATAGAAAATCATCGAGTTCTGTTCCTTCAGCAACTTCACCGGAATGACGTACCATGCGTCCTCCGGCACCAGGTAGGCCACCACGAAATCAATTTCTTTGTCGTTGTATGGCACCTGATTCTTGCCCATGAATCTCACGAGGTAGCCTGGTGGCACGGTGGATCTCGTGGACTTTACCTGCACGCGCCAGAAGCGGTACCCCGAATCGAGGACGAAGTCATAACGCTCCTCTACCCAAGGCTTGGACACGCCAAAGCCGAGGCTTGAAGCTTTGGCCAAAAACTTTGCCTCCGCGATTTCTCCGCGGCGTTTCTGCGAGTCGAGGCCGATGGCCTGAATATCGAATCGTTGTTCCCGCTGTCCCAGTTTGCAATCGTATTTGTGATCTTCAGTTTGCATGACGACAAAGGCGCAGCCGGTTGAGCTGCGCCTGAGTTCCCTTTCCTAGATTTGTGACAGAAACGATGTGTGGCAGAAACGAAAACGCGACCCAAAGCCTCGCTGCAAAATCGCGAGACCACGGCCGCGCCTGATCTACCACTTATAGCTTAGCCCGCTCGACGCCACTTAGCACAACAAAATGCAGAAGGCTTCCCGTTCCGGGAATCGAGGTTACCAGACCCGTTTGACCCCGTAACCGTCGAACACCACATCATTGCTCACAATCGCCAAATTCTCCGCCAGTGCTTGAGCAATCAGCATGCGGTCGAAGGGATCCTTGTGCGGCCCCGGCAACAAGCCCGCTCGAATGCCATGCTCAGCGCTCACCGCCAGAGTCTCGAACCGCTCCCGCTCAAGATAAGCGGTGAAATCATGAGCCAGGTCGATGGCAATCGGCAGCTTTCCCAGGCGCACCTTGGTGGCAATTTCCCAGGCAGAAGCGGCGCTTACCAGAACGTCATGGTTTTTGTTTGCGATGAGTTTGCGGGCTGAAGCCGGCAAAGAGGAGTTTTCGGTCAGCCACCAGAGCAGGGTGTGCGTATCCAGCAGCAAGCGCATTCGGCCCTACTCCCACCGCTCCAGTTCGTCCGGTGGCAAAGGCTCGAAGAACTCAGGGCCCACATGAATCTTTCCCTTCAAGGCTCCCGGCTTGCGATGGCCTCGCGAATCCTCGATCGCCACCAGCCGTACGACTGGCTTCGATCCCCGCGCGATGACGATTTCCTCTCCCCGGCACGCCTTCTCAATCAGCCGCGAGAGCTGAGTCTTCGCCTTGTGAATGGTAATAGTTTCCATGGCCAGCCTAGCTAGCGTTTAGCTAAGGTAGTTTAGCTAAGCTGAGGTTTCCTGTCAACTCACAGGCCGACCTCGGCTTGCCGATCCGAACAGGAACATCTAAGAGCCGGGGGCCCCACATCTCGCGGTTTTCAAGATGTGGGGCCCCCAAGACTTGGTCTCCCGAATTCAGAATTTGGCTTCGGCGGGGGAATCTACGCTGGCGTAGTAGCCTCGGCGCGCGTACACGTGCAGCTTGCGACCGGACTTTTGCGCCGTGATATCGATCGCACGATATTGGCCATCGTGCTTGAACGAAGCCGGTTTGTAGGAAACCAGATAGCGGCTGCGGATGACTTGCTGAAGTTCGTCGAGACCGTGGTTAAGACCTGTGACCGAGCCAGGCATAAAGGCGGCTCCGCCAGTGTGCTCGGCTAACACCTTCAAGGCACGGTCGCCGACTAAAACGCGGTCGCCGACCAAAGTATAGTCATCTCCGTCGTTGGCTTCCCGCGTACTGACGGTGTACACAAAAACCTCTCCGCGTTCCGCGCTTGCGATCGCTTCTTTGAGAGTAGTGCTACTGGAGTTGTCCTTCCCGTCACTGATGACTACGAGCATTCTGGCTACCGGCTGTGTTTCCGCCCGACTGGCGAGTTTGTCCGCGGCGAAGCTAACCGCATCCCACAGAGCGGTGCCTCCGGCCGGCGCAAGCTGGTTGATGGCATGAGACGTCTGCTGCAGGTCGCTGGTGAAGTCCTGCACCAGCAGAACCGAGTTGGCGACGCCGACCACGAACGCAAGATCATCCTTATCGGTAAGAACCTTCTTCAAAAAGTCGATGGCAGCGCGTTGCTCGAAGGAGAATCGGCTGGTAATTGATTCGCTGGTATCGATGACTATTCCGAGGCGCAAAGGCAACTGAGCCTCGTTGCGGAATCCGGTTATGGCCGCTGGAGACTTCTGATCGTCCCGGATTCCGACCTCTTCGCGGGTGAGGTCGGTCACCGATTTTCCGTGATCCGTGGCCGCGAAAAATACCGCGACCTCATCCACTACGCTCCGCAAGGTAAACGGGGAATGGCTACGGCTGGAGCGCTCCGCGCTCGGACTGAGACGGCCAGCCACCGCGGCCCCGCCTGCCGAGGCAATTGAAGTGCAGGTGGCGCACATCGATTCCGGTTCCACCTCCGCTTCCGCGATCTGCTTCTGCTCCTGGGCGTCCTGCTTAGCCATTTGGAGCTGCGCCGCTGCCTGCTCCGGCGTAGGGCCCACCTGCGCCGGCGTGACCTCGGAAGAGCTTGCCACCGCAGGCGCCGGGGGCTGTTTCTTCCGCGCCTCTTTCCTGAGCTGCTCTACCTTGATCTCCGCCAGGATTTGCCGGGCCTGCTCCGCCGCCGGTGATTTTGGATCTTCCTGCAAAAGGGTCTGCAACTCGTTCTGCTCTTCTTGTGGTTTGTTCTGACTATCGAACGCCGCGGCGGCGTAGTAATGAACCATAGCTGCACCCTGGTGCTTCCGGCTATGCACCTGCTGGGCCGTCGTGAGCACGGCGCCGTAATCCTGGTTCATAAACTGGGTGTAGGTCAGCGCCGTGGCCAGTTGGAGATCGAGCGGCGCGATCGAAGAAGCTTTCTGCACCGACTCTTGCGCGGAGTGATAGTCCTTGAGAGCCAGTTGGGCGCAACCAAGATTTATATACGAGGTGGGCAAGTGGTCATCGAGCGAAACGGCCTTGGCAAACTGATCGCGTGCCTGATCGTGTTGCCCCAGCTTCAAGTAGGCGGAGCCCAGGGCGTTATGTGCTGCGACGAAGTCCGAATATAGCGAAATGGCGATTGCCAGGTGCTCAACCGCGCCCTTGAAGTCCTTCTTCATCAGAAGCTGATAACCCTTTTCATACTCCCGCCGCGCCTTCCCGGGAGCCTTGAGGTCGAGCTTCGAGACCGAGCCCGAAGGGCCCTCCAACGGGCTGCGGTTCTGACCTTCGTTCAACACCGACCACATCGTCTGGCTGCCGCTGACCGCGCTCAGGTCGGCCGCGGAAAACTGACCAAACTTGTCAGAACTACCCGTATTCCCAATATGCATAGGCCCCTGCTGCTTAGCAACCGCGCCATACGTGAGGAATACGAAATGCATGGGTCCTTGCTGAGCAGCCGCGGTATAGGTCAGGAATACGAGGAAAGCAAAGAGAAATGCCCCGTGCAGCACCCGAGTGAACATTGGACCTCACCCACTACGGACAATATGGAAGGAACCGCCAACTTGCCGTGGCAAACATAGTAGGCCATTTCTGAGATTTGGACAAGATATTTGAGTGGTCACGTTTTTCAGAATCGCCCCTCGGGTCAGCCTCATCTTTCCCCGCAAAACGCGCAAATAGCTGTCGCAGATAACGCAAAGAGTTTCCGCCTTAGCGTTCGGCGAATTTCTTGAGCAACTCCATAACGCCCGGCCAGCCTCCGCTGTAATCCTTGCGGGCCACGGATTCCCGCGCGAGACCGCTGTGCTTGCCCTTGACCACGGTGCCGTCCTTGGTCGGCGTCAGCTCCCAGCGGACGATCGTACGGCGGGTTTTGTCGTCGTGCCAATTGGCGATCCAGGTGTGCGCCAGCAGCCGCGGAGGGTCGAACTCCAGCACTTCGCCCTGGCAAAAAAACAGGCTCACGCCGTCGACGGTCAAAGTACTCTTCTTGGTTCCGAAGCGCCATTGGCCTCCCGGACGTGCATCCATTTCAAAGAACTCGGTCTGGCACTCGTCGCTGTTCCACCAGCGCATCAGTTGCCGGGGATCGGTGAGCGCCTGAAATACTCGCTCCGCCGGGGCGTTGATGTGAACTTCGCTAATGACTGCGTCCTGGTCGGGGGTAACGATGACCTCTGCCATAACTAGCTCCTGGATTGAGTTGTTTCACTGCTTCGTACGTTTTCCTCTAGTTTGCTTGGCGTATTCAGCTTCGACAAAAGTTTTCAAGTTGGCGAGGTTTGCCCGCCAGAAGACGCGATACTGTTCCAGCCATGAGTCCACCGCTTGCAGCGGTTCTGGGTTGAGCCGGTAGAGACGGTGGCGGCCTTCCCGCCTTTCCTGCACCAGATGGGCTTTGCGCAGCAGGCGCAGGTGTTTGGAAATTGCGGGACGGGAAACGGGAAAGGCTTGAGCGATTCGGCCGGCGGGCTGACTTCCCTGCCGCAGCAGGTCGAGCACGGCCCGGCGGATGGGATCGGCCAGGGCGCTGAATGTGGCCTCCGCCGAAGAATATGTAACCGAACGGTTCCGCATAATGTGTAACTGTACGGTTACGTAAGTGGGCTGTCAAGAACTTTCTGGCGATGGGGAGGCTGCCGAGCTTTGCTCGGCTGGACAGCCGGGGGCGGCTGCCCCCACGTGTGCAATGCCGCTGCGAGCACGCGGGCACGAGTGCCCGCGCCACACGGGATTAGCTTCCGTTGCGGACCAGGTCCAGGAAAGATTGATGCACGCGGGTGTCGTCGCTGAGCTCGGGATGGAAGGTTGCCGCCATCACTCTTCCCTGCCGGACGGCGACCGGATCGCCGCCCTCGGTCGCGATTACTTCCACACCTGGGCCGACGCGTTCTATCTTGGGGGCGCGGATGAAGACCATTTCCAGCGGTGAGTCGGCCAACTTGTCTTTCTCTTCGACAAATCGCTCTTGGATAAATCGACCTTCGCGGATCGAGCTGTCGATCTGGCGGCCGTAGGCGTTGCGGCGGATGCGGATGTCGATGGCACCCAGTCCGGACTGCTTCGGGTTTTCCACTTCGTTCGCTAGCAGGATTGCTCCGGCGCAGGTACCGAAAGTTGGCTTCACACGCACGAACTGCTTTAGCATTTCGAATCCGGCTTCGCCCAACAGTTTTATGAACGTGCCGGATTCTCCGCCGGGGATTACCAGGCCGTCGATCTCGTCGAGTTGCTCGGGCTTTTTCACGAGCACAACTTCAGCGCCCAGCTCATCGAGCCGTTTGCGGTGGGCGTCAAAGTCGCCTTGGAGAGCCAGCACGCCAATCCTCATAGTTTTCCTTTGTGGCAGCGCCGTCCCGCGACTGTCGTGCGGCGTCTTGGCCGCGGCTGAGGGCAGGATGCCCTCAGGACAGCCGGCAAGATGCCGGCGCTACACGATTACCAGCCTCTGGTTTGCAGCATGTGGGCTTCGTCCAGGGCGGCTATGGCGAGGCCTTTCATTGCTCCAACCAGATCTTCGCTGACTTCAAGTAATACTTTAGGGTCGTTGTAGTGCGTCGCCGCCTGCACAATTGCTTTAGCGCGCTTCTCCGCTTCTTGCGGATCGGCGAAGGTGGTGGAATCTTGCATGAAGATGCCCGAACCGACGAATACGGATTCAGCGCCGAGTTGCATGACCAGCGAGGCGTCGGCGGGAGTGGCGATGCCGCCGGCGGAGAAATTCGGCACTGGCAACTTCCCTTCTTTGGCGACCATTCTCACCAATTCATATGGAGCCTGATGCTCTTTGGCTTTGGCGTAGAGTTCTTCTTCGCCCAGCACAGTCAGGATCTTTATCTCTTGCACGATCTGGCGCATGTGTTTTACGGCGTGGACTACGTCGCCGGTGCCGGCTTCGCCCTTGGTGCGAATCATGGCTGCGCCCTCGGCGATGCGGCGCAAGGCTTCGCCCAGGTTGCGGGCGCCGCAGACGAAGGGAACCGTGAAGGCGTGTTTTTCGACATGGTGGGCTTCGTCGGCAGGAGTGAGCACTTCGGACTCGTCGATGTAGTCCACGCCCAGCTCTTGGAGAATTTGGGCTTCGGCAAAATGTCCGATGCGGCACTTTGCCATTACCGGGATCGAGACTGCGGCCATGATCTCACGAATCTTTTTGGGTGAAGCCATGCGCGCCACGCCGCCTTCGGCGCGGATTTGCGCGGGGACGCGCTCGAGCGCCATTACCGCGACGGCGCCGGCCTTTTCGGCAATCACGGCCTGCTCGGCGTTGGTGACGTCCATGATGACGCCGCCCTTCAGCATTTCCGCCAGGCCTGTCTTCAGGCGCAGGCTGGTGGATCTTCCGTTGTTATTCGACATAAGTCCTCTTTTCACGGGAAACTGGGGTGGCGTCTCCGAAATACGCGGCATGCGTCTGCAGTCTTTCTATGCAATGCGAAAGGGTTCGCGCTGCAAACAGAATGCATAGATCCTTCGCTTCGCTCAGGATGACAGCGTGAACTTATGTCGTGAATCCTCGGGACACCATACTCTTCTACGATACAAAACTATTGGCTAGCTTGGAATGTCCATTTTCCTATATTCTTTCCATACCACTTGTGGAATGACAATTTGGGTAGGCCATGGCAAAGAAATCGAGCACGCTACCGCTGAACCTGAGAGGGCCGACGCCGCGAATGCCCTTGTATCGGTGGCTCTACGAAGAATTGCGCTCGACGATTCTTGCCGGACGTTTGCACCCGGGCGCTCGCCTGCCGGCTACCCGTGATCTGGCCGCGCAATACGGAATTTCTCGTCCGACTATCGTCACCGCCTTCGAGCAGTTGCGGTCCGAAGGTTATGTGGAAGGCAAGGTGGGCTCGGGGACGTACGTCAGCAAAACCCTTCCCGACGAGCTTCTGCAGGCACCGCGCGCGAAATCAGTGGCGGGGACTCGGAGGCGCGGCATTCCGCTTTCCGCCTATGCGCGGCGGCTACGGCCGTTGCCTCGATCCGAGTCGCGTCCGGCACGCGCATTTCGCGCGAGCCAACCTGCGCTCGATGCTTTTCCCACCAGCCTTTGGGCGCAAGTAGCGGCGCGACGCTTGCGGCGAGTCTCAGCACGTCTGCTGGCTGGCGGAGAAGCGCTGGGATATCGCCCGCTTCGTGAGGCGGTGGCTGAATACCTGAATACGTCTCGCGGCGTGAAGTGCACGGCGGATCAGGTGTTGATCATCTCCGGCGTACAGCAGGCGCTGGACCGCACGGCGCACTTGCTGCTGAACGCGGGCGATCCTGTATGGATGGAGGAACCGGGATATCCAGGTGCGGCTGTCGTGTTCCGCGCCGTGGGGGCGAGAATCTGTCCGGTGCCCGTCGATTCCGAAGGCTTGAACCTTGAGGCCGGGCGGCGACGTTGGCCGCAGCAGCGTCCTAGGCTGGTTTACGTGACTCCGGCGCACCAGTTCCCTCTCGGCGTAACCATGAGCCTGCGCCGGCGGTTGTCGCTGTTGGAATGGGCGCGGCGGTCGAGGACGATCATTTTCGAGGACGATTACGACAGCGAATACCGCTACTCCGGGCGCCCCATCCCCGCGTTGCAGGGTTTGGACCGGGCGGCGGTGGTGATTTTTGCGGGCAGTTTCACTGACGTTCTCTTCCCTGCCCTGCGCCTTGCCTATCTGGTGGTTCCCTCCGATATGGTCGATATTTTTGCTGCCGCCGAGTCGGTAAGCACGCATCACCCGCCGCTGATCGATCAAGCCATTCTGTGCGATTTCATCAGCGAAGGTCACTTTGCGCGGCACGTCCGACGGATGCGGGAACTCTACGCCGAACGCTTGGCGGTGTTGTTGGAGTCTGCTCGGATGGGGCTCGCCGGGTTGCTGGAGATTCCGGTCGTCGAAGCCGGTCTGCGGACAGTGGGCTGGCTGCAAGGCGGAATCCTGGCGGAGCGTGCGGCGCAGGCTGCGGCAAAGTACGACGTCGAGGTGGTTCCGTTGGGCCGCTATGCTTACGGCCGCGCGAGGCGCGACGGGATCGTGCTTGGGTTTGCGGCGGTGGACGCGCGGGAATTGCGGCGGGGAGTCGAGCAGTTGGCGCGGGCGTTGGAAGAGTGTCGGCGTTGACTGCGGGGGACGGGCGAGACGCCCGTCCTCCATTTTATTTTTCTACGAACTTGGCGAACATTTTGCGGGGATCGATCGCGATGAACAGACCACGGCTGCGGGCTAGCACCTCGTCTTTGGCGTTGAGGATCTCCGCCATGTTGACGTGACGGCGTCCGCGGACACGTACCTCGCGCGACTCGACGCGAAGCGGTTTGTTCAGCGGCACGGGCTTCAGGTAGTCCACCGTGATCTGCGAGGTCAGTGCGACTACTTGACGAAGCTTGTTTACCTTGCCCATGGCCTCGTCCAGGATTGTAGCGATGATGCCTCCGTGGGCGTGGCCCGGCGGACCCGTGTAGCGCCGGGCCAGCCGGAAGCGGCAGACAAAGCGATCGCGCTCTTCGTCGTAGGTAAACTTCAGGCGCATACCTTCGGGATTATTCTTGCCGCAAGCGAAGCAGTAGTTCTTCTGCAGGTGGACGGTGTGGGTGTCGTGGCCGTGGCCGGGTGATTTCTTCGGCATAGTATCAATGGATTAAACCACGGATTAAACCACGAAGGACACTGCTTCGACTTGCTCCGCGCGGGATCCAGTACAAGGAAACCCAATCCAGCGCGAAGCTTTTGGTGAAACTTTTTATCCTTAAGTGTCGTTATCGATCTTCCACAGGATACTTTCCCGAATCGGTTCCGGCCACAACAAGTGCTTGCGCGTATCACGCATGGCTGTGATAAACTTCGGGTCCAACCGCAGCTTCATGTTTTTTGAACGTGATATGAACATGCACAAACCACGACCCCTGGAGGTCTCGTAGATGGGCCTCGCTCTTCTCGCGATTATCTGGCTGATCACCTTTGTTAGCACTTACTTTTTCGCAGCAAAAACCTGGTGGCTCCCGCACGGCGCATCCACGTCGGCGGCCTGGATCGACCATCAGTTCGCCGTGACCTACCTGCTTATGGGGATTGTTTTTGTCGCGGCGCAGGGTGCGCTGGGGCTGTTCGTATGGCAGTACCGCGATCGCGGAACCGCCAATAAGGTCACATACTCTCACGGCAATACCACGATGGAAGTGCTGTGGACCGGCTTGACGGCCATTCTATTTATTGGGCTGAACCTCATGGGCAGTCCCATCTGGGCGGCGGAGCGCTTCGCGCCAGCGGAAGTCGGCTCGGTTCCGGTCGAAGTCACAGGCATGCAGTTTGCCTGGTACTTCCGCTATCCCGGGGCGGATGGAAAATTCGGTCGCACCGATCCCAAGCTCATGGATCCGTCGGCCGGAAACGAAGCTGCGCTCGGGCTGGATACGACGGATCCGGCGTCGAAGGACGACGTGGTCACCGGCACAATGTATCTTCCGGTGAACCGGCAGGTGGATTTGACGTTGCGCGCGGTGGACGTGATCCACAGTTTTTTTGTTCCTCAGATGCGCTTTAAGCAGGATGCTGTTCCTGGACTTGCGATCCATATGCATTTCACGCCAACCGAGGTCGGCGATTATGAGATCGCCTGCGCCGAGCTTTGCGGACTCGGGCATTACAAGATGCACGGCATGTTGAAAGTTGTGAGCCAGGAAGACTTCGACAAGTGGCTGGCGACTCGGGAGGCAGAGAAACAATAATGGCGACTACGGCTACAATCCACTCGCACGCTCCGCAGGGCTTTATCCGCAAATATATTTTCAGCCTGGATCATAAGGTGATCGGGCTTCAATACTACTTTCTCGCACTGGTGGCTGTGTTTGTCGGAATGTTCCTGTCGCTGCTGATGCGAGTTCACATGATCTGGCCGACGGCGGTTCTGCCGCTAGTGGGCGAGATCAAGCCTGAAACCTACTTGAGCCTGCTCACCATGCACGGGACAATCATGGTGTTCTTTGTGTTGACCACGGCGCCGCAGGGCGGGTTTGGAAATTATTTTTTGCCCATCCAGATTGGCGCGCCGGATATGGCGTTTCCTGTCCTGAATATGCTTTCGTTCTGGACTACGTTCGTGGCTTTCGTGGTGATACTGGCTGCTTTCTTCGTGACTGGAGGGGCTCCGCTGCATGGCTGGACCGGCTACGCTCCACTCAGCGCGTTGCCTAACGCGGGGCCCGGTGAACAACTGGGCGCGGATTTATGGATCGCCAGCATCGCGATTTTCTGCGTCGCATCGCTGATGGGCGCGCTGAACTTCATCACCACCATTCTGGACCTGCGGGCCAAAGGCATGACGATGATGCGCATGCCGCTGACCTGCTGGGCGTGGTTTGTTACCGCGATCCTCGGGCTACTGGCTTTCGGTGTTCTGCTCTCCGCGGGCATTCTGCTGCTGCTGGACCGCAATCTGGGAACCAGTTTTTACGTTCCACTAGTTGTGGTGAACGGCCAGATCATGGGACACAAGGGCGGTTCGCCGCTGCTTTGGCAACATCTGTTCTGGTTCTTTGGGCATCCCGAGGTCTACATTGCTATTCTGCCTGGGATGGGCGTGGCTTCGCAGTTGCTTTCGACTTTCTCGCGCAAACCGATCTTCGGCTACAGAGCCATGGTGTACGCGATTATGGGCATCGGTCTTCTGGGATTCATGGTGTGGGGCCATCACATGTTCATGAGCGGCATGAGCCCTTACACGGCTTTTGCCTTCTCACTCATGACTATGGCCATCGGCGTTCCTTCCGCAATTAAGACTTTTAACTGGTTGGGAACTATTCATGGTGGACGCGTGCGCTTCCAGACGCCAATGCTCTTTGCCATTGGCTTCGTTTCCTTGTTTGTCTCCGGTGGATTGAGCGGACCATTTTTGGCGCAGCCGGTGCTCGACATTCCGTTGCATGACACGGCTTTCGTCGTCGGCCATTTCCATCTCATCATGGGTGTGGCGGCGATCTTTGGCATGTTCGCCGGAACCTACTACTGGTTTCCCAAAATGTTTGGCCGCATGATGAACGAGATGTGGGGCAGGGTCCACTTCGTCATTACGCTGATCGGCACCTATTCCATCTTCATGCCCATGCACTATCTGGGCATGGCGGGCCAGCCGCGGCGCTACTCTCAGTTCACGGAGTTGGCCTATCTACAACACCTGATGCCGCTCAACCGCTTCATCACCTATGCTGCAATCGTGACCATCGGGGCTCAGTTCATCTTCGTGATCAATTTGTTCTGGAGCATGATGAAGGGACCGAAGGCGAACGATAATCCGTGGGAGTCGACGACGTTGGAATGGACCACGGCTACGCCACCTCCGCATGACAACTTTGGAGGTCATACTCCGGTGGTGAATCACGGGCCGTATGAGTACAGCGTGCCGGGCGCGCCGCGCGATTACGTCATGCAGACCGATCCGGCAACAGTGGCATCGCATTAGAAAGTTCACGGGCGAGGGCGCCCGCGCTACATAACCAAGACATGGCGACTTTGAGTTCTCCAGTTTCGATCGAGGTACCGAAGAAGGGCCAAGGTGGCGGCGGCGTGCGTCCGCCTGCCTACGGCGGAGGAGGCGGCGACGGACGCGGCGATGGTTCTCCCGACTATGGACGGCGTCTGCGCAGGGTTCGGCTGGGACTGGCGATCGGGCTAACTTCCGTCACCATGATATTCGTTTCCCTGACTAGCGCGTACGTGGTGCGCCGGGGCTTGCCCACTCTCGACGAACGTACCAACACTTATATTCGCGATTGGATCCCGGTCGATCTCCCGATCTCTCTCCTGCTGGTGAACACGGCACTGTTGCTGGTGAGCAGCATTACGGCGGAATTGGCGCGGCGGCAGATTACGCGGCAAGCGGCGCTGGCCCCGGTTCGTTCCATCCCTGGCGTTTCTCTAGGAGAGGGCAAAGGCTTTCCCTGGCTGGGTGCCACCGTGGTGCTCGGCGGCGGCTTCCTGACCGGGCAGTGGATGGCTTGGCGCGCGCTCGCGGATCGAGGTTTTTATCTGGCCACTAGCGCGAGCAGTTCGTTCGTCTATCTACTCACCGCAACCCACGCCGTCCACCTTGCCGGAGGCATTTTGGTACTGCTCTACGCGGCCACGGTTTCGCTTCTGCACAAGCCGGTCGAGGCGCGGCGCATTGTGGTGGACGTTACGGCGTGGTACTGGCATTTCATGTTTTTGCTGTGGCTCTACATCTTCGGGCTGGTGTGGTTTATCCGGTAGTGGAAAGACGCGGACAGGAGTGTCCGCGCCAAGCGAACATTTGCTACACAAGCATTTGCCGCACAAACATTTAAGGAGACCGAAAACATGTCTGAAGTCGCGGTGCAACACGGGATGGCGGATGTTTACGAGCCGTCCCTGTTCGGCACCTACTCCAAGAAAATCGGGATGTGGCTGTTCCTGCTCTCCGACACGCTCACGTTCGGAGCGCTGCTGTTCGCCTACAGCTACGGACGCATTTCCAATCCCGACTGGCCCACGCCTTTCGGCAAGGAAAGCATCACCAATGCTACGATCATGACTGGTTGTCTGCTTTCCAGTTCGTTGACCATGGTGTTAGCAGTCCTCGCGGCCAGGCGCGGCGATCGCAGTTGGACCCGCAATTGGATTCTCTTCACTATGTTCTTTGGCACGGCGTTCATCGTGCTTCACGGGATGGAGTGGACCAAGCTCATCGGCGAAGGCATGACCCCATTCAAGAATCCTTGGTCGGCAGCCGTGCCCCAGTTTGGGGGGACCTTCTTCACCCTGACCGGCATGCACATGTTGCACGTGACTATCGGCGTCATCTATCTGGGTGTGGTTTCCCTGCGCAAAGCATTTCTGCCGATCCTGCTGGCAATCTGGGCGGTTGCGTGGTGGCTGATTCCAGCCAACAGCGTGTTCCACTACGGAGTCCACGCCCTGCTGGCGGGGTTCGTGGTTGCTACCGTGATCTTGATTCTGAAACCCAAAGATTACGACGCGCATGACGTGGAAATCGCGGGACTGTACTGGCATTTCGTGGATTTGGTCTGGATGTTCATTTTCCCGCTGGTCTATTTAATGTCCACGCGAGTGACCTAGGAATTTGATGTCATGCTAAGCAAAGCGAAGCATCCTAATTACTGGCAGGGTTCGTCGCAGGAATAGGGATTCCTCGCTCCGCTCGGAATGACAAATCTCGGATGTGAAAAGTCAACCGAGGAGAAGACTTTAAATGCACACCACAGCCACAACGCACGATGAAGGCAAGGGACAATATTTCTGGATCTGGGGAGCACTGCTGCTTCTGACCGCGGTCGAGGTAGTGCTCGCTTATAGACGGGTCTTTCAGCCGTTGCAGATGCTGGAAGCCCTCATGATCCTTTCCGTCATCAAGTCCGCGCTGATCATCGGCTACTTCATGCACTTGAAGTATGAGATCGCCGCCATGAAGTGGGTAATGATGACTGCCGTGGTAGCATGTCTGTGCCTGATGTGTATTTTCTTCCCCGACGCTTTTCGAATCGTGCACCTGGGAGTCCGATGAAGCTGCGCCTGACGATCTTGGGATTGTTGGTTGTGCTTTGGGCGGGTCCCGCTTTTGCCCAGAGTTGCGCCATGTGCTATAGCACTGCTCGCGCCGTCAGCAAAGAAGGTCAACGCGCCATCACTCGCGGAGTTGTCGTCTTACTTGTTCCTCCGATTGGATTCATGACGGTTGGTGTCGGCCTGGCCTTGCGATATGGCAAGAAACGCGATGAAGAAGTGGAGTAGGATAGTCCGCCCTACCCCATGCCAGGCCCACTGAAAGCGATCTTCTTCGACGTCGGCAATACTCTTCTCTTCCCTAACCGGCAGCACATCCTCGCTCCTCTCTACCAGCGAAAGCTGACCCCCAGTCTCCAACAATGGCACGCCATCGAGCGAAAAACAAAGAAAGAATTCGACGAGATCTTGCAGCATGATGGCAAGGCGGATCATAGCTTCTGGTATCTTTTTTATTCTCACCTGCTCCAGGAACTCGGCGTCCACGACGATGTCTTGCGCGATGCGCTAGTAGATGCCACGCGTGTTTCCGCGAACTGGCGCGATATCCGTCCCGGCACGCGCGAGATTCTGCAGCGGCTCGGACGCCGCTTTCCGCTTGCGGTAATCTCCAACGCCGACGGCAGGATTGCCGATGTACTGGAACGCTGCGGAATCGCGGACTGTTTCCTGGCGATCACCGATTCGGGCTTGGTCGGACACGAGAAGCCGCACCCAGCCATTTTCAAGGCCGCCCTGCGCGCCATGGACGCAGCCCCGGAGGAAAGTCTGTACGTAGGGGATGTGTATTCCGTCGATTATCTGGGTGCGACCGGCGCTGGAATGCAAGCCATTTTGTTCGATGTATCTGGGGCGTATCGCGAATCTGGCCTGCCGCGCGTGGAGTCGCTCGAAGAGTTGGAGCAGAAGGTCTAACAGATTTCCTCGCCTCCGAAGACGGCGAGGCGTCATTCTGGCGTGCTCTGACATCCACGCTGGGCCGCACGAGCGAGGACGCCCGCGCCTACACTACATAGTGATCACCTGATGATCGAGACAATCCGGGTGGATTGCTTCGTACACGTCTCGCAGAAATTCCGTCCCCTGACGCGCGACGAAATAGATGCCCGCGATCTCGCGTTCCTGCAAAGTCTTATTCGGATACAACGAATTGCAGAGCAGGTCGGCGTGTCGGCCGAGAACCTCGGTCTGCCGCAGCTCAGCTCGGGCGGCTCGGGAGCGTAGTTGGGTGAGCTGGTGCTGCATCTTGGATGCCGCGTTGGTGGCCGAGTCGACCAGGGTTGAATCCAGCCGGGCGAGCGCCTCGCGAATTTCAGCCAGAGACTTTTCCAGCGAAGTTTCGGCCTGGTCGAACGCCGATTGCAACTCCTTTGGCAAAGTGCGGGAAGCCATATGTTCGCGCAAGGTTTCTGGACCGTGGAAAAGATCGGGCAAGCGCAGTCCGTAGCGCTCAAGTAATCCTTTCGGCTTCGCCTCTACGACGGTTGCCGAGAAACGCGGGACCACCGGAGTAACCCGCCCTAGAAGCGCTTCGTAGACCACAGCCACTTGGGCGAAGTAAGCAACTTCAGCAGATCCGCCGGTGTAGGCAAGAGTCGGCAGCAAGTAATCCTGAATCACGGGCCGCAGCAAAACATTGGAGCTAAAGTCCTGTGGCGACGATGCTATGTGACTCACCAGTTGCGCCTGCGAGATTCGTTCCTCTTCGATCAGAAAGTCAGCACTTCCGTTTCCGTTGACCCGGCGATGCATCGGCACTCGGGCGCCATTTCGCAGTGTGAACAAGAGCGTCGACGATGGCGTGACCTTGACTTGCTGATGGTAGCCCGCAGCTTCCAGGGCTTTGCCCCGAACCAAAAGGGCTTCATCCAGTTCCTCGGCGCGCTCGATCGCGGCCCGGTAGATGGGTTCCGCAATCTGGTGGAATTCCGGATCAGCCGCATCCAGAAGGATCACGCCCCACTCCGCAAAAAGGCGCGCGAACAGGCGGGCAAAGGCACTGCCGAAGGTCTCGTCCGGGCGGTACGCTTCCCGAAGAAAATCGGAAATTTCGGAAGGCCCTAACCACCGCGTGGCCGCTTCCACCACAGCCTGAATTTCTGAGCCGAACCGTATCGTCCCGACCGGCGCGTCCGGCAATCCATGGATCGGCGCATTGAGCTTTTGTAGAGAACCATCGGATCCAGGACTCGATACCTGATTCACTTCTGCCAGGTCATGATCCTCAGTAGCCAGCCAGAATACGGGCACGCAATCGACGCCAGATCGAGTCGCCTGATCGGCTAGCCTGACCGCGGTGAGCGCCTTGAAAATCGAGAATAGCGGGCCGCCGAAGAGTCCTACTTGCTGGCCGGTCACCACCGCCGATGCGCCCGCTCGAAGCCGGCCAATATTTTCCATAGCTTTCCCCGACTTACCCCACGATTGATTTTGGCGTTCGAGGATAAACGAAACACGCTGTTGCCGTTCGGAGTCGTGACGCAGGCTCGAGGCTTCTTCCTTAAACCATTGGTTGAAATACGCGGATCGGGGATAAAACTGCTGAACATTGGAATAGTCGGAAAGGAAGTCGGCGAAAAGACGGGTCGTATGCGGGATTTGGCTGAAAGGCAAACACTCCGACTTCACGGGCAGTTCTCCTGACAGCGTTGGACGATAAAATTCATGTTAGGTCAACGCCTTCATTCTACAGGCGAGCGCTCTAAATGAGATGTGGGCAGCGGCGGGAAGATGCAAAAACCAGGGTCGGGCTCACTAAAGAAAAGTCGAACTCCCGCCGATGTTCTAGCAAGAAGTGAGAACCGCTCATGCAGACTGACCATGATGCCCAGAAGGTGTCCGAGAACTTTCCTGACCGGAGACGGCATCCGCGATATCGATTCAGCGTCCCCATTACGGTTCGCTCCTCGGACGGTACGGCAATACCAGGGATTAGCATAGAAATCAGTGAAAGCGGCGCTTCGGCCATAACCGCCGCTTCGTTGAAGGTAGGCGACACAGTAGAACTGGAGCCGGTTGCTGCCGGCAAGGTATCAGCAGTAGTGCGGCGCAATGTGGGGAGACTTTATGGTTTTGAATTCCTCAACCTAACCGCGGAGCAAACCAAGCGAATTAACGAGAGTTGCAAAATGCTTGCGCGGTATCTGGGCAAGACCCTGGGCATTTAGGCCCGTGGGTGCGGGCCCGGTCAAGTGAAGCGTCCAGCCTACGTTCGACCCCGCGTAACTTTCTCGGGTAACTTCGGAAGCGAATTGGAACTGGGCTTTTCTTGGACGGTTTGACTTCCAATCGATTGCAACCTAGATTAGAAGTAGTTCTTTGCATGGCCAATCCCACCAGTGGGGGCGTCACGGCTTCGACGGAGATGCTTGCGGCCAAGAGGCATGCCGGGGTGCACACACCCGTAATCGTGGGCAAAATG
>Ga0209118_1000578_pt1 | contig 19383 bp, 19 predicted proteins | sample BlaSpr_A8_Ref_M1_FD_187988 | JGI IMG/M metagenome (GOLD analysis project Ga0209118, IMG submission 187988) | Forest soil microbial communities from Thunder Bay, Ontario, Canada - Black Spruce, Ontario site 2_A8_Ref_M1 (SPAdes) (version 2) | ecosystem: Environmental > Terrestrial > Soil > Boreal...
AGTCAGCGTGGTCGGTCCGGAAGACGAGGTGAGCGGCGAGCAGGAGTTCGAGGCCACCGGCGGCCAGGTCGATGGCGCCAGGCTCGAAGGAGCCATCCATGCGATGGGCGGTATCGAGGCGGTGGGCCATCGCGTCGTGCACGGCGGCCCGCGCTACCCGGAGTCAGTCCGCATCGACGCGGAGGTGATCCGCTACCTGGTCACGATCACCGACCTCGCGCCGCTCCACCTCCCCGCGTCGCTGGCCGCCATGGGGGCGGTCCGCGAGCTCATGCCGCGCATTCCGGCCGTCGCCTGCTTCGACACCGCATTCCACGCGCGCATGCCCGCCGCCGCCTCGACGTACGCAATCCCGTTGGAATGGCGGCAGCGATTCGGCGTCCGCCGCTATGGCTTTCACGGCTTTTCTCATTCGTACGCGGCACGGCGCGCCGCCCAGCTGCTGGGGAGCCCGGGAACGGGCCTGAAGGTCGTCACCTGCCACCTGGGGTCGGGAGCCTCGGTCGCGGCGGTATGGGGTGGGCGCTCCATGGACACGACGATGGGGTTCACGCCGCTGGAAGGCCTGGTCATGGCCACCCGTTCCGGCAGCATCGACCCGGGCCTGGTCCTGTGGCTGCAAAAGCATGCCGGCGTTTCCGCAGAGGAGATGATGGAGACGCTCGACCGGCACTCGGGCCTGGAGGCGCTGGCCGGCTCCGGGGACATGAGGCAGCTGCTGGAAAAGCTGTCGGCGGGCGACGAAGACGCGCGCCTTGCCTTCGATGTCTACGTCCACCGTCTTCGCGCGTGCATCGCATCGATGGCCGCGGCGATGGGAGGGATTGACGTGCTGGTGTTCACCGGTGGTGTGGGAGAGAACGCGTCGCCGGTGCGTGCCGCGACGGTCTCTGGCCTGCGGTTCCTGGGCGTCGAGATCGACCGCGAGCTCAACGCACACGTGGCCGCCGACGCCGACATCAGCAGTCCTTCGGCCGCGGTGCCAACCCTGGTCGTAAAAGCCCACGAAGACATAGAGGTGGCGCGAGAAGTGCGGCGGGTGCTATCAGGCCCCCCTCCCCCGCGCTAAGCGAGCGGCTGTCGGGCCCCCCTCCCCCGCGCTAGCGGGGGAGGGTCGGGGTGGGGGGCGAGAAAGAACGACTAAACGCGTTCAAAAACGACGATCGGAATCTCGCGCGCCGTCAGGCTCTGCTGCTGCCGGAGATAGGGCAGCGCCTTGGCAAGCTCCTCGCGTTCTTCGGATCCTGCCGTGGTCGCGCGGACCTCGAACCGCTCGGGCCCGGCGAGCTCCACGGTGGCAGTCGACTTCGCGAGAAGGTTGTGGTACCACGCGGGCGCCTTGGGCGCTCCGTTGTTCGATGCGATCACGACGAGGTGGTCGCCATGCCGGCCGTAACCGAGCACCACGGAGCGAGGCTCACCCGAGCGCGCACCCGTCGTCGTGAGGATCAACAGCCCACGTCCCGCCATGTCACCGGTGAACTGGCCGTGGTTGGCGCGGAAATCTGCGATCAACTTGGCGTTGAAAGCCTTCATGTCTGGCGGTATTGCCGGCGCCTTCCGCGGTGTGTCACTCATATCTAAGCATGGGTAGGGCGAACGATCCGGTACTTGATGTGCGTGACTGAAGGCGATGCGACCACCTTGACCGGCTCCAGGACCGGATCGCCTACGTCCTCCAGCAACCGCTCACCGGCCCCCAGCACCACCGGCACGATGTGCAGATACAGCTCATCCAGGCGGCCGGCTGAGATAACTTGCCGAACGGTGCTGGCGCCTCCGGCAATCGAGACGTTCCGGTCGCCGGCGGCGGCCCTGGCCTGCTCCAGCGCCGGCTCGATCCCGTCGGTGACGAAATTGAACGTCGTACCGCCCTTCATCGTCAGAGGTTCGCGTGGATGGTGGGTCAGCACGAAGACGGGCGTGTGATACGGCGGATCGTCGCCCCACCAGCCCCTCCATTCCTGATCCCACTCTCCAGGCCCGCCGCCAAACATCTTGCGACCCATGATGTAAGCGCCGATGCCCTGGGCGACCTCGCCGGCGACGTCCGAGTCGGGACCATCCGCCCCTCCCGCCAGTCCCTCCTGCCGCCGCCAGCTGGCAGTCGTAAAGACCCACTCGTGGAGGCGCATGCCGCCCACACCGATCGGATTCTCAAGGCTCTGATCAGGTCCGGCGACAAACCCGTCGAGCGAGATGGAGATCTGACAGGTCACCAAGCCCACGCCCTAAATCATCGCGCACGCGCCCGCCCGGGGATCCGGTCGCGAGCTAGGGCTTTTGTGGGCTCTCAGTCAGCCGGCGATTGACTCCCGAGCTCGACCCCTGCGCTACCGCAGCTTCGCGTCCCTTCCTTACTGCCCATTCTCTGCAGCGGTCGCAGCACCAGGTCTGGTCAATCGGGCGCACCGCGCCGACAAACTGGCCGAGGAAGCCCACGCCATCATCAACGAGGCAGCTGCGAAGTTTGGTCGGGAATGGTGCCCCGCGAGGGATTCGAACCCCCGACCCTCTGCTTAGAAGGCAGATGCTCTATCCACTGAGCTAGCGGGGCAATGCCGCCATTCGGGAGAATACCCAAGGGGCCGAGGAAGTATGAGCGACTCACTCGAGCGGTTGAAGGCGATACTGGCTGAGGTCACGGACCTGAGCCGGTCCGCCGCCGTGCTCGAGTGGGACCAGGAAACGTACATGCCGCCACGCGGCGTGGCCGCTCGCTCCGACCAGCTCTCGACGTTGCTGCGGCTGTCCCACGTCCGCTTCACCGCCGACGAGGTCGGCGATTTGCTCAGCAAGCTGGAGGACGAGACCGCCGACCGGCCCTTCGATTCGTACGAGGCGAGCCTGGTGCGAGTCACGCGCCGCGACTACGAGCAGGAGCGCAAGCTGCCTCCCGAGCTCGTGGCAGAGGCGGCTCGCGCGAGCTCAACGGCGCGGCCCTTGTGGGAGAAGGCGCGACGCGAGGCCGACTTCACGATCTTCGCTCCCGCCCTCGAGAAAAACGTCGAGCTGAACCGCCAGATCGCCGACGCTCTCGGGTATTCCGAGCGCCCGTACGACGCGCTGCTGGACCGGTACGAGCCCGGCCTGACCACTGACCAGCTCGAGACGATCTTCGCCGAGCTCAAGAGAGCGATCGTGCCCCTCGTCGCGGACATCGCCCGACATGCGGACGCGGTGGACGACCGCATGCTCTACCGCGGGTTTGACCCCGCCACCCAGCTCAAGTACGCGCTGGACCTGGTCGCGAAGCTTGGCTATGACCTCGAGCGCGGACGCCAGGACATCTCGACACATCCGTTCTCCACCTCGTTCGGACCTGGCGACGTGCGCATCACCACGCGCGTCTCGCGCGACTTCTTCAACGAGTGCCTGTTCGGTTCGATCCATGAGTCGGGACATGCGATGTACAACCAGGGCATCGGCGATGACATCGACCGGACTCCACTTTGGGGCGGGGCGTCGCCAGGCGTGCACGAGTCGCAGTCCCGGCTCTGGGAGAACCTGGTCGGGCGCAGCCAACCGTTCTGGAGGCATTTCTTTCCGAGCCTTCGAAATACGTTCCCCGAGCAGCTGCGAGGCGTGGACGACGAAGCGTTCTTCAAGGCGGTCAACAAGTCGTACCCGTCGTTGATCCGCGTCGAGGCGGACGAGGTGACGTACAACCTGCACGTGCTGCTCCGATTCGAGCTCGAGAACGAGATGCTCGAGGGCCGGCTCAAGGTCAAAGACCTGCCCGAGGCGTGGAACTCGCGAATCCAGTCATACCTCGGCATCAAGGTGCCCAATGACCGGGAGGGCGTGCTGCAGGACATCCACTGGTCCTATGTGGGGTTTGGCGTCTTCCCCGGCTACACGCTCGGCAACCTGATCGGTGCGCAGCTGATGGAGAAGATCCGGTCGGACCTCAAGGACCTTGACGGACAGATCGAGGCCGGCCAGTTCGCGCCGCTGCTCAGCTGGCTGCGCAGGAACGTGCACCGGCACGGCCGCAAATTCACCCCCAACGAGCTGCTGGAGCGGGCCACCGGCAAGCCCCTGGAGGCCGGGCCGTGGATCGCCTACGTGCGAGAGAAGTTCGGGTCTCTGTACGGGATCAAGCCGGCCCGGGTCTAAGCCGCGTAGCTAATCAGGTCCTCGGGCCGCCGGACCGAAAGTGATCGTCGGCGGGATGGTCAGGAAGCGACCGTCCTCGCCGCGGACCAGCTGCCAGCCACCCTCGTGCACCATCCAGTGGTGCCGGGTGCAGAGCAAAGCCAGGTTCGGCGCCTCGTTCGTGCCGCCATGCAGCCAGTGCACGAGGTGATGGCCTGAGCACCAGCTTGCCGGCCGCTCACAACCGGTCCAGATGCAGTGCTCGTCGCGCACGTTGAGGGCCTTCCGCGCCGGCCCCTGAATCGTGCGCTTGGCCCGGCCGACGTCGATGACCATCGAGTCCGATCCGAGAACGATTCTCGTGATCGACGCGTCGCAAGCCAACCGTTCGACTGTCTTCGATGAGATGGGGAGCGAGAGCTCCATGTCCGCCGCGGCGGCGCCGGGAAGGCCTTGCAGCGTCTCGAGCGTGGCGGTGACCATGAGGTGGGTGCGCTGGCTGCCCCGCTGGGGGATCAAACCTGCGTCCAGGGAATGCATGGCGAGCTCCACCGCCGCATCCCCCATCCGGTGTTCCAGGTCGCGGTCATCGTGGGCGCCGGACTTGCGCGCCAGCGGCTTCAGCGCCGTGAGCAGCACGGCGCCTCCTTCCGGATCGAACTGACCGCTCAGGAGCACGGTGCCGTCCATCCAGGTGCTCACCTTGAGCCGGCGGTTCTGGACCAGCTCGGCCTGTTCCTCGGCGTATCCCTTGGGGTCGGCCGCGTGACGGTAGTGAGTGCAGATGTAGTGGAACTTGCCGGGTGAGCTGGCGCGCGCCTTCTCGATCAGCACCTTCTCGTCGAACCGAACCCCAATGGCTTCCGCGGTTCGAGCCATGACGGTCATGTGAGCGAAACCGATTTCGCCCTCAGCTACCGCCTGGGTCGTCTCCGGCATCCGATGCATCGCCTCACCCACGGCGATGCTGTTGGCGGCCGCCCCGCTCGTCACGTGGCAGTTGAACCGGATCCAATCGATCGGGCTTATGAAGCCGTCGTCGTCGTACTTCTCCCTGGTCGCAAACTCCGCGGCAAGACGGGCGATATAGAGGTCCCTGAGATCTCTCGCGTGGTATTCACGGCGGAGCTCTTCAGCGATTTCGTGGTCATAGAGGTGCTTGAGATCGGTGGCCGGCTCGACGTCCATGGGGCGATCTTACGAACATATGTTTGAGTGTTCAATCCAGCCTGTTAAGACCCCAGCTAAATGCACAAATTGGGAATGTCGACGGTCAGGTCATCGCCCGGCTGCACCGTCACGCTGACATAGCTCACACCGCCCTGCAGAACGTACTGGCCGGGCTCCAGGAGAAACCCGTACGTTCCATCGGGCTCCACGGTTTGCTGCGCCACGCGAAGGCGAGGGAACACTGTGTCCAGGTTGCCTTGATCATTCGGCTTCCACGTGACCTCACCCTTGAGGACGCTGACCGTCCCGCCGTCGTAGTGCGGGGCATTCGGATCGTAAAGACCGGAGCAGTGGATGATCCTACCGGTGACGACCCCCCTCGGCCCGGCGTTGCCGAATGCGTCGCACGAGAGCAGTGTCGCGACCGCAGCCAACGATGCGCTTCCTCGCCGCAACATATCTCCCCTCCTACCCGAAGTCGATTGGAGCCAGCACTTCGCGGTTGACCTCCAGCTTGAAAATGTCCGGGCGGCCGTAGTGCCCCGCCACGTCCAGGGTCCGCTTCGCTGCCGATGCGACCACCGGGTCGCACTCCGCGTAGAGGATGCCGTGCTCTTCGTGCAGCGGGCCCGCGACGATCCTTCCGCCCGGGCTGACGATCACGGAATCGCCCGGGTTGTACCACTCCTCGAGGTCCGGGAAGAGCTGGGCACGCTTCGGAAAGTCCTTCGGGATGTCCTTGCCTCGCATCGCTGTCCCATTGCCGAGCACCCAGCACCGGCCTTCGGCCGCGATGTGGCGCATGGTCGCGATCCACGTGCTGCCCTCGTCCCAGGTCGGCGCGATATAGATCTCGCATCCTTGAGCGAAGATCGCAAACCGCGCGAGCGGCATGTAGTTCTCCCAGCAGATCAAGCCGCCCACCCTACCCATCGGCGTGTCGCTCACCCGCAGCCCGCTGGCGTCCCCGGTCCCCCAGACCATCCGCTCAGGGTTCGTGGGCATGAGCTTGCGGTGCCGGTTCAGCACCTCGCCGTCCGGTCCGACCAGGACCACCGTGTTGTACATGGTGCCGCGGCTGAACTTGCCGTCGCGCTCGTGGATGCCGATCGAGACCGTGACCTTGAGCCGGCGCGCCGCCGCCTGGAGCGGCTTCAGGTCACCCGCGCTGAGGTCGACTGCGTTCTCGATGAGCCGCCCATGGATCTCACTCGTGAGCTCAAAGTCAGTTCCCGGTCTGAGGCGCCACAACCACTCCGGGTAGCCCGGCAGCCAGGTCTCGGGAAAAGACACAAGCCGAGCGCCCTTGGCCGCTGCCTCCTCGAGCAGCTCCACGCCACGCTCGAGCGTTTTCGCGCGGTGCAGGGTGACGGGCGGGTGCTGGATGACCGCGACGCGATGAGGAGTTGCACCCTTCCTGGCGGGCGATTTAGGCATGGCGCTCATGTTGCGCGCTCGTGGTCAGCCTTTGTCGGGAAAGTCGCCGGCGCGCGCCACCATGCCGGGCAGCTCCTTACCCAATTGGGCACTCAACCATCCGGAGACGCCGATCAGCGCGTCGAGGTCGATGCCGGTTTCGACGCCCATGCCCCGCAACAGGTACGCCAGGTCCTCGGTCGCGATATTGCCCGTCGCCTTGGGCGCAAACGGGCACCCGCCGGCGCCGCCGACCGACGCGTCGAGCGAGACCACTCCCTCTTCCAGGGCAGCCACTGCATTCGCATACCCGGTATTGCGGGTGTTGTGGAAATGCGCGCCAACGGTCGCGCCAAGGCGCATTGCGCCGCCTACGAGCTCCTTGACCTGTGACGGCACACCGACTCCTATCGTGTCGGCCAGGCCGATCTCATCCGGCGGAATCGCCATCAGCCGCTCGACGATGCTCAAGACACGTTCGGGCGGAACCTGCCCTTCAAACGGACAGCCAAACGCGACGCTCACCGTCACAGTGATGGGCACCCGCTCGCTTCGCGCACGCGCGACCAGCGCCAGCGCCGTCTTCAGCCCTTCGGCCGTGGTGGCGTTCTGGTTGCGCCGGCCGAACTCGTCAGTGGCCGCGAAGGCGTAGTGCACCTCGTCCACGCCGGCCGCCACCGCGCGCTCATATCCCTTGTCGTTGAGGACGAGGCCGGCGTACGAGACACCGGGCTTGCGATGCAGGGCGGCCATCACCTCTTCGGCGCCGGCCATCTGGGGTACGAGCTTCGGATTGACGAAGCTCGCGGCCTCGATCCGCTTCAGACCGGCTGACGCAAGCCGGTCGGAGAGCTCTGCCCGCACGGCGGGCTCGAGCGTTCGGCTTTCGTTCTGCAGGCCGTCGCGCGGGCCCACGTCGCAGACCACCAGAGACACGCGAATAAGGCTACGGCGCGACCAGGTCTGTCATCGCCGTGGCGCCCACCACCCCAAGGCCACCAGCTAATAGTTGGATTCTCTTGATTATTATAGTAACTCCAATTATAATGCGGCTTGACTAAAGCGTATGGAGGTGATCCCGATGGCGACGACACGAAGCGAGATTGAGACGGGGAGATTGCGCGGGCGATGGTTCGGGCTGGCGGCCCTCACAGCCAGCGCCCTGGTCCTGGGACTCGACATCACCATCCTTATTACCGCTTTACCGACCCTGTCGGCAAAGTTGAGCGCGACCACCGACCAGCTGCAGTGGATGTCCGCCGCCTACACCCTCTCCCTGGCCGGCTTCATGCTGCCCGCCGGCGTCCTGGGCGACCGCTTCGGCCGCAAGCGCCTCCTGCTGATCGGCCTTGTCACATTCGGCATCTCGTCGGTGATCGCGAGCCAGATGACCACCGCCAACGGGCTGATCCTGATGCGCATGATCATGGGCGCCAGCGGCGCAATCGTGCTGCCGCTCGTGACGTCGATCCTGCCGTCCATGTTCGCGGAGGATGAGCGCCAGCGGGCCATCGGCTTCTCTGGAGCCGGAGCCTTCATCGGCCTCCCACTCGGACCGCTGGTCGCCGGATGGCTGCTCACGCACTACGCGTGGGGTTCCATCTTCCTGATCAACGCCCCGGTCGTCGCGATCGCAGTGATTGGCGCGTGGCTCTTCATCCCTGAGAGCAAGGACCCCAACCCGAAGCGCCTGGACTGGATCGGAGCTCTGCTCGAAATGGCCGGCGTGACCGGGATCGTCTACGCGATCATCGAGGAGCCCGTGCGCGGATGGACCGACTTCCAGGTCGTGGGCCCGCTCCTCGGTGGCGCCGTGTTGATCGCCGCGTTCGTCATCTGGCAATTCCGGACGACTATGCCCCTGGTCGACCTCAACCTCTTCCGGAACCGCCGATTCGCAATGTCGACGGTTGCGTTCACCATCGTCGGCTTCGCGATGACCGGGGTCCTGTTCGTCCTCTCCCCCTACCTCCAGGTCGTGCAAGGCAACGACGCGCAGGGAACCGGCATTCGTTTGCTTCCCCTGATCGGGGCGATGATGGCGGGCGCCATCAGCAGCGATTGGCTGTCCAAGCGCCTCGGCGCCAAGATCATGGTGTCCGCCGGAATGCTCGGCATCGCTGCGGGGATGCTCTTGCTGTCGCGAGCCGGAGTGGACACCGGCTTCGGGCTGGTCGCGATCGCTCTCGCTGTGATCGGCCTCAGCATCGCGCTCACGATGATCCCTGCCCTGGACGCGATCCTCAGCGTCCTGCCCGCGTCAGAGACCGGAGCCGGAAGCGCCCTCACCCGCGCCATCCAGAACGTCGGCGCATCGCTTGGGGTCGCAGTCATGGGCAGCATTCTTAACAGCGCCTACCAGGCACACCTGGTGGGTCAGCTGGGAGGATTCCCGGCCGCCGCGCGTTCTGCTGCCGAAACCAGCGTCGCGGTCGCCGCCGCCGTCGCGCGCCACCTCCCGGGGCCATTGGGCGATCGCCTGCTCCGCCTGGCCGAGACCGCTTACTCTCAGGGCATGAGCGACGTGCTGCTGGCGACCGCCGGCTTGCTCGTTGTCGGCGCGGTGCTGATGGCGCTCTTCCTGCCGGCGCGCACGCCCCACGCCGAGTACGCCTCCGCCGCACACGAAGGGCAGGCGGTTACCGCCTGATGCCGGACACGATCACGCCGATCGCGCAAAGCCTGCGCGAGCGAAAGAAGTTGAAGACGCGCGAATCGATCCAGCGCGAGGCGATGCGCCTGATCGAAAAGCAGGGCTACGACAAAACGACGGTCGAGCAGATCGCGGCTGCCGTCGATGTCTCGCCGAGCACGTTCTTCAACTACTTTCCGAGCAAGGAAGACGTCGTTCTCTATGACGCGTACGACCCGATCATCGGCAAGCTCCTGCTCGAAAGGCCGGCTGACGAGCCGCCCAGCGTTGCCATCCGCCACGTGCTGGAGGAGATGGCGGGGACCTTCGAGCGCGACCGCGACGTCATCCTGGCCCGCGCCCGTCTCTGGATCAAAGAGCCCTCGCTGCGCGCTCGGCTGTGGGAGGAGCTGGAAAAAGGGCAGACCTTCATGAGCGCGCTGATCGCCCAACGCTCCGGTCGCGACCCGGATGAGTTCGAGATCCGCGTCACCGTGATGATCATCGTCATGGCCGCGATGGAGGCGATGCGCGAATGGGTGCGCCACGATGGAAAGGGCAGTTTCCTGGCAACACTCCGTCGCGCCCTGGACCTGATCGACGCGCAGGCCCGCCTCGACAGCCTCGCGTCACCGTCACGTGGGTCAGCTGATTCGGCCTGAGTTGTCGGCTGCGGCGGTCACCATCGCCCCAGCATTGTCGGCCCCATTCACCGCGCCGATGGTGCATGAAACGGTAGTCGTCGCACTGTGGCCGACGTCCGGCTGCACCTGGACCTTACAGCTGCCGAGGACGCTGGTGGTTTGCGGATCGGTCATCGTGAACGTGACGACAGAAGGCCCCTTGGAACCGGTCTTTCCGCCAAGGTTCTTGAGCGAAGCCGCGACCACACAGGGTGAGCCGCAGGCCGAAGTATCCACTGACACGACCGTGTAAATCGGGGGCAGCGTCGACTGATCGGCGAAGTCGAGCGCGCCGCTCGGCGCCGCGATCGCGAAATCACGGCCGTAGTCGCTGTACATGAAATCGGCGCCCGAGATCCCGTCGACCACTGCGCCTGGGTGCATGCGCACCCGCAGCACGCGGTAGGGAGGCGCCTCGCCGAGAAAGACGTCAGCGCGTGGACCTGAGAGCTCGACCGCGGGCACGCCTCCGACCGAGACATGATCGGTGCGCGAAGTCACCGCGGTGCCGAGGAAGGTCGACGTCAAGCCGGCGCCTGTCGTGAAATCGGGAAGCTCTGGAGCGGTCGCCGGCAATCCCGTCCACCAGGCATCACCCGCCGCCTGCACCAGGCTTTGCGAATAGGGATCGGACCCCATGTTGCTCGCGAGGAATTGCCTGCCCCGGAAATAGGATCCGTGCTCGATGACGATCGCTTCGAGATTGACGTTCTTGGAGCTCAGCAACATGTGCTCTGTGCTGGGCCGGACAAGCTCGAGATCGATCTTCCAGGGTATGGAGGCTTCGCTGTAGTCGCCCGCGATCCTGAAGCTCCTGGCCGCATCCAGGCTGTCGCCCGCACCGCTGTTGAGCGCGCGGATCGTCGGCAGCCCGAGCCCGAACGGAAGATCACACGCCGCCATCGCGACAAGCGCCGCCGCAGCCACCGCAGCCCCGCCAACAGACTTCAACACTCGCCTCTGTAACGGCAGGAGTATCGTCCCCGTTACCCCACCGTGGACCAACCCGGCACTTCGCTAGGTCCTCCTCAACAGGTGAGCGCACCGGAGGCCGCGCGTCCGCCCAAGGCTCGCCGGACGGGGCCGCGAATCGTGATGATTCGCGGCCGCAAGTACCCGGTGATCCTGCCCAGCATCCGCGACGCCAGGCTCCACGTCGCGGCCGTGCTCCTGACCCTGCAGGTGCTTGGTCAGACCGTCCTCGGCTTCCGCCTCTCCGTGGCGCAGATCCTGGTTTGCCTGGCCGTCGGGGCGCTGATCGAGTTCGTGGTGGCTTTCTTCAAGGACCACCTCATCCTGTGGCCGGCAAGCGGGCTCCTCACCGGCAACAGCACGGCCTTCATCCTGCGGGCCCCCGGCACCCTGCACGGCCAGTGGTGGAGCCTCCACGGGATCGAGATCTTCATCGGCGTGGTGGCTCTGGGCATGGCGACCAAGTACCTGATCCGCTGGCGCGGGCGCCACATCTTCAACCCCTCCAACGTCGCGCTGGTCGTCGCCTTCGTCGCGCTCGGCCCCCGATACACCGAGCCGCTCGACCTCTGGTGGATACCCATGGGGCCCTGGATGATCGTGACCTACGCCATCCTCATCGGCGGCGGCGTATTCATCGGCTGGCGCCTCGGCCTCCTCGGCATGGAGATCGCCTTCATGGCGAGCTTCGCGATTTTCGTGGCCCTCGCGCTCGCCCCGGTGCCCGACCACTGCATGGTCGCCAGCTGGCACCTATCGCCCCTTTGCGGCCGGTCCCTCTGGGAAATCCTGGTGACCTCTCCCGAGGTCCTGATCTTCGCCCTGTTCATGATCCCAGACCCCCGGACCGTCCCCGATGGACGCGTGGCGCGAATCGTTTTCGGCGTGATGGTGGCGCTGTTCGCCGTGCTCTTCCTGGGCCCGACCACCCTCGAGTTCTGGACCAAGACGGCGATCCTCGCGAGCCTGGTCGTCGCCTGCTCGCTGCGGTTTGCCCTGACCGCATTCCTCGCATCGCTCGAAGAGGCGATGTACCGCGTTTCTTCGTTCGTGATCCCCGGCTGGAGGGTCCCCGCGGCCATCGCCATCGCAGCCTTGTTCGTCGGATGCGTGCCCGTGTCCTCCGACCTCTCCACCCACAGCCCACAGCCGGTGGCGGGGCTTTCGGATGGCACGACTCCGACCATCCCGCTCGTGGTGGGAGTTGGCCCAGGCCTCGGCACCTGGGTGGCCGGCTCCGCGCGCGACGCGCTGCCCCCACCGGGGGATGCGCAGCTCGTCGGTGCATCGGCGTCGGCGCGGGTCTGGGTGCTGCCGGCTGTTCCGCAGGTGGCGATTGCCTCGAACGTCGCGTACTTCAACCCCAAGATGACGCCGGAGCTCGCCCAACGCGTGGGCCACGACGCCGTGCTGGATCTCGTCATCGAGGCCGAGGCGCGCCGGTCCCACGACTTGAAGTTGGCGGAGAGCGGCGCGGCAGCCGACGGGCTCGCAGAATTCGTCGGCGTCATCAACGACGATGCTTCCACCGGGAAATTCGTCCTGAAGGTCTACAGGTTCGACAGCGCCACCCTGAACCTGTTCCTGCCCAAGTTCAGCAGCCAGGCCTCGAGGCTGGTCGGGCTCACGCTGACCGGAACGGCCACCTTGATCACGAAAGACCAGTCGGGGCGCCTCCTGTCCCAAACCACGTCGTCGTACTCAAAGAGCTGGAGCGTCTTCGCCATCGCCCCGGACGGCCACTTCCTGATCGACCAGGACTACTCCGACCTGAGACCAGCCCCCTAACCCCCTCCCCCGCGAACGCGGTGGAGGGTCGGGGAGAGGGCGGTACGCAGAACTCAGAGCTCCCGCGTGATCGCCCCTGGAATTCCAGTCGGTTCGTATTCAGCCGGAGGCTCGATGCCGAACGTATCGGCGAGGCGGACGAAGAGGCTGAACAGCGCCGCCACGTAAGCCGCCTCCGCGATCTGCTCGTCGGTCCAGCCGGCTCCGCGCAAGCCCTCGACCTGCTCGTCGGTGACGCGGTACGCCGCCCGCGCTATCGTGCCGGCGAAGTCCAGCAGGAGCCTCTCCTGAGGAGGCAAGCCGGCCGCGTCCAGGTCGCCGTTGCGCAGCGCGTCCGCCGCGCCCTCGAACTCTTCGCCCTGCAACTGCAGGAACCACGTGTGGGAGCTGAGTCAATACCTGCAGCGGTTGATCGCGGATACGTAGGACGCGATCATCTCGTGCTGGGCGCGGGAGAGCGCTCCATCGGTGAAGTGCAACCGCGAGGCGGCCTGGATGGCGGCCAGGAAGTCGGGCCGCAGGCTCATCGTCTGCAGGATCGGCGCCACGATGCCGAGCGGGCTCTGCACCCTGGCTGTCGCGTACAGGTCGGCGAGAGAGCCTTCGGCCTCCGACTCGGGGACCATCCTGATCCGCGCCATGAAAGCGATAACGGTGAAGCGCCCGAAAAGGCTACTCGGGCCCGCTCCAGCCCCACCGAGGAATTGGCAGCTCCGGCGGAACCAGTGAGCCCGCGGGCGCGTACGACATCACCTCGCCGGTCGCCCACTCCATATAGGAGTGAAGAGCAGCCCTCAGCTCAGGATCCTCGGGCAGGCCGGCGTCATTCATCGCCTGTACGAAGCATCCGACGAACCGCTGACCCCAGTCTTCGGCCGCCCCCGTGCGAGCGTGAATTTCGAGCATTCCTGAGTGACCGCCGTGCAGCACCGAATAGCGATTCGGGCCCCCAAACACCTCGGCCCAGTAGAAAGCAAGGTTCTCGATGTGCGCCGGATTGAAGCCATGCGAGAAGGCATGGCTGATCTCTGGCTCCTGGAGGCAGCGCTCGTGATGTGCAGCTGCCAGGGCGAGGAAGGCGGGATCGCCCCCGGCGAACTCGTAAATGGATGGTCTGGCCATAGACAATAGTTTCGGCCATGAGGACCCTTCTGACGACGAGCGGCAAGACCGCCGCGACCGATATTGCCGCGGTCAACCGATGTTTCGCCACAGCAAACACGGAAGGGTTCTGGCTGGACATCGAGAGCCCTGACGCCGACGACTACAGGCTCCTTGAGGAGACCTTCAAAGCCCACCCGCTCACGATCGAGGACATCCGGAACCAGAACCAGCGACCCAAGATCGACGAGTATCCCGAGTACAACTTCGTCGTCATCTTCCAGGCGGATTGGAAGGGGGATGACGTCAGCTTCCTGGAGCACCATCTTCTGGTCGGGCCCTATTACCTGGTCACAGTCCACGACGAACCGGCGCCGGCACTTAAGGAGTTGCAAGATCGCATCCATACAAGCCCTGCTCTTACCAAAGGCCAGCCTGCTTTCCTGACCTACCTGGTCGTCGACGCGATGGTCGACGCCACGTTTCCGGTCCTGGAGCGGGTCGACGAGACGGTCGACAAGATGGAGGACGAGATTATCCAGAAGGCGGCGCCGGATTCACTCGATCGCATCTATCACCTCAAGCATTCGGTGACCGAGCTCCGCCGCTACCTTGGCGCGCAGCGCGATGTCTTTCAGCGATTGATCACTCACGGCATCCACCTGCAGCAGCAGGACATGACGCTCTACTACCGCGATGTGTACGACCACATCGTGCGCCAGTACGAGACCGTGGATTCCCTCCGCGACCTGCTGTCGAGCGCGATGGACGTCTACCTGTCGACTGTCTCGAACCGCCTCAACCAGACCACGAAAGCGCTCACCGTGATCGCGAGCCTCTTCCTTCCGCTGAGCTTCCTGACCGGTTTCTACGGCATGAACTTCAGCTACCTCACGCAGGTCCTGGAGACACCGTATTGGGCCTTTGCGGTTGGCGTCGGCACCATGCTGATCTCGATCGCGATTCAGCTCTACTTCTTCCGGCGCCGCGGCTGGATCTGAGCCGTTGCTCACGCCAACGCAGCGCGGGACTGCGGGCGAGGAGCTCTTCGCCGCGTGCGTGACACTTTCGTCGGCCGGCGACCTGGAGCTGTTCAAGCCCCTGACCGACGATGACCACACCGATGTCACCGCCGGAAAGCGCGGAAAGGTGCCGGCGCTGGCGATACAGATCAAGACGGCCCTCTCCCTCACGCGCCAGGGCTTTGCCGTCGCGCGCATGATCTTTCCCGACGGAAAGCCACGCCAACACCCGGCCTTCGTCTACGCGATCCTCTACGTCACCGAGGCTACCGTGGAGGCGGCATGGATTGTTTCCAGCGCCGATTTCAACCGGCTGACCTATCGCGGCGCGGGACCGCGCGGCAAAGGGATCGAGCTGCAGTTCATGGCCAGCCCGACAAGACAGGACCACTGGACGATGTTCCGCTGCGGGCGAATGGACATGGGCCCGAAGCTGGTCGACCTCATCGATTCTCTGCCGGCAGGCCGCCCACCGCGCGTGCCGGGCGCCCACCTGCTGCTGAGGCGCAAGTAGGAAGCTATCCAATCAATGGCTTTGCAAATGCGATCGGGCAGCCGCGAGTAGGCCCGCGAACACCGGATGCGGCGCACCCCGCACCGAGCTCAGCTGTGGCTGGTACAGCGTGGCTATGAAGAACGGGTGGTCGATCCGCTCGATCGCACGCACCTCGCCGGTGGCATCAGTCGCTGTGACTTGCATGCCGTGCTCGTTCGCGATGTGCTGCACCTCGGGCGCCAGGCCGTATGAACAGTTGGTCCGCTCAAGCGCTCGTAGAGTGCCGTAGAGCCCGGCGAGGCACGACCCGCGCGTGAGATCGACGCTGATCGTCTGGTCCTGGAGTGAGCAGGAGAGCAGTGAGATGACGGGCGTGCCCCCGGCACCGTATTCGGCGTGGGACGCATCGGGAATCCCGGCAAGACTTCGAGCGTGCTCGACCAGCACCTCTTGAAAGCCGCCTCAAGTGCCGACCAACGGCACGCCCCGTTCACGAGCCGCCCGTACCACGGCGTGCACGGCCTCGGGGTCGCGGTAAGGGCTCCCGGGCCCAACCACCACCGCCGATCCAGGAGCCGCTACGACGTTGATGTCATAAATCGTCTCGGTTGGAACGACTCGAATTTCGATTGGACTGCCGGCGTGCTCGGAAGCGTGGCGGAGGGCAGCGACGGTAGCGGTGTGGTGGCGCTCGTCCGGCGGTAAATCAATCAGCACAGTGACGACGAGAGGGCGCACCGATGAACGTTATCGCAACGGCGTCGGGCCCGCAGGCCTTACGGGTTAGATCGCCCCGCCATTCGGGCACACATGGTCAAGTTCCCGACTTGCCGATGGCGCGATTCGCACAGTTGGTCGTGGACGCGCTCTGGAGGCCGATGGAAGCCACTCAGCGGCGTCTGCGAGCGTTCGAGACCTCGGTGTCGGCGCGCTCGATCAGATCGTCCGCCGAGTCGCCGGCCAGGAGCCGGGCCAGACCGACCGTGATGGAGGCGCCCGAGCTGCCTGCGGCCAGCATCTCGCTCACCGCCCCAAAGCGACGGCGCGCGTGCTCCACGGCGATGCCTGGCAGCACGCACACGAACTCATCACCGCCGACGCGAGTGATCACGTCGTAGGAACGCAAGCACGCTCGAAGGGAATCGGCCACCGCGACGAGCAGGGTGTCCCCGGCGGCATGACCCTTGGTGTCGTTCGTGGCTTTGAGGCCATCCACGTCGACGTAGGCGGCGACGAGCTCTCCGTCGACCCGTTGGGCACGATTGATCTCGCGCACGATGGCCGCCAGTCCGGCGCCGCGCCGGCTTACACCGGTCAGCTCGTCGGTCCCCGAATCTTCACGGTCTTTGGCGGCCTGCGCGCGATCTTCCGCGGCGATCTGGCGGTCGTGGCTGCCCTGCGCCCGATCGTCGGCCGCAACTTTGCGGTCATTGACGGCTCGTACGCGGCTGTCCGCTGCGTCAGCGCGCTCCAGGGCGGCCCTGGCACCCGCGTCCTCCGCACGCCGGCGATTGCTCGCCGCGCGATCTCCTGCGGTACGGTCGAGATCACCGGCCGCGTCATCGCGCGCTTCAGCCTCCTGGTCGCGCAGCCCTGCCGCGACGTCGCGGTCGCGCGCAGCCAGCCCAGCCTCCCGGCGGCGCACCGCGGTCAATTCGTCGGTGCCGGAATCCTCGCGGTCCTTCGCGGCTTGTGCGCGATCTTCGGCTGCGACTTTGCGGTCATAGACGGCCCGTACGCGGCTGTCGGCAGCCTCGGCACGGCCCGAGTCGGCCCGAGCACCTTCGTCAGCCGCGCGCTGACGGCTGCTGGCTGCATGAGCTACCGCAGTTCGGTCCCGATCGCCGGCCGCATCGTCGCGCGCTTCGGCCTCTTGGTCGCGCAACCCGGCAGCGACGTCGCGGTCCCGCGCGGCAATCCCGGCCTCCCGCCGGCGCACGGCCGTCAACTCGTCGGTCCCGGAATCCTCGCGGTCCTTGGCCGCCTGCGCACGATCGTCCGCCGCAACCTTGCGATCGTTGATGGCTCGTTCGCGGCTGTCCGCGGCATCGGCACGCCCCGAGTCGGCCCGCGCGCCTTCGTCTGCCGCGCGGCGGCGATTGCTCGCCGCGCGATCAGCCGCGGTCCTGTCGAACTCACCGGCCGCGTCGTCGCGCGCTTCGGCGTCCCGGTCGCGCTGCTCGGCGGCGAGGTCGCGCGCCCGCGCAGCCAGCCCCGAACTTTCGCGATCCTTCGCCGCCTGCGCACGATCCTCGGCCGCCAGCCGGCGGTCGTTGATGGCCTGGGCGCGGTAATCCGCAGCCTGGGCGCGCCCCGAGGCGGCCTGGGCGCCTTCGTCTGCCGCGCGCCGGCGATTGCTGGCCGCGCGGTCACCGGCGGTTCGGTCAAGGTCACCCGCCGCGTCGTCACGCCCTTCGGCCTCGCGGTCACGCAGCCCGGCCGCGACATCACGGTCCTGGGCGGCCAGCCCAGCCACGCGACGCCGCGCGCCCGTGAGCTCGTCGGTCCCGGAATCGTCGCGGTCCTTGGCGGCCTGGGCGCGGTCCTCGGCCGCCACCCGACGATCGTTGATCGCCTGGGCGCGGTTGTCGGCAGCGCCCGCGCGTCGCGAGGCGGCCTGGTCTCCTTCGTCTGCCGCATGCTGACGGTCGGTCGCCGCGCGGTCCCCCGCGGTTCGGTCGAGGTCGCCGGCGGCGTCATCACGCGCTTCGGCCTCTCGGTCACGCAACCCCGCCGCGGCGTCCCGGTCCTGGGCTGCCAGGCCGGCCTCCCGGCGCCGCACTCCTGTCAGCTCGTCGGTCCCGGAATCCTCGCGGTCCCTGGCGGCCTGGGCGCGATCTTCAGCCGCCACCTTGCGGTCGTTGACAGCCTGAGCCCGGTTGTCCGCAGCCTCGGCCCGTCCCGAGGGAGGTCGGGTTCCCTCGCCTTCGGCCTGCTCGCTATCAGTCGCCGCGCGGTCGCCAGCGGTTCGGTCGAGGTCGCCCGCGGCGTCATCACGCGCCGCGGCCTCGCGGTCGCGCTGCTCCGCCACTCGGTCGCGCACGTCCGCGGCCAGATCGCGATCGCGCCCCTCTATGTCGCGCTCGCCTGCCTTGGCCAGGGCGTCCTGGCCTGGATCAGTCCCGTTTGGGTCCTGATCTGGGAGTTTGATGCCGCGTGTCCGCCCTTCAGACATATAAGTCCTGACGCCAGGGTGTGCCCGTCGCCAGAACAAATGCAGCAACCTTTGGTAAGTCGCATGGGAGCCTGGAGGAAAGAACCTAGAGCCGGTTTGGTCGGAACGCCTTGACTCTCAGAGTACTCTGTGCTACAAAGTAGTCTGAGCAACGAAGCGAGGGTTACCTCCAATCGGGCTCAGGAGGAATTCACATGATTCAGGACCAATCACAAGCCAAGACCCTGTTGACCGCCGCCGAAGGCGCCCGCGAACGGACGCGGTCGGTGCTGAGCACGAACTGGTTCCCAATGATCCTTTTTGGAGTGCTCGCCCTCGTCTCCATTCCTGTGGCCGAGTTCTGGTCCGGGATGGCTGTGGCGGCCCTCTGGCTGGTCGGCGCCCCGCTGGGCACAGTGGCGACCGCCTTGTGGTACCGAAGTCGCGCGATCGAGATCGGCGTCTCTGTCAAGCCGTGGCCATACGTCGTCACTGCGGTTGGGATCGTGGTGGGCTGCATGGCAACTGGCATCGCGGGAAGAGGCGGCCCAATCAGCTATGCGGGACCACTCCTGGTGATCGGGCTTGGGTATTTCGTGTTTGGGCTCCTCGATCGCAGTTTGCTGGGCTCAGGTTTCGGGGCGGCGATGGCGACCGTCGCGATCATCGTTTTCGCTGCCAAACCTCAACACGCCTACACGCTGACGATGCTGGCGTTCGGCGCCGGCTCAGTTCTGTTGGGTTTGTGGAATCTGCTGCAAGTCAGGCGGACAGACGATGCCGGAAACTGAGCTTCACCCAGCCGCTGAGCTCGATGAGACAGTCCACCAACGAGTCCGACTCGGCATCCT
>Ga0209118_1000579_pt1 | contig 19358 bp, 24 predicted proteins | sample BlaSpr_A8_Ref_M1_FD_187988 | JGI IMG/M metagenome (GOLD analysis project Ga0209118, IMG submission 187988) | Forest soil microbial communities from Thunder Bay, Ontario, Canada - Black Spruce, Ontario site 2_A8_Ref_M1 (SPAdes) (version 2) | ecosystem: Environmental > Terrestrial > Soil > Boreal...
CTCATTCCGTTTTGTCCCCCGCCGCCCCGAAGTGTTCTGAAGAGAGTTCGTCCATCCATTTGAGATCTGCCTCCGTGTGAAGTAATGCGCCGCGCACGAGTCGCGCAAGGTCCATGCGGCCGTCACGGCGCGCCCTTTCTTCCAGCCGGTTGAGGTCCCGCAAGCGCTGCAGGTAGGCGCGCTTCTGACGAGCGAGCATTGGCTGCAGGTCGCCGTTCGCGATGCGGGTCGCGAGCAGGAGCTTCACGTAGATTTCCTCGTGCAGCTGCTGCGGTCCGGAATCAGGCTGCGCGAGCCACTGGTCGAGGGCCTTCTGGCCGTCGGGCGAGAGCTCGTACACCAACTTTCCGCGATCGCCGCGAGCGCCGACCGGCCGGACGAGCCCGTCGCGCTCGAGGCGCTGGAGGGTCGTGTAGATCTGTCCGATATTGACTTCCCAGGTCCCACCCAGCATCGCCTCAAAGCGGTTTTTCACCTCGTAGCCGTGGAGCGGTTCCCCTTTCAGGAGCCCCAGGACACCGAACTTAAGCGACAATCTCTCGATTAACCATACTCAGTATGTATGCCGAGTATGTATCGTGCACCGGGCGAATGTCAAGGGCTTCGTCGAAGGAGGTGCTTATCGGCTCAGTCGACGGAGACCAAAGACCGTCTAGGAAAGGTGGCCCCCAGCAGGTGGCGCGGCGGCGCGACGCAGACCCAGCAGGTCAGCCACCGGCAGCAGCAACCCGCCCTGTATCAGCAGGGAGAGCACCACCATGCCGTACGCAAGCACGGAAACCGTCGCGTTCACACGCGGGTTTGTCGCGACCGACAGGGCAAGTGCCACCGACAGCGCGCCGCGGATGCCGCCCCAAACGGTCATATGGCGCCAACTCCATGGAATCGACGAGCCACGGATGTCTGCCAGGCCAAGCAACGCGTACACGGGGAGGGCGCGGGCGGCGAACATGATCAGGTAAGCCCCAAGCGCCAGGCCTCCGATGGAGATGAGGCGAGTGGTCGGCACGGCGATGCCAACCATCAAAAAGAGAATCCCATTGAGCACGAACGCGAGGACGTTCCAGAAGCCAAGCAGCTGGGTCCCCTTCAGGCGACCGGTCGAGCTTCCGTAGCGCGCCACCACGATGCCGGCCACTACGACTGAGACGACACCAGAGGCGTGGACAACATCGGCGCCGAGATAGGCGCCATACGCGATCACAAGCGTGACCATGATCTCCAGCTCCGCCTCGTGCACCAGCCGGAGAAGCAAGACCCCGACCGCCCCGACGCCAAGCCCGAAAGCTATGCCCACGCCGGTCACGAAGATGAAGCGCAGCGCCCCATCCAGGAAGGAGGGATGCCCGCTGAGGATGGTGCCGAGGACGGCGGAGAAAACGGCGACTCCGGTGCCGTCGTTGAACAAGCTCTCGCCTTCGAGGATGGCCTCCAGGCCCAGTGGCGCGCGCATTTGGCGCAGGAGGTTGACGACAGCGATCGGATCGGTGGTGGCCACGATAGAACCGAGCAGGGCACTGCTTGCCCAGTCGAGGCCGAGGCCGTAATGGGCCATGGCGCCGATCGCAGTCACCGTGAGAAAGACTCCGAGGGTCGCGAGCAGGCTGATCGGAATGACCCGGCGCCTCAGCTCGGCGAGGTCAACCGCCAGAGAAGCCTCGAAAACCAACCCCGGTACGAAGGCGAGGAGGATCAGATCGGGTCCGACTGCAGGCAGTCGAGCGCCTGGGATCAAACCGATCGCGATGCCACCGGCGGCCAGGAGCACCGGGTATGGCACCGTGGCTGTGGTTCGCGACACGAGGCGAAGCAACGTGGCCACGCCGCCGAGCACGATCAAGAAGAAGAGAAAGCTCTGCGCTGTCGTCATATGCCGGCCACCCTGAGCCCGGCGAAGAGGAGATAGAGGGCGATGATCGCCACTCCCGCGGTGCGGCTCAGCCTGCGACGCGCCAGGGGCGCCAGGACAGCGAGCAGAGTGAGGTCCAGCAGCCACCCGAAGTACCCGAGCGAGCCTCGTGCGAAGCCCGTCCCGATGAACAACGCAGGTATCACCAGGCCGCCGAGCAAGTTGATCGTGTTGCTGTTCATCGCCGCCGACATCAGCGCGGTGCCGCGATTCGTACGCGCGAAGTGGAGCGCCAGCCACAGGTTGGGCAGGCTGGTCAACGCGGCGAGCACCACCGAGCCGAGCACAGCCCCTGACAGATGAAGCCACGACTGCGATGCGAGGGCTGCGTGGACCATCGCATAGCTGCCTCCGACAACAGCTGCCAGCGCGACAGGCAGCACAAGGACGGGTGTCCACGATTGGTGCGTGATCGCCGGCCGGTCGTGGGTCGCCTCATATGGGATTTCGAGCAGGTTTTGAGGCACGCCGCCCAACAGAGGGTTGACGTGTGCCAGCCAGCTACGCGGCAAGGCCAGCACAAGCGCATACGCGGCGCCGAGCGGCAGGACGATCACGGCCGCATACGCCGGTGGCACGAACCCCGCCACCATCAAAGCCGCCACCAGCATCACCCCCAGGCCGACCGCAGCGTCAAGGAGCAGAGGCCCTCGGCGGACTGCAACCCCGCCCGCAACTAGGGCCGAGAGTCCGAGCAGCGCGGCGAGGTTGAAGAGGTTCGAACCGACCACGACGCCGACGCCGATATCGCCGGCGCCGGCCAGGATCGCGATGAGAGCCGACGAGAGTTCCGGCGAATCGGCGCCGAGCGCGGCGAGCAGGCCGAGGAGGCCTTCTGAGAATTCAAGCTTCGTACCCAGGCGCGTCAATCCCCGCGCAAGCAGCTCGCTGCCGGCGAGGGTCACGGCAAGGCCCGCCAGGAAGCCGGTCAAGGTCAGAGTGGCGTTGCCGATAGGAAGCACTCCCCGCCGACCAGCCTTCCCGGCACACCTTCAGATGGGCAAGTCTGTTTTCCTGCCGCCGGAATTGTAAGGCGGGCCGAGCCTAGAGGCGCGGCCGAAAAGCCGTCGACGGATCTTCGGCGCCCATGCGGCCCATCTCCGGGTTCAGCGATTGCGCTGCTCGCTTACGCCTAAGCGATGCGCTCGCTGCGCTGCTCATCGCTTCACCCGGATCTGGGCCACCTGGATCGCCGAATCTCTCGCCGAAGGTTTTCGGCCGCGCCTCTAGCTTTGGCCCCAGACCGAATCTGCCACGCGTCCGACCAGCTGCAGCTTGCGTTTCTGTTGCTCTTGACTGATTCGGTTGCCCTCCATGGTCGAAGCGAACCCGCACTGAGGGCTGAGCGCCAGGCGCTCGAGCGGCACGTAGTGGGTGGCTTCTTCGATCCTGATCTTCAGGTCCGCCTCGGTTTCGAGCTCCGGTTTCTTGGTCGTCACGAGACCAAGGACGGCGACCCGGTCTTCTGGTAAATGCGCGAGAGGCGCAAAGCCTCCGGAGCGACTGTCGTCGTACTCGAGGAGGAACCGGTTGAAAAGCGTCTTCTGGAAGATTCGCGAGATCGGCTCGTAGTCGCCTTCGGCGTAGAACTTGCTCTGGTTGTTGCCACGGCAGACGTGGAGTCCAAAGGTCACACCAGGGTGGCCCTGGATGATGGCGTTGTCGAGCTCGATACAGCGGTCGATCAACTCTTCAGGGTCGCTCCCGCGCTGCCGGTAACCCTCGCGCATCGTGGGGTCGAGGAGCGCCCCGTACTGCGGCCCGTCGATCTGGATATACGTGCAGCCGAGGCGAATCAGCTCCTCCACCTCCCGCCGGGAGAGGTCGACGATGTCGGCCAGGTAAGCATCCCTCGTCGGATAGGCGGCCTTCGACTTTTCGGGGTCGTAATAGGCGGCAGCCTGCTGTGCGCTGAGCATCGTCACCTTGCCAGGACGCCCTCCCACCGACCGAAGAAACGTCCACTCCTCTCCGCACATGCTTCGCTTCCAGCGCAGCGGATTGACCACCACCGGGCGCTTGAGGATCAACTGCTCTCCACGCTCGTCCCGAAAGGGAATCGCCCAGCCGCCCTCACGGTCGAATCCTTCGAACGAGTCGATCAGGTGGCCGTAGAAAGCGTATCGGCGGAGCTCGCCATCGGTCACGACATCGATTCCGGCACCTTGTTGGAGCTCAATCGCCGAGCGAACCGCCTCGTCCTCCACGGCCTTGAACTCGGCGCTTGTCATCTCGCCGGAATCCAGCCACTTCCGAGCGCTGACCAGCTCAGGTGGTCGCAGGAGGCTGCCGACGACCTCGGCTCGCCACGGCATCAGATCTGCTGACACGCTTTCATCCCTCCGCCAGGACTTCGGCGGCCACCCCGAATGCTGTGTTGGCGGCCGGCACGCCACAGTAGATCGCCGTCTGCAGGAGGATCTCCTTCAACTCGTCCACCGTGACCCCGTTGGTCAGCGCAGCCTGCATGTGCAGCGCCAGCTCGTCGTTGCGATTGAGGGCGACGAGCATCGCGACGGTGATGCAGCTGCGCGTACGCCGGTCGAGACCCGGTCGCGTCCAGATCTCACCCCATGCGTAGCGCGTGAGAAGGTCCTGGAACTCATCGGTCAGGGGTGTCCGCGACGCTTCCGCGCGATCGACGTGCGCGTTGCCCAACACCTCGCGACGAACCTCCATGCCCTTCTGCCTCTTATCAGTCATGACAAATTCCTCCCCGATTTCAGAGGGCGAAGAACACGGTCTCGCCCTCTCCCTGTAGGCGGATGTCGAAGCGGACGATGTCCGCGTCCTGGTGGGCTATGAGGGTGTGCCGTCGCGACTCGTCGACCAGCTGCAGCACGCGATCCGCGCGATTCGCATTTTCCTCGTCGGGAAAGTACATGCGTGTGTGGAGATGCCGCAATAGACCTCTCGCAAAGACAGTGATCTCGAAACACGGTGCGCCGTCGCTGACTACAGGCTTTTGCAGGGTGAAGTGAAACGCGCCTTCGGCGTCGGTGCGGCAGCGTGCGAACTGCTCACCCTGTGAAGCCTCCACGAGCGCATCGGGAACGGGCTCGCCCGCGCCGTCGAGCACCTGGCCCTCGACCCTCGTCGTGTCGCGGGATTCGCTGTCCGTCGTGTGTGCGTCATTCGCAAATGGCAGAGCGAAGCCGAAGAAAGGACCGACAGTCTGCGAGGGAGTGGGTTCTGTCATGCCTCGGTCGGTGTGGCGCGACGGCCGCGCAGGACGATGTCCCAGCGATAGCCGAGGGCCCACTCAGGGATCGTCGTGTCGAGGTCAAGTCGGGCGATGAGCAGCTCGCGCCCGCGCTGGTCCGGGATGGAGCCCAGGATCGGGTCGAGCGGGATCAGCGGGTCGCCAGGAAAGTACATCTGCGTGACGAGGCGGTTCGCGAGGGATGGACCGAAGAGCGAGAAGTGCACGTGCGCGGGACGCCATGCGTTCAGGTGATTTCGCCATGGATACGCGCCCGGCTTGACGGTGACGAAGCGATAAAAACCGGCGTCGTCGGTCAGGGCCCGGCCGGCGCCCGTGAAGTTGGGGTCGAGCGGCGCGTCATGGTCGTCGACAGGATCCACGTAGCGCCCCGCCGCGTTGGCCTGCCAGACCTCGACGAGAGTGTTGCGTACGGGCTGTCCGTCACTGTCGAGCACGCGTCCGCTGATGATGATGCGCTCGCCGAGGGGCTCACCCTGGTGCTGGCGCGTGAGGTCTGCATCTTCCGGGCGCACCGGAATGCGCCCGAAAACAGGTCCGGGTGCATTGTGGAACCACTCGTCGGGCAGTCTCACCGGCTCGTGCTTGGGAGCGCGCAACTCGGTGGAGCGATAGTCCGGATAGAGGTAGGGCGGTTCATAGTCCACGTCGCTCACGGCCCTTGACGCGAATTATGAACCCGCGCAAACTACGATCGTCGGTACACGGAGCAATTCCTGATCTGCGCCGGGAGCGCGCAGGGCGCACTTGATATAGGGAGGAGTCTCGTGAGCAAGAGGAAACTTCGATCCGGATCGATCACGCGGCGCGAGATGCTGAAAGGCACCGGCCTTGTCTTAGGTGGTCTCGCCGTTCCAGGATTCCTCGAAGCCTGCCTCACGTCGACCCCATCTACGCAGAGCGGCTCGATCAAGATCGGCTTCGTCAGCCCGATCACCGGCCCGGCCTCCGGCTTCGGCGAACCAGACCCGTACGTCATCGGCCTGGCCAAGACCGCCTTCAAGAATGGCATCACAATCGGCGGGACCAACTACAGCGTGGAGATCGTTTCCCGCGATGGACAGTCGACCCCATCGGTCGGCGCGTCGGTCGCGCAGGACCTCATCCAGAACCAGAAGGTCGACCTCATGCTGGCGACCTCCACGCCAGAAACTGTCAACCCCGTTTCGGACGCATGCGAGGCGGCCGGGGTTCCGTGCATCTCCACGGTGGTGCCCTGGGAAGCGTGGTACCTGGGTCGCGGGGCCAAGGTCGGGCAGCCGTCGCCATTCAAGTACACGTTTCACTTCTGCTTCGGCGTGGCGCAGTTCTTCAACGCCTACACGCATCTCTGGCCGCAGGTGTCGACCAACAAGAAAGTTGGCGTCATGTATCCGAACGATGCGGATGGCAACGCGATTCGAGGCGCGCTCGCTCCGGCGTTGAAGGCGGCCGGTTACACGATCGTGGACCCCGGCGCTTACGAAGACGGCACAAACGACTACACGGCGCAGATCCAGAAGTTCATCAGCGAGGACTGCCAGATCTTCAACACGTTCCCCATCCCGCCGGACTTCGCCACCTTCTGGCGCCAGGCTGCGCAGCAGGGATACACAAAGCACGTGAAGATCGGGCAGATCGCAAAGACCGGTCTGTTCCCGTCGCAGGTTTCATCACTTGGAGCAATCGGCAACGGCCTCGCCTCGGGCGTGTACTGGGCGCCGACGTGGCCGTACAAGTCGTCACTGACGGGTATCGCGTCGAAAGATCTCGCCAGCGGGTATGAGGGATTCAGCAGCAAGCAGTGGAACCAGCAGCTCGGACCGAGCCTGGCCCTGTTCGACGTCGCCGAGGCGGTGCTGAAGGCAAGCGGCAATCCCAAGGACAAGGCTAAGGTCGTGGGCGCTATGGCGACTCTCGCTGTCGACACCCCGGTCGGGCACCTCGACTGGTCGAAGCCCGCGACGCTCGCGGGAGCCGCGGTTCCGAACGTGGTTGCCGCACCGATCATCGGCGGGCAGTGGAAGCAGAACGTCTCCAAGTGGCCTGTCGACTTCGTCATCTGCGAAAACTCATCCGACAGCAACGTGCCGGTCGCGTCGACCCTGCAGCCATACCAGGGCTGAGCATGGGCGCGGCGGTGCTCGCCGCCGTTGATATTCGCAAGCGATTCGGAGCGCTCGCCGTGCTGGACGGCGTCAACCTCGCGCTCATGGAGGGCGAGGCGGTCGGCGTGGTCGGACCGAACGGCGCCGGCAAGACGACTTTGCTGAACGTCCTGTCCGGGGCGCTCACACCTGACTCGGGCAGCGTCGACTTCCGCGGGCGAGACGTCACCTCCCGCGGGGCAGCCGACCGCTGCAAGCTGGGCATCGCACGTACCCACCAGGTGCCGCGTCCTTTCATAGGCATGAGCGTCTTCGAGAATGTGCTCGTCGGCGCGACGTCCACTGGGCGGCGGCGCGGCGCGGAGGCCTACGACTTATGCCTGCACGTTTTGGACCAGACGGCGCTGACCCAGATCGCCAACCGGCGCGCGGAAAGCCTTGGGCTGCTGCAGCGCAAACGCCTCGAGCTGGCGCGGGCGCTGGCCGTCGAACCCTCTGTCCTCTTGCTCGATGAGATTGGCGGCGGGCTCACCGATGCGGAGACCGCGGCGCTCGTGGAGATGGTGGCGAGCCTGCGCGACCGCGGCATCGCCGTGCTCTGGATCGAACACATCGTCCACTTGCTCATGCAGGTGGTGAGCCGCCTCGTCTGCATGGACGCGGGCCGCATCATCGCGGAGGGCGCGCCGGGGGCGGTCGTCGCTCAAGCGGCCGTGATCGATGCGTACCTGGGCGGTCGCACATGACGCTGCTGCGAGTCGAGGATCTCGACTGCCGTTACGGACTGCTGCAGGCCGTGCGTGGAGTCACGTTCGAGGTGGCGCAAGGCGAGACGGTTGCGCTGATCGGCGCCAACGGCGCAGGTAAATCCACCTTGCTGCGGGCTATCGCGGGAGCTCACAGGCCGCAGGGCGGACGGGTGCTTATCGACGCTGCGGATGTAACTTCGATGCGGGCGCACCGCCGCGTCTCGCTCGGGATCGCGCTCGTGCCCGAAGGCCGCAGGCTGTTCCCCAGCCTGACGGTCGAAGAGAACCTCCGCGTCGCCGCGGCCCGCCGAGGCAGGTGGAACGTGCAGTCGGTGCTCGAAGTCTTCCCCCTGCTCCAGGCCCGCCGGCACATGGCGGCCGCCAACCTTTCCGGGGGGGAGCAACAGGCCGTCGCGATCGGGCGGGCGTTGATGAGCAATCCTCGGCTGCTTCTGCTGGATGAGGTCTCATTGGGGCTGGCGCCGATCGTCGTCGACGCCGTGTATCGATCGCTGGCCGGCATCATCAATGAGGGCACGACGGTGCTGCTCGTCGAGCAGGACCTCACTCGTGCGCTGAAGGTGGCCGGCCGGGTGATCTGCATGCTCGAGGGACGCATCGTGCTCGAGGGGGACGCCGCGTCGGTGGATCGCGACCAGGTTGTCAGTGCGTACTTCGGGTTGAAGCGGCCGGCATGACCATCGTCAACGCCGTGGTGCAGGGCATCTTCCTCGGAGCGTTCTACGCGGTTCTCGCTTGCGGCCTGTCAATCATGTTCGGGGTGATGAGGATCATCAACCTGGCCCACGGCGACATCGCCGTGCTCGGCGCGTACGTCGTCTTCGTCATCGTCCAGGGCACTGGCATGTCACCGTTTGTCGCCTTCATCGTGGCGCTGCCCGTGATGATCGTGTTCGGCTATGCCCTCCAGCTGACAATCCTCGAGCGAAGCCTGAAATCCGGAATCCTCACTCCGCTCCTGGCGACATTCGGGCTGTCGATCGTGATCCAGAACTTGCTGCTGATCAGGTTCTCGCCCGACGTTCGCTCGCTCGGCGGAGAAGCCGGCGCTTTCACCACGTCGAGCTGGCAGGTGACGAGCGGCCTGTCGGTTTCTGCGTTTGGCATCGTGATCCTTGTGGTCGCAGTCGCGGTGTTCGGGGCGCTGCAGCTGTTCCTGTCGCGGACGCGTGCCGGGTGGGCGATGAGGGCTACCGCCGAGGATGCTGACGCAGCCGAGCTTGTCGGCATCAACAGCCGCGGGGTTTACGCCCGCGCCACCGCGCTTGCGGTTGCCATCGCCGCCCTGGGCGGGCTGTTCCTGGCCATCCGCTCGGTGTTCGATCCGCTCAGCGGTCCGACGCAGCTGATCTTCGCCTTCGAAGCGGTCGTCATAGGGGGAATGGGGAGGCTTTGGGGCACGCTGTTGGGCGGGCTCGCGCTGGGCGTGGCTCAGACGGTGGGTGCTCAGATCAACCCGGAGTATTCGGCTTTGACGGGTCATCTGCTGTTCCTGGCGGTGCTGATCGTTCGTTATGGCGGCGGTCGGGTCAGCTTTCGCGTGGCGCGATGAGGGTTCAGCGCTGGACCCGCACGTCGAAACTGTTCACGAGCGCCACGGTCGCGATCGCCGTTCTGCTGGCGACGGTGCCGCTGGTGTTCGATCCGGTCGTGGTCCAGAGGCTCACGAACCTGCTGATCCTGGTGCTCCTGGCCGCGATGTGGAACGCGCTTGCGGGTTACGGCGGACTGCTTTCGGTCGGCCAGCAGGCGTTCATCGGCATCGGCGCCTATGGCACCGTGTTCTTCGCCGGGCTCGGCGTCAGCCCGTATCCCGCAATGGTGCTGGCGACGTTGGTGGCTGGAGTCATCTCGGTTCCCATCTCATTCCTTGCTCTGCGCCTGCGGGCCGCGCAGTTCGCGATCGGCATGTGGGTGATCGCCGAAGCGATCTCGATCCTCGTCAGACTCGATCAGAACCTCGGCGCCGGGACGGGGATCTCACTCATCCAGCTGAATCAGTACGCGCCCAACTTCCGCCAGGCGTACACGTTCTGGCTGGCGCTGGCGTTCACCTTCATCTTTCTGTCTGCTCTCTTTTTCCTGCTGCGGTCTCCGCTAGGGGTGTCGCTGCAGGCGATCCGCGATGACGAAGACGCCGCGCGCTCCCTCGGTGTGCGGGTTGCCTCTCGGAAGCGGCTGCTGTTCGTGCTCGCGGGTTTTGGATGCGGCGCGGCCGGCGTGCTGATCGGCGCCAACACGCTGTTCATCGAGCCTGGCTCAATGTTCAGCGTGCAGTGGTCGGCTTTCATGATCTTCATGGTGCTGGTCGGAGGCCTTGGCACCTTCGAAGGCCCGATCCTCGGCGCCATCCTGCTGTTCTGGATCCAGACGACTTTCACCCAAGGTGGCCCGTGGTACCTTGTCGGGCTCGGCGCGACCGCGGCGCTTTTTGCCCTGGCCCTTCCCCGAGGCATATGGGGCACCATCGAGGAACGCCTTGGGCTGCGCCTCTTACCCGTCGGTTACCGAGTCGTAGAGATGAAGGGTGAAGAAAGAACCGCCTGACACGCAGCCCGCGCCCGAGGACCTGATGCAGCATCCCGGCCACCTGCTGCGTCGCGCTGTGCAGGTGATGAACCAGTTGTGGAATGAAGAGGTCTCGCACACGATCACTTCTCCGCAGTTCGCGGCCTTGAACGCGCTGTACAGCGAGCCGAACCTCGACCAGCGCACGCTGGGCCAGCGCATCTCGCTCGACCGCTCGACGATGGCGGAGGTGGCCTCGCGGCTGAGCACGCGAGGCCTGATTCGCAGCGAGCGCGACACACGTGATGGCCGGCGGAAGACCATCGCGCTTACCCCGAAGGGTGTTCATGCGGTGCGGGAGCTCATCCCACGCACCCACGCCATGACGCGCCGGCTCGTGGGACCGCTCGATCAAGAACAGCGCGATGAGCTCCTGTGCCTCTTGAACAAGGTCGTCGGCGCGAACGAGCGCCGCTAGAGGGGCCTGAGCCCGCTTATCCCGCTTGCCGGATCCGCTTCGCTTTGAGCTCGGAACGAGGCAGCGTCCCTCTCTCGACCACGCGACAGTCGAGACGCACGCCCAGCGCCTGCCGCAGATCAGCCTCCAGGCGCTCGGTCGAGAAACCGTCGCCCGCGGCCTCGATCAGCAGCGACACCTCGTCCATCTGCCGTTCGCGCCGGCGTTCGATCACGAACTCGGCGACCTCCGGATAGCGGCGCACGATGTCCTCCACCTGCGACGGATAGAGATTCACTCCGCGCACTGTGAACATGTCGTCCACGCGTCCCTGGATACCGCCGAGCACCTTCATGAACGGGCTCCCGCATGCGCATGGCTCGCGCGACATCTTCACCCGGTCGCCCGTGCGGTAGCGGATCAGCGGCATGCCCCACCGGCCCAGGTTGGTGGCCACAAGCTCGCCCTCGTCTGCAGGGCGCCCATCCAGGTCGAGCACCTCGAAGATGAACTCCGAGTCGATCAGGTGGATCCCATCGCGCTGCGAGCAGCTGAACCCTGTCGGCCCGAGCTCAGTCATGCCGGTGTGGTCGAAGCAGGTGGCGCCGTACGCCTCCTCGATCGCGCCGCGCGTGGCCGGGATGCTTGCCCCGGGCTCGCCGGCGTGAATCGTCACGCGCACGCCCGACGCCTTCAAGTCCAGGCCCAGCTCGTTCGCCACGTCTGCCAATCGCAGCGCGTAAGTGGGTGTCGACAGCAGCGCCGTCGCGCCCAGGTCGATGATGCTTCGCAACCTCTGCTCGCTCGTCATGGCGCCGCCGGAGATTGACAACGCACCCAACCGCTGCGCGCCACCAAAAGCGGACCAGAATCCGATGAACGGCCCGAAGGAAAACGCAAAGAACACGCGATCCTCGGCCCTCACTCCGGCGGCGCGATACACGTGGTCGGCCCAGATCCGAAGCCACCAATCCCACGACTCCGCGGTGTCGAGCCACCGAAGGGGCTGGTCGCCGCTCGATCCAGAGGTCTGATGCATGCGCACGAAGCGCTCGGTCGGATAAGTCAGGTTTGTCCCGAATGGGGGATGGGCTGCCTGGTCCGCGAGCAGCTCGGTCTTGGTCGTCAGCGGAAGGCGCTCGAAACCGTCCCAACCGCGGACATCGTGGAGCCGCTCCCGCCAGAACAGGTTGGCGGCCAGCACGTCGCCAAGGCCCGCCCGCAGCTTGCGCAGCTGCTGGTCGCGCGACGCGCTCAGATCAGCCAGTTGAGTGCTGGGGTTGCCCGGCGATCTCAAGGGCCTCATGTTAATTCGGGAATCGTCCGTGGGCGGACTAATTGAGATCGTCTGAAAAGGAAAGGAGCACCTCGCCGGGTGCTCCTTTTGTAACTCGCTAAGTCGTTTCAGCGATCAGTCGCCGCCGTTGTCGTCGTCGCCATGGTCACGATCGAACCAGTACGTTCCGGTCAGTGAGAACACTCCCGGGCTTGTGGGCGGGCCCACCACTATCGTGGCGTGGAATCCCCGCAGCTTTCCCGTACCGCTCGTGTACACGCAGAGGCCGTGTCCCGGCTGGTTCGGCTGAGGTTGGTGGTACGTGCATTGCCCCGTCGCCGTGCTCCCCCTCTCATCGATCGCCACGAGCTTTACCGGGCTCATGAGCACGTGGTTGACGACATGGGCATCGATGTAGAAGACGCTGGCGCCCCGCAGGATTTTCAAGGTCGATTGCGTGATGACGCAGTAGCCGTGCGGATTTGGCGGGGAGATCGTGACGGCCGTGCTGCAGTTCTTCTGCCCTGTGAAGGTCTTCGTCTCGGCAGCCAATGCCGACGTGGCGGACATTACCGCGAGCAGAGCGACCGCGATACCGACCCCCAGCGGGATTCGAATCGAACGCAAGACGCGAACCTGGATACGCATATTGGTCACCTCCTATGAAATGTGGATTCGGCCGTCAGAGCTTTGAACGCTCTCCAACTCAATGACTCACATCGATGCTTGTGGCGTCGGAGTCAACTCGAGCCAGCTCTTGGCGAAAGGCGGCCAGGCCGGCCTGGAATCCGACCTGATCGCCGGCCGAGAGGGCAGTTCCCATTGCATCGAGCGCCGAGTACGTCGCCACCAGGTCCGCCTGGAGGCTCGCATCCTTCTGCAACAGGGAGTCAGGAGCGGAGACCTTCACCAGGTCTTCTATGAACGCCTCCAGCTTGAGCCTGGCAGCGGCGATGTCAGCGATGCAGCTGGACGCCTGATCGACAACGCAGGACCCAAGACTCTGGATCACCTGCGGCAGACATGGGGTGCACCCGAGCAGAGCTGTCGATTGGAAGATCACATCGGCCGAGTACGCTGCAGCAGTCCCCCGGCTTGAGCCGGCGGCGTCACCGGCCAGGCGTTCGAGCACAGCCATCTCGCCAAGGATTGCGTCAGAGGCGGCTTTGCCCTTGCCGTTCGCGACCCTCGCCTTGAAAGCCGCGACAAAGGCGGTGTCGTCCGACAGAACAAGTGCAAGGTGGGCTCTCATCACAGCATTCAATGCGACAAATCTCGCCGGCGGCTGAGCGCGGTTGAGGTCTTCGAGCCACTGCAGCGTCGCGGCGTCCGCAAGCGCCACGTTGGGCAGGCAGGTGGCGTCGTCGAAACTGGCGCAGCCGAAATTATTCGCGATGAGAAAGTGCTGCTCGTCCGCACTGACCATGGCCTGGTAAGCCGTGACGGACATCGCAGGAGTCTTTCCAACAGGTTCAGGCCGAGGGTTCAAAGCGCCGTCCCGCCACGCGTGGACGCCGACCAAGATGGCTGCGATGATCAGCACGACGAGCAGCGCCGCCACAAGCGAGGTGCCTCGTCCCATGCCGAGCAGCCAGGGACTTCGACCGAGCCGCTGGAATCCTCGTCGAGGCCGTTCGGGCGACGCAGTCCTGATCTCAGCCTGTACGCGACTCGTGAGATAGGCCGGATAGGTGGACTCACCAACGGCGCGGCGCAGCCGCTCGCGGATTTGAGTTTCATTCATCAGGGAGGACCTCCGGGCTCAGTCGCAGCCGCTCCAGGGCGCGATAGGTGCGGGATTTGGCTGCTTTGGTCGATGTGCCAAGGGTTTGCGCGACCTCTTCGTAGGAGAGGTCGAGGTAGTAGCGGAGGATCAGCACGAAACGCTGGTCATGCGGCAAGCGGTAGAGAGCCTGGCGGAGATCCATGGTTTCAGGGTCTGCCGAGGAGGACGAATCCGCCAGGTCGTCAGGAACGTCGGCTCTCCTCACTACTGACCACCATCTGCTGCGCCTCTGGAGGCGGCACTCGTTGGCCACGATCGTGAACAGCCACGGCCTGAGATCAGAATCGCGCCGGAACCGGCCGAAATGCCGCCACGCCTTGAGCACCGCATCCTGCACCGCGTCCTCTGCTTCGGATTGCGATCGAAGCATGCCCACTGCGAGGCGGTACGCGGCGGGGAGGAGCGGCTCCACCAAAAGCATGAAGGCCTGCTGGTCACCGCCGATAGCGTCCTGGACGAGCGTCGGCGCGAAACTCATTCCACTCCTACTATTCCTCAGCCCGGCCAAAAGTCCCGGACGTTATTCAGGAATCATCCACGCGGCTCCCCTGAATGGCGCAAACAGGGAGCCGTCACGCCGGCACAGCTATCACCACGTTGCCCTTCTGGTGTCCCTCGTCCACAGACCTATGGGCGTGCAGACGACAGCTCGCATCACTCCCTCGCTGCCCTCGCGGATTGCAGAAGCAGGACGTGGGGTTCGCCGGCTCCGCGCGCCCATTTGCCGGACTATTCTTTCCGCCTCATGATCGTGGTGACCGGGTCGACCGGCCGTGTGGGCGGGCTTGTGGCTCGCCGGCTAGAGGCGGGGGGTCAGCCAATGCGGCTGCTGGTGCGCGATCCGCATCGCGCTCCACAGGTCCACGGTGCGCAGGTGCAAGCTGCGGAGTACGGCAACCCTGAAGCCCTCGCTGAGGGCCTGCGGAAGGGTGATCGCGTATTCATGGTTTCCATGTGGATCGGCGGCGACACGCGCCTTGATCTGCACCGTTCGTTTATCCAGGCGGCGGCCAAGGCGGATGTGGCCCAGCTCGTCTATCTCTCATTCGTCAATGCCGGTCCGAACGCGATTTTCTCCCATGCGCGGGAGCACGGCGCCACCGAGGAGATGCTGCGTTCATCAGGCGTGCCGTGGACGTCGATTCGCAACAGCATGTACGCAGATGACATCCCGGGGTGGTTTGACCCGGACGGGGTCGCGCGCGAGCCGGGTGATGAGGCGCGGATGAGCTTCTCGTACCGACCTGAGCTCGCCGATGTGATCGCGGCGGCGCTGACCGAGCGCGGACACGAAGGTCGCATCTACAACATCACGACGCCGGAATCTGTATCGATGCACGGGCTCGCGCAGATCGCCAGCAAAGTAACTGGAGAGTCCTACGACTACGCACCGATCTCAGACGATGAGTGGATCGAAAGGTGGAAGGCGCAGGGACGGCCCGAATGGGCTCTCGAAGCCGGACTGACGTCGTACGAAGCGCTGCGAGCGGGCGAGCTTGACGTCGTGTCCGACGACTACGAAAGAGTCACCGGCCGGAAGGCCGCGACCATCGCGCAGGTCATCACTGAGCTAGCCGACGAGATGCCGCTCGCGACCTCCGCAGCTGACTTTTGAAATCACGCTACGCAGGCACCCATCGCGAGATCGACGCCCGGTTGATCGGGCGACACACGGACCGGCGCGAAGCGTGGTCTCATTGGACCTGCCTAACCCAATCGGAGCACGAAATTGGAGGTCTCAGACATGTCGCAACAGGCGTCGAGTCCGGTTCTCGTAACAACGACCGAGCGCCCGGCAGGCTATGAGGTGAAGCGGGCCATCGGCCAGGTGTTCGGCGTGGTCGTGCGCAGCCGTGGTTTGGGAGGAAACATCCTGGCCGGCCTTCGTGCCCTCGGCGGTGGCGAGATCGTGGAGTACACCCGGCTGGTCGAGGACACCCGCCGGCACGCGGTCGACCGCATGGTCGAGAACGCTCGCGCCATGGGCGCCAACGCGGTTGTGATGATGCGATTCGATTCGTCGGAGATGGGTCAGACGATGACTGAGGTGGTCGCCTACGGAACCGCTGCGATCGTCGAACCGAGCGCGTCATGAGCGCCACGGCCCAAGTCGTTCTGTTTGTTCTTGTCATCATCTTCGCGATCGTCGGTTACTTCATCTGGGATCGCAGGTACCGCGGCGAGAAAGAGGGGATCTTCAAACCGACAAACGAGGTCTTCAAGGATCCGACGACGAACAAGCTGACCCGCGTTTACGAGGACCCGGAGACGGGTAAGCGGCAGTACCGAGAGGAGCCTTGATCTCGCCGAGCTAGCGCTCGGACCGCTCCAAATCAGCCATTCGGGCACAGTCGGTCGAATTCCCCGGCGATCTCCTGAGCCACCAGGGCGCATCTGGTCGTACCACCAAATATGCAATGCGTTAGTTGCATTTGTACGGGTGGCCGCGATAAGATGCAACCGTGAAGTTGCATAACTCTACTGACCGTATCGAGAAAGAGATCGTTCTGCGCGTACCCCGCTCGCGTGTCTGGCGAGCGCTTGCCGACGTCGAACAGTTCAGCGCCTGGTTCGGCATGAAGCTTGAGGGCACCTTCGCACCAGGCGCGCGTGCCCATGGCCAGTTCGAGCTGCCCGGCCATGGAAACGTGACCGTCGAGATCGCCATCGAGCGGATGGATCCCGAGACCCGGATGTCGTACCGCTGGCATCCGTACGCGTTCGAATCCGGCGTGGACTATTCGAGCGAGCCCACCACGCTGGTCGAGTTCCAGCTCGAGGAAATTGCGGAAGGCACACGGCTCACCGTGATCGAGTCAGGCTTCGACCGCATTCCGGCGGCACGACGTGCTGAAGCGTTTCGGATGAATGACGCCGGCTGGGCTGAGCAGCTGGAGAACATCGCACGATATGTCGCTTCATAGCGCCGGCTGGCGCGAGGTTTCTCGCGCTGCGCCGGTGTTTGCGGCGCTTGGTGACGAAACGCGGCTGGCGCTGGTGGCCCGCCTGAGCTCCGATGGACCTCTCTCGATTACGCGGCTGACCGCCGGATCTGCTGTCACGCGACAGGCGATCACCAAGCACCTGGACGTGCTCGCCACGGCTGGGATCGTCTCGGATGTGCGGCGCGGCCGCGAGCGCATCTGGGAGCTGGAGCTGGAACAGATGGAGGCGGCGCGAACCTATCTCGAGCGGGTCTCGAAGCGATGGGACGCGGCGCTCGACCGTCTGAAGCAATTCGTGGAGGCGTGAAGGGCGGAACCATGCTTTTGAACAACAAGGTCGCAACCGTGGACGGCGCTAGGACAGCGGCGACGGCAGCGGTGTTGACGGTGACACTCGGGCTCGCCGCCGCCTCCTGGGTCGTCGCGGTCCGGCAGATGAGCGGCATGGACATGGGCTCCGCGACGCAGCTTGGCTCGTTCGCGTTCTTTGTCGCTTTGTGGGTGGCGATGATGGCGGCGATGATGCTGCCGGGCGCGGCTCCGGCAGTCTTGAGACGCGCTCATGCCGGCGGTGTGCGCGCCGTGCCGCTGTTCGTCGGGTCCTACCTTGCCGTCTGGACACTCGTGGGCTTCGCGGTGTTTGCGCTGTACCGGCCGCACGGGTCCTTGGTCGCCGGCTTGGTGGTGATGGCTGCAGGTCTGTACGAGCTCACGCCGCTCAAGCGGCACTTTCGCCGGCGCTGCCGCGAGAGCGTCGGCCCTGGATTCGAGTACGGGCTCTGCTGCGCCGGATCGAGCATCGGACTGATGCTGATGTTCGTGGCGCTGAGCGTCATGAGCGTCACGTGGATGGCCGCAATCGCCGTCCTCGTCCTCGCCCAGAAGCTGCTGCCTGCGACAACCGCATTCGATGTGCCGCCGGCGCTGGCGATCGTCGGCCTTGGAATCCTGATCGTCACCGCGCCTTCGTATGTTCCCGGACTCATGTAGCGACAAGAAAGGAGAAACACAATGACCGATCACAAGACCGGCACACGTGAACAGTGGCTTGCGGCCAGGCTGGAGCTGCTCAAGGACGAGAAGGCGCTGACGCGCCGTGGCGACGAGCTGGCGAAGAGGCGGCAGGAGCTGCCCTGGGTGCGGCTCGACAAGGAGTACCGGTTCGAGACCGACGAGGGCGCGGCGTCCCTTGCCGATCTCTTCAGAGGACGCTCGCAACTCCTCATGTATCACTTCATGTTCGGGCCCGACTACGCGGCGGGTTGTCCGTCGTGCTCGGCGATCGCGGACGGCTTCAACGGCTCCGTCGCCCACCTTGCGAATCACGACGTCACGCTGTGCGCGGTGTCGCGGGCTCCGCTTGCGAAGCTGCAGGCGTACAAGCGGCGGATGGGCTGGAGCTTCCCCTGGGCGTCTTCGTTCGACAGCGACTTCAACTATGAGTTCCAGGCGTCGGTCACCAAGGAGGAGTGGCAGTCCGGAGCCGTCGAGTACAACTTCCGTACCGTGGACCTTCGGCTGCCCGAGGGCGGCGAGCAGGATCCGTTCATCGCCACGATTACGTCGAGCGTTGGGACGGATTGGCCGACGTACAGACAAGAGGGGCCCGGCCTGAGCGCGTTCGTGCTCGAGGACGGCGTCGTGTACCACACCTACTCGGCGTACGAGCGCGGGATTGACGGCATCTGGGGTATGTACCAGCTGCTCGACCGCGCGCCACTCGGTCGCAACGAGACCGGTATGTGGTGGCGCCGCCACGACGAGTACGGCCGCTAGACGGATCCGAATTCATAAGACTCCGTGCAAGGCAAGGAAAAGGCCGGAATCGTATTCGAAACCGGCCTTGGAGATTTCCTGAAAGTCGCCGAAAAGTCTATTCGTCCTGGATCTGGTTCCTCCTGCTAACGGTCCCCGCTACGCCTTACGGTCACCGTCACCGATGCCGTGTTGTCAGCGGGGGTCGCGTCCAATGGGGTCACCGTCGCGGTGTCGGTTAGGACCGTGCCGTTGAGTGCTTTCACATTTACGAATAGCGCCAACGCGGTGCTTGCGTGTGCCGGAAGCGGGTGGGCGTAGGTGCACGTCACGGCCTGGCCCAAGGCGCTGCAACTCCACCCAAACGAGAGGCTGCCAATGTACGTCAGGCCTAGTGGGAGTATGTCCGTCACCTTCAAGGTGCCGGACGTGGCTACCTTTCCCGTGTTGCTGACGATGATGATGTACGTACCAACGTGGCCCGAGGTGAATCCACCCAGATTCAACAACGTCAGCTCCACGTCCTGCGAGTTGACATTGGTCACGGTCGAGGTTTCGCCGGCATCGCCGCAGACGGTCGTGGTGGCGCTGTTGTTGGTGTCGCCGATATAGGAAGCGATCCACCTGTAGGTGCCGGCAGAC
>Ga0209118_1000580_pt1 | contig 19350 bp, 17 predicted proteins | sample BlaSpr_A8_Ref_M1_FD_187988 | JGI IMG/M metagenome (GOLD analysis project Ga0209118, IMG submission 187988) | Forest soil microbial communities from Thunder Bay, Ontario, Canada - Black Spruce, Ontario site 2_A8_Ref_M1 (SPAdes) (version 2) | ecosystem: Environmental > Terrestrial > Soil > Boreal...
GAGAGGCCGCGGCGCCACCTTCACCGTGCGGCTGCCGCTGACCGCCGGGGCGGCCGCGGCGGCAAGCGGCGACGAAGCGGCGTCAGCCACCGGCACCGCCGCGGCGCCGCGGGCGGCAGGGGCGGCAGGGGTGGCCGGGACGGCGGGGACGGCGAGGGCGGCGGCCGCGCCCTCCGCAGGCGGCGCCACAGCCGCTCCGGCTGCCGGGACGGAGGCCGGGACCGAGGCGGCGGGCCTGCGCATCCTGCTGGTCGAGGACCATCCCGACACCGCGACGGTCATGGCCGATCTGCTCGGCGGCTTCGGCCATCAGGTCACCGTCGCCGGCGGCGTCGCCGCGGCGCTGGCGGCGGTCGCGGACCTCGCCGGCGGCAACGGCCATCCGCCGCTCGACCTGGTGATCAGCGATCTCGGCCTGCCCGACGGCAACGCCCAGGACCTGATGCGCGAGCTCGCGCGCCGCCATGGCTTGAAGGGCATCGCCCTGTCCGGGTACGGCATGGAGGAAGACCGCGCGAAGAGCCTGGCGGCGGGCTTCTCCCGGCACCTGACCAAGCCGATCCATCCCGCCGCCCTGCAGGAGGTCATCCGCGAGGTCGCCGGCAGCGGCTGATATCCTCCCGGCGGGGGGTCCCGCCGATGCCGTCGCCGCGCGCGCTGGTGCTCAACGCCGGTTCCAGCACGTTGAAGTGGTCGGTGCTCGAGATGGAGGGCGGCCAGCGGCTGGTCGCCGGCGGCACCGTCGAGTGGCATGGCTTCGCGCCCGAGCGCCAGGCCGAGCAGCTGCGGGCGGTCGTGCGCGAGAGTTCCGCCGCGCGCTCGGTCGCGGCGGCCGGCCACCGCGTGGTGCACGGCGGCGCCCGCTTCCGCGGCCCGGTGCGCATCACTTCCGCGGTGCGGCAGGAGCTGGCGTCGCTGGTCGAGGTGGATCCGCTGCACGCCCCGGCGGCCCTGGCCGGCATCGACGCGGTCACCGCCGCGGCGCCGGAGCTGCCGCAGATGGCCGCCTTCGACACCTCCTTCCATGCCGGCCTGCCCGAGGCGGCCGCTCTCTACCCATTGCCCTGGGAATGGACCGAGCGTTACGGCCTGCGCCGCTACGGCTTCCACGGCCTGTCGGTGTCCTACGCCAGCCGCCGGGTGGCCGAGCTGCTCGGCACGGCGCCCGGCCGTCTGCTCGTCTGCCACCTGGGCAGCGGCTGCTCGCTGACCGCCGTCGCGGACGGCCGATCGATGGATACCAGCATGGGCATGACGCCGCTCGAAGGGGTGATGATGGCGACCCGCTCGGGCTCCGTCGACCCCGGCCTCCTGCTCCATCTGCAGCGCTGCCACCGCGTCGGCCTCGACGAGCTCGAGGACGGCCTGCAGCACCGCTCCGGCCTCGGCGGCGTCTCCGGCGCCGGTCCCGATCTGCGCCAGGTGCTGGCCGCGGCGGCCGGCGGCTCGCGCCGCGCCGCCCTGGCCTACGATCTCTTCGTGCACAGCCTGGTGCGCACCGCCGGCGCGATGATCGCCGTCCTGGGCGGCCTCGACGCCCTGGTGCTGACCGGCGGCATCGGCGAGCACAGCGCCAAGCTGCGCGGCGACTTCCTCGGCCGCCTCGCCTACGCCGGCCTGACTCTCGACGCCGCCGCGAACCAGGCCGCCGCCGGCGACCAGGAGATCTCCCCCGCCGGCGCCGCGGTGCGTGCCTTCACCATCACCGCCCGCGAAGACCTGGCGGTGCTGCGCGAGCTGCTGTCGGTGCTGGCGGGATCGACCGAGCGGAGCTGACGACTCGGCGGCCTGTTGCGCCGCCAAGACCGTGTGGGGTCTCCCAGGTTCCTCGACGCAGCTATTGCAGCCAGGGCAGATTCCAGCTGGGGTTCGATCAGCCGGTGTTCAGGCTCCCGGCGGGTGCTATCCATTCCACGAGCTGGCGCGTGACGGACGCGATCCGATCGTAATCGTCGTCGTAGTGGAGCACCGCGAGACCCGCAGCCTCGGCGGCGGCGGCGATCACGAGGTCGACCGGCTTCGCTCCCCGATGAAGACCCGAGGCGGCCATCGCTCTCGCGGTCAGGAGGGCGCGCTGCATCACGTTGGCCGTGATCGGAGCCTCGGGTAGAGCCCTTCGCTCCTCGATGACTTCGGCGACATCTCGGGCTCGGGAACCGTAGACGACCTCGAGGTCGATAAGCCGGCAGGTCCACAGCTGGCCTGCCTGCGCCAAGGCGGCAAGCCGTTCCCCCACGACAGCTTGGCGGGCGCGGGCGAGCACCGAGGTGTCGACGAGGTAGCGCATGGCTCAGCGTGCCGTGCGCGGGCGCCGAGCCTCCTCGATTCTCGGCAGGTCGAGTGCCCCCGAGCCTCTCAGCCGCTCGATGTGTCGAGTCACCCTTTCATCATCCACGAGCCGCTCTAGGGCGGCGTGGACGGTGTCCTTGATGGTGCTGGTCCCGGCGATGCTGCGGGCCCGTTCCAGGAGCTCATCATCGATGTCAACGAGTCGTTTGCCCATGCTGCGAGTATATCCGATTCTCGATCTGGATATACTCGTGGCCCAGGAATTCCTGCGCGAGCCCACCCGTCGCGCCGGGGCCGGGAGGGCGGGGCATCTTCAGCAGCATGCTCTTGGACCTCGCGGGCGAGGTGGGCGATCTCGGCGTCGTCGCCGACGGCCGAAGGGGATGGGAACCGCGGAACGGGCCGGCGGAGAATGCAGCGAGGCGCGGGGCAAACGCCCGCGCACGACCCACCGCGAGACTCGCTCCCGTACCTAACGATGCTGCGGCTGCAAACGCATGTGGGAGCTCTTGGTAAAGCTGGCGTCGAGACAGTCGGCGGCGGTTTCCACGATCATTCCTCGATGAAGCGCTCGAGGTCGGCCACCGCCTCCGCGCTCAGGGCCTCGGGGTGGTTGGCGCGAAAGCGCCGCGCGACCGCGACGCTGTTGGCGATCTTGCAGGAGACCAGCTGCCGCGCCACCGGCAGACAGCGCTCCTCGCTCCTGCTCACCTCGTACTGGCGCATCGAGCTTGAGGCACGGCACGTCGAGGAGGACCGCCTTGTCCTTCTCGACCACCAGGCGGTCGCCGGTCTTGCGGACGATCGCGTTCTGCTCGGTGATGTAAAGGGTCGCGCTCTTGACCGAGCGGCAGACGCGCGCCATCCAACTCATGAGCACTTCTCGCGGCCTGCCGATGGCCGCGGAGAGGTACCTCAGCCCTGCTGCGCTCCTCCTGCCTGCCGAACCATGATCGGCATGGCGTGGGCCACGAGCTGCGCCGCGTCCATCCGCACGCTGTCGGCATCGCCGACCGTGCCGCGGGAGCAGAGCTCCGTGCCGAGGTGGCGGGCGATGAAATCGTCGACGATCCGCGCGAAGAACAGCTCGGGCCAGCTCGGATGAGCGCCGCGGTCGCCGGTGTCGAACTCCTCGCAGTCCACCCAGACGCGAGCGCCGTCGCGCAGGACCGGCACCCGGTAGCGGGTCACCCGCTTGCCGGCGAAATCCGCGACGTGCTCGGCATGATGCAGGAGCGTGACCTGGTCGTGGTCCGAGCCGAGCAGCAGCACGCTCCCGCCAGCGGCGCACAGCTTCTCGAGCGGCGAGCCGCGTCCATACCCATAGCTCCATGGTTGATCCGCCACAAGCCAGGCGGCGCGCCTCCCGCGCGCCGCCATCCGACCGCAGATGCTGGCGCTGCACAAGGTTCCTGGATAGGAGCGGAAGAACTCGGCCAGGATCCCGAAGTCTCGGCTGGCGCGGGCAGTCCGCGGATCGAAGGCCGGCTGATGCGCCAGGATCTCCGCTTCCTCCGCGGGCGTGTAGATGCCCCGGCCGACGTCGTCGAACCCGTCCTGGCAGCCGACGAACATCATCACCGTGCCGGCCGGCCCCAGGGCGTCGGCGACCGCGAGGTGGATCTCATCCGGTCCACCGTGCACCGCGCCGACGGCGCGGACCGAGGCGTGCACCATCACCACGCCGCCCGGCCGCAGGCCGAGAGCTTCCAGGTCGGCGATCAGCTTCCGTCGGGTGTGCGGCACGCCGGGCGCTCGGCAGATCGGGTCCACCAGCGCCGCTAGCGCCGCGGTCCGGGGAACTTGAGCGGCGGGCGGGCTCGATCGGGCCGGGGCGGCGGCGGCGTGCCGGCCTGAGCAGCCGGAGAGGCCGGGGCGGCCGCCGCCGGCGCCGGTGCTTGCGCGGGCTCGACGGGCAAGGGTTCCGAACCGCCGGCGAGGCGGTGGCGGAGGGCAGCGTACTTGGCGTCGAGCTGCTCCCAGACAGCGGCGAGCTGCTCGAGCCGCTGGTCGAGCTCGAGGGTCCAGTGCTCGGCCTTGACCGGCTCGAGCTTGACGCTTTGCAGGCGATAGGAGAGCGCGTCGAAGCGCAGGGCGACCGGGCCCAGCAGCAGCTTCGCCGAGAGGATCTCGGCGCCTTCTTCCAGGTAGCGGAAGAGCTCGCGCAGCACGCCGCCGGCAAGGGTGATGCGCGCCTCGCGGGTGGCGAGCCGCACGTTGCCCTTCTCGGGCTCGACCATCACCTCGGGCTCGTCGAGCAGCGCCTTGAGGAAGCGGCAGCCGAGCACCGACTCGCCAGGCTCGGCGGGGATCACGACGTCGCTGGTCTCGTCGGCCTCGGGCGCCTCGTCGAGCCAGGGCGCCTTGAGCTCGGCCGCCACGCCCGCCTGGCGCAGCAGGGTCTGCACCATCCCCAGCCAGCTCTTGGCGGTGCTGCCGACGTAGAGCAGGCTGCCGTCGATGCAGCCTTCGACGATGGTGGTGCGCGGCGCCTGGCGGCGGAGCAGCTCCTGCTCGGCCAGCTCGCGCAGCCGCCGGCGTCCCTTGGTGCCGACGGACGGCGCGCCGGTGGCCTCCATCTCGGCCTTGACCAGCTCCCGCACCCGCTCGCGCATCGCCGTGGCATCGGGACGCAGCCGGTCGATGCGCACCCGGAACGCGTACCGACCCTTGCCCACCTCGTAGGGAGCGTCGAGCTCGAAAGGCACGAACCCGGCGCGCTCGCGCACCTCCGACCCGGGTTCGATCTCGTGGAACGCCGCTCGCTCGAAGTCGGGCCCCGCCACCGGCACCGCCACGTTGTACCGCGTCACGCTGACCGTGCCGCTCAAGAGTCCCATGCCTCGTCCGACCTCCCGTCCAGCCCGAGCCCCTCCGGGGTGACCGGATCTTAGCTCACCGCTCGACGCCGCGAGCGGCGGCGCTCGCACGGCATCCGAGTCGCGCGGACGGCGGACCGCGTACCGGCCTTTTCGTCGGCCCGGATGACGGGAAAACCGCCCTCAAAATGGACGGCAAAAGGGCAACACACCCCCAGCGGTTCATTCATAAGTTGCCACCCTGCCGCGTCACCTTCCGAGGACGCAAATCACGGCCCGACTACCCCGAAAACCCCCGGACCGACCTCCTCTCGCCCGAGCGGTCATAGTTAGACTGCTTTTCGCGAGAGGGTGAGCGGCAGGTCCAGCTCCACGCGATCATGCATCACTTTCGGTGTAATCCGCCCGCGCCCGCCACGTTCGAGGCGGACGAGACCGTAACCTTCCATTGTTCGCAGTGTGCGCGACAGATTGGATTTGGCCCTGCCAGTGATCCGCGCCAGTTCGTCGAGCGAGCCAGGCGCCTTCTCGGCAATGACACGCAGCAACTCGCGATTGCCCACCGATAGGACCTTGGCGAAGGACTCCGTCGAGGTGAACCAGACTTTCGGCTCGTTCGACGCGAAGCGCCGCTCGCCGCGTGCGATGGCCATGGTGCGCGCTTTCATCTCCTCATAGCTGGCGATACCGACTCTCAACGTAGTCATGGAATCACTCCTCTCTCCCGCAACACCGCGTCCACCGTGCTCCAGAAGTCAGCTAGGAGGGTCGCAGCATCGTGGTACTCGTAACTCCTGATCGTCCGTAGCCGATGGCGATGGTCCTGCGGCTCGCCGCGCTTTTGCCCTGCCACGGGATGCGCATTGTCGAAGCCACCAATCGCTCGCCGTTCGGCCCATGAAGCGTGAGCGAGTAGTCGATGCCGTGCGGCTTTTCTGGCGACACTGGCACTCTCTTGACGGCGAACCGGACCCAGTGACCGCCCTCTGGGTCCACCACTAGAACCTGCCCGTCGAGATCGAGAAGCACCTCGAAAGTGGGATCGTGCGGCTTCGTCACGCCCTACTGTTATCACACTGAGGCAACTCGAACAAGCGAGGCCCCTAATGCCACACCGTAGCCAGGCGCTGAGCGCCGGAGACTGGAGTCAGGAATGGTCCCACCCCTCGTCCGGGCCCTATCGGCGACCCGGACGAGCGGTCAAGGCGGGCCTTCCTGAGGTGCTCGCCCAAGGTCCGGGGCGTCTCGGGGTAGTCGGGGCGGGAAAATCCGGCCGCGAAGGGTCAGTCAGAAAACACGCACGCAACCTCAGGGATGTGTGCAATCGTTATCATTTACCCCAAGAGGACGGCGAGTGCTGTGGGGGAGTCCGGCAAGGCCATCGCCCTAACCCGACCGTACCGGGGGAGGTGCTCTGGTGCCGCACTCCATACCAGGGGCGGGATCCCGTCGCCACTGCCCGATGCGCCCGATGGTAGAGTTGCCACTCCGCGAGACCATCGCAGGCCGACCGGGTTTTGCCGGGCAGGCATCGCTCTCCTGCCCTGGCGATCATGGGAGGGGAGGGCGATGAGGAGAACCCGATGAGGCAGACTTCATGAGGTGGAGGGCGCTCGCGCTCCTGCTCGCCGGCTGCCTGGCGGGCTGCGCCACCTACCGCGAGCAGCCGCTCGGCACGCGGTCGACCCTGTCGGACCGCATCCCCGACCTCCGCATCGACCCGCGGCAGATGCCGCTGCCCGAGTTCGCCGCGCACCGCTTCGATCCCACCGACGGGCTGGACATGACCGAGGTCGCCATGCTGGCGGTGGTCAACAACCCGGACCTCCGGACCGCCCGCGCCGCCGCGGGCATCGCGCACGCCCAGGCCTTCGCCGCCGGCCTGCTCCCCGATCCGCAGCTGAGCCTCGCCGCCGACCGCCCGGACCGCCACCAGGCGGCCACCTTCACCGCCTACAACTTCGGCCTCAGCTACGACCTCATCGCCCTGCTCACCCGGGCGCCGCGCCGGGCCGCCGCGCAGCGAGACGCCGCCAAGACCGATCTCAACCTGCTCTGGATGGAGTGGCAGGTGGTGGCGCAGGCACGGCAGCTCTTCGTCCGCCTGACCCAGGAAGCGCAGGTGATGGAGGTGCTCGAGCAGAACCGCACCCTCTTCGCCGACCGCTACCACCGCACCGAGAAGGCGCTCGACCGCGGCCTCCTGACCCTGGACGCCGTGACCCCGCATCTGACCGCGCTGCAAGACGTCAACCGCCAGGTCAACGACCTCGAACGGCAGATGACCCTGAACCGCCACGACCTCAACGCCCTGCTGGGACTGGCGCCGGACGTCGCGGTGCCGCTGGTGGGACCGGCGCAGCTGCCCGAGCTCGACGAGGCTGCGGTCGAGAAGCTGCTGCCCGACCTGCCGCGGCGCCGGCCGGACCTCATCGCCCTGCAGCTCGGATACGCCGCCGAGGAGATGCGCTACCGGGCGGCCGTCCTGGCGCAGTTCCCGTCGCTCAACGTCGGCTTCTCCCGCGCCCGCGACACCAGCGACATCCACACCAGCGGCCTGAGCGTCAACCTGAGCCTGCCCATCTTCAGCGGCAACCGCGGCCCCATCGCCGTCGAGCAGGCGACCCGCGAGCAGCTCCGTATCGAGTACCAGCAGCGCTTGAACGCCGCCGACAGCGGCATCCATCGCATCCTGGCCGAGCAACGCATCAACCGGCGCCAGCTGCTCGACGTCGACCAGGGACTCGCCGATCTGTCGCGGGCCGCCGAAAAGACGGATGCCGCGTTCAAGGCGCACGACATCGACGCCCTGGCCTTCACCAATTTGCAGGCGGCGCTGCTGGCCAAGAAAATCGAGCGCATCAACCTCGAGCAGGCGATTCTCGAACAGCGCGTGGCGCTGCAAACCCTGGCCGGAGGCGAGCTGCCTGTCCGGCCCGCCCCGTGAGAGGTCGCGAGAGTCAGCAGTCGCAGGAGTCGAAGGAGGCGAACGAGATGACCCGAGCCCGCGCCCTGGCCACCTTCCTGCTCGCCGCCGCCGGGGGCGGCTGTCTCGGCTGCCACGGCGCTCCGGGCGCGCCGGCTGCGCCGGCGCCGGGCGAGGTGAGCGCCCTGGTGAAAACCCAGCCGCTGGCGCAGCGCACCCTGACCGACTCCTTGACCGCCTTCGGAGAGGTGACGACCGGCCAGGTGGTGGCGGTCAGCTTTCCGCGCGCCGGGCAGGTTGCGCGCCTGCTGGTGGTGGCGGGGCAGCGGGTCGCGCCCGGTACCCCGCTCGCGACCCTGGCGAGCGATCCCAACGCCAAGCTCGCCTACACCCAGGCGGTCAGCGCCGTGGACTTCGCGCGCGGCGAGCTGCGGCGCAACCAGGAGCTGTTCGCGCTGCAGCTCGCCACGCAGTCGCAGGTCGACGCCAGCCGCAAGGCGCTCCAGGATGCGGAAGCCAACCTCGCCGCGCAGCGCCAGCTCGGCGGCGACGTCGGCCTGGCCACCGTCTCGGCCCCCTTCCCCGGCGTGGTCACCGCCGTGGCCGTCGCCCAGGGCGACCGCATCCAGCCGGGCGCAGCCATCCTGCAGCTGGGCCATACCGACTTCCTACGCGTGCGGCTGGGCATCGAGCCGGACGACTTCCACCTGGTGCGGGTCGGCATGCCGCTCACCCTGCAGCCGGTCGACGACCGCACCAAGACGGTCGGGGCCTCGATCACCGAGAGCCAGGGCTTGGTCGATCCCAAGACGCAGCTCGTCGATGCGCTGGCCGAGGTGCCGGCAGGCTCCGCCAGCTTCCTGGTGCCGGGCATGCACGTGCGGGCGGTGATCCAGGTCGGCCGGCATCTCTCCTGGGCGGTGCCTCGCGCGGCGGTCCTGACCGACCCCAACGGCGCCTACGTCTTCCAGGTCGCGGGCGCCAAGGCGCATCGCGTCAACGTGACGGCGGGCGAGGAGAGCCAGGGGATGGTCCCGATCAGCGGCCCGATCGATCCGCACCTGCCGGTCGTCGTGCTCGGCAATTACGAGTTGCAGGAAGGCATGCAGGTGAGGCAGGGCCCATGAGCGAAGGGCGCGGCAGCAGCTGGGTGCAGGCGCACCGACGCTCCATCCTCTTCCTGATGGCGACGCTGGCCGCGGCCGGCGTCGTCGCGGCGCTCAACCTGCCGGTCTCGCTCTTCCCGACGGTGGATTTTCCGCGCGCCGTGGTGTCGCTCGACGCCGGCGACCGCCCGGCCGAGCAGATGGAGATGCAGGTCACGCGGCCGGTCGAGAACGCGGTGCGGCGGGTGCCAGGCGTGGTGGACGTGCGGTCCACCACCAGCCGCGGCGCCGCCGACGTCTCGATCAACTTCAATTGGGGCCTGGACATGGCGAGCGCGACCTTGCAGGTCAATGCCGCCATCGCACAGATCGTCTCGCAGCTGCCGGCGGGCACCCAGGTGCTCACCCGGCGCATGGACCCCACGGTCTTTCCCATCATCGCCTACAGCTTGACCTCGGCCACCACGCCCTTGACCCAGCTGCGCGACCTGGCGGAGTACCAGCTGCGCCCGCTGCTTTCGAGCGTCGCCGGAGTGGCCCAGGTGCAGGTTCTGGGCGGCGCCGTCGAGGAGTACCGCGTGTCGGTGGACCCTGTCCGCCTGCAGGCCTACTCGCTGGGGCTCGACGACGTGGCCAGGGCGCTTTCCGCCGCCAACGTGATCAGCGCGGTAGGCAGGCTCGAAGACCACTACAAGCTCTACCTGGCGATTTCCGACACCCGGTTGCAGAGCCTGGATCAGATCCGCCACACCATCCTGCGGACCGGCGCCAATGGGATCGTGGAGCTCGAGGACGTGGCAACCGTCGAGCAGTCCACCGAGCCGCAATGGATCCGGGTGACCGCCGACGGCAGGGACGCGGTCCTCTTCTCGGTCTATCAGCAGCCGGGCAGCAACAGCGTGCAGATCGCCGCCGACGTGAAGGCGCAGCTGGATAGCTACCGGCCGCGGCTGCCCCCCGGGGTCACCATCGCCAACTGGTACGACCAGAGCCAGCTGGTCACCGCCTCGGCGGCCAGCGTGCGGGACGCGATCCTGATCGGCGTCGGCCTGGCGGCGCTGGTGCTGCTGCTCTTCCTGCGCAACCTGAAGATCACGCTCATTGCGATCATGGTGGTGCCGACGGTGCTGGCGAGTACCGTGGTGCTGCTCTCGGTGCTCGGCATGAGCTTCAACATCATGACTCTGGGGGGCATGGCCGCTGCGGTCGGCCTGATCGTCGACGACGCCATCGTCATGATCGAGCACATCGTGAGGCGGTTGCGCGGCGCCGGGGAGCGCAGCCCGGAGCAGGTGATGAAGGCGGCGCGCGAGTTCATCCGGCCGCTCTCCGGCTCGAGCGCCTCGACGTTGGTGATCTTCGCGCCGCTGGCCTTCCTCTCCGGCGTCACCGGCGCTTTCTTCAAGGCGCTCTCGATCACCATGGCGGCGGGACTGTTCATCTCCTTCCTCATCACCTGGCTGGCGGTGCCGATCCTCGCCGACCGGCTGCTCACCGCAAAGGATGCCAACCAGAAAGAGGGCGGCAGGCTCACCGCCTGGTTCCATGCGCGCTATGCCGGACTGCTCGGCGGCCTGCTGCGCCGACCGGTGCTCGTTCTGCTCGTCCTCGCGCCCCTGCTGATCGTGGGCTGGATCGCCTTCGGCGCCGTCGGCTCCGGATTCATGCCGGCGATGGACGAGGGCGGCTTCGTGCTCGACTATCGCAGTGCGCCGGGAACTGCGCTGTCGGAGACCGACCGGCTGCTGCGCCAGGTCGAGAGCATCATCGCCGCCATCCCCGACGTCGACACCTATTCTCGCCGTACCGGCATCGGGCTGGGCGGCGGGCTGTCGGAGGCCGATCACGGCGACTTCTTCGTGCGCCTGAAGTCGGGGCCGCGCCGCCCGGTCGACGTGGTCATGGAAGACGCCCGTTCCCGCATCGAGCGCCAGGTCCCCGGGCTGAGCGTCGAGATGGCCCAGCTGATGGAGGACCTCATCGGCGACCTGACCGCGGTACCGCAGCCGGTCGAGATCAAGCTCTTCGCGGACGATCCGACGCAGCTGCCCACCCTGGCGCGGGGCGTAGCGGCGCGCATCGCCAAGATCCCCGGCATCGTCTCGGTGCTCAACGGCATCAACCCGGCGGGCGACGCGCTGATGATCCATGTTGCCCGCGTCAAGGTGGCGATGGAAGGCATGGACCCCGAAGCGGTCACCAGGGCGCTCAACGACAACCTGACCGGCACCGTCATCACGCAGATCGCCAAGGGGGTCAAGATGGTCGGCGTGCGGGTGTGGATCCCGCCCGGGCTGCGTGCGACCGATCGCGACGTCGACAAGCTCAGCCTGCGCGCGCCCGACGGTCACCTCTTCCCACTGCGCCGGGTGGCGACGCTCGAGCCGGTCGCCGGCCAGCCGGAGATCGACCGCGAGAACCTGCGGCAGATGATCGCGGTGACGGCACGCATCAGCGGCCGCGACATGGGCTCGACGGTCGCCGACGTCAAGACCGCCCTGGCGCAGCCCGGGGCGGTGCCGAAGGGAGTCACCTATCAGCTCGGCGGGCTCTACCAGCAGCAGCAGATCGCCTTCCGGGGACTGATGATCGTGTTCGCCGCCGCGGCGGTGCTGGTGTTCGTGCTGTTGCTCTTCATGTACGAGAGCTTCACCCTGGCGCTCTCGATCCTGGTGACCGCGCTGCTCGCGGTGAGCGCGGTCTTCATCGGTCTCTGGCTCACCCACATCGATCTCAACATCTCGGCGATCATGGGCATGACCATGATCATCGGCATCGTCACCGAGGTGGCGATCTTCTACTTCTCCGAGCAGCAGGAGCTGGCGCCATCGATGGGCCGGCGCGAAGCGCTCATTGCCGCCGGGCAGAACCGCATGCGTCCCATCACCATGACGACGCTGGCCGCCATCCTGACCCTGCTGCCGCTCGCCTTCGCCCTCGGCCAGGGCTCGGAGATGCAGCAGCCGCTGGCGATCGCCATCATTTCGGGCTTGATCGTGCAGCTGCCGCTGGTGCTGGGAGTGATGCCGGTGCTGTTCAGCTTGACGCAAGGGCGGGAGAGGGCCGCGCCGGCGGCGGCAGCGGCGCCGGTCGAAGGCGAGGCACCGACACCGCTGGACGAAGGCAAAGCGCCCGTACATCCGCCCGAGGGTGCCGGCCCTACCGCTTGAAACTAGAGACCGTCGCCGCCGCGCTGGGCGTCGCCGCGTTGCTCTCGGGCGCGACCGGCGCAAGCGGTCAGGGAGCTGGCGGCCCCGCGAGCGGCGTGCCACCGGCCTACCAGGCCCTCGCGGAGCATGGCGTGCACCCCGCTCTGGTCTACGACGGCGAAGGCTTCGCTGAGCTTGCAGGCGGCGCGCGACGCGGCGCGACCTATCTCGGCAACCTCAACCTGCTGCTCACCCTCGACCTGGAACGCCTCGCCGGCTGGCGCGGCGCTACGGTCTTTCTCGATGGCCTTTCGGTCCATGGCGGCCGGCCCAGCGGCTATACCGGAGACGCCCAGGGGGTGAGTAGCATCGAAGCCGCGCCAGGGTGGACGCTCGAAGAGGCGTGGCTCCAGCAGAACCTTTTCGGCAACCGGTTCTCGGCCCTGGTCGGGCTCTATGACGTGAACAGCGAGTTCTACCACCTCCACGCCGCCGACCTCTTCCTCAACGCGTCCTTCGGCATCGGCCCGGAGCTCTCGCAGAGCGGCAGGGGCGGCCCGTCCGTCTTCCCGCACACGGCGCTCGGCGCCCGGCTCGAGGTCAAGCCGTCGGGTGGCGTCGTGCTGCGCGGCGCCGTGCTCGACGGCGTGCCGGCCCAGCGCCCGACCGGGTGGGATGTCTTCGCGAAGGGAGACGGGCTGTACCTCGTCGGCGAGGCGGCCTTCCTCCACCGTCCGCCCCCGGCAGAGCAGCCGCGAAGGATGCCGCACCGGTTTCTCCTCGGCAGGGATGCGCAATTGCCTCCTTATGAGGCCAAGCTCGCGGTCGGAGTGTGGCATTACTCGGCGAGCTTCGACGACCTCGTCCGCACGCGAACCGACGGCGCGCCTCTGACCCGCCGAGGAAGCTCGGGCGCGTACGTGATCGGAGACGCGATCGTCTACAGGAACGGGGCTGGGCGCCAGCTGCGGGTCTTCAGCCAGGCCGGCCTCGGCGACCCCCGCGTGAACCGTTTCGGCCTCTACACCGGCGGCGGGCTCGAACTCGCCGGCGTGATCCCGGGCCGCAAACAGGACGAGATCGGATTCGGCGTGGCCGCGGCCCATAACGGCAACGCGTTCATCGAGCAGCAGCGCCTCCAGGGGAAGCGCGTCGTGAGGTCCGAGGTGACGCTCGAGCTGGCCTACCGCTCCCCGATCGCTTCCTGGCTCAACGTCCAACCCGACCTTCAGTACGTCATCCACCCGGACACCGACCCGCGGAGGGCAAATGCCTTGGTCAGCCTGATCCGCGTCGAGCTGTCGTTCTAGTGTAGTGCGTCCAACGCTTCTTTACTTTTGGCGACCTTCGCGAGGATGGTCTCCACGGATGCCGTCCAGACGAAGAAGTGGGGCTTCTGATTAGACAGAGCCAGGTGGCCGCGGGCGGGGCACCTCGCCACAGGAGGCTGCCGAGCAGGCCGGATGGTGCCGACATTCACGCCGAGAAACTCGGCCACGTGTGCTTGGGTGAGATCCCGCCGCCTTCAAAGGTGCACCACGGGAGCGTGCGAGGATCGGCGAGCGCCGAGTGACAAATCTGTGACAAGGAGTCGGCGGTAGGGTCGTAATCTTCCGGTCGAGGTGTCAAAGCCTGCTGTGGGGTCGGCGGTCATCCGCCGGCCTCGTGATGAAAGGGGTGATCCATGGCGGCAGCAGGTGCTCAGTCAGTTGCATCCAGGCGCTGCAAGACGGCCCAGCGCCTCATTCTTGTGCTCCTCTTGGCACCCTCGGTTGGTGCGGCCTCGTGTGCTAGGGCGACGGCCGCAACCGACCCTCCCGCGTCGGCGCCCGGAGGCTCCACCTCTCAGGCGACGATCATGGTGGCGATCGGGCGCGCCCGCTTGCGGGTCGACGACACCAACCTCGACCAGAAGATGGGCCTGGCGTTCGGCGACGGCATGAGCAGCGGCGCGAACAACTGTTATGTTGACTCCCTGATGAAAACCCCAGGTCAGCAAGGCGAGATCACGTTCGTCGTCAAGCCTCCGCCCGGCGATGGGTACTATGCCGTCGCGCTCCAGGCGCAAGGCTCGATCAGTGCCGCGCTCGTCGAGTGTGTACGTCGTGTCTTTGGAGCCTTCTATCACTACGCCAACAAGGGCACATTCGATAGCTTGAAGGGGACGCTCACCTTCGTGCCGGAAATGATTTCCGCACCGGCGCCGCCAAGCGAGGCTGCCCTGCGCGCCATCCTCGACGAGCAGTATTCCAGGCAAGGGATCGTCAGGATCGCGCGCTCCACCTTGAAGAGCGCAACCCAAGACGTGGAGGAGCCTGAGGTTTTCCGGCGTCACTACTACGAGTTGGATCTCGAATTCATCGCCGACGGTTACGAAGCCACCTGTCGTCACTTTCAGACCTACAAGGTGTTCGGCCGCGGGCCCTATAAGGCGCCCTACATGGGGCACCAGTGCGAGAACAGGGCTCGCAAGCGCGGCGATCACACCACCGATATCCACGAGATCGATCTGCGGCTCACCTATTATCCATCCATGGCGAAGGGATGGGAGGTCCGGCCCGTTAGTGAACAGCACCTGGGAACCCGGCCTGGCGGTGAGCGGGACGACAACTGACGGCGCGACGGCCGAGGTCTCGCCGGAGGGAGTGCCCTCGCTCACTTCCGGTAGGCCGTCCTCGTGCGAGCGTGATGGTGGTGACCCGCAACGTGCGCGACTTTCAAGTCCTTTGAGGTACCGGTACTCGATCCATTCGCGAAGGCGAAATAGATGCGAAAGTTTCGAGCCCTGCGTACAGCGCCAGCGTCTAAGCGACCCGGACTCCCATCGCGAGTAAAGTTGCCCTCAAAATGAGACGGCAAAAGGGCAACACCCCCCCAGGGATGTGTGCATCACCTGCCATTCATCGAGCCCCGCTGGCAGCAATCAACTGGAGCCTGAGCTGGAGTTCCCATTCGTGCCGCCACGCCGCCGCAGCTCGGCGATCTCCGCAAGGTCGGCAAGGTCCTTGAGGCGCCCGGCGGCGCGCTTGGCCCGCTCCAGGGCAGCCAGGCTCATCACCCGGACCGAATGACCGTACACCTGCATCGGCACGGCGTCGGCGGCGACCTGTTGGTAACCGCCGACACCGGACACCTCTCCGATCAGGTCGAAGTCGCCGAGCTCCGATTCGAGGGTGAAGTTCAGCCCCGAGGCGAGCGATCGGGCATCCAGCTCGAAGGGCAGGTCGCGCGGCGCCCCGCGAAGGGTAGGGTGATAGGGACGGAGCACCGCGGCCAGGCGCTCCAGATTCTCAGGCGTCCTGCCGTAGCAGATGTCGAGATCCTGGGTGATCCGCGGCGACCCATGCAGCACCAAAGCGACCCCGCCGATGATGACGAAATCGACCTGCTCGGCGGCCAGCGCGTCGATCAGCCTTTCGAGGTCCGTGACCACCGGCCTTGCGTAGCCTCCTCGAGGGACAGCGCGAATCGCCGCATCCGCTCGAGCCGCTCGGTGGGCGTGAGCCCCAGCCGCTCGTCGATCTGAGTCGAGTCGACTCCCGATGGATAGCGATCGAGCGCCAGGGTCGCCCACGACCACTCGGGATTGAGAGGGGGTCGCTGCTCAGCCATGCGGCAAGCATATCGCATCGAATCGCCAGGGTGATCCACCGGCCAGGACCGCTGCCAAGATCTCCCGGCATCCGGCGGCTGCTTGCGCCGCTTGGATGAGGCCCTCCCCCGGGAGCGCAGGCGAGTATACGCACTACCACCTGTTGCCTCAAGGCTCGGACAATCCGGGATGCCTCCGGATGCCGAATGCTGAATGCTGGACGCACGCAGGGGCTGTAGGCAGGGCAGCTCGCTGTAGATTCAGCAACTGGGACTTGGCGGTCGCGGGCGGCAGCCTGCTTCGTGACCTGTTTCATCTCACGTTGATGACGACCTTGCCTCGTGCACGCCCCGTCGCCAAGTAGTCCATCGCTTCGTTGATGGCTTGGAACGGGAAGATCCGATCCACGACCTGCCGGACGACGCCAGATTCGATGAGCGACTTGATCTTGCTCAACTGCTCGCCACTGGCCCGCATGAAAACGAACGAGTAGCTGATGCCGCGCCGCTTGGCCTTCCTCCGGATGCGGGAGCTCAACAGGCGCATGACTTGCTGGAAGAACCAGTTCAACCCGCTCTCTTTGGCGAACGCTATATCCGGCGGGCCGGAGATAGAGATGAGTCTCCCTCCGGGCTTCAGCACCTCGAGGGACTCTTCGAGCGTGTCCTTGCCCAAGCTGTGCAGGACCACGTCGTAGCCATGCAGGACCTTCGCGAAATCCTCGTTCTTGTAGTCGATGACGACATCCGCGCCGAGGCTTCTGACCAGATCGACATTCGCCGTGCTGGTGGTCGTCGCCACCGTTGCACCGATGTGCTTTGCCAACTGGATGGCAAACGTGCCGACCCCGCCGGAACCGGCGTGGATCAGGACCTTCTGTCCCTGCTGCAGCTTGGCGCGTTCGATCAATACCTGCCACGCGGTCAGGCCCACCAGGGGAATGGAGGCGGCCTCTTCCATGGTGAGATTCTTGGGCTTCAACGCCACGTCGGCTTCGTTCATCGCGATGAGCTCCGCGAACGTCCCGATCCGGTCCTGGTTTGGCCGTGCATACACCTCGTCGCCAGCCTTGAAGCCTCGGACCTTGGACCCGACACGGACCACTACTCCGGCCACGTCATTGCCCAAGATCAGCGGCAAGCGATAGGGCAGGATGAGCTTGAGCTCACCATCCCGGATCTTGGCATCCAATTGGTTCAAACTGACCGCGTGAATGGCGACCAGGACATCTTGGCCGCGAACTTCCGGTTCGGGCATTTCGCCGAGGCGCAATGCGCTGTTGCGCTGGTAACGATCGACGATGAATGCCTTCATGACTACTTCTCTGGGTCGATGGCAACGGGCGAGAGATCCGCCACATCCCCGGCGCCTCCCGCCGCGGCGAGAACGGCACCGTCCAATCCGCATCTGGATCTGCTGCCATGCTACTCCCTTCGGGTCCACTGTCAACAAGTCAAGCCCGCTTTCCACATCCAGCCGCGGCGCCCGGCCGGGTCGTCCAGCGCGCCGGCGGCGAGCCCGACGACCGCCTTGGGCGCGCCGGTGAAGGTGGGGCGATTCGAGCACCGCGCCGAAGGTCCCCTCCCCCACTCTCATCCCGAGCAGGGGGACCTCCTCTCGGCCGCACGTGATAAGCTGGTTCGACGCCGAAGACCCTGTTGGAAACGATTTACGATGGCACCAAATGCTGACTGGCGATAACTGGCGATACTCGAGCGACGGGCGAGACAACAACCATCCAGAGAGTGACTGACAACAACCATGAAGAAGAAGACGAGCGGCTCGACCGAAGGAAAAGCAGAAGGAGGCGACTCTCCCTCTCAGCGGATCGATGCGATCATCGAGGAGCTGACTGGTTGGCGGGGCGAGACGCTCGCTCGGGTCCGGGCTCTCATCAAGCAGGCCGACCCCGAAGTGGTCGAGGAGTTGAAGTGGGGAGGGGTTCCGGTGTGGTCGCACGCCGGAATCATCTGCACCGGTGAGACGTACAAGAATGTCGTGAAGATGACCTTCGCCAAGGGCGCCTCGTTGGAGGACCCTTCAGGCCTCTTCAACTCCAGCCTCGAGGGCAACACCAGGCGTGCCATCGATCTCCATGCGGGCGATAAGATCGACGAGAAGGCGTTGAAGGCGCTCATTCGCGCCGCCGTGGCACTGAACACGTCCTCGGCCGCCCGGCGGCCGGGGACCAAGGCATAGGCGAGCGAGAGGGATTTGCGGCGGCGTGGGGTGAGCCCAGGGGGCAGGGGGCCAGCGGGCCGAGCAGGAGCCTTCCTCCGGCCTGCCGGAAATGCCGCGACCGGCGGAGCGCGCCTGGAGCCGCGGCTGCGGCGGTTCGAGAGCCGCGGGTTTGGCTCAGGGATCCCCGGGCGCCGACCCGCGGGCTTGCCTCAGGGATCCCCGGCGGCGACCCGCGGGTTTGGCTCAGGGATCCCCGGCGGCGGGCAACGGGAGCGCCGAGATCGGACAGACGCTCGCGGTGCCGGTGTCGGGCTGCCAGGGGCGGCAGATCTCCTCCCAGTCGAAGACGGCCGGCGCCCACGCCGCCGAATCGCCGTCCCGAAGCGCTGCAGAGCCGGCCGGGGCAAGATCGCCGTCCCGCGGATCGCCAGCCTCCGGCGCCGGCATGGCTGCACCCATCTTGGAGACCGTGCTCTCGCGCTGCCAGCTCCTATCGGGGCCGCCGTGAATGATGACCCAGCCGGCACCGGCACCGCCGGCCCCTCTGGCACCGGCGGACCCATCCGAAGGCTCGAGCGCCTGAGAGGCCAGTCCGTCCTCCCTGCTGCCGCCCTGGAGCATGCCGAGCGCCGCGCCAGCGCTCTGGAGTGCTGTCGCCAGGGCGCCATCGCCCTCCGAGACGCCAGCCAGGCCGGCGCCTTCCGCCTCCGGCCTGCCTGAAGCATCGATCCCGGCGACCGGCGCCGGCGCGGCCGGCCCCGCGGTGTCGCCGCGGAACCGGGATCCAGGATCATCAGGCAGGTAGCCGCCTCCCGCGTCGTTCGGGCCGCCATCCGCGGCGCCAGGGCCGCCCGGCCCTGAATCGCCGGACGCCGCTCCCGCGTCGCCGGGCGCAGCCCCTGCATTGCCGGGCGCAGCCCCTGCATCGCCGGCCACCGCACCCGCATCGCCGGGCGGCGGGCCCTCGGCGTAGGTCAAGGCGGTGCCGGCGCTGAGATCGGCGCTGAACACGAACCCGGTATCCGCCGCCGTGGTGAGGTCGGCGAGGTCGGCCGCGCCGGAATCGGCCTGCTGTCCCGCCTGCTGCTCGCCCGGCGCCAGAGCCGCGGCATCGGCAGCCCACAGCGACAGCGCCTGATCGCTGGCGCTCATGGCCGCGAGATAGGCGGCGAGCGTCAGGCGCTGCGTCGCGGCGACCTGCTGCAAGAGCGCGTCGAGCTTCGCCAGCTCGTCCAGCAGGGCGGCGTCGTTCTGCTGCCGCGCCGCCGCCGCCAGCCCCGGCAACGCC
>Ga0209118_1000581_pt1 | contig 19342 bp, 13 predicted proteins | sample BlaSpr_A8_Ref_M1_FD_187988 | JGI IMG/M metagenome (GOLD analysis project Ga0209118, IMG submission 187988) | Forest soil microbial communities from Thunder Bay, Ontario, Canada - Black Spruce, Ontario site 2_A8_Ref_M1 (SPAdes) (version 2) | ecosystem: Environmental > Terrestrial > Soil > Boreal...
GGCGAGGCGCCCGTCCCCACACGAGCAATCCCCACACGAGCAAAGAGCTGATGGCGGTTTCTATTGCCGGTGGGTCGAGGCTCCGGCGGCCAGGTCTCGCAATACTCCCAGGAAGCCGGCGGCGGCCTGCTGGTCGGAGAGGGCTTCGAGATCGATGGTGGCGGCTAGGTGCGGGGACTCGGGACGGAAGCGGACACTTAGCAGGTTGTGGCCGCGCGAAGTCATCAGGGTGTTGATCACGGGCGGGAGTTCCTGCTTCCACTGCGTACAGGTGGTAAGTACGACGGGGCCGGGACGGACAAGCGTCCAGTTGCGCGATTTTCGGACTAGCTTGTTGTCGCTGTGGGTGAGCCAGCGATGGCGGAGTACTTCTAAACGGATTCCCGGTGCGCAGTCGAGGTCGGCCTCGAAGGTCAGCGTCTCTCTGCGCTTGTGCCAGACACTCAGCAGCCATGGTATGGGCAAGGGTCGCGGCAGGAGCCGGATGGTCACTCTGGCGTTCTCAAACCAGTGCGTAGCGAAGCGCAAGTGCGCCTGCAGGCGGGAGGCCCCAACCCAGCGGGCTTCGGTCACCTGGCCGCGATTCGAGCAGGCCGCTTCCACCCAGCGCAAGGCTTTGGTTCCCCGGCGGTGGTTGTATTGGGCAAAGCAGAAATACCACAGCCCGACCAAGGCAACTGCGCCGACCGCGTCAATCAGAAAGAGGCGCCCCACAACTAACCTCTGATGCGAATGGTACGTCTTGGGGTGCAAGCAGGCAACAGTTTCGTGGACTATATTTTGAGGGAATTCGTAACCCTTGCGGGGTCATGAAGAAGGCCGGAATAGGTGAATCTCTGCGGCTACAATAACCGGGTGGAATTTGTCCTGCGAGAGTTTCGGCGTGAGGATTTCGACAGCCTGTGGCGTATTGATCAAGAGTGCTTTGCGCCGGGGATTGCATACTCCCGGGTGGAACTGGCCGCCTACATTCGGCTGCGGGGGGCTTTTACGGTCGTCGCCGAGCCAGTGCCTGCCGGACCGGGCGTCGAATCGTCATCGCAAGTTTTGGGCTTCATCGTTGCTCGGGCGAACCCGGCGCGGGCAAACCGAGCGCAGGCGAACCGGCCCGGAGTTGGCCATATCCTGACGATTGACGTGGCGCCAGCAAGCCGGCGTTTCGGAGTCGGGTCGAAATTGCTGGCAACGGCCGAAGAGCGTTTGCGAGCCGCTCCATGCCATAGTGTCGTGCTTGAGACCGCTGTGGACAATGCAGCAGCCCTGGCTTTCTACAAGCGGCATCACTACAGCGTGGTGAAGACGATGCCCCGCTACTACTCGAATGGGCTGGATGCATTCGTGCTCGAAAAGGAATTGCTTTCGGGTTCGCGGGACAAGTAAGTTGCTCTTATGAGAGTTGCCATCCAGGGCGAAGCGGGTTCATTCAGCCATGAAGCGGCGAAGCGCATGGTTCGAGGTTGCAGCATTGTGCCGTGCGCGCGCTCGGCGGAAGTCTTCGATCGGGTTGAACGCGGTTCCGTCAACGCCGCTGTGATTCCCATCGAGAATTCGCTGGCAGGCTCGGTGGCGGAACACCTCGATCTTTTGTTGGCCCGCAATGTGTTTGTTCAGCAAGAATACCGCTTGCGGATCGTGCACAACCTGATCGCCGCGCCGGGAGTGAAGATAAGCGATATCCGCCGGGTCTATTCGCATCCGGTGGCGCTGGACCAATGCCGGGATTTTCTTCGAAAACATCCGAAGATCGAGGCCATGATCTTTTATGACACGGCGGGCAGTGTGAAACATGTAGTCGAGAGCGGACTGCGGGATGCTGCTGGGATTGCTGGACGTCATGCTGCTGCCGTCTACAAAGGCCGGATACTGGCGCCTGGCATTGAGGACGACAAGCGGAACTTCACCCGATTCTTTTTGATCCGCAAGGGTCGGCGTATTGTTCCGGGCGCCAATAAAACTTCGATTGCTTTCAGGTTGAAGAATGTGCCGGGTGCGCTATTCAGGGCTTTGAGCGTATTTGCATTGCGCGAGATCAGCCTGAGCAAGATCGAATCTCGACCCATGCGCGGGCGGCCGTGGGAATATGTCTTCTACGCAGATTTCCTGCGTGGAGATGACGAGGTTGCTCGTAACGCGCTGCGGCATCTGGCGGAGAGCGCGAGTCCAGTGAAAGTCCTTGGGATTTACCAAGCAGCCTGACCATTATGGGCGCATTCTGGCGGCATCCTTCCCAGCACCTTTTGGCTTGTACCTTTGGTCTGGTGCAAACCATGCAGAGAAGGTTTAGAATTCATCAGCTCAGAGAAATAATTTCCGGGAGGGCGGGTTTGCATCTTCCGGGGCATTCATCTCATCAAACTTGAGCATATTACACTCAAGGTGAAATTATGGCACAGCCGTCGCGCGCTGAGCGCAATGCAAAAGAAGTGAAAGAAGCGAAAGAAGTGAAAGAAAACACAAGCAATAGCGAGCCCGAAGACCGGGCGCTCCCTATCCTCCCGGTGCGGGATACGGTGCTGTTTCCCCATGCCGTGCTGCCTCTGACCGTGGGTCGGGAAAGCTCTGTCCAGTTGATCAATTCGCTGGGTGAGGACAAGACGATTGTGGTAGTGGCGCAGCGCGAAGCTCGCGTCGACACGCCGCAGCCCACGGACCTCTACACGGTAGGAACTTTGGCCGTCGTGCACAAGGTGGTCAAGATGCCCAACCAGAGCCTGTTTGTCTTCGCCGAGGGCCTGGAGCGGGTGAGGTTGGTGGAGTTTGCCCAGCTTGCGCCCTTCATGCGGGCACGAGTGGACTCTGTCCCCGAAGCCATTCCGCCCAAGAGTTCTGAAGTCGAGGCTCTGCAGCGCAACGTTTTGACCCTGTTTCAGCAGATTGTGGCGGGCTCACCGACTTTGTCGGACGAGCTCTCCACGGTGGCCATGAATATTGAAGAGCCCGGCCGCCTGGTGGATTTCATTGCGTCCTCATTGCCATCTCTTTCTACCGCGGATAAGCAGGACACTCTGGAGACGACGGACGTTCGGGTTCGCCTGGAGAAGATCAATCAGCACCTGGCCAAGGAGTTGGAAGTCCAGCAACTGCGAAACAAGATTCAGTCGGAAGTGCAGGATCGGGTGCAGCAAACCCAGCGCGAATATTACTTGCGCGAGCAGATGAAGGCTATCCAGAAAGAACTGGGTGAGCAGGACGAGGGCGCGCGGGACAATGAAGAACTGCGGCAGAAGATCGAATCAGCCGGGATGCCCGATGAAGTCAAGAAAGAGGCGCTGAAAGAGTTGGGGCGGCTCTCGCGCATGTCACCCATGGCGGCGGATTATTCGGTTACGCGCAACTACATCGAATGGCTTGCGGTGTTGCCGTGGGCGAAAACCTCGGGCGGCGACGTCGATATTATCAAAGCGAAGGAAGTTCTCGACACGGATCACTACGATCTGAAGAAGGTGAAGGATCGTATTCTGGATTATCTTTCCGTGCGTCGTCTGAAACCTGGGATGAAGGGACCGATTCTTTGTTTCGTCGGACCTCCGGGCGTGGGAAAAACTTCGCTGGGAAAATCCATCGCGCGCGCCCTGGGACGCAAGTTTGTCCGCATTTCGCTGGGCGGAGTTCACGACGAAGCCGAGATTCGTGGTCATCGGCGTACATACATCGGCGCCCTGCCCGGGCAAATCATCCAGGGCATTCGCCGCGCCGAGACCAAGGATCCAATTTTCATGCTGGACGAAATCGACAAAGTAGGGCGCGATTTCCGTGGCGATCCCAGTTCGGCGCTGTTGGAAGCGCTCGATCCTGAACAGAACTCCACGTTCCGTGACAACTATCTCGATGTGCCGTTCGATCTGTCGAAAGTACTCTTCATTACCACGGCAAACATGCTCGATCCAATCGCGGAACCGTTGCGCGATCGCATGGAGATCATCGAACTCCAGGGCTATACCGAGGAAGAGAAGGTCCACATCGCTTTTCAATATCTGATTCCGCGACAGATTGAGGAGAACGGAATCACGCCGGAACAGATCGAGTTTCCGGAAGAAGCGGTCAGCAACATCATTCGGCATTACACCCGCGAAGCCGGTGTGCGCAATCTGGAGCGGAACATCGGTACGGTTTGCCGCAAGCAGGCGCGCCGTCTGGCGGAAGGCAAGACGGCAAAGCTGGTGGTGACCCAGGAGATCGTTCAGGAATTTCTGGGCGGTATCAAGGTTCGTAGCGAAGGTGAAATCGCCGAACGCACGAAACGTGCCGGCGTGGTTGTGGGCCTGGCGTGGACTCCTTCTGGCGGCGACATTCTGTTCATCGAGGCCAATACGATGAAGGGCAAGGGCGGGTTCACCATGACCGGGCAGATCGGCCAGGTGATGCAGGAGTCCATGCAGGCAGCTCTGACTTGGGTGCGATCCAACGCAGAGTACCTCGGAATTCCGGAGACCTTCTTCGCCGAACACGATATTCACATTCACGTGCCGGCGGGAGCGATTCCCAAGGATGGCCCATCTGCTGGAGTGACCATGGCGACGGCGCTGGTCTCATTGCTTACGGGGCATCCGGTGCGTCCGCTCACCGCTATGACCGGCGAGATCACGCTGAGTGGGAATGTGCTTCCCATCGGAGGAGTCAAAGAGAAAGTCCTGGCGGCCAAGCGGGCAGGGGTCCACGACGTCATTCTACCAGCGGACAACAAGATGAATGTGGAAGAGGACTTGACGCCCGAGCAACTCGAGAACCTGAGCGTTCACTATGTCAAGACCATTGGAGAGGTCCTGGAACTGGCCCTTCCTTCGTCGCCGCGCCAGGAGAAGCAGGATGCGGAAGAGCGGGAGAAAGTCCTGAGCGAGCAGCCGGTGGGTTAAGAGCACGGACGGGTTGACGAACGGGGTTGTCAGATGAGGTGCCAGTTTTCGGAAGCGAAGGCTGGCATATTTTCTTTGGGATAAGGTACTTGCGTACAGGCTCCGCCGTATGGAACTTATTGGGTTGGGGAGTGTTAATACACAGTGTACGCGGTGCTGTTAGCAACCGCAGCGAGGAACACAAGCCAATGAAAACGCACAACGTCGTGGTAGTTGGAATTGTCCTGGCGGGGATATTGCTGATGTTGCAAGCACCGCTCAGAATCGTCGCGCAGGAGCCGCCGCCGCAGGAGCAGCCACTGCAGGAGCAGGGGCAGCCGACGCAAGAGCAACAGCCGACGCAAGAGCAACAGCCGACGCAAGAGCAACAGCCGACGCAAGAGCAACAGCCGGCGCAAGAGCAACAGCCCGCGCAAGATCCTCCGGGCCGCGTGGCGCGACTCAGTTATTCGGTCGGAACTGTTTCCTTTCAGCCGGGTGGCGAAGGCGATTGGGTGCAAGCTGTCAACAATCGTCCCCTGACCACCGGCGACAACTTATGGGCTGACAAGGATTCGCGAGCGGAGTTGGAGAGCGGCTCGACTTCGATTCGCATGGATTCGGAAACCAGTCTCACCTTGCTTGAACTCGATGACCGTACGACCCAGTTGAAGCTGTCCCAGGGTTCCATCATGGTGCGAGTACGGCATCTCGATGACGAAGATCACTTCGAAGTAGATACGCCGAACGTAGCGTTTCAGATCCAGCGCACCGGTGAATATCGCATTGATGTGACTGCGGATGGAAATGAAACCGATGCCCGGGTTTGGCATGGCCGAGGCGAGGCCACTGGCGGGGGAAACTCTTACGTCGTGGTGGCAAATCAGCTGGCACGCTTCACGGGTACTGACCAGCTGAATCATGAGATCGAGCAGATACCCAATCGCGACGATTTCGACAATTTCGCATTCCAACGCGATGAGCGTGAAGACCACGCCGAGTCGTCCAATTACATTTCACCCGAGATGACTGGCGCTGCGGACCTCGACGAGTACGGCCACTGGCGCTACGTAGCAGACTACGGTCCCGTGTGGGCGCCGGCTGCGGTCGCACCGGGATGGGCTCCCTATCGATACGGCCACTGGGTTTGGGTCGAGCCGTGGGGCTGGTCCTGGGTTGAAGACGAGCCTTGGGGCTTCGCGCCCTTCCACTACGGACGTTGGGCATTTGTCGAAAGTTCATGGTGCTGGGTGCCGGGTCCGGTTTACGCGCGCCCGGTGTACGCCCCCGCGCTGGTGGCATTCGTTGGTGGAGGTGGTTTCGGCGTTGGTATCGGAGTTGGCGTAGCCTGGTTTCCGCTGGCGCCTCGCGAAGTTTTCGTTCCGTCGTATCGAACCAGTCGCGAGTACGTGAACAATGTGAACATCACCAACACGCGGGTTAACGTAACCCAGGTGACCAACGTTTACAACACTACCGTGATCAACAACAACACCACGAATGTCACTCGAATCAACTACGCCAATCAACACGTGAACAACGCGGTGACTGCAGTTCCCCACGAGGCATTCGTGAATGCTCGTCCGGTAGCAACGAATATGGTCAAGGTGGATCCCAAACAGATCGAGAACGCTCCCGTGGTCCACAACGTTCCGGTGCAGCCGGTCAAAGCGAGCGTCCTAGGGCCGGGTCGGCCTACGCCGGCAAAGCCACCAGCTGCGATAGTAAACCGGCAGGTGGTCGCGACCAGGCAGCCCACGCCTCCGCGCGCTCCTTTGGAACAACGGCAGACCGCGGCGCCGAACGTGCGCACGGTGACTCCGGGACAACCGCAATCCGCGGCTCGAACCCCGAATGAGGCGTCACGGCCTGGACAACCTGCGAACCGCCCCAATGAAATACCGCGACCGCAGCAGCCCGCGGCGCAAGGCAACCAGGCTCCGCACGCTCAGGCGCCGCCGAACACGGCGAACAACCGTCCGGCGGGAACCCCGAACGTTCCTCGTCCTGGAACTGCGCAATCCCAGGAATCATCCCGTCCAGCCGAACCGGCGCGTCCAGCAGAACGTTCGGCGCCGCATCCGCCCGCGGTGCAGAACGGACATCCGTTGGTAAGACCAGCTCCTCCGGTGCAGGAGAATCCTCAGCACCAGCAGAACGAGCAAGCCAAATTCAACACGTGGCAGCAGCAGCGCCAGAATTCTGCTCCTCGACCGCCGGAGCCGCGGGCGGCGCAGCCGCCGCACCCGCAGCCGCGAGCGCCGCAAGCTCCCGCACACGAGGAGAAACCGCATAAGTGATCTTCTAGATCAGTTGCGCATCCGAACTCGCCAGTTCTCGAAAGGGAACTGGCATTTTCTGCGTCAGGAAAGCCAATAGTGGAGCAGCCGCGTTACACTACTGGCAACCGCCAGCCATTCGCTGGCGTTGGGATTTCATGCAGGTTCGCACTTTATTTTTCGGCATGCTGAAGGATTTGGTTGGGCGAGGCACTGATCTCATCGACTTGCCGGAACACGCTACTTTGGGCGACGTCGTCAGTCATTACGAAAAGCTTATTCCCAGGCTCGGGGAACTTGCCGCTTCGATTGCGATTTCAATCAACCAGGAATTTGCCGGGCCGGACTCGCAGCTGAAGGACGGAGACGAGATCGCGTTCCTTCCCCCGGTGAGCGGCGGCTCGAAGGATCCCGAAAGCGATATCCATGCAAGAGGCCGGAGCTACTCGACGATCGTTCGCGAAAAAATCGATACGGAGACGGTGCTTGCCAAACTCAAGCAGCCCTCGGACGGAGCCGCGGTCGTATTTGAAGGCGTGGTTCGCGACAACACGCGAGGCCGGCGCACCCTCTATCTAAATTACGAAGCCTACGAAGAGATGGCGCTCAAGCAGATGGACGCCCTGGCTGGGCAAGCGCTTCAGCAGTTTCCCATACGCGACGTCTCTATCGTGCACCGTTTGGGGCGGCTGGAAATCGGCGAGACCAGCGTCCTAATCGTGGTGGCCTCGGCGCACCGGGCAGCCGCGTTCGATGCCTGCCGCTGGCTCATCGACACGCTCAAGCGCACCGTGCCCATTTGGAAGAAGGAGTATTTTGAAGATGGCGCCGTCTGGGCCGATGGCGAGCCCTTTCCCTCTGGGATCCCCAGAGCCGAAGGCAGCCATTCGGGAAGACCTGCATCTAAGTGAGCAGATTGCCTCTTCGCGGCCTTGGCGGAATTTCTTTGCGGACTTTGCGGCGCAGAGTTCGGGAACAAGAGCGCGCGAAGACCGTCAGCAACAACTTCAGCATCCGAATGCGGCGTCAGCTTTTTTTTCTCATCGTCGCGATCGCGGTCTCCCGCGCGCAGGTGCCTAAGCCACCCTGGGCAACTGGCGCTTCAGGCCCGGCGAAACCATCGTCTCCTGCGGTTTCGAAGACAGACGACGGCGCTGGTACTGCCAGCGCCGCCGCTCAGAATCCCGAGACCACGCTCAAGGTTGATGTCAAACTGGTGAACGTGTTCGTCACGGTCACGGACGAGCATGGGTCACCCGTAGCTGGTCTGAAGAAGGAGAACTTCGCGCTACTGGAAGACGGCAAGCCGCAGAGCGTTTCCGTATTCGACAAAGAATCGGCGCTGCCGCTTTCCATCGTGCTCGACATCGACACCAGCCTGAGCACGCGCAAGGACCTGCCTCTGGAACTGACATCGGCCCGCCGCTTTGCCCATGCCATCCTTCGCCCCATCGATGCGCTCTCGCTTTACGGTTTCAGCGAGATCGTCAACGAGGTCGTGCCCTTCACTTCCGACCTCAAGACGATCGACCGCGGTGTTGACCGGATTCACCTGGGATCGGCCACCGCGCTCTACGATGCTCTCTACCTCGGAGCGCAGGCGCTCGAGCCGCGCAAGGGAAGAAAGGTCCTGGTGGTGATCACCGATGGCGGCGACACGGTCAGCCGAGTGGATTATAAGGCGGCCGTGCGTTCCGCTCAGGAGGCGGAAGCCATCGTTTACAGCATTATTGTGGTTCCCATTGAAGCCAGCGCCGGGCGCGATATCGGCGGAGAGCACGCTCTGATCCAGATTTCCGAAGACACCGGCGGCAAGTACTTCTATGCCACCTCCGTGCCCCAACTTGACGACGCGTTCCGAAAAATCAGTGACGAGCTGCGCACGCAATACCTGCTGGCCTACTATCCCTCGCAGCGATTTTCCGATTCCAGCTTCCGCCGCATCGAGGTGAAAGTTGACGCAGCGTCCGCGGGCTCAACTTTCACCGTGCGGCACCGGACTGGATATTACACCACCAAGTCGCACTTCTAGTGTCGGGAACTCCCGAGGCTAGACATAACCAGAAACCACTGTCAGGTGCTTCCTTCTTGTTCATGAAAATTGAGGATTCGAGATTCTTAATGGACTACCATTTGCTATAACTATCTGACAGTCCACGAATACTCACACGCGAACGCTTGTGGCATTTTGAAAGGAAGGTTGGCAATGTCGGCGAGTCTCCATTTTCGCAAGCTGGAAAAGGCACTACTGACGATGGCCGTTGTTATTGCGTCCTCCATCGCTGTGTACGCGCAGACTACGATTTCCACGGGCAGCGTTCAGGGCACTGTGACTGACCAGAGTGGCGCCCTCGTCGCCGGGGCCAAGGTCACGATTACCAACAAATCTACCAGCCGCGTGATCAATGTCGCCACGACTTCCGCGGGAGCCTACGCATCAGGCGCATTGACGCCAGGCGACTATACAGTTCGAGTAGAAGCAAAAGGGTTCAAGACCTCAGAGGCGTCGTTCACGGTCCAAGTAGGAGTCACCTCGTCTGGCAACATCAAGCTGCAAGTCGGAGAGGCCACTCAAGTAGTGGAAGTGCAAGCTTCCGACGTACAGGTAAACACCGAACAAGCCACGGTTCAAGGAGTGCTGACCACCCAGCAGATTGAGAACCTGCCCATCAACGGACGCAACTTCCTGGACCTGGCTCAATTGGAACCGGGAGTGCAAATTCAGGATGGTGGTAATTTCGATCCCACCAAGAACGGATTCTCCTCCATCTCATTTGGTGGCCGCTTTGGGCGGACCGCGCGAATTGAAGTCGACGGCCTCGACATCAGCGATGAAACTGTAGGTACGACGACCCAAAATGTCCCGGAAGGCGCGATTCAGGAGTTTCAGATCCAACAGTCCTCCTTGGATCTCTCGACGGAATTGACTTCCTCTGGTTCCGTCAACATCACCACCAAGTCGGGCACGAATTCATACCACGGAGAGGGGTACTACTATTTTCGCGACCAGACGCTGGACGCCAATCTTCCTGGCGCTTCCGCCAATTATTTCCAGCGCAACCAATTTGGGGGGAATTTTGGCGGCGCCATCATTAAGAACAAGCTGTTCTTCTTCATGGACGCTGAACACACCAAGCAGGACTTGCTAAATCCGGTTTTGTCCAGCGGGCCATTCCAGGCTATAACCGGAAACTACGATTCTCCTTTCAAGGAATCTGAAGTAGTCGGCCGGCTGGACTGGCAGATCAATAGCAATTACAAGTTTTTCTACCGCTTCTCTTACGACCAGAATCGGAGTGTTTTGGCCATTATACCGAACTCGTTTCAGCCCTTCGCAAACGTGAACCATACCCCGGTGCATGCCGCCGGACTCGACTTCAGTACCGGCGGTTTCACGCACAGTTTTCGCTTCGGATACACCAAGTTTCGCAACGGGATCGTGGACGCAACTGCTGGCCTCTTCAACCCAGCGCCGGGGATCGAACTGGCGATCGGCGGCGATCCGGATTGCCTCACCTCGGGCGCCGACTTCTTCTGCTCCGGACCAAGTTTTCTCGCGCCCCAGCAAACTTACCAGTCGGATCATCAGATCAAATACGATGGCAGTAAAGCGATGGGTTCGCATATTCTCCGCTACGGCGCGGGGTTCAATCACATCCTCGGAGGCGGCTTCGCAAGCTTCCTCAAGCTTGCGCCGGCGGTCGGCGCGGGAATCGGCGATTGCGGCGCCGCCTGCCTCGCACTCCCGGGCGGAGCCAGCAATCCGCTGAACTATCCCGCCAGCACGGTTCAGTTGGGTAACGGGATCGGGTTCGCTTCGGAGATACCGGCATTTGGGTTCCCTGCAGGTGCTTCGGGTCCTGACAACCGGATTTCCCTTTATTTTGGGGACGCCTGGAAGATCAAACCGAACCTGACCCTGACTTATGGACTGCGCTACGTTCGCGATACCGGACGCACCGACAGCGACATCGGTCCGATTGCGGCGCTCAACCAGTTTGGCGCGGGGCTGGGGAATCGGGTCCATCAGCCTAATTTGAACTTTGCTCCCCAACTGGGGATTGCTTGGGATCCGAACCACAGCGGAAAAACCGTCATTCGTGGCGGCATCGGACTCTTTTACGAGAACTCGATCTGGAACAACATCTTGTTTGACCGCCCGGCGCGGCTAGCCAAAGGATTGTTCCTGGCCAATCCCACGGTTTGCTCGAATGGCCAGCCCAACTCCACCTTTACCATGCCATCAGGTCCCACTCCTCCAATTACTTTCTGCGGCGAAACCATCGGACAGGCAGCTGGCGCCATTGCCGCTTTCCAAGCGCAGTACCAGGCCTCAACACTCGCTGCTGGGCCGGCAATCAATCCCTCGTACATTGGGAACCTGCTCTCAGATGGATTCGATGCCACAGGCACAGACCTGTTGGCTCCGAATTACGTGAGCCCGCGTTCCGTGCAGATGAACGCCGGCATCCAGCACGAAATTCGCAAGGGGACGGTGCTTACGGCAGACTATCTCCGCAACATTGAGACGCATACACTGCTAGCCATTGATACCAACCACGTCGGGGATGCGCGCTATTTCAATCTCGCGAATGCGCAGGCGGCAATCACGGCCACTACGGGACAATTCGGTTGCGCGGGGGAATATTCGCCCGCAGCCATTGATTGTGCAACTAGTGCCGGCGCACACATCTCCGACTTCGCCGCCAACGGCCTCGACTCCGGTTACTCATTGTGCAGCGGAGGCCCGTGCCCGACTGCGGCGTTCCCCGGCATCAAACCGAACCTTGGTACCAACCAGATGCTCTCCCCCATCGGACGCTCCGTGTACAACGCCCTGCAACTCTCGCTGAAACAAGACCTGCAAAATCCCTTTAAGCATGTTCGGAACATGAACCTGCAAGTCTCCTACTCGTACTCAAAATACATTGCGTCCGCGACTGACAACGACTTCATTACCATTGCCACCGACTTCAATAACCCGTTACATTATCTCGGCCCCAACGGGCTGGATCGCAGGCATCAGGTGTCATTCGGCGGCACGTTCGATCTGCCGTATTCATTCCGTCTCGGGGTGATTGGCCATTTCTACAGTCCGCTTCCAGTTACGCTCACCCTCGCTCCATCCGGCAATGCCGGCGGCATATTTGTAACCGACCTTACGGGTGACGGCACCGGCGACGGCAGTTTCGCGGCCAACGGCGGAGGCGGCGACGTTCTGCCCGGTACCAACATCGGTTCCTTCGGACGGGGCGTCAACGCCAGCAGTATCAATACCAAAATCCAGAATTACAACCAGAATTTTGCCAACCAACCCACTCCGGCCGGCCAGGTACTCATCACCAACGGCCTGTTTACGCTGGGGCAGTTGCAGGCGCTGGGCGGAGTGCAACAGCTTATCCCGCTGGCGCCACAGAACGAAGCGAACATGGCCTGGTTGCGGGCCTTCGACTTGAGTCTGAACTGGATTTACAAAATCAAAGAACGGGTTGAGGTCCAACCAGGAGTTTCGCTTTTCAACCTCATGAATTTCGCCAACTTCGACGGTTCCAACAACCCCCTTAGCGGTGCGCTGACTGGCACTCCAGGATCGGTGAATGGGACAGCGGGGGCGCAGCCCAACAGCAACCGCCTTGGCCTTGGCTCTGGAGTGTTCGCTCTAGGGTCTCCGCGCGTGATCGAGTTCTCGCTGAAGATATCGTTTTGAGTGTGCTGAGCTGGTGCGGTCTTGAGCGCAAGGTCGCGACTCGAAACTAGACCTGTGCAACCCAGCCAGCGTCAGCCACGCCGCGGCGTGTAAAATGCTGTTATGGTATTTAACGGACAAGCAGGTCCCGCCGCACCTCGCAAAGCAAAGATCACTCCTCCCGAAGAAACCTCGCAGGAGGCCGCGTATTTGAAGTCGTTGGGCGAAAAGCAGAAGCCAGTCAGCATCAAGCTGGCGGACGGCGAAGTCGTCCACGGCTGGATCGAATACTACGATAGGAACATGGTCAGGCTGACGCGCGAGGACAAGCCGAATCTCTTCATTTTTAAACATGAGATCATGTACATCGCGGAGGGCGGGAAGAATAGATGACCGGCACCGGGCTTCAGCCGCCGTATTGCCAAACCGATTTTTCCTCAAGATGACATCTTCTTCCAATAGCCACGACTTCCTTCCTGCCATGGCGGATATCGCACGCGAAGCCGGTGCGCTGCTGATGGACTACTTCCATCAACACGTGAAAGTGGAATACAAAGGCGAAGCCGACTTGGTCACGGTGGCGGATCGCAAGTCAGAGGTTCTGATCCGGGACCGGCTCCGTCAGCACTGGCCCACCCATGACGTCCTCGGCGAAGAAGGCGGGCTCCAGGACACGGGCAGCGACTACCGCTGGTACGTCGATCCTCTGGACGGAACCACCAACTTCGCGCATGGTTTCCCGGTGTTCTGCGTGTCGATGGGGCTGGAGTACAAGGGCAAGCGGGTCGCTGGCGTGGTCTACGATCCCACCCGGGACGAATTGTTCGCAGCGGAGCAGGGAAGCGGCGCTTACCTGAATCGGCAGCGGATTCATGTTTCAGGGACCGCGAATCTGGCCGAGTGCCTGGTGGCTACCGGATTTCCCAGCCATAAACGCCACAAGAATCCGAACATCTTTTTCTACCATCACATCACATTGCACACGCACGGAGTGCGGCGAGCGGGCTCGGCGGCGCTTGACCTATGCTGCGTGGCTTCCGGACGCTTTGACGGATTCTGGGAGTTCAACCTCAACCCCTGGGACACGGCAGCGGGCGTGCTGATTGTGCAGGAAGCTGGAGGAAAGGTTACCGACTTCAAGGGTGGGCCATTCCAACTGGACAGTCGCGAAACTCTGGCCTCTAACGGGTTGGTGCACCAGGCGTTGCTCAGCGAGTTCGAACAGGTTTTCAACGGGCATGACTTGGAACCGTTGCCCGATGTGCGCGACTACAGAAAATAAATAGAACTGGTTTCATCAATGGTGTTTGTGGGAGGGCACGGCTTCAGCCGTGCCGATCAAGGCCTCGAAAAATACGGGCTTAAAGCCCCTGAGGCCAAAGTTCATGGCCGTATCGGCAGTTGTGAAAGCATCTCCAAGCGAAAAGATTGGCATGAGAGGACCTGGCCTCCGATGAAACGAAGACGGAACGTTTTGGTTGTGCTGGCGATAGCAGCGCCGCTGTTCGCCGGCGCGGTTCCGGTGGACAAGAACCCGTCCACTTCCACGCCCGATGCGGCCTACGTCCAGTCGTTCGAGAAGTGGAAAGCCGAGCTCGTCGATGACCTCAAGCAGAATTGGTTGTCCTTGGCGGGCTTGTTCTGGCTCAAACCCGGCGAGAATACTTTCGGCACTGATGCTGGCAATGCCATCGTATTTCCCAAGGGGCTCGCTCATGCAGGTGTTTTCGATCTGCGGGGAACGGATGTGACGGTGAGGTTCTTCCCAGAAGCGCACGCCACCATCGACGGCAAGCCGGTGACCACGGCCAAGCTGCAACCCGACACCTCTGGAAAAGCGACCTTGGTGGAGTTGGGTACTCTTCAGGTGAAAGCGATCGTCCGAGGTGAGCGCATTGGCATCCGGCTGAAAGATGTCGACAGCGACGAGGCCAAAAACTATCGCGGCCCGGTATTCTTCCCGCTCGACTTGTCCTATCGGGTGACCGCAACCTGGGTGCCTTCGGACGGAAAGAAAACGGTGGACGTACCCAACGTTTTAGGTGACACCACACCGACCCCGGTGGCTGGGACCGTCGTGTTCAAAATCAACGGACAGGAAGTGCGACTTACGGACTTGGGCGGCGATCCCTCGAAAGGCCTGTCTTTCGTTTTCAACGATCTAACCAGCAAGACCGACACCTACCCCGGAGGCCGCTTCCTGGAGACCGATCCGGTCGTGAATGGGACCGTGGTGATCGACTTCAACCGAGCGTACAATCCGCCCTGCGCGGTGACGCCCTACGCCACCTGTCCACTGGCACCGAAAGAGAATCGTCTGGCGGTCGCGATTCCGGCCGGAGAGAAATATGATCGGACCCACGGGCACCACTGAGTTGCCAATGTAGGCGCGGGCGTCCACGGCTGTGCGGAGCCCCCAGTCGAAATTCGTGATTGATCAGAGTTTCCCTAAAATGCGCTCTAAAGGCCCGCGCCTCACAGGTTACAATAAGGGCAGTGTGGCTCACTACTCTTAACCCAGGCTATAGATCGTGATCAGTTCACTACTGGAACGCAAAATCGAGAAACGTCCGGACAAGGTTCGTCTGCAAGGCCGCATTCTTTTTCTTACTGAGGATCCCCAACTCATCAGGCGGCAGCTCGCGGGTGAAGACCTGCCGTGGGACACAAAGAACCCCGCCAACAATCCCAAGCTGCGTGACGATATCTCGACCGACGAGATCACGCCGGCGCACTACTGCTTTTATTTCGACGAGACTCTGGGCGAAATCCCGTACCTGGGCCTCAAGTGCGGCAGCGTATTCCCCATTGGGCGTTCTGACGTGAAAAAAGGCGGATTCGTCTGCGCCGTCAGCGGCAAGCGAAGGGGCAAGGGTTCGAGCCGGGAGCAATCGCCTTACGCGGAGATGTGCGCCGGCATTCGGGTCGTCATCGCGGAAAACATCGAGCGCATCTACAAGCAGAATTGTCAGAACCTCGGGCTGCTGACCTCGACCAACTTCTCGCTGATTGACCAGATTCGCGCGGGCGAGGAGATTCCACTTAACGAATTCACCGCCGGAGAAGATGAGATCACACGGCAGGTAATCGAGTACGGCGGGCTATTTCCCTTCAACGTAGCGCGAATGCAGAAGAAAGTATTTCTGCCGCCGATCGAGACAGAAAAACGGCCGATGACGCTGGCGGAGAAGATCTTCGCACGGCACATGATCACCTCTAATGGAGGGACGGACGTCCCCGTCGGTTCAGCCGAGCGCGGCTCGGCGGTCTCCGCTGAGGCTGGGACGTATGTGAAGCCGGGCGACACCGGGTTTGCCCGCGCCGACCTGCGTTTCAGCCACGAATACGTTACGCCCATGGCCTCCATTTTCTTTGAGCGCTATGTGGGCAAGGACGCCAAAGTGAACGATCCAGCGAGCATTCTGTTTTTCCGTGACCACCTCACGTTTCTCGATGAAGTGATCTCGGAAGAGAAAAAGAAGCTGGGGCTGCTCGATCTCGCGACGCAGCTCAAGCTGAAGCAGCAGGACTTCGCCGCCAAGCAGGGAATCAAGCTGCACGGCGAATTGAAAGACCGCAAGGGTTCGGAAGGAATCTGCCACTCGATTGTGCTGGAGAGTTACGCGCTACCCGGGCAGTTGAATATCGGCTCCGACTCGCACACGCCCCACGTGGGCGCGATAGGATGCGTAGCCTTCGGCATCGGCACCACCGACGTGTTTAACTCGTGGATCACGAAAGATGTTCGGGTGAAGGTGCCCGAGTCGGTGAAGATCGTGATTCGCGGCAAGAAGCACCCGAACGTCGCGGCGAAGGATTTCATTCTCAAAATTCTTAGCTTGGACTATGTCCGCAGCGGCAAAGCACTGGCCAAGGTGATGGAGTATGCGGGCGAGTCCATCGAGGAACTCAGCGTCGACGAACGCGCCACCATGACCAACATGGCCGCGGAAATCGGCGGATTCACCGGAATTGTGGCGCCGGACCGCAAGGCCGTGGATTTTCTCGTGGAACGCCGCGGGATGGACCGCAAGAAGGCCGAAGCCATGATTGAAGGCCTTTACAGTGATCCCAATGCACAATACGCGCATGTGATCGAACTCGACGCCGCCGAGATTACGCCGATGGTGGCCACGCCCGGCGATCCAGGGAATGGCAAGTATGTCCGCGAACTCAACACACCGGTGCCGGTGGAACTCGCTTACGGGGGCACCTGCACTGCCGGCAAGAACGAAGACATGGACATGTACGCGCTCGTGCTCGCCGATGCGCTCAAGCACGGCAAGCGCGTGGCGGACTCGGTGAAGTTCTACATCCAGTTTGGATCGCAGGAGACGCGCGATTACTGCATACGCAAAGGCTATCTCGAAATTTTCCAGAAAGCTGGGGCACACGTGATCGAGCCGAGTTGTGGCGCATGCATCAACGCCGGTCCCGGAGTGACAACGCGGCCCGAGCAGGTCGTGATCAGCGCGCAGAATCGCAATTTCCCCGGACGTAGCGGGCCAGGGCAAATGTACCTAGCCAGCCCGCTTACCGTGGCGGCGAGTGCCGTGGCGGGGCATATCGTGGAATACGAGCCAAGCGCGGAGCGCGAGTTAGTGGGGGCGTAGAGAGTAGAGAGTTAAAGACCGTTCTGCGCGCAAAGTCGCATTGCACTCACTGCTTGGACCAACCCTTGCCAGGAATGAATCCTGCTCCTTCTTTGATAACAATCAACTGATCCGCCGCAATACTTTTGAATTTTTCCTGAAGTCCGCTGGGCCAGCGAATTTCGAAGTCCGCGATTGTTTCACCCCCCAAACCAAAATGTAACCGTGGATCGTTGGAGGAATAGAAGCTCGACTGACTGAGCACTTCCTGGACCTGTATCTTCTGCCCGTAACGCACCAATACGCGGGCTCCGATCGCGCTACGATTCGATTTGGTTCCCACCAGCTTCAGCTTCAGCCAGTGGTGCACGCCGCGCAGATCGTTACGCAGCAGGTCGTTACGCAAAAGAGAGGGTGGCTCGTTCAAGTTCACGATTAATATGTCCAGGTCTCCATCGTTGTCGAAGTCCCCAAATGCGCATCCGCGGCTGCAGTGCGCGGCCGCAACCCCAGGCCCGGCTTCTTCCCCCAATTCTTCAAACGTGCCGTTGCCGAGATTGCGAAACACCACCCGCGGAGTCTTGCTCGGATATTGCGGAAGCGTTCGCTCAACCTGAGGGTAGACGTTGCCCGTGACCATGAAGATGTCAGGATATCCATCATTGTCTAGGTCCACGATGCCCGCTCCCCAGCATATGTAGCGGGTTTCGACGCCGATGCGGGCAGCCCGCGTTACATCTTCGAAATTTCCTGTGCCATCGTTGTGATAAAGACCGTTGGTGTCGTCGGCGAAATGGGTCTTGAACAAATCCAGATGGCCATCAAGATCGTAATCCCCCACGCCAATTCCCATTCCCGCCTGTTCCATACCGTCTTCACTGAGTGCAACCCCGCGGAGCACGCCCTCTTCGCGGAACGTCCCATCATGATTGTTCATCAAGAGAAGGCTGGGAGTGGAATCGCAGGCTACATAAATGTCGGGCCAACCGTCCTCATTGAAGTCGGCGGCCACCGCCGTCATTCCATAGCTGTCACGCAGCCCCGAGATCCCGGCTTGACGGCTGACATCGGTAAACGTCCCATCCCCGTTGTTCCGGTACAAAGAGTGGAAAGCGGTGGGCAGGCCGCGGGGCCCGCACTCCACGGGAACACCCTTCCAATCGCAATTACTGTTCTGGCCCGGCTTGGGCACGTGCTTCAAATCGAACTGAACATAGTTGGAGACAAACAGATCAAGATAGCCATCGCGGTTATAATCCAGGAAAGTGCAGCCTGCTCCCCACCTGGACACATCGTTCAATAGCCCGGCCTGCTTGGTTACATCGGTGAAGGTGCCATCGCCGTTATTTCGATAGAGCTTGTTCTGCCCGAAGTAGGTGCAAAACAGATCCTCGCAACCATCGTTGTTGTAATCTCCCACGCACACGGCGGAAGCCCAGCCGACGTCATGCAATCCGGCTTTCTCGGTTACATCAGTGAAAGTGCCGTCGCGATTGTTCTTATACAGCCGGTTGGTCGCGCCTGCGGGCGTTTCCTCCATTCGAGTGCCACTCAGAATGAAGATGTCCATCCAACCGTCGTTGTCATAGTCCAGAAAGGCGCAGCCACAGCCGGTGGCTTCGAGGATGTAATCCTTGTGGTCCGCCGTTCCATAAATCACCGGGGCCACTAAACCAGCTTCCCGCGCTACATCGGTAAAGTGCGCGTCGAAGGGACGCCCCGAAGGAGCCGCCTTGGCCTGTGCCTTAACCCCGCGCGAAGCCACGCCTTGCCCTAGCACCTTCCCGGCACAGGCACCGAGAGAAAGATAGACAAATACGCGGCGTGTGATGTTCATAAGAATTGCAGGCTTCGGCAGGTGCCCTCTTGGCAATCCGTGTGACCGGCAGTATAAAGCACGAGAAAAACCTTTACCAATATTCCCGCGGCATCGACAAATATGTCAAAGGGCTG
>Ga0209118_1000582_pt1 | contig 19314 bp, 16 predicted proteins | sample BlaSpr_A8_Ref_M1_FD_187988 | JGI IMG/M metagenome (GOLD analysis project Ga0209118, IMG submission 187988) | Forest soil microbial communities from Thunder Bay, Ontario, Canada - Black Spruce, Ontario site 2_A8_Ref_M1 (SPAdes) (version 2) | ecosystem: Environmental > Terrestrial > Soil > Boreal...
CGACAGGTCAATGGTGGGTACGACAGCTCGCCGGACTCTACTTTCCGCAGGTCAGCTTGGCCCATCCCAAGGATTAGGCAGGACGCTGGCTGAAAAAGCTCTTCTCGCCGGCAACTTCATTGTGGTGCAGGATATAAACGCTGCCGTCGTAGGCCCGTACCTTGGCGCGCACCTATAATCGGCCGATGGCAAACGATGCACCGCAGCCGTAGAGCGATGGAGTGGCTCATTTTCGCGGCCGCTATCACGCTCGGCATCTTCGCGACAGCGTGGCTGACGCAGGAGCGGCTTATCTTCTTTCCGCAGCCCATCACCTCTACGGCGCACCTGCCGACGCGGGCGGAACCGCTGGAGGTCGTCGGCGCCGACGGCAAGCGCCTCCACGGCTGGATCGTCAAAGGCGCGACGGTGCCGGCGCCCACCGTGATCTACTTCGGAGGCAATGCAGAGGAAGTATCCTGGACGCTGGCGGACGCACATTGGCCGCGCGAGTGGACGATCGCGGGCCTGAATTACCGAGGCTACGGAGCAAGCGAGGGCACGCCCGGCGAACCCGAGCTCAGCGCCGATGCATTGGCGATCTATGATGCAGTCACCCTGCGGCAGGACATCGACCGGACGCGCATTGTCGTATTCGGACGGAGCCTCGGCACCGCCGTTGCTGCGCACCTTGCCGCCGCGCGACCCGTTGCCGGAGCCATCCTTGTGTCGCCTTACGACAGCCTTATCGCGATTGGCAAGGAGCACTATCCGTGGCTGCCGGTCTCGCTGCTGCTACGCCACCGCTTCAATGCCCTCGCGGACGCGACCCGGAATCGAATGCCGCTGCTCGCGGTCGTCGGTGAGGCCGACACCATCATTCCACCGGAGCGTTCGCGCGCGCTCTTCGACGCATGGGCAGGACCGAAGACCTGGCTGGTAGTTCCGGGCGCCCACAACACGCTTAGTGCGTCGGAAATATTCTGGGACGGCGTCGCGCATTTTCTGGCGGAACGCCAAGGGAATTTGGAGCACGGCCTTCGCTAGATGACCGAATTGAGCCAAGGTCTGTTCGACTATCACCAGCGCAGCAAGCACCGCGTCAACCATTACGCTTCAGGTCCTGCGGGACTCGATTGGGCAAACCAGCCGGATCCATTCCGCGAGTTTCCCGGTGCGGCGCGGCACAAGCTGCCTCTGGCCGCGGATTCGCTGGCGACACGCTACAACGAGTTGCGCCAGGGTGATCTGCCGCCCGCGTGCCGATTCGACCTTGATCATCTGGCGGTTTTATTCGAGCTCTCGCTCGGCTTGTCGGCATGGAAATCCCACGGCGCCCATCGGTGGGCTCTGCGCTGCAACCCTTCGAGCGGCAATCTGCATCCGACCGAAGCCTATCTGCTTTGCCCGCGCCTGCCTGAACTGCCTGCAGGGGTCTATCACTACCTGAGCCGGGACCATGTGCTCGAACAACGCGCCGCAGTCGACGATCCGCTTTGGACTGCAGCGTTTTCCGGTAGCGGCGTGCTGATCGGCATCAGCTCGATTCACTGGCGCGAAGCGTGGAAATACGGTATGCGCGCGTGGCGCTACTGCCAGCATGATTGCGGCCACGCCATCGCCGCCGTGAGCTACGCCGCTGCCGCGCTGGGCTGGCAGACCCGATTGGTCTCGTCCGCCGCGGATGACGTCATTGCGAGCTTGCTGGGACTCGACCGCAGCGCGGATTTCGAATCCGCCGAAATGGAAGCGCCGGATGCGCTGCTGTGGCTCGGCGACCCCGATGCGCGCCCCGATCTCGCGCGTTTGCTCGAGGCCCTAAGGAAGGCGAGGTGGCACGGTCGCGCCAACCGGTTGAGCCGGGAGCACATGCGATGGCCCGACATCGATTCGATTCATCGCATTACGCATAAGCCACTCACAGAGGAGTCCGCCGCGCCGGTGCCGGCCGCGCTTCCGCCCCCCGCCGCTCCCGCGCTCGATCTGAGCTTCGCCGCGATCGCGCGACAACGCCGCAGCGCCGTGGATTTCGACGGCACGACGGCTATCGCTGCTGTCGCCTTGTTCGCCATGCTGGACTGCCTGATGGTCCGGCGCGATGCGCCGCCCTGGAATGCGTTGCCGCATCCCATCCTCGTGCATCCTGCATTGATGGTGCACCGGGTGGTTGGACTGGACCCGGGTCTCTATCTGTTCCTTCGAGATCCGGCCACCCTCCCCGGCCTTAAGGCATCGATGCGCGCAGAATGGTTGTGGCAGAAGACCGGACCGGAACATCTGCCACTTTACCTACTGTTGCCCTATGATTTGCGCGACGCAGCCAAGTTGATATGCTGCCATCAGGACATCGGCGCAGACTCCTGTTTTGCGCTGGGGATGCTTGCGCAGTTCGAAGCCGCAATGCATGAACCGTGGCGCTACCGCCATCTCTTCTGGGAGTGCGGCATGCTCGGGCAGGTCCTCTATCTGGAAGCCGAGGCCGCCGGCGTGCGCTCCACTGGGATCGGCTGTTTCTTCGATGACGAAATGCACGCTTTGCTTGGAATCAACGACTATTCCTGGCAAAGCCTGTATCACTTCACGGTGGGCGGCGCGATCGACGATGCCCGGCTCTCCACACTTCCGCCGTACGAGTTTCAACCTTGAAGGGATGCGCCGCGATCATGCTAACGCAGCCGCCGCTCATTTGAAATCATAGCAAGGTGCCACGGAGAAAAATCAGGCCAACGCTGAAGTAAATGACCAGCCCCGTCACGTCGACCAGTGTTGCCACAAACGGCGCAGACGACGTCGCCGGATCGAGCCCGACGCGCCGCAGCAGGAATGGGAGCATCGAACCCGCAAGCGTTCCCCACAGCACGATACCAATCAAGGACACTCCGACCGTCCATCCAACCAATAACCAATGCGCCCCATAGATGTTCGAGAACGCGGACCAGACAGTAATTCGCAGAAATCCGATGGTCCCGAGAATCGTTCCCAGAGCCAGGCCGGCCAGCACTTCACGGCGCATGACGCGCCACCAATCGCGCACGTATATTTCACCAAGTGCCATTGCGCGGATGACCAACGTGGTCGCTTGCGAGCCCGAGTTGCCTCCACTGGAGATGATAAGCGGAACAAACAGCGCGAGAACAACCGCCTTCTCGATCTCGCTCTCGAAGAATCCCATGGCCGTCGCAGTCAGCATTTCTCCCAGGAACAAGATGACGAGCCATCCCGCCCGTTTTTTCACCATGCGCGAGATGGCGATCTGCATATACGGTTCGTCGAGAGCCTCAGAACCCCCGATTTTCTGAATTTCGCGGGTTGCCTGATTCTCGGCAACTTTCAATACGTCGTCCAAAGTGACGATGCCGATCAGGACACCCGTTGAATCGACGACGGGCAGTGCTTTTCGGTCCTCGCGTTTGAATACCTCGATCGCAGATTCCTGGGGCTCCGCGGCTTTGAGCGCAACGAATTTGTAATCCATCAAGTCCGCCACCCGCTTGTCAGTCGGGGCCAAAAGGAATTCGCGCAAGCGGATGTCATCGATCAACACCCCGTGATCGTCGATCACATAGAGCATATTCAGCGTTTCACTATCCTGGCCATGAGCACGCACGTAGTCCATTACCTGAAGTACCGTCCAATTCTGATCCACGACGATATAGTGGGGCGTCATCAGGCGACCGATGCTCCCGACAGGATAGCCCAAGAGCGAGAGTGCACGCGCCCGCTCTTCCGGCGTCAACAGCGCCAGCATCTGCTTGGTTGCCGCAGCGGGCAATTCCTCGAGCAAGGCGGTCCGATCGTCGTCGGCCATATCGTTGAGAATTGCCGCCACTTGCTCCTGGCCTAGCGCCTTGAGCAAGCACTCCTGCGCTGAAACGTCCAGGAATTCGAACACGTCTGCAGCGCATTGGCGCGGCACGACCCGAAACACCACGGCCTGCTCTGCTACGGGCAGGTTCCGGATCTCGGCGGCAACCGCAGAGGGTTCCCAGCGGCCCAGTACCTCGTGCAGTTTTCCAAAATCGCGCTCACGTATAGCTCGTTGCACATCGATTGTTTCCACCGTTTCCATGGATAGTGCCCTCTATCGACTCGGCTCGCCGACGTCAGTGTGAATATTCAAATTCGAAGGCAGCGCATGACCCATATACTGCAGGACGCGATTACGTAGATCGACAGCTTCTCGCGTATTGGCATTGACGTCGCCAAACCGAGACGAGCACGTTATCGCGATGCGACCACCAGAGCGGATCGACGCGATCGTCACAGCCACTTGATCTTCTTGAACCAGAGATAGAGACCGAGGTCGAGCGCGAGCATCACCGCAATGCATATCGGATAGGCGTACGGCAAGTCGTACTCAGGCATGCCCTTGAAGTTCATGCCGTAGATGCCCGCAATCAGCGTGGGGACCGCGATAATCGCCGCCCATCCTGCGAGCTTTTTGGTGACCTCGGTCTCATTCAAGTTGATCATTCCCAGGTTGACCTGGATCGCCGTCGCCTGCATTTCACGGATGCTCTCGATGGCGGCCTGGATACGTTGCAGGTGGTCGAAAACGTCGCGAAAGTATTCCTGCATTCCCGTGCACAGTTGCGGGACCCGACTCCCGCGAAGTTTGCCGATCGCCTCCATCAGCGGTTCGACCGCATGCTTGAGCGTCATCAGCTTCTGCTTGAGGCCATAGAGAGCCTCGATGTTGGAGCGCGCAGTGTTGCGCTTGAAGATCTGGTCCTCGATTCTCTCGAGCTCGGTCTCGAGCACGTCCATCACGGGAAAATATCGGTCCACCACTGCGTCCATGAGGGCGTAGAGAACGAACGCGGCCCCGTGCTTGAGCAAATGCGGTTCGCTCTCGCAGCGCGCACGAACGCTCTGGAAGCCGCGCTCGCTGTGCATGCGCACCGACAGGATATAGTTGGAGCCGACAAAGATTTCGACCTCGCCGACCTGCAGCTCGTTTTCCTTCACCTCGACCATCTGCAGCACCGCGAACAGCGAGTTGCCGTACTCTTCAAGCTTTGGCCGTTGATGCCCGTGGCGCGCGTCCTCGACCGCAAGGGGATGCAACGCGAATTCCCGCTGCATTTCCTGAAGCTCGGCGGCCGAGGGTTCGTACAACGCCACCCACACAAAACAGTCCGGACGCTTGACGTAATTGCCGATTTCCTCCTTCGGGATGTCAGCGAGCTTGCTGCCATCCTGATAGGCGACACAATTGATCAACATGAGTTAGCTCCCGCGATCGACCGCAGATGATAGCCGGCGCCGGGACAGACGGCCACCGCCGCAAGCCGCGTACTGAGCGCAGCGGTATGGCGCGGCGATCGGAGCCGAGCGCAAGGTGCGGCAGTTTCAGTCGAGGTAAGCGGTCAGCGGACGCGGGGCATCAGAGCACTGATCCTGCAACAGGCGCTCAGGCGGTCGGCTCGGGGAGCGCTTCCTTGACGTAAGCAGCCGCCATGCGCGGAACCTGGACCCAATTGCAGTCCTCGAGCGACATAAGGATGTGTAAAGCATCCTCGCGTACTCATTTACATCGCCCACTGACCGCTCGAGCCGGATAACCTCGTTGTTCCACCACGCACCTCGCACCGGCTCGCCATGCCAATGCAGTCCGCTTAGACGCTCGATGCAGACAGCGTCGCGCTATACAGATCAGCTGTCTCGTGCGCGATTCGGATGCGCTCCTGGGCAAGCAACAGATGGCAGTATGCAGTCGCTAGCATCGTGCGCTGCGTACGAAGCGTTTCATCAAGATCCTCTTCGCTCGCTCCAAGTCGGCTGCAGATGCGAGACGCAAGGCTCTTTTTTCACCGCGCTCGACAAGGCAATCGGTTCGAATTTGCGTATCGAATGCCTTGCCTCGGAGCCCTCCCGAACCGATCCCCGCCTGGGGATTGATGTTCGAGGTCTGCAATGTCACGTTCGGGTTCGGTCGCACTCCAGCGATCAGAATGCCGGCCTTGGCGGCATCGACGGCGCGTTGCGAGGCCCGGAGTTCGCGACTGTACTGGTGAAGCAACCGCTCCGCGGCGGGCAGCGAAAGGCGGTCGAGGGGAATGTGCTCAACCAATTCGTCTGCCGCAGTGGCGTCTAAAGCGAATACCATCGTGGCGCTGGCAATGGCGACGCATGAGAAGACATCCGCGCGGAACCGCGCCATGCCACCAAGGGTGCCCGCACCCCGCAATTGACCGATGCAAGACGCTATCGAAGAGAGGAGCTTTGAGCGATCTCGCGAGAGCGATTCGTCCACGCCGAAGCGGGAAATGAAATTGCACTCGCGCATTTGTGTGGAGCGAACGAACGGTTTATCGTCTTGTCTCCCTGATGCAGAATACATAGGTTAGCTTGCGCGAAGCTTGCGTCGACTCCGCCGTCCCATGCGCCTCCTGCTTATCGAAGACGACCTTGAACTGGGTCACGGACTCCAATCCGCGCTCGCTCAGTCAGGTTACGTGGCTGACGCGGTTCACACGGGGCAAGACGCGTTGAACGCGACCGCCGCCGTCGCCTATCAGGGGATCGTCCTCGATCTCGGCCTTCCCGATCTGGATGGCGTCGAGGTCTTGCGCCTCTTGCGAAGCCGCGGAATTACCGCTCCCGTGCTGATCCTGACGGCGCGCGACGATTTGCAAAATCGCGTCTTGGGTCTCGACGCGGGAGCCGACGACTACTTGTGTAAGCCATTTGATGTCGCAGAGCTCGAGGCGCGAATCCGTGCGCTGCTGCGCCGGGGGGACTCGGCGGCGACGACGCTGCGTCGCGGGAATGTTGCGTTCGAGCCCGCCTCCCGGCGATTGACGGTTCGAGACCAGGAAGTCGAGCTCACGGCCCGTGAATTGGCGGTGCTTGAGCTCCTCCTGCGCCGGTCCGGCCGGATCGTGAGCAAGAAACACATATTCGATTCCCTTTACAGTTGGGACAACGATGCCAGCCTTTCCAACGTCGAGGTGTTCGTGAGCCGCCTGCGTCGCAAGCTGGCCAACGCAGGCGCCGATGTCGGGATCAGGGTCTTCCGAGGTCTGGGTTATCGTCTCGAGCAGGGATATGCGTCCGATGAAACATCTTGAACACAGCTTGCGCAAGCGTCTGTTGACGCGCCTGTGGATTCCGCTTGCCAGCGTTCTTCTTCTGGGCGCGCTGTTGTCTTTCGGGCTCGCCTATCATTTCGGCAACGTGGTTCACGACCGCTGGTTGCTGGATTCGGCGACGACGCTCGCCACGCAACTGAGGGCGGATACAGGCAAGCTGATTCTCGATTTGCCTCAATCGGCGGTGGAAATGTTCGAATGGGACAGTGTCGATCGTATCTACGAAGAAGTTACTTCGCCGAGTGGCAGACTGCTGTTCGGCAATGCGGCTTTCCCCAAGGCTCCCGCGGATCTGGCGCCCAATCTACCGCGTTACTACGACGCCACCATCGGCGGCAATCCCGTACGCGTGGTCGCGATTGCAGTGGCGAGCCCGGCCGATGCTTCCAAGACGGTGACGATTCAGGTCGCCGAGACCAAGAAGAAGCGTGAAGCCTTGGTATGGGAAATCATGTTGGCCGTAGTTCCACTCCAGATCGTCATTCTGCTGCTGGCTGGGACGTTCATCTGGTTTGCCGTGACGTCGAGCCTCTCGAGCCTCGACGAGGTGGCAACCCGGCTGGGCGGCTATGACCCGGAGAGTCTCGTCCCTCTGCGAGGCGTCCAAAGCGCGCCGTCCGAAATCAAGCCGTTGATTTCGGCGATCAACGGCCTGATCAAGAAAGTGTCCGAGGCGCGCGCCGCGCAACAGCGGTTCGTCGCCAATGCTGCACATCAGCTGAGGACTCCCCTCGCCGCGTTGCAAGTGCATACCGAGCGTGCATTGCGTGAGACCAATCCAGAGCGGCATGCTGAGGCACTCACTCACGTGTTAACTGCGGTAACACGCATGCGGCACTTGACTCATCAACTGCTAACGATGACACGTTCCGATCCATCATCGGCGAGCACGATGGTGATGACCGATCTGGATCTTGCCCAGCTCGCGCGAGACGAGCTCGAGCGATGGGCGGACGCGGCAATCCAGCACAATGTCGACCTCGGTTACGACGGGCCCGAAGGAGGCCCCGCGGTGCACGGCGAGCCGCAACTGCTCCGCGAGCTGATCGGCAATCTGGTCGACAACGCTATCCGCTACGGACGCGCAGGCGGCGAAGTTACGCTTGGTGTGCGCCAAGGCCCTACGACGATTTTCGTACAGGATGACGGACCGGGCATCGCCGCTGCGGAACGCGAGCGGGTGCTTGATCCGTTCTACCGCACACCCAGGAGCGGCGGCGATGGCTGTGGATTGGGACTGGCCATCGCACGCGAAATTGCCGCCCGCCACGGCGCTAGTCTTTTGATCATGGATCATGCGCCACAAGGCACGCGTGTCGAAGTTATTTTCGGTTCTGGCCGGGCGGCACCGGTATAGTTCTGATATCCGGCATAAGTTGTTGCCCCCGGCAAAATCAATCAGGGTGGTCCAAACATGATGCGACGCTGGGTGTTACTCGGATGCGCGGCCTTGCTTTGCGCGCCCGCGTTGCCCACTCGGGCAGAAACCGAAGCAACTGACGCCGCCGTCACGCGTATCCGAGTATTTTACGATGCGCTTCTAAGCGTGATGAAGCAGGGCGACAAGCTCGGTATTCGCGGTCGCTACGACAAACTCGCGCCGACGGTTCGCTCGACCTTCGACCTGGCGGCGATGACTCGCATCGCAGTCGGCCCCGAATGGAATTCGATTCCGCCCGAGCAACAGGCCGCGCTGATCGAGAATTTCACCCAGATGACGATTGCGACCTACGCCAATCGTTTCGATAGCTACTCCGGGGAGCGTTTCGAGGTCGATGCAACCGCCGAGCCGCGCAATAACGGGCGGATCGTCCACACCAAGCTGTTCCCATCGACCGGAGAACCGGTAACGCTCAATTATTTGATGCGCGGCTCGGGTGACGCCTGGAGCGTCGTCGACGTTTATCTTACAGGCACCATAAGCGAGCTTGCCACGAGACGGTCCGAGTTTGGCGCGATTCTCAAGTCCGGCGGCCCGAATGCCCTGATCGAAAGTCTTCGGCAACAGACCGAGAAGTTGATGCGCCCTTCCACCGCGGGTCCTCAACGGGGCACACGCTGACGCGGGTGCGCTGCCACAAACAAGCGCGTCAATCACCAGCCTCACGGACGGTCGCGGCCTCCGACGTTACTTTGGTGGCGCGTCCGCAGGCATCCCAGGATCGAGTAGTTCCGGTGGATTATCCTTCGAGCCGCTTGCCTCGCGGAGCTGAGCCTGCCGCCGCTGCTGTGTGAGACTCTTCAATTGAGCGTAATAGTCCAGCGCGCTCGCCTTGATTTCATCGAGGGTTTCGATGTTCCGCGCTCTCAGATCGATGCCATCCACCGTGCCGACCGCAAGATTCGTCACTGTCCCCGTGTGACCGGTAACGACCAGAAAGGGCGGGGTGAAAAGATCAACGCCCAATCCAAATGCATCGCGAACGTTCGATGGCCCGAAAAAGAGCAATACCAGGTATGGGCCATCGTCGACACCCCAGGTATAGAGCGTCTGGCCGAAATCGCCCGATTGCTTCGGGAAGCCTTGCTTGGTCGCCAGATCGAACATGCCCGCAAGGCCGACGATCGTATTGATGAAGAAACGGGCGAAGGTGATGCCTGCGGCCTCGGGGCGCCGCTGCAATAGGTCGTTAGCGAAGATCCTTGGCTCCGCCAGGTTATCGATTGCTGCCCGGATGCGGTCGCGCACGAATTCGGGAACGATCTTGCGGTAGGATTCGGCAATCGGTTCGGTGAGCGCGGTATCGAGTGCTGTGTTGATATCGAGCACCCTACGATTTGCCGACTCGAGGGGGTCGTCCGGCTCGCGATCGGCGCGAGGCGAAATCGTGGCGCAACCCGCAAGCGTGACGCAGAGAAGAAGCGCCGTGATGGTCGGCAAACGACGCAGGTGAGACGCCTTCATGCTGGGACGTAGGGTAATGCACTCGCCCTTGCAGCGGAAGTGGCCCGCGAAGGGTACGCCATGTCGATAGGGGCGTACACGGGATGGCTGGTCATCGTCTGTTTCGCGATGGCAGGTTGTGCCTACGCGCTTGGCGCCGCCGTGGTGACACGGCGCTTCGCCGCGGCGAGTCCCGCGGTTGCGGCAAGCTTTCCCGGTGTCACGATTCTCAAGCCATTGCGGGGCGCCGAAGCTGGCCTGTACGACAACCTGGCGTCGTTCTGCAACCAAAGCTATCCGGGCCCGGTGCAAATACTCTTCGGAGTGCAGGACCCAGCCGATGCGGCGATCGCAGCCGTCAACCGACTAATCGCCAACCTGCCTGGCCGGGACCTCGAACTGGTAAGACACTCGCGCGCGGGCGGCCCGAACCCCAAAGTCGCCAATCTCGTCGGAATGCAGGCGCGCATTCGCCACGACATCGTGATCATTGCCGACAGCGACATAGCGGTCGCGCCGGACTATCTGTCGAAAACGGTCGCGGCACTGTATCCGCCCAATGTCGGCCTCGTCACCTGCCTCTACCGCGGTTCAGCCCGAGCCGGCCTGTGGGCACGCCTTGCGAGCATGGCGATCGACTACCATTTCCTTCCCGACGTCCTCGTCGGGATAAGGCTTGGCCTCGCGCGGCCATGTTTTGGTTCGACGATCGCGCTCCAACGCGAGACGCTCACTACGATTGGTGGGTTCGAGGCCTTCCTCGGCTATCTCGCCGATGACTATGCGATGGGTGAAGCGGTGCGCGCCGCCGGCATGCAGGTGGCGATACCTCCTTTCATAGTCGCCCACTCCTGCTCGGAGCAGAGCGCAGGCGAGCTCTTGCGCCATGAGCTTCGCTGGGCGCGGACCGTACGGGCGATAAGCCCGTTGGGTTACACTGGCTTGGCCATCACGCACCCGCTGCCTTTTGCCTTGCTTGCGGCATGGCTAATGGGTTTCGACGCATTGACCTTGAGCGTTGTGGCAGCGTCGATCGCTTGCCGTCTTGTTCTGCAGGTCCAAGTTGATCATACTCTGCGCGTAAGCTTTAACCGATGGTGGCTGGGTCCCGTGCGCGATCTCTTGTCATTCGTTGTTTATGTTGCAGGTTTTTTCGTCAGCGTCGTTACCTGGCGCGGCGACCGTTACAAGCTGCAAGCCGATGGAACCTTGATGCCGATCGGAGAGCCTAAATCATGATGCGTACGCTTTTCCTGCAAGCTCCTTCGTTCGACGGATTCGATGGCGGCGCGGGCTCGCGTTATCAGGCGCGGCGCGAAATCCGCTCGTTCTGGTATCCGACCTGGCTTGCCCAGCCTGCCGCGCTCGTCGAAGGCAGCAAGCTCATCGATGCCCCGCCGCACGGCTTGAAGCTCAGCGACGTCGTGGCAACCGCGCGCGACTTCGATCTCGTCGTTCTGCACACTTCTTCGCCTTCTTTTGGATCCGACATCAAGACGATCGAGGCGCTCAAATCCGCCAACCCCGACCTGAAAGCGGGCCTGATCGGAGCAAAAGTGGCCGTCGATCCCGCAGGCAGTCTCAGCGCGTCGAAGGCCGTCGATTTCGTCGCCGGCAACGAGTTCGACTTCACGATCAAGGAAGTGGCCGAAGGCCGCGAGTGGAGCAGGATTTCTGGGCTGTCGTATCGCAACGCCGAGACCCGCATCGTGCACAACGACGCGCGCACCACGCTGGAGAACATGGATGCGCTGCCTTTCGTGACACCGGTCTACAAGCGCGACCTCAAAATCGAGAACTACTTCATCGGCTATCTCAAGCATCCCTATATCTCGCTCTACACCGGGCGCGGATGCAAGTCGCGCTGCACGTTCTGCCTGTGGCCGCAGACTGTCGGTGGCCATCGCTACCGCACCCGCAGCGTCGGACACGTGATCGAAGAGATCGCATGGGCGCAGAAAGCCTTTCCGCAGGTGAAGGAATTCTTTTTCGACGATGACACTTTTACCGACGACCTGCCACGCGCGGAGGCCATCGCCATCGAGCTGGGCAAGCTCGGCGTCACCTGGTCGTGCAATGCCAAGGCCAATGTTCCGCGCAAGACGCTCGAGGTGATGCGCGACAACGGCTTGCGACTGCTGCTGGTCGGCTATGAATCGGGAAACCAGCAGATTCTGTATAACATCAAGAAGGGCATGCGCATCGAGTTCGCCCGACGCTTCACCAAGGACTGCCACGAGCTCGGGATCACGATTCACGGGACATTCATCCTGGGCTTGCCCGGGGAGACGAAGGAGACGATCGAGGAGACGATACGCTTCGCCACCGACATCAACCCGCATACGATCCAGGTTTCGCTGGCGGCGCCCTATCCCGGCACCTACCTCTACCGCCAGGCATTGGAAAACGGCTGGCTGGACGGCGTTAACAGCGAGCTCGTCGACACTCATGGCGTGCAGATCGCCCCGCTCCACTATCCGCATTTGAGCCATACCGAAATCTTCGATTCGGTGGAAACGTTCTACAAGCGTTTCTATTTTCGCAGCGGCAAGATCGCGGCTATCGTCGGCGAGATGGTCAGGAGTCCGGAGATGATGAAACGCCGGCTGCGCGAGGGTATCGAGTTCTTTCACTTCCTGCGCGAGCGCAGGGAGAATGCGCACTGAAGGCGCTGATCGTCACGGCCGATGATTTCGGCGTCGCGCCAGAGGTCAACGCGGCGGTCGAGCTCGCACATACGCGCGGCATCCTGACGGCGGCAAGCCTGATGGTAAACGGCGCAGCGGTCGACGACGCCGTTGAACGCGCGCGCCGTCTGCCGTCGCTCCGGGTCGGCCTGCACCTCGTGCTCATCGATGGCCGGCCGGTGCTGCCGCGGGAGAGGATACCGGACCTTGTCGACGCACGGGGTGAGCTGCGCGCGGACAAGTTCATGCTGGGGCTTGACATCGTCTTGCGCCCCAAGGTGCGCTGGCAGCTTGCGGCGGAAATCGACGCGCAATTCGCGGCCTTTCGGGCAACCGGTCTGTCGCTGGACCATGTCAATGCCCACCATCACTTCCACTTGCATCCGACCATCGCCTCGCAGATTGTCGATATCGGGAAACGCTATGGCATGACCGCGGTGCGCGTACCTTTGGAACGTACGAACCTGTTGGACCGCATCGAGCCTTTTTGCCGGCATCGTCGCAATTGGATCGCTGATCCGTGGACCGCACTGCTTGGGACGCGGCTCCGGCGGCATGGTCTCTCGGCGCCTGACCAGGTGGTCGGGATCGCGTGGTCCGGCGCAATGACAGAGCAGCGAACCGCGGGCGTATTGAAAAATCTGCCGAACGGGATCACCGAGATCTATTTTCATCCGGCAACGGTCGATACCTTCGACGGCGCGGTGAGCGGCTATCGCTACGCCGAAGAGCTCGCGGCGCTGATCGCACCCGGCATGAAGGAGCTGGTGAGGGTCACAGGCGCCCGGACCGGCGGCTTTTCTGATTGCGCGGCGGCATGAAACACCTCGCTCGCATGCTGGCGATCGCGGGTTTCGTGCTGGCGGTGGCGCTCTTCGTGCGCGAGGACGTCCGCGGAATCGTTGACCTCGTCATCACGGCGGGTCCCGGCCTGGTGGTCGCGGGCCTCTTCCATTTCTTTCCGATGATCGCCAACGCCCGCGCCTGGCAGCGGCTGCTGCCCGCGCCGCGGCGCCCGGGCCTGCGCGTTCTGACGTGGGCGATCTGGGTGCGGGAATCGGTTAATGGACTGTTGCCGGTCGCTCGCGTCGGCGGCGAGATCATCGCCTTCCGAATCTTGCGGCGCCACGTCGCTCTCCAAAGCGAGGCGGCAGCGAGCCTGGTGGTGGACATGGCGTTGTCGATTTTTAGTCAGGCAGGCTTCGCCTTGCTCGGCCTGGGTTTGTTGTTCGCCGTGACGCACACATCGGTTGCCACCACTCAGCTTCTGCTGGGCGTTGCCTGCATGATTCCGCTCGGTGTGGGATTCGTGCTGGCGCAGCGCGGCGGCGCGCTCAGCGCCGTCACTCGTGTCCTGGATCGGCTTTTCAAGGGCAGGCTTGCATCCGCCATTACTCGATCCGAGCGACTGGAGAACGCCATTGGCGACGTGTACCAGCGTCGCGGCGACCTCGGCGCCTGCTTCGCGTGGCAGCTCGTCGGTTGGCTCCTCGGCGCCGGCGAGATATGGCTCGCCCTGTATTTTCTTGGACAGCCCCGCAGCATGCTCGATGCGCTCGTGGTCGAAGCGCTGGTCCAGGCCATCAGCAGCGCGGCATTCGTGGTGCCCGGCGCGCTCGGCGTGCAAGAGGGAGGCTTTTTGCTGATCGGCGCCGCACTTGGCATCGACGGCACCACCGCTCTGGCGCTCGCAGCGGCGCGGCGCTTGCGCGATGTGATCGTCTTCTTCCCCGGCCTTATCGCCTGGCAGTGGGCGGAAACACGCGTGCGCCCGAAACCGGAAAACGCATCCGAGCCTCGGTAGCCACTCGCAAGCGCTCCCGTGGTGAATGCCTCCCGCCGGAGATCAACGACGTGCGCGTGGCTCGCCCAGCAGGGCCGGCAGGAAAAGCAGCGCTGACACGAGCGTACAGGCAAGCGACAACGCCAGAAGCTTGCCCATGCTCGAGGTGCCCGGGTGGTGCGACAGCCACAGGCTGCCAAATGCCGTTCCGGTGGTGAGCGCGCTGAAGAGCACCGCGCGCGTCAGGCTCGATTGCAGCAGCTCGCCCCTCCCCGCTCGCCACGCCGTGACGAAGTAAATGTTGAACGCGACGCCGATGCCGAGCAAGAGGGGCAGCGCGATGATGTTCTCGAAGTTGAGCGGCAGGCCGGTGGCGACGCAGATGCCGAGCGTGACGAGCCCTGACAGCGCAAGCGGCGCGAGCGTCAGCACCACATCGGTCGCCCGGCGCAGGACGAGCGCGAGGAGCAGGATGATCGCAAGCAGCGCCCACAAGCCCGCCTGCAAGAAGGCGCGCACGATGGTGCGGCTCGATTCCTGGATCGAGACCGGAGCGCCGGTTGCTTCCGGAGCAAGGACAGTGACTGCGGCGACAAAGCGCCGCAGCGTCTGGTTGTCGTTCGCGTCGCCTTTGGGAAACACCTCGATCCGTGCGCGGCCATCGGATGCGATCCAGTCGCGCTTGATTTCGTCGGGCAAGGTCGCGAGCGTCACCGGGCTCGCCTGCATGGCGGAGCGGAGCTGGCCGAGCGTCGTCACCAGCCCGGGAATCAGCGCTGCCCGCGCGCGCTCGCGTTGTCGAGGCTCTCCTTCCGCGAGCGTCCTCAAGGCGCGACCAAGACGCGCCGCAGGGGCAGCGACGCCAAGCGCGGGGTGCGCGGTAGCGACCCTTTGGAGCAGCTCCGCCGTGTGCGCCATCGCGCGTATCGTTTCGACGTCGTTGGGCGGAGGCTTGGAGGCGGCGGGCTTCAGCACCGGATCGAGCAACAGCGCCGCGTCCTCGATCAGCGCCAGTTTCTCCTGCTGTTGCTCGGGCACGAAGCTCGCGAGCGTGATGGTGTGGTCGACCTCGGGCAATTGCTCCAGCCGGCGTGCCAGTGCCGCCGCATCGGCAAGCGAAGGCGTCAGCACGTCGATGGTGTTGGGGGCGGTATTGGGATCCTGCATCAGATCGAGCAGCGTCGCCACGGACTCGACCTTGACACTGCGCAGGTGCAGTGGATTGAAGTCGAACTGGAGGTTCGGCAGCAGCGCGATGCTGACCGCCGCGAGGGCCCCTGAAAAAATGAGTATCCGGCGCCGATGCTGCACCAGAAACCGGTCGAGCGGGGCGAGTGCGGCATAACCCACGGCGGCGCGCTCACCGGGGGCACGCAACAGCGCGATGAGCGCCGGCAGCAAGGTGATGCTGGCCACGAACGCGACGATCATGCCGGTGCCGGCGATCGCCCCCAGCTCGGACACGCCACGGTACTCGGTCGGGAGAAAGGCGTAGAACCCGGCCGCGGTCGAAGCAGCGGCAAGTGCCAATGCGCCGCCGACTTCACCGCCGGCGTCGCGCAGCGCGAGATAAAGATCGCCCGTTGCGTAGCGTTTGGCGCGATAACAAACGCAGAATTGGATGCAGAAGTCGACGCCAAGTCCGACAAAGAGCACGGCAAAAGCGACCGAGATCAGGTTGAACGCGCCGAAGGCGAGGAGCCCGATCGCGGCGGTGACCATCAGGCCGACCGCGAGACTCAACAGGATCGCCACGACCAGGCGCAATGAGCGGAGCGCAATCCACAACAGCACGACGATGGCGAACATCATCGCCGAGGCATTGAGCGCGGCGCCTTCGGCCAGCGTCCCGAACTCTTCGTCGGCGAGCGGCACCGGGCCGGTCAGCCGTATCCGGATCCGCGGGTCGACGTCCTGTCCCAGCTCGTGCGCGGCTTGACGAATCGCGCTGCTGGCGCGCTCACCGGGACGCAGCGCGCTGTAGTCGAGTACCGGCTGGACGAGAATGAAGCGGCGCAGCTCGCGCGGAGCGGGGACGCTACCGGTGAACAAGGTATGCCACGAAAAAGCCGGGATTTGCCCGGCAACGACGGCTTCCATGGCATCAGCGAGGCTCGCCAGCGGTTGCGCGAGCCCGTCGACTCTCGCTGGGTCATGTTCCACGCCCTCGAGCATCAGCGATAGCGCGTCCATCAGCCCGCGCAACGTCGGGTCGGCGGCCAAGGTGCCGAGCAGAGGTTGCGCCGCGATCAATTGCTGGGTTGTGCGGGATACTTCGGCAGTCGATTCGAACAGGAGGCCCGCGCGCTCGAAGAACGGCCCCCCGTCCGGCCGCCATACGGCACGATACATATCGGGCTGGCTCGACAACCGCCGAGCCAGAGTCGTCGTTGCCTCTTCGGCGAGCTCGGGCGTGGCGCCGTCGACGACGACGGCGATCAGGTCCGCACGCTGCGGAAAGGCCGCATCGAAGACCTGCTCGCGCTTGCGCCAGGCCAGATCTTCGCCGATCAGCTTGGCGCTGTCGGTGTCGATCGCGATGTGCCCAAGGTTATACGTGAACGCGCTTGCGGCGAGCGCGCCCGCGACCAGGATCACGAGCCAGGGACGGCGCGCGCAAGCCGCCACGGTGTGCGTAGCCATCTTGGTGATGCTCATGAGCTCGCCGGAAGCTTCCTCAAGACTCACAGTTCCCGGTACGAGAGCAGCAGAAGCCCGATCAGCACAAAGCACGACGGCCAAACCCATCCCGCCCAGCGCAACGCTTTCTTTGGCGCCCCGACCTCGAGCCAGCGCGCCCACCCGGCGGTGATGCCCAGCACGGCGATCGGCAGGTGCGTCATCTCGACCAGCAGTTCTTCCTTGACGTTCCCGAAGGCGTGCGAATGCGTCAGCAAGAGCGTGCCGCCCAACGCCGTCAACAAGGGAAAGACACGCATCGATCGATGCGACGCGATGCGTCCGGTGCGAACGCGCCACTCGAAAAGCGCGAAGGCGACGATGAGCACCACGAACAGCCGATGCTGTGCGACTTCGGGATCTTTCAAGCTCTCAATAAGGCCGCTCTCACCCATCGGCCAGACCTCTGGATCCACGCGAAAGAACAGGAACGCGGCAAGCAACAAAAAGAGCAGAGGCCAATGCTTCGCCCAAGGCGCATGCCCGCTGCGTTGCGCGAGGGCGGCGAGTCCCATCAGCACCACCAGCAGTCCGGCCCAGTGATGGTTGTACTCGGACCACGCAAGATCGTAGGCATTTCGCGGCGGCGGTGCGCCGCTGCCTGGCACAAACGCCAGCGTCCGTGTCGATGCCTGCCTCGCCTGCTGGTCATCGAGGCGCGCCTGCCGCGCGGGAATCGCAAGCAGCGCATGGTCCGGACTCTGGAGCCGTGGCGGCGTTGGCGCCATGCGCTCGACGAGCTCGGCGAAGCTGACGCGATCGTCCACGAGGTCGACTGCCGGAGGCATCGATGTAATGGATGCCGCCGCCATGAGCAATGCAAACCCGACACCCATTTCGACTTCGACGAAGCGCCTGACCCCCTCGACCGCGCCACCATTGGTGGTGAACCGGCGCACGGCACGGAAGTTGGCGAAGCCGAGCAGCAGGAGCATTCCGAACATGACGCTCTTGGTCACCACCATCGCGCCATAGGCGGTGCCATACACGGCATCGAACGAGCCAATGTACATAGGCACAAACACGAGGGCCCCGACAACGATCATCGCGATACCGATGATCGCCAGCACCGAGAAGCGCCGTCCGATCTGGTTCAGGGTCTCGCGTGTGTCGGCGCGCCGCAGCGCCAGCCAGAAGCACGGCAGGCCGCCCAGCCACAGTGCGGCGCCAAGCTCGTGCGCCCCGGTGGCAAACATCAGTAAGGCGGAATCGCTCAAGCGGGCCGTGGCATGACTGCTCGCGAGTCCTTGGTAGAGAATGAGCGCTGCGGCCCCGCCGATGATGATGCGAGTCGACGCGGCGGCCATGGGACGCAGCGACACCAGCAGGCCAATAGCCGCTGCGGATACGGCCTTGACGCTGCCAGCAATCACGAACCCTGCTCCCGCGACCTCGCGCCAGGAGGTCTCCAGCGACGCCGCCAGGACCGCCGCGCTTAGCGCGGTGTCCGCGGTCGCCGCAATGACCGCCGCCAGCGCCGCCCCCTGAATGCAATGCCGCACGTCCGCGGCAATGGTGCGCACCTCGCGCGTTGCATCGCTGGCGAGCGGAGCTGCGATGAACAGCGCGAACGACACGCTGCCGAGCAAGATCGACTGCGCGACGAGATCGAGGCCACGCAGGACCACGCTGAGAAAGCCGAAGATGTCGAACAGCGTGCTCAACGTGCCCGGTCAAGCTCGCGCACGGAGAACCTCACCTCGCCCCGCGTTATGTGGCCGTCGAGCGAAAGAACCTGCCAGCGCAGCTTCCAACGCCCGCTTTGCGTCGCCTGCGCCCGCCCGGCGAGCACGCCCGCCGGACCGTCCAGCGCCAGCGCAATGACCAATTCAGATCCATCCGGCCGCTGCAGACTCAGACGTGAGCGTTTGCGATCGATCTGGCTGTTGAAGTCAAGCCTGATCTCGAGCTCTCCTTGCGCAACTGTCGAGTTCATCGCTGGCTGTGCCGCCACGACGATTGCGTGTGCACGCGCGATGCCCGGCGACAGCGTAATGAGGGCTGCGGACACGCCCAGCAGGATCGCGTAAGACAGTGCCGATTGTCTCGTCCCTGGGAACTCCGGCGCTGCAAATGCATTCGAATCAGACAAGCATCGCTCTCACTATACGAAATCGAACTTTGTCAGGAATCGGTCAGGAATCGAATGGTGCCACGACCGGAACGTATACTTTGCTGCAAGCCAGTTTGCCGATCGACTTGTCCGGC
>Ga0209118_1000583_pt1 | contig 19281 bp, 22 predicted proteins | sample BlaSpr_A8_Ref_M1_FD_187988 | JGI IMG/M metagenome (GOLD analysis project Ga0209118, IMG submission 187988) | Forest soil microbial communities from Thunder Bay, Ontario, Canada - Black Spruce, Ontario site 2_A8_Ref_M1 (SPAdes) (version 2) | ecosystem: Environmental > Terrestrial > Soil > Boreal...
CGAATCTTCGAGCCGTTCTTCACCACCAAAGAACCGGGGCAGGGAACGGGAATGGGTCTCGCCACCGTTTACGGCGTGCTCAAGCAACATGGCGGTTGGATTGAAGTGGATAGCGCGCCGCGCCGCGGCACAGTGATTCGCTCGTTCTTCCCGCTGAGCGTGGATGGGATCGCGGCGGAGCCCGAGTCGGCGGTGGGCGCACCGATGGAACCGGCGCCGAATGCGAGCATCACCATTCTCGTTGTCGAAGATGAGGATATGTTGCGCGAGTTCGTGGGTGATGCACTCAGCGCGCTGGGTTATCGCGTGCTCTCTGCGCCGAATGGCCGGGCCGCCTTGGAAGTCTGGGCCGAGCACAGCCACGAGATCGACCTCTTGCTCACCGATGTCGTGATGCCTGAATCCATTTCCGGCCGCCAGTTGGCGCACACTCTCATCGTGGATAAGCCTGACTTGAAAGTGATCTTCACCAGCGGCTACAGCGCCGAGTTGTTCGGAGCGGATTTCGAGCAGGAGAAAGACCATATCTTTTTGCCCAAACCCTATCTCCCCGACCGGCTCGCCCAAACGGTCGCGGCGCATCTTTTGAGCGTGCCGGCTTCCCAGCGCTAAAAGGGGCACGTCAAGTGCACCTGCCTTGGCATTAGGAAAGACCTATCGGTTCTTCAGGCTCGTCCGATTCGGACAACGCCGATCTGAGCAGTCTTTCCACTTGCGCCGGCGACAGCCGGATTGGATTTCGTTGCCCCGGAGAGATCGCAGCTCTCTCTTCCGCTATTTGTCTGATCAGAGCGCGCAATTGATGAAGATCGAACGGCTTGGGGATCATTCCATCCACGCCGAGCGCGTCGTAGGCCGCGCGATTCTCCGCGGACAGATGCGCTGAAAGCACGAGAATCTTGCCGCTAAAGGATGCATCGCGCAGTCGTCGCACGAGTTCCACTCCGGTCATTCGTGGCATGTTATTGTCGGTGATGAGCAGATCGAACGTCCGCGGTTCGAGGATGAGCGTGGCGAGCGCCTCCTCGCCATCACTCACGATTTCGATTCTGTGACCATCCGGCTTCAGAGCAAACGCGATGGAGAACGCGACGGAACGCTCGTCTTCGGCGAGGAGGATATTCAGGGGGGTCTCCGGTTCACGTGTCGTATGAAAAAATATCGACGAAACCGCATTTGAGGGGTTCCAGTGAGATTGTGCCTATAGTCATATCCACTGTCAAGCGGTTCGTCGCATAAGAATGTTATGTGTCAAAAACTTCAGAGCGCGAGGCGATCGTTGCCCGACTGATCGAGTTGATTCAGGCAGAGCGTGTTCGGCAAAAGCTTTCTCTCAATGAAGTGGCAACTCGGTCCGGTCTCAGTCATACGATGGTAATGCGGGTGGAGAAGCGGGAACGGCTTCCCACGATCGACACTCTGCTTCGCATCGCGGACGCACTGCGAATCGACCTTAGTTCGGCGCTCAAGCGAGCGATTCGAAGTGTGAAACGCAGCGACACTGCAAACCATTGAATGTTCTGATTCGACGCTGATCAGGATTCAGCGCGGATTGGGATGCAAATGGGACAAGCTTCTCCCGCCGCTCAAGCGGGTAGAGCCTCTCGGAGTAGGCACCGGAAAACACCTCTTTACTTGCCGTCTATGCACATGTACAAAGGAAATTATGACTTCCCCCCGACGGCAACGGCGATTCGCGGACATCTTGCGGTTCAGCAGTGGCGCTCCGCGCATCGCTAGGCGCAAACGAGCCACCGCACCCCAACCGGGAGATGTCGTGCAGTACAACGCAGGGGGACCCACGTCCGGCCTGATCATCGGACCGGACCAGAACATCTGGTTCGATGTGGGAGGCGACATCGCCTTCTTCAACCCGTCCACGCTGGCGATCCAGAGCTTTTTCGCGACGGCTGGACTCATCCAGGAACTCGCGGTCGGCTCCGACAGCAACGTCTGGTTCGTCGTCTCCTGGAACAATCCTGGATGCGTCGGGCGCTGTACGCCCGGCGGCGACGTGCAGACCTGGCCGATCGACGGGTGGTCGTCCGATCTCGTGCTCGGCGATGACGGCAACATCTGGTTCAATGAGGTGGGAGTCAACGGCCTGCGGGGAAAGGCCATCGGCTCGGTCATGCCGTCCGGCACTGTCTCGCAATACGCCACGACGTCCGATACGCAGGATCCCATCGTCGGCCCTGGCGGAAACATCTGGTTCGGAGAGAGCGGAGCGTTCGTCGGAACGGTCACCAGCAGCGGGGCGGTGACCGAATACAATGCGCTTCCCGGCACGACCGACCTTCTCGTCACGCCCGATGGCAATGTCTGGTTCGGCAGCCAGACGAATCTTGGCTTCGTTACGCCTTCGGGCGCGCTGACGACCATCGACACCGGCGGCAACGGCACGTTCGGGCTGCTTCTCGGCCCCGGCGACGACACCGTCTGGTTCGGCTCGCAGTTCTCGAGTCAGGTCGGCCAGGCGGCGCTCGACGGCACGCTGCTCGGCATGTACAACACATCAGGACTGCCGATGGGCCTTTGCCTCGGCGGCGATGGCAATGTGTGGTTCACGCAGCTCGCCGACGCGATCGGCTCCGTCACTCCGGCCGGCGCGGTGAGCGAATACACGACCTTCGGCATGGGGCCATGGTCGCCCATCCTCGGCAGTGACGGGAACGTCTGGTTTCCGGACGGCGGCGACGGTTCCATCCTCACCCAACGCTACATCGGCCGGGTAACGCCTGGCGGTTCCGTGTCGGAATTCCTCACGAACGGGCTGCCGAACACTCTTCTCAACAGTCCGGACGGCGGATCGTTGATTTACTTCGGCGAGAACGCCCCGCTCCTCGGCAGCGTCGCCGTCGGATGAATCGGCACGCGCCAGCCGGTGTCAAAACCGGCCGACGCGTGCAGATTTTATCTCCAGCGAAACTTTGGCGTCCGGCGAAGAGGTTCGACTCCTCTCGGCGCATCTACTTTCCATCCCGGGGAAGGGCGACCTCGTAGCGCACTACGCGTGTATGTCCGCATGTCACCACATGGCGATGCTCTGCGCCCACGAGCAGACGCAAGCAATGCTGCCTGGATTCGGCGCCTCGGGAGTCTAATGGCGACATTGCGGAACGGAACGGGTCTTTTTTCCTTACGTAAATAAAAGTAATCCCGGCGGCGCACGATTGCGCGCCACCGGGACTTTGTTCCCCCCAGAACAATCGAAAATCGTTTTGGCTCGGAGAGCCGGATGTATGCTGGTCCGCCATACGATGGGAAAATGCGATTTTTCGCGAGCGCCCCGAGTATCACCAAGGCTCAGCAAAGGCCGCCAACAACTCTCCTCGCTATGGAACCAATACGACCCATTTCCGCACATTCCCGCGACCGCGACACTTTCGTTTGCCCCGTAAAGTTCGTCCTCCAAGCCTTCACTGCAGTGCCTCGTAAGGAGCCGCGCCGCCCCAGGAAATCAACGCCAATCGCGATCACAACGCATGCGTTGGCCAAATCAGCATTGGCCTGACGTTTTTAATTATCTTTTCGACTTACGCGGCGCCGCATGCGCGCTCTTTGTGCCGTCTGCCTTTTCGCGAATCACAAGATCAATGCACGAAGAATGCTCCCCGTTTTCCTAACGATCGCACAGCCCATCTTTAAAGAGTAAATACTCTACTATCGCCTCCGCAATCCGACCCTTGATCAGATTCTCAAGTTTGTATTTCTTGCGAGCCATTGATCTGTTGGTTTTTCTTAAGGGTAGCTGAATTGGTTCAACGATTTTTCGAAAGCGCCATTGTTTCTTGGCTTTCGATCCCCGGCCGGTTTGAGTGAGGCTACCGAATTCGGGCTTATCACTAGGACGGGTGACAGTAAAATGCTCAGGCTTTGGCCGCTTCTCGCCCTCTCAGGAGTAAGCGCACAGAAAGCCGCCCTTAGCCACACTGTAGTCTACGCAAACCGCGTTCAGCGCGAGCACTTAGGGTGGCTTTACGACGACGCTGGCCAAGTGATCTGGAAAGGCGATGACATAGCCGGGAGCGCAGGCCGGACCCAGACTAACTGTTATCGGCACCCTGATGGCGCCGTTGCCCACTTGCATTACCCAGGCGGTGCTTTTATCCGGCACGATTACAGCGCGTGGGCAGCTCGCCGACCGGCCGGGATGACGATGACAATAGCTTGTGGTTGAAGTTGGCGCGTTACACTTACCTGTCTGATGGCAAAGCGGCTCAGATTGATTATGGAAACGGGGCGCAGAGCGCTTTTGGGTATGACGAGCGGGGATTCTGGCCGTTGTCATTCTAGCTGTCACTTCGCTTAACGCAGCGTGGCCCACTTACAAAGACATTACCGTCTGGATCAATTATCCGAGCGAGAATCGCACGTTCTCTTGGACGGGAATGACGGACTCGGAGGGAAAGGCAGATGGCGTTGGAAGATTCGCTCGGGCGCCCGATCACCGGGGGCGGGCGCGAAAAGCGCTGTGGTCAAGCGTTAATCGATGTAGATTAACCGCGTGATCCCAGATTAATCGGTTAATACAAAATGGAGATAATTGATATTCCGAGCTCGATTGCCAAGGCCCTCAAATACTCTTTACGCTCTAGAGCAAGCTTTCTACTTTCCCTGCTGGCAGCAACACTTGTCTTGGGCATTTCGTTCGACCTGCTCTACAGTTTCTATTATACGAGGGCATTTAATATAAAGGACCCGTACTACGGTACCTGCTTTTGGGCAGGCCTGACCGTAGCCGCTGTGATCTTTCCTCTGAGTATCGCGGTTGTCGGAATCCTTCGCGCCCGCTGGCAGACCAGGCCATTTCAAGGCAGCAAGTATGGTATCGCGATTGCCCCTTTCGAGGTCACTTCCCTTGACCCAGATACCTTGGGGACGGCGAGTAAGCTCCAAGCCCTCGATGTCGTGATGGGCCAGTTTTTCGCGGCCGTACAGCGAATCATCGGCGAGGAGGATTGGTCGAAGGATTTCGAATTCCGCTTCCTGCCTCCCTACGCCCGCATTCTCAGTAAACGGGATGCAATCGAGCTGCGGGCGGCACTTAGCGCGACTGTGATCATTTGGGGTTCGTTGGTTCACCAGAGCTACACTCCAATCAGAACGGAGCTCCGCGTTCTTGGAACTGAAGTAGATTTGAAACTGAAAGGCTCTCTCGACCCGTCGTCCGGGCCTGCCCAAACGTTAGAGTTTTGCGTACTCCTTGCCGCTGCCTTCTCGCGTCGAGCAGCGGGTGAGTACACGAAAGCGCGCGAACTTTTCGTCCTCGCAAGAGCTCCTGCTGACCAGCTCGATTCGCTTAGCAAGTCAAATACGAATGTCAGTATGATCGATCAGTTCATGCAAGGAGTGGACGAGCAGATCGGCGACAAACGGACGTCATAGCGCCAGAAGGAACAGTCAGTGGTTTTGGACGAACCTAGCAAGGCACATTTGGAAACTTTTGCATGCCGATCGCCGCTATAGATCATCTAGTCGTGCCTTCGCCTATGAGGGCCGGGCACTTAGCTGGGCGATGCCGAAACAGCTTTCACCCTTGTTCAATCTTAGGCATGACCGTTTAGATTTGGGGGTTTGTAGCCTTTAATGCTGCTTTGGGTCGGCACTTGAGGGGACAGATAGATTCACCATCGGCCTCCGGTGACACATTCTTTTATCCAGACAATTTCTCTCACGCTTCCGCCGCCTCAGTTCTCCATGACGGGGGCTCCCGCGAAACCGCAAAGTATGCCAGGGAGGCAGGAAAAAACACATTCATTTATCAAGCGCAGTTCATTTTGCTGCCGCCACCGCATGCGCGGGTTCGTCCGAATGTATGGACTCGAGGTGCTGAATGTTGCCGGGTCGCGCGAAAGGCAAGGGCCGGGAATCTACGAGTTCACAGGCCGCGTTGAAGAGGGAACGACTCGCTTGCCCACACCTATCCCCCAGTGCCAACCGCAACCTCCCGACGTCAGTCCGAGCGGTGGAGGCTCTGACAGTCCGCACGGTGATGGCACCTCGCGGGCGCGCCACTTTGAAAAGCGCATCCGGAAGGGGCGTGTCTCACGATGGTTTGTTTTGCTCGTGGCACGATGCCAGCGCAAGCCGGAGCAAAAGTCACCAAACAGTTTTGGTGATGGTGGATTGTCCCAGATTGGCATATTGAACGGCGGAGGTTCATACTATCCCCTCTATCTCCAAGTCCCCTGCGATGCCAACAGCGCCCAAGACAGGAAAGAGTAAGGCCGGTTGCCTATTTGCGGCCGGCGCGATCGTGCTCGGTATGTGGCTGCTGAACGGTCCGAAAACTCGCCCGCTGAGTCGGCAAACTGCTCCGTTGGCATCTCCACCGCTCCCCGTGTCGAGTCCGCTCGCTGCCGTTTCTGCACAGGCTCCGAGCTACGCACCTGAACCATCGGTGACAGTTTTGAGAGCCACGCGCGTTCGATCAGCCGCGGAAGAGACGCGTCTCAAAAAATATGTCCCCGCGCGTGTCAAAATGAAACAAGACGTAGAGTTTCTTGCCACTAGCCCGAACGCGACAATGCCGTCTGTTTATGGCGGCCAAGGCAAAGAGGTAACAGTCGTTCGGGTTAACGGGTCGGAATTGGTAGTCGAGTACAGCGGTTGGAGGGCGACAGTTCCGATATGGAAGACCGATTTTCTGGACCGGGTGATTGCCGAGGCGGAAAAGTAGGCGTTAAGGCATCGCCGGCCCTCCAACAGGTGTGATGTGCTTGCTGTAGCGGAGATGCGCCGAGGCGAAGAAACCACCGCATTGATCCTTGATCCTGCACGAGATGCATTCCGGCATGTACACGTTTTTCCAATCGGAAATCGATTTGCGTGCGATCGGCCACAGATCTTTGTCGAGAAGACAAAGCTGATGATTGTAAATCATCACAGGAACGCGCGCCCTTCGAAACTCTTCGACGGCTTCTCGCAGTTCGGGCTGATATTCAATCGGATCGATCCACAGCGCTTCCAAGTTTGCTTTCGTAAGTCCGGTCATCTCCAGACCCATCAATGCGACCTGGTCAACGAAGGGCAGGTTGCCTGCGATGAACCGCGCCGTGTGCGCCAGTCGTGAAAACGTTTGCCGATGAATGACAAAGCGGGTCTCGATTCGCTGCCCGACGCGGGCGAGATTCATGATGCCGCGAACCGTCTCATCAAATGCCCCTTTCGCCTGCACGACGAAGTCGTGTTTCGAGGCAATGTCCGAGTATAAAGGAATTCCGATCATGAAATTGGGATGTCTGATTTCGGCGATTTCTTGCGCGAGGCGCATGTAACGAAATAGCCGCCCATTGCTCAACATGTGGAGGCTGGTGTCGGGCAAATGTCGTTTTGTCGCTTCGATCACCTCGAGCAGCCGATCGCCCAGAAGCGTCGGTTCACCGCCCGTGATGTAAAGCTCCGGCGTTTCCTGCGACATGAGCGGAATTGCCTCAAGAATCTCGTCAATCAAATAGCCATCCTCGATTTCGCGTGGCGGCTGCGAGCACATGAGGCAGCGGCTGTTACACCGTTCCGTAAAAAAGAGCACGTTGTGCGGCGAGTTACGGCGATAGACAACGCGAATGTGGCCGGCGCCCTCATTGACCCGCACGATGTCGCCCGCGCGAAGGTAAGATAGAGTTTCCGGCAATTGGATATCCCGCGAGGGCGTTGTTCCGACGCGCAAAAACGTGGGATCCCCTCGAACGAGCAAAACGTCGCGATCGTGAGGCGTGTCTTCGGTCAGTCGGGCAACAAATGTTGCGGCGTCGGTGGTCTGGGGAATCCGAGCGTGCAAGTCCATTTTCAGATCCAGGTTCTCAAAACAGCAGCGGTTTGAGGCTCATCTTCCAACAGCCTGATCAAGTGGCGCATGATCTCCATGTTTCGCCGGCAGAAAGCGCTCGTGGGCCGATGGCCTATGACGTCACCTTGTGTGCGATGGTGGAATACCGGATCGCTGCCGCAGTACGGCAAAAGGGCGCAATCGCAGCAACCCGGCAAGCCCTCCAACATCGTGTCGCTTATCGTCGACAATAAGGGACTGTTCGCGAACAACTCTTCGTAAGAATCTCGGACGCTTCCCAAACGAAAGGTTTGGTCTCCCATCTCCGCGAGCATGCGGCCCTCGTCGGCGGCGTACACATCCCCATCGTAGTTGTAGGCGAGAACGCTGATCCCTATTCCCGCCGGTGATTGCAAATCGACATAGCCGGTCGCGTAGGGCGTCAGCATTCGCTGCAAGAGCAATGTCGAATACGTCTCTCGGATTCTTATTCCCCGCAGGTTGAGCGACACGATATAAGCCAAGCCGCGTTTGAAGAACTCAATGAATTCATCCGTTTCGTACCCAACGCGTTTCGCGGTTTTAGCGGCAAACCCATACGGACTGATGAAACGCAAAAAAATCGAATCGAACCCCAACCGCACATACTCGTCGATGATCGCCTCGGGTTGTTTGAGGCTTTCGGCGGTCGAAGTCATGAGTGCGGCCACCGCATCATGCCCGAGGCGGCGACGAATTCTTTCGATACCGGAAACAACCCGCGCGTGACTGTCGCTGCCGGGGCGCGGCCGATTGCGGTTATGCAAATCCGCGGGGCCATCCAACGACGTGGAAAAGAAAATTTTGTGGGCGGCCGCGAATTCCAGAATTTCGTCGGTCAGCGGGGAGAGATTTGACGTAATGACGAACTGCATCTCGCGTCCGTCGGCGAGCCGCTCCACCTCCAAGACGATGTAACGAATCAAATCGAAATTGAGCAAGGGTTCTCCACCCTGAAACTCTACCTTCAATTGGCGGGAAGGGCTTTCGAGCATCAGCGCGATCGCTCGGTCGGCCGTCTCTCTGCTCATGTCGAAAGCGGCTCGATCTTCCGACACCCGCGACACCTGGCAATACTGGCAGGAATGATCACAGCGCAAAGTGACAACGAACAGATGAAGTGAAGTGAAATCCGGCAGTCGCGCTAATCGGGTTCGATATTTCGCCGCCAGCAGATCACGGTAAACATTCGAGTCGCGATCCGCCAAAAAGTGATTGGCTTTTAGGTGATCATAAATGGGTGAATGAACGGGGAGCCGATGGCGGACGAGGTCATCCAGGTCCTGCCGCTCCATCACTTGGTAGTTGCCGGCGATGTTGCTGACAATGTAGCGATTGGTGTCGAGGGAAAGGAAACGGATCGGCAGGAGGCAATATTCGTCTGACTGATAATGGCTCAGCTCCGTAAACGAGCGGTTAAGGCCTATAGTCATCGCGTCTTTTCGATCGTGAATTTGAGGGCGCGATTAAGTGCCTCGCAAAATGCCGGTTCATCTAGAGCAGATTGGGGAAACTCGTTTCCGAGCAGATCCGGGACGATCGGACGGACAAACTGATCGATCGCTTCAGGAAGATAGAACGGTGGTTCCAATTTGAGGGTCGCGTTCATTGGGAGGGCTCGGCGTTACTTTGAGGGGCGGCGAAGGGATCCGTGGTTTCGAGTTCCGGATCGACAAAAGGGGTGCGCGACAACGCGTGCGCGAGAATCAGGTTTCGCACCGGCTCCGATTCCCGCGCGACTATCTCGCGCAGCGACTGATCCAAGAGTTCGTTGCAAAATTCGCCGGCGATTTTGTCGAGCGGCTTCTCGGCGGTTTTCGGCCGAAAGCGGACCTCTACGAGATGTTCGCTCTTCTTTTGCAAATGCAAGTAGCACCGATCGGTAAACCTGTAGGCTACTCGCAATAAGGCTGACAGTGTGTAAACGCCGAGGTCCACCTGCGCGAATAAACCGTCGCTGTCAGGTTGGAGGAACTTTGCATTCACGAAATGGAAAGTTTACCCTTTTTTTGCGATCTGAACAGAATGATTGAATTCGAGGCTCCGATGAGACAGATTCTTCGCGGGGACGCTACACAATGCATCCAAGAGATCTCCTCAGAAAATGGCCTTCGGTGTCGACCGCCGCTGCGATGCTTCTCGGGCTGGAACGGACAGACGCGAGTCCGGGTGAGGTGAGTATTACCGATGTCCTTAAGAGAAGCGATCCTTTTGAGCCGCTGATTCTGAAACCAGCGAAAACCAAAGTAATTCCGGAGCACCTGTTTGCTGGTCACGCCTCACATTCGTCGCATAGCTCGCATAGTTCTCACTCATCCGGGAGCAGCAGCGGGCACGCGTCACATGCATCCCATGCGTCGCATGTCTCTGGGACGTCCAGCGGAGTTTACACGCCAACGACTCCGAATACTGCCGTACCCGTTCCGAACTATTCCACTCCAACCGTAACGCCCCGGCCGAGTCCGAGACCCATGCTGCTACCGGCTTCTGTCACTCGAATCGAGCTCACAAATGGCGCCGTGGTTTACGGCACTGTGCTCGTCAAATCTGCGGCCGGCATTACGTTGAAGGGAGTCGATCAGAAAAGTTATAAAATCCCCCGGCTCATCCTGGCCGCCTCCACTGTTGCCACTCTCGCGTTGCCCCCCGAACGATGAACGTCGATCCCGTGATAGCTCTCCGGATATTCGCTAGCGCACGATACCTTCGAGCAGCAAATGTCATGTTCGCGGGCGTGGCCGCAGCTCCGGCCGCGGTCGGGGAGCTTTAGCAGCGGCATCAATTTGTCCGTCTGTCCACTTGCGCGCGATGTCTCTTAATGCCGCGATTGTTTCAATGGCTAGGGCGCGTTGCGGTACGTTGCTCCATTGATAAGAAGGCGCATCTCCTACACTTGTGTCATTAACGCACGTGCGATCAATTGCCTGTGCCATTTCAACAACCGAACCGAGCATCGAACGAAGTCGGATCCAGCGATGATTGGGCCAATTCATTACCGGTTCCTCCGTGGTGGCGAATCTGCGAATAAACTCGGACGCTGCGTTTGTGCCTCTCTCGCTCAGGGCGCCGATGCGCTCGCTCGGCATCTGCAGGTTTAGTCCTCCTTCCTCGGCAGTCAGCTCCACATTGGCAATGCGGTCTCGGTACCCGGGCATGCGCGAAAGAGTGTTATCTGACCAATTTTGCATGGTGTTGATGATTGTAGCGATGAATGCCACAACGCTCGAGATTCCTCCCTTTTCCCCAAAATGAGTCCATGGCTCCCGTATGCCTTGGTTATTGATCTTCGGCATCCAGGGTTGCGCCAGCTCCGTAGCCGTCGCGCCCGCGCGCGCCTCAACTAGGTTTACCCCAAACGTTGGCCATGTGGGAATAGGTGCATCAAAAAAATGAATCGGGAAGTTGCTGCATATTCCGCCATCCGAAAACCAGCATCTCGAAGGAAGAGGCTGGTCTTTTTGATCTTCTTTGCTCGTTCCTGGAATTTTCTCTTGGCGAGCATCTGCCGGCGTTGTCATCTCATGATCAAATGCGAAGAGGGGAATAGCGCTGAGAAGAATCGGAAAGCTAAGGCTCATACGTGTCGCGACTACGACCGGCAAATTCCATGGATCCGGCATGGCGAGATATCCCTGGTCGCGGATACTTTGTTCGACCCCGTGAATACGCGGATGACTCATTAACCAGTCGACAACAACGGAGGGAAAGAGACGTCTAAAATCGTCCTCCCGAAAATAGCAAACATTCTCGCGAACGTTGACGCTATTGCGGAATGGCAAACGAAAAGGTCGACCCTTGCTTAAGCACGTGGTGTACATCTCCAGTCGCACCCAGGCATCTCGATCGCTGGCCTCGCTACCGGCAGGAATGTCCGGTTGCCACAATTGGCCAAAGGTCAAAGGCGGGCCGTCAGGATTGAGTCCCGCAATCTCATTGAGGTACTTGGTAAGCCAGACCGTTAAGGCCTGACCTCCCGAACTCGCTCCATTTACATTATCATCTTTGATCGCGTTGCTCATCCCGGAGCACAAGCCGAAACAATTGTGTGGGACGGCTTTTCCGAATCGCCATATCAGAGCGCCTGTTACTGCAATCAGTGGCCCAGAGAGTGCGAGTCCTGCTCCAATAATATAGCTCCAGAACGTTAGCCAGCCGGCTTGATGGGTAGCCGCGAGAAAAAGCAAGATTGCTCCGGGTGCCAACCCTAGAAGCGCTGCAAACGGAAAAAGGACCAGCGCACGGAACAGGATTTTCAGCACGGCGGCAGGAGCACTTTTTGCCTCCAGCGCGCTGATCAGAGTATCAAAGAGTCGTTTTGTCGTGCGTTGCGGTTGAAAGTAGGTGAACAGATTCGTGAAACCCGTTTTGTTCTTTCGACCTAGAAAATCTGGAAGTCGTTCGAGTTCTTTAAAGGCGCCAAGATTCCCGCGCTGCGCAGAGAATTGGGCTGCTGCTGCTGCGGCCGCGATTGCACCAGCGCTGGTCCCTCCGATGCTTCTCAGGCGGAAACTCTGTGCTAGTTTACTGACGGCAGTCGGGTAAACAACGCCACTCGTTATGCCACCCTTCATCACGACATCACAACTTCTAGTTTGAAACTCCGTCACTGGTAAAGTCCTGGGGTTTTGTGGCGCTTGTCGCTAACGCCATCTAACAGCTACTTCACTGTTTTGCCTCTTCGTCGGGCAGCCTAGACCATCTTCTCACTTGAATCGGTAGGGCATGGTTCGTGTTTCAGACGTCAGTAGATCCGCTGCCCAGTTAGAAATGTGCAAAGGCTGTCTTAGTCACTGTTGTCGAGTTCCAGCGCTAAACCCTTGTTGTCGCAAGAACGCATAATCTCGCGAGTGGCGATGCCCAGCGGCGTAGCAATAAAAAATGGGAATCATGCTGGTTACGGCTGCTTGGGACTGATCAGCTTACTTAGGGGAGTCCATTCTGCCGTGGTGTTTTGACACTCCGCGATCGTGGTCTGCTTGCACACATCTACGGAATAGACTGGATGTATTTCCCAAAGCGATACGCGCTTGGGATTTGGCCGGGAGTTGCCGGAACATGGCGTATGACTCCCATCAAAGAAAAGGTGCCCCCGTAAACGGACCGGATGTCCGGCCGACGCTTTCATAATGTTTTTATCCGTCCAGTCTAACGGCCGATAGTGCGGACTCATCTCCGCTGTGGTGCTTAGGCACTCGTCATCGTTAGGATCCTTCAAAAGAACGATGTGGATATCGTTGGTGGCAGTGCCCGGAATACCGCAGTTGACGGCCTCGCCTGCACTCACATCAGAGTAGTGGGCGTCCTTGATAAACGCGACGTAGCTAACATACTCGCCCTCTCCGAGGCTCCTAACTCGCGTGCGGTCGGGAAGTTTCTTGGGTATTTTGCCGCTCTTGCTTTGCAGGTCCACCAACTCCTGATAGGTGATCACGCGCGGCGATCCAGTAGTAGCACAGAAGTCGTTCTTGGCCTTGCTTTCCTCCTGTTTCGCGATGTCAGGGCTTCCGCCGGCAATTCCGCAATGGTCATCAGCGGGGGGATTCCGCACTCCGTCAAACGGCAGCGTACATTCCGGACTGAAGGTGGCAGTCGGGTTGGTAGGTTTCGTAGCAGTGCTCATCGCCAGCGCGAGCGCTACCGGAGCGAAGGGCGCGATGTGGCGTCTAAATGAAATGCCCGAACTAACTTTCTGCGCCGACATATTGGTCAAGTAGAGATTGCGGCGATCACTTCTGGCTAGTCGCGGCTTGAGCGGCTGTGGCTCGAATAGCTGCGGTTTGAGCGGTTGCGGCGTGGTGGGCTGCGGTCTGAGCGGCCGCGGTGGCTTGGTCGGCCGCTGCCTGAGCAACTGCGCTTGTGGGTTGGCTATTGCCATTCTTGGCCCCGGTCTGGATCCCCTTGCTAACGGCATAGGTCGTAGCGCTGATACCTAGGAGGGTGAGCACTTCGGGAGGGATTGTACTCGGGAAATCTCCTGTGTTGACCACGATGAGGAAGAGGCTGAGCGCGATTACGAAAGTAAAGATTAGCAACTGAAACCGAGACATACTCGCCCCAGTAAGCGTCCCATCCGCCGCCTTTTCCTGAAGAATCGCACTGATATCGATTTTGCCGCTCGCAATGGCAGCGAGGATCATGAATCCAAACAGAAATGTGATGACGAGCCCGCCATACTCGATAGCAAGAACTACTTTCTCCTTAGGGTCACCTGGAACCCATCTCGCGATAACGAAGGCAAAAATGACCGCCCCAATTAGACTTGCCCAAAACTCAATATTTCTAATTTTCATCGTGTGTTCTCCTATCAATCAGATCTCGGATTCCGAAAAGCATGGATTGGGCTTTCCCGCCCAAGTAGATTGCATGACTGCCGCCCAACGCCACCACCCAAGCAACGGGAATCTTTGGGAATGTTGTAGGGTCGTGGATTACCTGAAGCAGATAGTAGCCTGCTGTCAGACTGGTGACGATTAGCAGTTGCGTTCGTCCGGGGCTAAAAAACGAAGAGTAGCCTGTGTGGCTTCTCCGATCGCGACGATCACCATAGAGGAGACAATCCAGTCCGATCCCGCCGGTGAACAGCCTCCAGGCAATCACGCCAAAAAGGCCGCCAACGACGATCACGCCTTCCCAGTAAAACAGTCGAGCCGCATTAGTCATGGGGAGTCCGACGACTGTGGGTAGCAAACCGGCTGGCGGGATGTCAAGCATTTTTGCAGGGGGTAGAAGAATTCTACCCCAGTAGCATAAGTTCTGTGGAAACAGGTCGCTTGCGATGTGGTAAACGAGGGACTTGGAGGCGATCCGAACCTGAACCGACGAAAGAATATTCGATCCGACAATAAAAGGCCAACTCTTCGAACACTGCAATGGATCTATTTCTCTCTCGCGTCCTAATCCTTTCCAGCCCCGTCTGTGGCTTTTTGCGAGGTACCCTTGAAATGTTCCAGGACAATTCGCGTTTTCGTTTCCGATTCCTGATCGCCTTTTTCTGCGGACCCGACCAATTCGGTTATCCATTTGGAAGTTTCCGCCTCCCTCGCTAAAGGGACTTTCGCCGACACCTCAAAGAGTATCCGCCCAGGTTTGTTCGACCTGGGCAGCAATTCCCACCGCTCAATCGTCAGGTCGGGTCCGTCGGGCATCTTGATTTTTTTCCAGACTTCTATGCCTTTGACCGGGCCATAAGGTTTGAGTGTTTCCCAATCGAGTTTACCAAACGCTCTTTCGAGCAGCGCTCTCTGTTCCTTGGAGAAAATCTTATTGATCTTCTTTCCACGATTAGCCTTTTTAATTTGTGCCTTCTCTTCGTCCTTATCCGTAAGGGAGCAGGACATGATCTTCTCCTTCCCGAGTACCTCGTCGAATTCGCATTCGATGCCTGTACCCTGTACCTCGCCGTCACGAATCTTGACCGTCGTATCAGCTCCATGAGCCGAATCGTAGCGGCTGCGAAGAATCACTTTGGGCACATGCTGAAATAAAGAGAGCGAGTCATTGTCAAAAAAGCAGACCACTCGTTTCATCGACTTCTTCGATTGCAAATCCATCCTTTTAGAAAGGTCGGCAATATTTGCCTCCGGGACGAGACACTTTATTTCAACCGTCGGCTCGGTTGCATCGTTCTTGGCCGAAAGGAGGAGTGGCCACAGGCAAAGACAGGCAAGAATTTGCCTCGGTACGCGAAGAGCTTGCAGGCGGCGCCGCCAGTCGTACCGAGTCGTTGTTATCACAGCGCTATAAACCTCCACGGAATCGCTCTCAGCCGAGCGTCAGTGTCTCAGCGTCAACGACTCTCGAGACTTCTCCAATTGGTGTTGCTATTGCCACTGCACGTTTGTCCTTCAGGGCAATACTCCATCTTCAACACAGGATGAATCTCCCAGTTATTGTGTCTCTTTAGATGGTTCCCAAGAAAATGCTCGGAATCGAATAATAGCAAGCCTGTCACACGAACGAGTAGTTTTCCCCCTTGGCCGTCGATTAGCGGCTGGAGTCTCGGGCGAGAGAGATTAGGATGGTCTAATCGGACCCGCGGGGTGAATTCTGCTGTTTCGGAATCCGGTTCGTTATCAGCCAGTGTCGGACTTTTCAGCGCTGGATCAACCAAGACAATATGGTTATCCGTGTCCTTTGGCGCAGATAGTTTACAGTTGCACGATTCCTTTCCGCCTTTTCGGGCAACAAGAGCGTAGGCTACAACCGACACTTTTTGACCTTCGCCGAGTCGGGTCAACGGCGCACGGCTGGTATTCTGACGCGTAAAACCTGTCGGATCGGCCAAGTTCTTCATCCACTTAAGAGTTCGCAGAGTTGGTCTCTTATTGTCTGACCGAATATTCTTTCGTCGGTTCAGGTTGGGATCGCCTCCAATGCCCTCGTCCGGGCATTGGGTTATGTCGGCTATATTTCCACTGGTGGCGCTGGTCGTTGTGGTGCGCGCGCGTTTTCGACGAGTCTGCTGCGCGTCTACGCTTGAACTGACAAAAAGGGCGACGAGCAAAGACGATAACAGGATTCGTCGGATTAGACGTGCCGGATGTGCGTATAATGTTGAAGGGTAATACATAATGATTTTAGTATTTCGACGGATGTGCTGTTCCGTCTAGCTTGTTGGGTTGAGAATGAATTGATCTCCGCCGGCTTGGTCATTAGTGAGGGCTTTGCCATCCACAAACACGATAATATTCGTGCCGGTCACGTACCCCTTTGTGCCGCTGGTTGAATCGGTAACGGTCATCCGCCATCGCAATGCGACCTTTTCGTCCTCGCCGAGGATTGCTTCAATGATAAAGTGAAGGTCCGGATACTTTTGCCGGAGCGCCTTCGCCCACGCCACTGTGTCGGCCGCGGATGTTGGCTTGCCATTGTATTTGTAGTCCGGGCTAAGCATGCTCGGGACGATGTCATAATCCTGTTCATTGAAGACCTTCTCAAAGAACTTCACCGTAAGCGATTTGTTATAATCGGATGTTTGCGACATAGAATTACTCCGCTCCTTCTGCTTGCTTCGAATCCTCGGGTTCTGCCCCTCGCAGGCCGCGAATCGGTTTAAGAGGTAGCCCATTCCAATACTGAACATTATAGAGCCCGCCATTAGAGGCCGATCTCGCTTTCAAGAACTGTTGAATGCTGGCCGAAAGTTGAAGCGAGTAATCGGTCGATATCGCCTGCTCATCAAAGGGCGTTGCGCACTGCACGTCCCGGAACCATCGTTTCCATTCGGGATCGTTCCAGGTCAGCGGCTTTCCATCTTTCATTTCCATGAAAGGAAGAATGGGAGTAATACCTGGAAACTGGGCAGTCGAGTGACACGACATGCAAGAGGAGTAGACGTTATCGACGGGGCCGTTCAGCCGCAGACCCCAGCCCAAATGCATTGGAGGCAAGTCCTTCGACGTGTTAATTACCGTGTACTTCAGATCCTCGTTAATTAGCGTCTTCGTCGGTTTTGGGTTCGATTCGGCGCGGCTTGAGACCGTCGGGTCGTTACCCCACATTAGCCCCACTGGAACGACATTGTGCCAAAGGTTTGGTTTTGCGAGCGCTCCATTGTAGACAAACGTTCCAAAAACCCAACCGCCTGTCGGGTTAGCACGGGGATCGCGGACCATGATATCCATTTGGACAAACCGAACGGTGTTCATGACTCGCTTATTCATCTCACCGAACGTGGGCGTCGTATAAGCAAGCCATTCGATCGGGTTCGTGAGGAACGGCGCCTCGGCCGGAGTCGCGGTCGTGAAGAGCACTTTCCCCACCACCGTGCCGACAGGAAATCCTTCCTCTTGGGCAACTTTCACATTCGGATTCTCGGCATCCGCCCAGACTTTTCCGATGAGGTAGCCACCAAGGGGGTTGTAAAAACCGACGGCATAGGTTTGCCACTTACTCGGCTGCGTTGGACCAAGAACGAACGGATTGACCGGCCCTTCCTTGGTCAATCCGTGAATCCCCTCCCTGCCGAACGGGCCGTAATGCTGCCATGGCACGTGGTACCACCGCCGAACCTTGTTATCCTCGAGATAAAAATCATTGGCAATACCTTCTGCTTCGATGTTTCCCTCGTAGATATAGTCCCGTACGGCCTCCATGTAGCCTTGCCAATTCTTAGTGAAATCAATTAATAGGATTTTTTCGACGGCTGGCTCCAGGGCCGGTTTTTCAACTGGGAAATCCTGGCTCAATCTAAAAATTCGGCTGTTGTATTCTCCGGGCTGCGGAAGGAAGCCGAAGTCTGGAAAACGCGGAAGCAGTTTCGTTGCTGCCTTGTTTTGTTTTAGAGGTGTCGGAGTCGGCTGAGCCAAACCCGACGAGATGCTAATGAACACTATTGCGCTGACAGCTAAGATTTTTTTCATTGTAAAAAAGGCCTAATTGACGTGACAGGGGCGGATCGCCCAGACGAAGGGACAGCGAAGTCAGACGGGATTGACGTAAACGCAATCCCGGACACCGACCCCGGGGATAAGGGGGAATTCACGAGATCGGTTTAGCCAAAAGTTTGATTGCTTAGCAAGATATTTCTTAAATTTTTTCCAATGAGACCGCGACAGCAATCAGGGACTAGCGGATCTTTCGACGAGAGAACAATTCTCGACCTATTATTCTCCACGCTGAGGCATCAGACAACGCGCTCTGATCGAGAACATCGGACGAGTTGTTTCTCAAGTGTCTGCGCCTTCCCTGCTTCGGGACAAAGAGCGAAATTTTTGAACCGTCAGAAAACAATAATATTCCGAAATTCGTCTGCGGCTCCGCGACGTGTTAGCCTGCGCAGCGAACTTCCAACGCTAATTCAATTTTGCGCGGTGAGCCAGCGGCCGTTCTGATTTTCAATTCAGGGACCGCTGAATTCCGCTCCTGGGCGAGATCAACCTGCTGACGGTCGCACCCCCCTGCACATCCGATGGAATTGCAAAGCGCTCCAAGTCCCCCGGAGCGTACCCACCTGTGCCGAAGTTCGTCGTACGCACAAAGAATGCCGGACTGCGGCCGCTGATCACGGTCCTCCTGAAGACCACGCATTTGGGCAAGAGCCGATAATGTCGCTTTTCCCAGAGGCTCAGGACTGGCGAGGTTCACTTTCGCTTGTCAGCAGCGGGCGCTACGCGGCAAGTACAATGCATGCAAACCTTACCAAGCAGCATCGAAATCTTCCTCAATCATTGCGAATTCGAACGAAATTTTAGCCTTCATACGATCAAGGCCTATAGGCTCGACCTAGCCCAGTTCACCCGTTTTGCCGTCGAGTGTTGTCAGTCGGACGACGTCACCCAAGTCGGTCATTCACACATCCGCGAGTACGCTCGCAGTCTGCACCATTACAAACCGAGAACTCAACGGCGGAAGCTCGCCGCATTGAAATCCCTATTTGGATTCCTGGAAAGGGAAGGTTTGCTCGAGTCGAACCCCGCACGGAACCTGCGGCTCGAAATTCGTGTTGGTCGCATTCTGCCGCGAACGGTGAG